>Ga0187892_10006695_pt1 | contig 16945 bp, 20 predicted proteins | sample MA1701073metaG_FD_139345 | JGI IMG/M metagenome (GOLD analysis project Ga0187892, IMG submission 139345) | Bio-ooze microbial communities from a basaltic lava cave in the Kipuka Kanohina Cave System on the Island of Hawaii, USA - MA170107-3 metaG ... | reverse complement strand
TGGCGTACCACTCGGGGGCGTTCGACGGGTCGGCGGCGTAGGCGGCGACCACGGCGACGGGCCGGTCGATCGTGACCTCCGTCAGCACGTCGACGCTCACGTCGCCCTCGCGGCGGCGGTGGCGAGGATCGGGAGGAAGTGGCGCCAGCCCGACCGGTGGTCCTCGACATGGGGCGCCGGAAGGCCCGAGTGGCGGAGCGCGAGGATCGTGTCCTCGCCGTCGGCGGTCAGGGTGATCTCGACCCGCGTCGAGCCAGGGGGCACCCCCGGCGCCCCCTCGGTCGCCGCCCAGCCGAAGCTGAACACGATGCGCTCGTTCGGCACGAGCTCCAGGAACTCGCCCTCCATGACCGGGCCGCCGCCCAGCTCGACGTGGAAGGCGCCGCCCGGCCGTGGGTCGAGTTCGGCGGCCGCGCCCCACCACGCCGAGATGCGCTCGGCGTCGGTCCAGTACCGCCAGACCGTCTCCCGCCGGGCGGCGATGCGCACCGTGTGCTCGACCACCGTGGCCTCGTGCCCGCTCAATGCTCCATGCCCCTGCGGGTGCGGGCGGGCCACTCCTCCCGCTCGGCGGCCGCCTTCAGCCGGGCCAGCCCGTCCGACCACATCTCGTCGAGGATCGCCGCCGCGTCCCGCAACCCGTCGGACCGCAGGCGGTACAGCCGCCGGTTGCCGTCGGGCCGCACGTCGACCAGCCCCGCCCCGGCGAGGACGCGGAGGTGCTGGGACACCGCGGGCCGGCTCATGGTCGGAAAGTGACCGGCGATCTCGCCCGCCGGCAGCTCCTCGTCGCGTACCAAGCGGAGGATGGCGCGCCGGGTCGGATCCGCCACCGCCCGCAGGGCGCTGTCGACGGGCCGGTGCACCATTACTTATGTAAGATACTGCTTACACAGAAGGGAGGGCCAATGGTCGAAGCGGACGCATGGGCGGCGGCGCGACGGGAGCTGCTGGTGCGGGAGAAGGACCTCAACCGCCTGCGTGACGAGCTGGCCGCCGAGCGCCGGCGGCTGCCCTGGCGCCCCGTCGAGAAGCGGTACCGGTTCGTGGGAGCGCATGGCGAGGCCGGCTTGGGCGACCTGTTCGACGGGCGCAGCCAGCTCCTCGTGTACCACTTCATGTTCGGGCCCGAATGGGAGGAGGGCTGCCCCAGTTGCTCGTTCTGGGCCGACAGCTTCGACGGCGTCACCGTCCACCTCGCCCAGCGCGACGTCGCCCTGGTCTGCGTTTCCCGGGCGCCCTTCGAGAAACTCGCCGCCTACCAGCGCCGCATGGGGTGGACCTTCCCGTGGTACTCCTCGGCGCCGAGCGACTTCAACTTCGACTTCGGTGTTTCGTTCACGCCCGAGCAGCAGGCGGCCGGCGGCGAGTACAACTTCGCGCACCAGGACCACCTCCCCGAGGAAGCGCCGGGTCTGAGCGCGTTCGCCCTGGGAGATGGCGGCCGTGTGTTCCACACCTACTCGACCTACTCGCGTGGGCTCGACGCCGTGAACGGCGCCTACCAGCTCCTCGACCTGGCGCCGAAGGGCCGCGACGAGGGCGGGCTGGAGTGGCCGATGGCGTGGCTACGCCGGCACGACCAGTACTCCTGAAGGCGGCGTCCCTAGACGAGCAGGGGGTCGGCGACCACTTCGACGAGGGCCGGTCCGGGATGGGCGAGCGCGGCGCCGAGGGCGTCGCCCAGTTGTGCGGCCGACGTCACCCGGAAGCCACGCGCCCCGCACAGCTCGGCGAAGGCGGCGAAATCGGGGTTGTGCAGGGTGGTCTGCCACACCTGCCACTCGCCCGCCCGCTGCTCCTTGCTGATCTTGCCCAGTTCGCCGTTGTTGAGCAGGACGTGGGTGATGTCCATCCCGTACTTGACCGCCGTGGTCAGCTCCATGGCGTACTGGCCGAAGCCCCCGTCGCCCGAGACGCTCACCACCGGCCGGCCGCCGCCCACCGCCGCCCATGCGCCCATGGCGGCCGGGAAGGCGAAGCCGATGGAGCCGAGGTAGCCCGACATGAGGACGTCCTGGTCGCCGGACACCTCGAAGTAGCGCCCGAACGAGTAGGCGTTGTTGCCCACGTCGACGCTCAGGACGGCGTTCTCGGGGACGACCGCGCTCATGGCGTCGAACACCGCCGCCGAGTTGACCCCGCGGCCGAAGTCGTCCCGCCGCCGCCGCGCCTTCTCGTCCCGCCAGATCGCCCAGCGGTCGGCCACCTCGGGCCGGTGGTCGAGGCATGGAGCGTCGGCGGGCAGGGCGTCCGCCAGCATCCGGGCCGTCACGCCCACGTCCCCCAGCACGGGCACGGCGACCGGGTGGAACCGCCCCAGCGCCATCGGGTCGAAGTCGACCTGGACGATCGGCTTGTAGGACGCGATGCCGGTGTGATTGGAGAACGAGGCGCCGAAGGCGACCACCACGTCGGCCTCGTTCATGAACCACGACGCGATGGGCGTGCCGCTCCGCCCGAGCACGCCGCAGCCGAGGGGGTGGTGGTCGGAGATCTGCCCCTTGGCCTTGAAGGTGGTGGCGACGGGCGCGCCGATCTGCTCGGCCAAGGCGACGACCGGGCCCATGTGGTGGCGGGCGCCGTTGCCGACGATGAAGAGCGGCCGCCGCGCCGACCCGATGCGCTCCACCGCCGCGGCCAGGGCGGCGGCGGGCGGGGCGATCTCCCGGCTCGCCATCCGCCCCGCCGGCCCCCCCGGCTTCTTGCCGTTCGCGGGGATGTTCTGCACCTCGTCGGGGAAGACCAGGTGAGCCACGTCCCGCTCCAGGAGCGCCGTCTTGCACGCCAGGTTCACCATCTCGGCGTGGTCGGAGTCGGCGAGGACGCAATGGGTCGACCGGGCGACGGCGGCAAAGGCGGCGTTGAGGTCGACGTCCTGGAAGGCGCCGCGGCCCAGCACCTTGGACGGCACCTGCCCGGAGAGCGCCAGCACGGGCGCGCGGTCGACCTTGGCGTCGTACAGCCCGGTCAGCAGGTTGGTGGAGCCCGGTCCGGCGATGCCGAAACAGGCGGCCAGGCCGCCCGTCAGCTTCCCGTAGGCGCTGGCGGCGAACGACGCGGCCCCCTCGTGGCGGATCCCGACGTAGGTCAGCTCGCCCCGCTCCTCGGCGGCCCGGAAGGCGTCGGCCAGGCCGAGGTTGGAGTGGCCGACCATGCCGAAGACGTGCGTCACGCCCCAGTTGACCATCGTCTCGACCATCACGTCGGACACAGTGCGGACGGGCGGCGCCTCGGGCGGCAGGGCCACGTACACCCCGTCGGCGCGCACCTCGGTCCGGAAGCTCGGGGGAGCATCCTTGAAGCCCGGGGGCGGGGCGCCGTTGCAGGGTGAGTAGTCGTACCCGTGCCACGGGCAGCGCAGCCAACCCTTCTCGATCGAGCCTTCGCCCAGCGGCCCGCCCTGGTGGGGGCAGCGGTTGTCGAGCGCGCCGTACCCGCCCCGGTAGTGGGTCATGGCCAGCGAGCGCCGCCCCAGGGCCACCGTCTTGACCCGGTCTTCGGGCAGCTCGTCGAGGTCGAGCGCCTTGTGCCACGCGAACCCCTCGGCCGGCAGCGCGGGGGCCTCCAGGGACGGATCGGGGACGATCCTCACACCCGCTGCGTCCCGCGCCATCAGCGGTGCTCGGGGTTGGCGAAGTCGAACCGGCAGCCGGCGTCCCACTCCGAACGCTGGTTGCCGTGGGCGGGGATGCCGCCCGCGTCCTTCAGCATGCGGGCGAGGTGCAGGAGGTTCCACGTCATGAACGTGGTGTTGCGGTTGGTGAAGTCGTTGTCGGGGCCGCCCGAACCGGCGTCGAGGTAGGACGGGCCGGGGCCGGCTTCGCCGATCCAGCCGGCGTCGGCCTGGGGGGGGATCACATACCCGAGGTGTTGGAGCGAGTACAGGATGTTCATGGCGCAGTGCTTGACGCCGTCCTCGTTGCCGGTGACGAGGCACCCGCCCACCCGCCCGTAGTAGGCGTACTGGCCGTCCTCGTTCAGCAGGTGAGAGTTCCCGTAGAGGCGCTCGATGACCTGGTTGCAGACCGACGTCTTCTCGCCCAGCCAGATCGCCGAGGTGAGCACGAGGATGTCGGCCGCCTGGACCTGCTCGAAGATGGCGGGCCATTCGTCCCGCTCCCAGCCGTGCTCGGTCATGTCGGGCCATACCCCGGTGGCGATCTCGTGGTCGACGGCCCGGATGACGTCCACGGTCACGCCTTGGCGGCGCATGATCTCGATGGACCTGTCGGCCAGGCCCTGCGTGTGCGATATCTCAGGGGAACGCTTGAGCGTGCAGTTGACGTAGAGCGCCCGCAGGTCGCTGAAGTCCCAGCGGCTCTGGCGGCACAGCTCCTCCTGCTTCGGGCTGAGCACAGTCACTTGGGGCGCAGTCATGGGGCACGGTCCTCTCTGCTCGGACAGCGGCGGCTGGGGGACCAGTCTGTTCCTTCGGCCGGCCCGTTACAGCGAGCGGGCCGGGGCCGTGGTAGGACAAGGCCCGTCGTGGAGGACGCCGTTCGTGACCGCGCCATCGTCGAGCGCCTGCGCGGCGGCGACGAGGCGGCGTTCCGCGAGCTGGTGCAGCGCCACCACGCGTCCATGGTGCGCTTCGCCGAGACGTTCGTGCCGTCCCGCGCCGTCGCCGAGGAGGTGGCGCAGGAAGCGTGGGTGGGCGTCATAAAGGGGATCGGCGGCTTCGAGGGCCGCTCGTTGCTGAGCACGTGGATCTTCCGCATCGTCGCCAACATCGGCCGCTCGCGGGGCGCCCGTGAGCGGCGCACGGCGCCGGTGTCGACGCTCGAGCAGGAACTGGCGGAGACGGCGGGCCCGTCGGTGGCCGCCCGCCGGTTCTCGGGACCGACCGGCCAGGGGGAGTGGGCGCAGCCACCGGCCCGGTGGAGCGACGTGCCCGACGAGCGGCTGCTTTCCCAGCTGACGATCGAACGGGTCTCGTCCCTCGCCGCCCAGCTCTCGGAGAACCAGCGGCGCGTGTTCACGCTCCGCGACGTCGAGGGGTACACCTCGGTCGAGGTGTGCGAGTTGCTCGAGCTCAGCGAAGTCAACCAGCGGGTTCTGCTCCACCGGGCGCGCAGCCGAATCCGGGCTGCGCTCGAGCAGGAGATGGAGGTGCGTTCGTGAAGCTCGCGTTCTGGCGCCGCCGCCCCGAGATCGCCTGCCAGCAGTGGGTGGAGATGGTCACCGACTACCTGGAGGGCGTCCTGCCGCCCGCCCTCCAGGAGGCCGCCGACCGGCATCTCGACGCTTGCCCGCCCTGCCGCGAGTACCTGGCCCAGATGCGGCGGACGATCTCGGTCGCCCGTTCGCTCCGCGACGACGACGTACCCGCCGATGTGGTCGCCGCCCTGGCCCGGGCGTTCAGCGACTACGGGCGCGAGTAGCGCCGTCGCCGGTCAGCCGGCCTGCAGGCGGCGGTAAAGGCCCACCAACTCGTCGACCACGTCGGGCGGCACGGCGCCGGGCCCCAACCGGCCAAGGGCGGCGACCATGGCTCGCGTCTCGGCGAGGTCGGTCGCGCACGCCGGGCAGGCGGCGAGGTGGCGCGCGAAGCGGCGGCGCATGATCGGCCGTAGCGCTCCCTCCAGGTAGTCGGTCATCAGGCCGAGAGCGGGCCCGCACTCCATGGAAGTGGGTCGCCGTGGGCGGCGCCCCCGTTACACGCTGTAACGGGGGCGGGCGCCGGCGGCACCGATAGGACGGATGTGCGCTCCATGACCGCGGACCTCTCGTTCGGCGGGCTGCTCATCGTCAGCCTGATCGCCGTCGCCGCGCCGCTCCTGGTGGCCGCCGTCCCGGCGGTGAGACTCCCGGCCGTCGTTGTCGAGATCCTGGCCGGGATCCTGGTCGGCCCCTCGGTCCTGGGCTGGGTCGAGGTCGACGCGCCGGTCGCCGTGCTGGCGCTGGTGGGTCTGGCGTTCCTGCTTTTCCTCGCCGGCCTCGAAATCGACCTGGCCAGCCTGCGAGGCGACCTCCTGCGGCTGCCGCTCATCGGCTTCGCCCTCTCCCTGGCCGTCGGGCTGCTCGCCGGGCTGGCGTTCGACGCCGCCGGCTGGGTGGACAGCGCGCCGTTCCTCGCCATCGCCCTGGCCGCTACTTCCCTCGGCCTCGTTATCCCCGTGCTGAAGGACAGCGGCGCGGCCGATCGTCCGGTCGGGCAGTTCACCATCGCCGCCGCCACCATCGGCGACTTCGGGGCGGTCATCCTCCTGTCCCTGTTCTTCTCCGAGTCCGAGGGCAGCGGCGCCAGCAAGCTCATCGCGGCGGCGTTCTTCGCCGCGGTCATCGCCGCGGTGGCGGTCGCCCTGGCCCGGGCGGGGCGCTCCATGCGCCTGGACGCCGCCCTCACCCGCCTGCAGGACACGACCGCCGAGATCCGGGTGCGGATCGCCGTGGCGCTGATGATCGGCTTCGTGGCGCTGGCGGCCCGCACCGGGCTGGAAACCATCCTCGGCGCTTTCATCGCCGGCGCCGTCCTCGGCGCCATCGACCGCGACTCCGTCACCCACCCCCACTTCCGCGTCAAGCTCGAAGCGGTCGGTTACGGCTTCCTGATCCCGGTCTTCTTCGTCACCAGCGGAGTGCGCTTCGACCTCGACGCCCTGACCGCAAACCCGTCGGCCCTGGCGCGGGTGCCGGTGTTCCTGCTCGCGCTGCTGGCGGCGCGCGGCGTGCCCGCGCTGCTCTACCGGCGCCGGATCAGCGGCAACGGCGTCCTCGTGGCCGGACTGCTGCAGGCGACGTCCCTCCCCTTCATCGTCGCCGCCACCCAGATCGGTGTAAGCATCGGCGCCGTGACCCCTGTCACGGCCGCCGCGTTGGTCTCCGCCGGCCTGCTGTCGGTGGTGGTCTTCCCGCCCCTCGCCTTGGCCCGCCTGCGGCGGGAACCGGCGGCTGTCCCCCCAGGAGGCTGATGCGATGTTGCCCGCCCTGCCGCCCACCTTCGCCGCCACACGCGAGTCGCTACGGGCGCTCGCTTGCTATGCGGTCTCGCCCGCCCGCAAGGCCCGCACCGGTCGCATCGGGCTCCGGTCGCACGAGGGCGGCATCGCCACCCCGCCGTTCGAGGACGGCCGCCGCATCTCCGTTCGGGGGGATCAGCTCATGTCGAGCACCGGCGAGACGGCCCCGATCACGACGGTGTCGGCGGCGGCCCAGTTCCTGGGTGTGGACCTGTCTCCCGACCCGGGCGTGGGCCACGACCTCCCGCCGTTCAACCCGGATGCCGAGCTGGCCGTCGACCGGGAGGCGTCGCTGGTCCTGGGCGCCTGGTACGAGTACGCCGATCAGGTCCTGGGCGCCCTCGCCGCGTCCCTTCCCGGCGACGTAACGGTGAGCGAAGCCCAGCTGTGGCCCGAGCATTTCGACCTGGCCGTCGTGGTGACCGTCACGGCGACCGTAGCGGCGACCGGCGCGGCGATGGAGCTGAAGGCCGATGTCGGCTTCTCGCCGGGAGACGTGCACTCGGCCGAGCCGTACGCCTACGTCGGCCCCTACGACCGGGACGGCCTCGACCGCCGCGACGGCTACTGGAACGCCCCCTTCGGCTCTTCTCTCGGCTACCGGGCGCTGTCCTCGGAGGCTGAACCCGACGCCGCCGCCCTCCGCTTCATCGAGGACGGGCTCGGGCGACTGCGGCGACCGCCAGCGTGACGACCCACACCGCACTCACGACGAGGGCGAGGTTCCAACCGTAGTTGTGGGGCAACGAGGTCGGGTTGTTGGCCGCCCGGCCGTAGCCCCGCACGAGCGGGTAGGCGACGAGCGCGACGCACGCCGAGATGACGGCCGCCGCCTGCACCGCCGCTCGCCAGTGCGGCCGTACCACTCGGGCGACGGCCAGGCCGGCGAGCAGCGCCACTGGCGCCACCAGGAGGTCGTGGATCAGGGCGCCGCCGATCAGGAACCGGGCCAGCTCGCCGGGACGGGTGTCGACGGAGTGGCGCAGCGCGCCGCGCACGCCCCAGAGGATCAGGGCCCATCCGGCGGCGGCGCTCCCCCAGAACAACCAGCCTCGGTTGCGGTCGGCCGTCACTCGACCACAAGCCGCGTGACCCACTTGGTCTGGTTGACGCCTGGGCGCCCAGGACCGATCAGGCGCACGGGGTACCCGTGGTCGAGGGAGAGGGGTTTCCCGTCGAGGGTGGTGGCCAGCAGGGTGTCCTTGTCGCCGGCCTGGTGGCGGTTGAGCAGCGAGGTCCGGTACGGGCTGTTCTCCTCCAGTGACTCGACTCGCACCGAGGCCCCGTCGGGTGCGCCCGCCATGCGCAGGAGGTCGCGCACACGCACGCCGGTCCACGGGGCCGAGTAGCTCCACCCCTCGACGCACGCGATGGGAAGTGTGGCGGCGCCGGTGGCCAGACCCTGAAGGTCGGCGAGGGTCAGGGTCAGGGGCCGCTCGACGTTGCCGGCCACGGTGAGGCGATAGGCGGGGGACGTGGCGGCTTGGATCACCCCGGCGTTGCGGGCGCTGCGGTTGATGGGGCGGTCGGCTGGGTCACGCGGCGCGAGGATCGCCAGGCGGCGGAACCCCGGGAGCGTCTGGCCGACGGTCGTCAGCGTGAGCAGACCGCTGGCGGCGGCGATCGTTCCCAGAAAGCCGCGCCGGGAGAGACCGGCCGCGCCCACGGCGCGGTCGTCGTCCAGCGGGGGCCGCCGGCTCGGCCGGCGCAGCGCCCGCCGGGCCGCGGCCCACTTGGCGCCCAGGTGAGCGAGGACGGCGCCCATGGTGATCCACGCGACCCAGTAGTGGGAGGCGGTGAACGAGAACCGCCACGGGTACCACTGGGCGATGTTGGCCACCCCGCTGAACACCATGTAGATCCCGCCCGCCACCAGGGCGAGCACGCCGATCCGTTCCACCACGTCGGCCGCCCGCCGGAACGGAGGCAGGGACACGAACCGGGGCCAGACCACCCACAGCTTGGCCAGCAGGAGGGGCGCCGAGGCGATCCCGGCCGCCACGTGCACGCCCTGGGTGATCCGGAACAGGCCCGCGGGGCGGGCCGGAACGGGCAACCACGAGACCGGGTTCTGGTGCAGGTGGGAGTACACGCCGGTGACGAAGCAGATCAGGAAGAGGATGCCGAGTGGTGCGCCCAGCCAGGCGGCCAGCCGCTCGTCGCGCAGGGGAGAGGTGTAGCCGCGCTGGCGTAGCGGCTGGTCCGGGTCGGTGGTGACCCGCTCGAGGACGCTCCTAGGCGACGGCGCTCGCATCGACGCCCTTGGCCAGCGCCGCGAACCAGCGGTCCTCGTTGGTGGCGTGGTGGATGGCGCGCACGCCCAGTCCGGCGGCCGACGCGACGCCGGCGACGGCGTCCACGCTCACCACCGCCCACTCGAACCACGGGCCGAACCCGGCGTGGCCCTCCAGCCGCACCCGGTGGGCGCCCGAACGGCAGCCCGGCGGCTCCAGCTCCACCAGCACCGAGCCGGCGTCGGCGACCAGGTCGCGGCAACGGGCAAGGAGGCGTACAGGGTCGCCGCCGATGCCGACGTTGCCGTCCAGCAGGACGACGGTCATCCACCGCCCTGCACCCGGGAGCGGATCGAAGACCGAGCGCTGGAGGACGGGCGCGCCCCGGCGCTGGGCCAGGGCCACCGCACCGGCGAGGGGGTCGACGCCCAGGGCGGTGACACCGAGGCGGCCCAAGCCTTCGACGACGCGGCCCGGACCGCAGCCCACGTCGAGGACCGGCGCGGCCATGCCGGCCAGCAAGAGGCGCTCGCTCTCGGTCATCGGTCCGTGCCACCGGGCCGTATGGAGCGGGAGCCGCGCTCCTTGGTCGGACCGGAGGGCGAGCGCCGTCATGCGGCGGTCATTCGCTCGCGGCCATGAGCCCGATGCGGCGCACGACCGCCGCGGTCCTGGTGCCGGGCGCGGCGGCGGACACTGCCAGGAGGTCATCGACCGTGTCGATGTCGGTGCGCTCCTCCACGGTGGTCACTTCCAAGCCCATCCGCCGGAGGCGACGGAGTTGGGCGGCGCCGGTGCGCGACGAGCTCATGGGCACGTCGGCGAAGACCGACACCGGGTCGCACGGAGGCAGCGCTATGGCCCACCAGCCCCCGTCGCGGGCGGGGCCGAGGGCGGCGTGGCCGGGACCGAGGAGGCCGAGCAGCCGGTCGAGGTCCGTGACCTGGAGCTGGGGCGTGTCCATCCCGATCTGCACGCCGGGACCGCCGGTGTCGCTCCAAGCTGCGGCCAACCGTTCGGCCAGGCCGTTCCCCCGCTGGGCCACGACCTCGAACCCCGGTGGGAGCCACGGGCCGGGGGCCCCGTCCAGGGCGACGACCTTTCGGGCCGCCCCGCACCCGGCGACGGCTTCGAGGGTGTCGACCAGGGCCGCTTCCGCCACCGCGGCCGCCTCGGCCGGCGAGCAGGGCGGGCACAACCGCGTCTTCACCCGGCCCGCCACCGGGGCCTTGGCCATGACGAGCACGTGCTCGGCGCCGATGGCTCTCACGCCAGCACCCGCCGCATATCGGCGACGGCGCGCACCGTTCCCCGGACCGTGCCGGTGACCTTCGACCGCCCGATGCGAGGCCGGTACGGAACCGGCAGCTCCTCGATGCGCCAGCCGGCCGCGGCGGCGCGCAGCACCATCTCCAGCGGCCAACCGAACCGCCGGTCACGCAGACCGAGGCCCAGCAGGCCTTCCTGGCGGGCCGCCCGCATCGGGCCGATGTCGGTGATCGGCAACCCGGTGCGCCGGCGGACCTGCCAGGCGACGACGGCGTTGCCGACCCGGGCGTGGGGCGGCCACGCCGTCGCACCGGTCGGCCGGCGGGCGCCGAGGGCGAGGTCGGCGTGGCCGGCGATCACGCGCCCGGCGACGGAGGGGAGGTCGGCGGGGTCGAGCGACCCGTCCCCGTCCATGAAGCACACCACCCCGTCGTCGGGACGGGCGGCGTTGAGCCCGGCCCAGCAGGCGGCGCCGAAGCCCCGCTGGGGCTCCGTGACCACCCGTGCGCCCAGGTCGGCGGCGATGGCGGCCGAACCATCGTTCGACCCGTTGTCGACGACGACGGCACGGAATCCGGCGGGCATGGCGGCGAGCAGGGCCGGCAGGGCGGCGGCCTCGTTGAGGACGGGAATCACCACGTCGGGCATGGTCAGGTTCTACCGAGGAGGGCCTTACGACCGGCTCTCACAGTTCTGACGATTCGGTGAAATCGGCAGCCGGAGGGCGCTTGTCCAGGACAGCAGTGGCGAAGATGGACCCCGTGCTGGATGCTCCTACCGTGGCGTCGCGTGTGCTGATCGTAGAGGACGACCCCAACGTGTCCGAGGTGGTGGCCCGGTACCTGCTGCGCGAGGGCTACCAGGTCGAGACCGCGTCCGACGGCGCGGTCGGCCTGGAGCGGGCGTTGGCCGATCCCCCCGACCTTGTTGTTCTCGATCTCATGCTCCCGTCGCTCTCGGGCGTGGAGTTGTGCCGCCAACTGCGGGCGGCTGCGCCCGTTCCTGTAATCATGCTTACCGCACGCGGAGAGGAGACCGATCGCATCGCCGGCCTGGAGCTTGGCGCCGACGACTATGTGGCCAAGCCGTTCTCTCCACGCGAGCTGACGGCACGGGTGAAGGCGGTGCTGCGCCGGGCGTCCGCCCCGCTCGCGGCGGGGACGGGACCGGCCGTGCTGCGGGCCGACGGGCTGGAGATCGACCTGGTGGCCCACGAGGCCCGGCTTCACGGCCAACTGGTGGCGCTGACGGTGAAGGAGTTCGAGCTGCTGGCCCACTTCATGCGGCATCCCCGCCGGGCGTTCCGGCGGGAGGAGCTGCTCTCAGAGATCTGGGGGTTCACGTTCGGGGACACGTCGACGGTCACGGTCCACGTCCGGCGCCTGCGGGAGAAGATCGAGCCTGACCCGTCGTCGCCGCGGTACGTCACCACGGTCTGGGGCCTGGGCTACCGGTTCGAGCCGTGAGAAGGGCGCTGATGGGGGTGGTCGTCGGCGGCGCGGGGCTGTCCAGCGCGGCGGTCGTCGCCGGGCTGGGCGACATCGCCCCCCGGGACGCCACCCGCCTCGTCGTCGACTCGACGGTGGCGGCGGGGATGGCCGGCGCGGCCGCGTGGTTGGTGCTGGTGTGGGCGCGCCGGGCCCGGATCGCCTTCCAGGCCGCCATCGCCTCGCTGGCGCCGGTGCTGGCGGTGGCGTTGGGCGTGGGCTGGGCCACTTCTCGCATGCTGCTGATGCGCCGCGACCAGTGGGTGCTGTGGATCGTCGTGCTGAGCGCCGGGACGGTAGGCGTGCTGGTGGCGCTCCTCTTCGGCGGCCGGGTCGCCGACGCAGCCCGTACCGTTGGCGAGATGGCGCGCCGGCTGGGCGAGGAGGGCCCCGGCAGCGTCGTCCACGACGGGGTCCGCGCTCGGCCCGAGGAGCTGCGCTCCCTGTCCGAGGAGCTGGAGCAGACATCCGTACGGCTGCACGAGGCGCAGCGCCAAGCCGCGGCCCTCGAGAGCAGCCGGCGGGAGCTGGTGGCGTGGGTGTCCCACGACCTGCGCACCCCGCTCGCCGGCATCCGGGCCATGGTCGAGGCCCTGGAGGACGGCGTGGTCGACGACGCCGGGACGGTGGCGCGTTACTACCGCGCCATCCGGGTGGAGGCCGACCGGCTGGCCGGGCTCGTTGACGACCTCTTCGAGCTCTCCCGCATCCAGGCCGGCTCGCTGTCCCTCGTGCTCGAGCGGGTGGCGCTCGACGAGCTCGTCTCGGACGCCATCGCCGGCGCCTCGGTCGCCGCTCGCGCCAAAGGCGTCGAGCTGCTGGGGGAGGTCGGCCAGCCGGCGCCCGTCGTGCAGTTGGCCACCCCGGAGATGGCGCGGGTGGTGCGCAACCTGCTGGACAACGCGATCCGCCACACCCCGGCGGGCGGCGCGGTCGTGCTCAACGCCACCCTCGAAACCGACGGTCGGTCGGCCCAGGTCTCGGTGCTGGACGGCTGCGGCGGCATCCCTGAGCGGGACATCGACCACGTCTTCGAGATGGCGTACCGGGGCGATGCCGCCCGTACGCCGGGCGACGGCGGCGCCGGACTCGGCCTCGCCGTGGCCCGGGGCTTGGTCGAGGCCCATCACGGCCAGATCAGCGTCAACAACGAGGGCGGCGGCTGCCGGTTCACCGTCCGCCTTCCGCTCTCGAGCGAGCCACCCGCGTGAGGGTCCTGGTCACCGGAGGCGCCGGGTTCATCGGCTCGCACATCGTCGAGGCGCTGTCGGACGGCGGCGCGGCCGTGCGCGTGCTGGACTCCCTCGATCCGTCGGTGCACGGGAGCGGGCCGCCTGAGGTCGACCGGCGCGCCGAGCTGGTCGTCGCCGACCTGAGCGATCCGCTCGCCGTGCGGCGGGCGGTCGACGGGATCGACGCCGTGTGCCACCAGGCCGCCAAGGTCGGTCTCGGCGTCGACTTCGGCGACGTTCGGGACTATGTCGGCGCCAACGACGGTGGTACGGCGACGCTGCTCGAAGCGCTGTGGCGGCGCCGGTTCACCGGGAGGTTCGTGCTGGCCTCCAGCATGGTCGTCTACGGGGAGGGCCTGTCGTCGTGCCCGGAGCACGGCCCCGTGCGCCCCGCGCCCCGGTCGGCCGCCGACCTTGACGCGGGCCGGTTCGAGCCGCGTTGCCGCTGCGGCCGGGAGGCGGGCTGGCGGGCGGTGGACGAAGACACCCCGCCCGATCCTCGCAACGTCTACGCCGCCACCAAGCTCCACCAGGAGCACCTGTGCTCGGCCTGGGGCCGGGAGGCGGGCGCAACCGTGATCGCCCTCCGCTACCACAACGTGTACGGGCCGCGGATGCCCCGCGACACGCCCTACGCGGGCGTGGCCGCCATATTCCGCAGCGCGGCGGCCTGCGGGCGGGCGCCGCTGGTGTTCGAGGACGGTGGCCAGACCCGGGATTTCGTGCACGTGCGGGACGTGGCCCGGGCCAACGTGCTGGCCCTGACCCGGCCGGCCGCGGCGCCGGGGGCCTACAACGTCGCCAGCGGAGCGCCCCGCACCGTCCTGGACCTGGCGGCCGCGGTAAACGGTCGCGACGGCGCCCCCGCGCCGGTGGTGACCGGGACGTTCCGCCTCGGCGACGTTCGCCACATCGTGGCCTCGCCCCGGCGGGCGGCCGAGGGGCTGGGGTTCGAGGCCGCCGTCGGCTTCGAGGAGGGCATGGCCGAGTTCGCCTCCGCGCCGTTGCGGGGCGACCCGGTTTCGTGAGGCGGACCGTGGCGGCGTTCGCCGCCGTCTCCGCCGCCGGGGTCGTGCTGGCCGCGCACGTGGCGTCCTCGCCGCCGATCCTCAGCCGGCGGTGGGCGCTGCTGGCCGAGCTGGGGGCATGGGCGGCCGTCTGGGCGGTCGGCGTCTACCTGGCGCTCCGCCTGCCCCGCCGGTGGGCGGCGCCGCTCATCCTCGCGGCCGGGGTGGCCCTCCGGGTCGCGGCGCTGGCCGGGCCACCGGTCACGTCCGACGACCTGTTCCGGTACGCGTGGGACGGTCGGGTTCAGGAGCGCGGAATAGATCCCTACGCCCACGCGCCGGGCAGTCCATCGCTCGCGAAGTTGCGTGAGCCGTGGTTGTGGCCCGGCGCCGCCGGCTGCGAGGCGCTGCGGCGGGAGGCGGGCTGCACCCTCATCAACCGGCCGGGGGCCCCGACGATCTACCCGCCGGCGGCGGAGGCCTGGTTTAACGCCGTCTCGCGATCGGCCGGCGGGGTGGATCACCGCCACAAGCCGTGGCAGGTCGCCGGCCTGGCCACCGAGGTCGGCGTGCTGGCGCTGCTGCCCGTCGCCCTCCGGCGGTTCGGCCGGGACGGGCGCTGGACGGCCCTGTACGCCTTGAGCCCCGCCCCGGTCCTGGAGATCGTGAACAACGGCCACGTCGACGGGCTGGCGGCGCTGTTCGTCGTGGGCGCCCTGGCTGTCGCCGGCGGGCAGGGGCGACGCAGGGATGTGGCGGCCGGCGCCCTCCTCGGCCTGGCCGCGTTGGTCAAGCTGTTCCCCGCCGTGCTCGTGGTGGCGTTCGTAACGCTCGCCGGTGGGCGGGCCCTGCGGTCGGTCGCCCGGGCCGGCGCCGCGGCCGCCGCCGTGGTGGCGCTGGGCTACCTCCCGCACGTCGCTGCCGTCGGCTGGCGGGTCCTCGGCTACGCACCCGGGTACCTCGAGGAGGAGAACTACGTCAGCGGCGGGCGGTTCCTCCTTGCCGGCGCCGCCGGTCTGGACGGGGCGTGGGCCGCGGTCGCCTCGGCGGCCGCGTTGGCGGCGGTGGGCGCCTGGCTGTTGCGCCGCCGCCCCCCCGTACCCGCCGGCGCGGCGCTGTTGGTGGGCGCGCTGCTGCTGGCGTCCTCGCCGGTGCAGCCGTGGTACGCCGTGCTCCTCCTCGCCGTGGCGACGGTGGCCGCCCAACCCCGCTGGGCGGCGGTCGTCGCCGCCGGCTACCCGTACTTCTTCGCCGTCATCCTCGACCACGGCGCGGCGGCTGCCATTGGCCGGCTCGGCTACATAGCCGCTCTGGTGGTGGTCGTCGCCGCCGCTCGGCTGAGGCAATGGTCAGAACGTGACGACGCGGTCGGCGCGGGCGATGAGGGTGGCGATGGTGTCGCCCACGCCGAGGTCGGTGGCATCCCCCGCCAGCGCGATGCGGGCCGCGTCACCGCGAGCCAGCGACCCGTTCACGGCGAGGTGGAGAGGTAGAGCCGCCGTTACCGCTCGGGCGGCATCCGCCGATCCGCCTTGGGAGGCGGCTCCGTCCGGGACCTCTACCTCGCCCGCTACGCGGAGGGCGTTGGCTCGCGCCGGTCGATCTCAGACCTTGCGCTCCGGCCCTGACCTGCATGTTCGTGGTGGCGGGGGCCCAATTGTCGCGTTAGCTTCAACCAGTCCTGCCCGCGTGGCGATCGACGCCGACTTGCCACTCGGCCGACGACGACACACCGCCGACGCGACCGGAAGGGTCTGGTCAACCGTCGGCGTACGTCCTCCGGTAGGCCTTGAACACGAGCTCGGCCAGGGTGGCGGTGCCGCTCATGAGCACCAGGACGATGGTCATGGGCACCCACTCCGCGTCGCTCATGTGCTTCACGGCGACGATCGCGTTCTCGATGGCCAGGCCGACGAGCACGGCGATGGCGACGACGTAGCCGATCCGGGTGGTCGAACTGCTCGTACGGGTTGCCTGTGAAGTTGTCATGCTCAGAGCATCCGGGATCCCGCCATGCCGAGCATCGCCCGGCCGGCCACAGCTGCGTCAACCGAACGGTTGATGCCGGTTTGGCCGACCGGGCGATGCCGGCCGGCGCGGCTACCCGGCATGGTTGTTCCATGCCCCCTTCCACAGCCCCGGTCATCGCGGTGGCCGGCCTCCACAAGCGCTACGGCACGACTCTGGCCGTCGACGACGTCTCCTTCACCGTCCGCCCGGGGGAGGTGTTCGGTCTGGCCGGCACCAACGGGGCGGGCAAGACCACCACCCTGGAATGCATCCTCGGCCTCCGCCAGCCCGACGGTGGCACCGGCCGCGTCCTCGGGCTGGACCCCGGCGGCCAGGGCCCCGAGGTGCGCATGCGGGTGGGCGCCCAGCTCCAGGCCGCCCAGCTCCCGCCCCGGCTTCGGGTCAGGGAGGCGCTCGTGTGGTTCTCCTCGTTCTACCCGCGCACCCTCGACCCCGACGCGCTGCTCGAGCAGTGGGGGCTGGCCGACAAGGCGTCGACCGCCTTCGGGGACCTGTCGGGCGGGCAGCGCCAGCGGTTGTTCGTCGCCCTCGCCCTTCTCCATGAGCCGGAGGTCGTGTGCTTCGACGAGCTCACCACCGGCCTCGACCCCCGTGCCCGCCGTGACACGTGGCGCCAGGTAGAGCGGCTGCGCGACAGCGGGCGCACGGTGCTGCTGGTCACCCACGACATGGAGGAGGCCGAGCGGCTGTGCGACCGGCTGGTCATGATCGACCGGGGCCGGG
>Ga0187892_10006694_pt1 | contig 16947 bp, 14 predicted proteins | sample MA1701073metaG_FD_139345 | JGI IMG/M metagenome (GOLD analysis project Ga0187892, IMG submission 139345) | Bio-ooze microbial communities from a basaltic lava cave in the Kipuka Kanohina Cave System on the Island of Hawaii, USA - MA170107-3 metaG ... | reverse complement strand
GGATGAGTTTACCGCCTTCCGCATCAAGCGCGAGACCGAACGGCTCTACCCCCATCGCGATAGACTCGATACAACACCCTGGGCAATGGCAGCGTAAATCGGCGCGCTCGATCGATTACGCCCGTAGGGGATAACGCAAGCCGAGGGTACCGCTCAGGGCCTGAAAGCTGCGGGTTTGATCGACGTCCTTCACCTCAACGTTATCGGCTATCCCCGCTGAACCAAAAACCTCCACACCCACCTCGGCTCGCCGTTGCTGCACCAGGCCCTGGGCGCGCGCCAGCTCGGCTTCGGCGATCTGGACGGCTAAGGCGTCGGTCACGCTCGCCTCCAGCTCATGGAGCGTGAGGGCCTGGATCTGGCTGCAAAAAGCGTATGCTAGCAATAGCCAGCCTAGTTTTTTCATCTAGAACTTCGTCTTGCGCAGCACCCACCATGGCGCCATCGACGAATCGAGATGGGACTTAAGGAACATCTCGCTTAAGGTAGCCACGCCACACCAGACGCGGGTGGCAAAGGCTATGCCTGGAAACAACACCAGGCACCAGGCGAGTCGCAGATCTTGGCTCGGACGCTCGGAGAGCAAACACAAGTACTCCACGAAAAAAAGCAAGGTAACCAAGAGGTAAAATAAATAGATAAACAGCAGCACGCCTAAGGTAAAGGCAGGTGGGTAGACCAGAAACACGTAGCTCATGTAGACGATGATGACCATGGGCAGCAAAAGCTGGAATAACAGCCCGGTCCACATGAGCAGCAAGAAATTCGACCAGCCCAAAAGATGGGGAGTCAGGGCGTGGCGGTGTTTACGTATATACAGATAGAACAAATCGCCATCCCAGCGCAGGCGCTGGTTAAAGAAGCCTCGGAATGTATCCGGCGCGTCGGTATGCCCCATGGCATCCGGCGCAAAGCGGATCCGCAGGTGGGGATGGCGCGCGAAATACTTCTTGATGCGCAAGGTGAGGTCCAGATCCTCGGCGGTACCGCTGTCCCAGCCGCCGATGGTGGTGATGAACCGACGGCGGAAGATGCCGAAGGCGCCGGAGATATTATTCACCGCATTGAACTGGCTCAACCCCGTGCGGCTGGCATGAATAGACAACATGTACTCAAGGGCCTGCAGCCGTGTGGCCAGAGACTTACGTGCGTTGCGTACGCGTAGATTACCGGAGACCGCAACCACATTCGGATCGGAGAAATAGGCGATGGCGTTGGGCACCATGTCGTTGTCAAAGGAGGTATCGCCATCCAGAACCATCACGATCTCGCCGGTCGCCAACGCGAGCCCTAAGTTGCAGCTTGATACTCGCCCCCCGCGCTGGGTCTTCGACACCACGCGCAGGCTGCGATTGCGGTAGTGCGCCACCTCGGGCTCCATGGCCTTGGCCGCCTCGAGTGTCGCGCGGTTACGCAGTGATCCATCCACCATGGCCAAGAGCTCTATCTGTCCCGGATAGAGCTGATTAGTCAGCGAACGGATGGTCCTCTGCACATCCCGGCCTTCGGAATAACAGGTGATGATGCAAGAGACACGGGGGAAATAGGGCAAATCTTGCGGGATCTGATAGCGGCCATAGAAGGCCCAGCGCAGCACCCCGATCATGATCAAGGCCTGTACCGGCAGTTCCAGGAAGAGGGCAAAGGGGATGAATTTCAAGGCCAACTCCATCGGCCCATAGAGCCAAGCCGTCTCAATCAGCCCTTGAAAGGTAAACCATACTTGGCGCAGAAAATTCCACGGCTCGGTCACGAAAGATCTCCCATGATGCGGGCCATAAGAAGCTCCGCCGTCTCGCCCGTCCCGACTCCCTGGGGTGCCGCCACGAGTTGGCCGCTGAGCTTGAGCTCTGCGCCATCTTCTTGGCGAGTCAGGCGCTGAATGTCCAGGATGCGCGAAAGAACCACTCGGCAGCCTTCCTCAGGGGTGTGGGGGAGTAGCAGCCAGAGCAACTCATCGCTGGTGCGGGTGGAGAGATCGGTGGTTCGGATAAGCTCCCGCAGCCGCTCAGCGAAACCGTCGATTATGGATGAGACGCGGTTGAGGCCAAGCTGCTCCAGCAGCTCCTGCACGTTCGCAAGCTTTATGCACAAAACGCCAAACACCATGTCGGGATAGCGGCGGCCAAGGCGCAGGTACCAATCCAGGAAGTATTGGAAGAACTGCAGGTTGATGTAGTTCAAGCTGTCTAAAACCGCGTAGATCTCTCCCAGCTTGCCGCCACGCACTGCAAGACGCCCCAGATCGGACAGGCGCAGGCTCTCGATGGGCCGCATCACCAAATGCTCTGAGCTCCCGGACCAGTCGCAGAGGTGGCAACGCGCGCGGATCTCAGGCTCGGTGAATATCCTGCGACAGGCTTCGCAGGAGAAATTGTCGAGGGCACGATCGTAATCCACCCCGATGTGTTTCAAGGCGCTATAGCACTTGGGGCACATCAAGGCCCCGGTGGTTAGGAAATGCTCCTGGGGCGCCACATTGCCGCAGGTATGGCAGTGCAGAAACAGCTGTTCCGATATCTTGATGCTCTGACAACTCGGACAGACGTCGATGAAGCCGATATGGGCGTCCGCGCACTGCGGGCAGGCGCGCACGCGGTCGATGAGCTCCACCCGCTCCAAGAGACCCCGACCGCGGAGCTTTGCCACCCAGTTCATCTGCCCCGCATCGGAGCCTAAAAGCACATCCAGCAACGGCAGGTGGTAGAGCTGCGGATAGCGCCAGTCCCTCAAAGGCTCAAAAAGATAATCGGGACGCGGGAACAGATAGCGCAGCACCCGCTCCTCATCGCTCTGTGGGATGGGGAGATCTGCGAGCGCCTCGGCCCGCTGCCAAAATCGCTCGAGCTTGGTCAGGGCCTGCTCTGCGCTCGCCACCAGGCCATCGCTTAAACTTGCCGCCGCGGGGCTAAGCTCCTGGAGCAGATAGACGGGCTTAAGCCAGTGATCGCGATCCGCTCGGATCTGGCGCAAGGTCTTAAGGCACTCTTCATCGTCCGCAGCATTGACCACAAATCCGGCGGCATCAAAAGATGCCCCGATGACTAAAGCATAGTCATCGAAAACGCCGCATAAGCGCTCAAAATCGGCGCTGACGGCCTCGATGGCTGTTTTCAGCTTGAGGTAGGCGAGCTTCAATGTTGCCAGGGGCGCCCGGCCATTGTCTGTGGTGGTGCTAGCCCCGAGTCTCTCGCGCTAAGCCAATCGTTATTCAACACACCGGTGCTACAACCACTGTTGATCTAGCTGGTCTGGCCTCCTCACCGCACTCTGAGGGCGTTTACGCCGGTAGCGGTTTTTCGCCGCAGCGTCTGGGGCAAAACGTGTATCGCGTGAACCGATCCGCCCCAAATCGATAGCCGACAAGGGCTATGTTTCTAAGTTTAGAAGAAAAAAATCGAAAGTCCGCTGTTAGCAGTGACAGGATGCTGACAAAGCGGCTCCCGAGATCGGGGCATACAGGCTCGATTGGGTGCTAGCCTGCGGCTCGCGGATTAAAAGATATCGATTGACCCTTCTTCCCGCTCCTGGTCCGCCAGTTTCCCTTCGCGCACCAGCTCCTCGAAGCCGCATACTTGGTTGCGGCCATGTTTCTTGGCGTAATACAGTGCCCTGTCCGCTTGGGAGATGACATCGGAGGGCATGCCCTGGTGATCGATGACAACGAAGCCGATGCTCACGGTAACTCCCCCAAGCTGGGGGAAGGGGTAGGCTTGCACGGCCCGACGCAAACGCTCAAGCACGCATTTGGCCCTCTCCTCGTCTACGTTTTTCAATAAGACGATGAATTCCTCGCCACCATAGCGGAATAAGAGATCACCCTCGCGAAAGTTTTTGCGCATGATGCGGGAGAATAGTAACAACACTTCGTCGCCATAGAGATGGCCAAAGCGGTCATTGATGCTCTTGAAATGGTCGATGTCCAATACCACCAAGCAATAGCCACGCTCCCTATCGCAGGAGCGGCGTTGTGGCGGAGGCTCTCCGCTCATGACTTCGGAGAGCCTGAGCTCGAGGTTCCTGCGGTTGTATAAGCCCGTCAGGGTGTCATGCTCGTTGTCTAGCAGCAGATTGAGATAGTTTTGGTAGATCAGCACAAACCCCATGAGGAGCTCTCGATGCCGTTCGCTGAGCTCGGCGCAACGCAGAGCCAAAACACCTATTACGCCATCCGGACCGAATACCGGTAAGGCCACGCGCACGCCTTGCGCTGAGCTCCTCATCACCTCCTTGCGCTGTGCGACGCATTCCGCGAGCCCCCAATCTTGAGAAAGCGGTGACGGCCTCTTGGACTTCCCTTCGCCTGCCACAGCCTTGGCACCGGCGCGTACGACAGACTTGAACACCACCTCTCCTTGATGGTCGTGGGTTTCATAGAGGATAAGTTCCTGGGCCCCAATCATCTCCCGCAGGGTGCTGATCAGGCATGTCTCCAAGGCTTGGCGCTCCTTCTGCCCGGTCAGTTGGACCACGTTCTCTAGCAGGCGCCAGCCGTCGAGTGGGGGTTTCAGCGATTTTGTCATCTCGATGATAATTATGGGCGCCCTACCGATTTCTGCCACCCAAGGGCAGGTAGGCGGATGACCGAAAGGCGGTCCAACGCACACGGTGGAATTCTCTTGATAAGCCTAGAAATGTAGGCTAGATTTTAGTCATGTTAAAAATCAACATTCATGAAGCGAAGACGCATCTCTCCCGTTACCTCCCCAAGCTAGAGGCCGGAGAAACCATTTTGCTGTGCAAACGCAACGTTCCTATCGCGGAAATCCGCCCGCTGACAGGGAAAGCACCGCGAAAAATCGGACTCGCGAAAGGTTTGGGCGACGTGCCTGAGGCATTCTTTGAACCGCTGCCCGAAGATGTGCTAAGCGCATTCGAGCCCTCCTGATGCGGTTGCTCCTCGATACCTGTACATTTCTCTGGATCGTCTTCGACAAGCCTGATTTATCCGTCCCTGCGCGGGCCGCTTATCTGGACGTGGACAATGAGGTCTTCCTAAGCGCGGTGTCGGCGTGGGAAATCACGGTTAAACATCGTCTGGGAAAACTGCCGCTGGCGGAGCCACCCAAGCAGTTCGTGCCGCGTTTTCGCAAGGCGCATGGAATTGCGCCGTTGCCCCTGGATGAAGATGCCGTGTTACAGGACGCCACATTACCGGACTTGCACCGTGATCCCTTCGACCGCCTGTTGATCTGTCAGGCCATTGCCCACGGGCTCATTCTGCTGACACCTGATCCGGTGAGTAGCCAGTATCCAGTCCGCGTACTGTGGTCAAGCTAGAGGAGTCTGTCGGACTTAGGAGGAATCTACTGCGGCGGTGGCAAATCGGTCCATTTTTTCGATCATTTTCGTTAAATAGAAATCGCTATTCGCTTCAAATGATCGAAAAACTGTCCTCGATTTCCCACGCGCCTCGCTACGATCCCCTAAGTCCGACAGGCTCCTAGAACCTGATGGCCACTCCAGCGCCCCCATGGGAAACCATAGACGAGCATGTGCGGGGCGCACTGCGCGAGGACGTGGGCGGCGGCGACTTGAGCGCCGGGCTTCTCCCAGCGGATGCCATTTCAAAGGCCTGGGTGGTATCTCGCGAGAGAGCGGTGCTGTGCGGCACGCTTTGGTTTGAGCGCGTCTTCTATCATCTGGATAAGCGGGTAAAAGTCCGCTGGCGCGCGGTCGATGGTGAACAGATCGAGCCCAACCAGCGCTTGTGCCGCATCGAAGGGCCTACGCGCGCCTTGTTGACGGGGGAGCGTACGGCGCTGAACCTTTTGCAATGCCTTTCCGGCACCGCAAGCGTAACGCGCGCCTACGCCCAGGCGATTTCGGGAACCGGCGCCACCCTACTCGATACTCGCAAGACGCTTCCGGGTCTGCGGCTGGCGCAAAAATACGCCGTTCGTTGCGGGGGCGGCGAAAATCATCGCGTCGGGCTTTTCGATGCGATCCTGATCAAAGAAAACCACATCATCGCCGCGGGTTCGATTGGGGAAGCCCTCGCCCGTGCAAAGCGTGCGCACCCCGAGGTGAAGATCGAGATCGAGGTGGAAGATCTCGAACAGCTTAAGCAGGCGATCGAGGCGGGCGCGGAGTTCGTGCTGTTGGACAATTTTACCTTGGAGGCCCTGCGCGGGGCGGTCAAGATGGCGAAGGGTAGAGTATGGCTGGAAGCCTCCGGTGGGTTCGACCTCGCAAGCATACGCCAGGCAGCGCAGACAGGGGTCGATTATATCTCGGTGGGCGCATTGACCAAGAACGCACGCGCCGTGGATCTGTCCCTGCGTTTTGAACGCTGATCGGTGAATCGACACTTCGATAAATTGCTTCCCTGCAATTTATCGAATCGCAAAGCAAAAAAAGCGATTTTTGCTTCTCCATGTTTCAAACAGGTACCTGTTTGAAACATGCGCGACATGTCCCTATGCCGCCGGGCACTTCGAGTTAATCGAAGTGCCTTAATGCCCGCCGGTAAGCGGTACGAAACGCACCGGCAACAACTGCCGGGTGATGACTGTGCCGTTGGCGTCTTTTTCTATCATGACCAGGTACTGGGTCATAAACGGGCTGCCCACCGGAATGATCATCTTGCCGCCGGGTTTGAGCTGACGCACCAGGGGTGGCGGGATGTGGCTGGCTGCCGCAGTGACGATGATCGCCTCGAAAGGCGCCTGCTCCTTCCAACCGTAATAGCCGTCTCCCACGCGAGCAGTGACGTTGTCATAACCGAGCCCTTGCAGACGGGCGCTGGCCCGTTCTCCCAACTCCCGGATGATCTCTATCGTATAAACGTGATCCACCAGCTCGGCGAGGATCGCGGCCTGATATCCCGAGCCTGTTCCTATTTCCAGCACCGTGTCGCCGGCTTCGACCTCCAGCAGTTCCGTCATTAGGGCCACTATATACGGCTGGGATACGGTCTGGCCGTAGCCTATGGGTAAGGGCCTGTTGACATAGGCCTGGCCCCGCTGTTGGGCGGGGACGAATTCGTGACGCGGCACCTTGGCCATGGCTTTCGAGATCGCCATGCCGAGCTCGGGCTTGCCTGTTTCGGCCCCGGTGATGGTGAAATCGGCTTTGATCTCATCGAGCAGCCGCTGCCTTTGCTCTGCGTATTCATCGGCGCAAACGCCGGCGCTCATCGTCAGCAGCATGATAAGCAACAGATGCGGCGCGGATCTATAACGTGAGGCCATAGACCTTCTTAACCGGAAGCCAATCGGTGCGCCAGGCGGGCGGCCTCCGGTAGCCGGTAGCGGGTCACACAAGCCATGACCAATTGCACGGCCGACTTGAGGCTTATCTTATGCCCGACGGAGACAAACACCGGTTTTACCCCAACCCGGGTCCGCAGCACCGCGCCTATGACTTCATCGCGCTCGCGCAGTTCGGTCCATGTTCCGCGGCCTTGAGGCGGATCTCTATGGTCTCCCAAAAGCCGCGTCTTGGCCACACCGACCGATGCCAGATCCGTGACCACGCCGAGGTGGCAAGCGAGACCGAAACGCCGCGGGTGCGCCAATCCCTGGCCGTCGCAGAGCAGAACATCCGGCCGGCTTTTGAGCTTGGAGAGCGCCTCGAGCACGGCCGGCGCTTCCCGAAACGAGAGCAAGCCGGGCACATAGGGAAACCGAGTTTCACAGCGGGCTATCGCGTGCTCGAGCAGGGCCAGATCGGGAAAAGACAGCACCGCCACCGCGGCCCGAGTGATCTGGCCGTGCGATTCGAAGCCCACATCGACCCCGGCTATACGCTCGAGGGTGGGGAGCGCATCCCACGCCATAACGCGTGTGCGCAGTTCATTTTGTAACGCGATGGCCTCCTTGGGTGCGAGATCCCATGGGTGTCGAAGCGCGAAGGCCTCGCTAGGCACCCACGATCTCCGCCCGGGCCCGTTCGGAAAAATGGACCGATTTCCCACCGGCGTAGTAGATTCATCCTAAGTCCGACAAGCTCCTAGTATAACTGGGTCCATCGAGCATGCACGGAACACTGCTCTCCAAGCCTGAGATATGCGCTTTTTTGCTGGATCTTTTCTCGTAGCAAGGACGCTGCCGCTTGCTTAGCTTGGCACCGGCGCAAGCGTCGAGGCAATAGGCTCATAGAAATCGGGCAAGAATTGCTCTAGCCTCTGGTGGGCTGCTTCCGACTCCTCGTTGTGCTCAGATGCAAAGGCGACCACTCCCGAAACAGAGCCCCGATGCATTACCCGCGCCCAAGCGCTGAGGAGCTTGGCCATCAATGGGTTTGTGGTGCAATGGCCGGCGATGTAGTAAAAATGCCAAATCACTCTAGACCCATCACGACCCCGAATGAGGCTTTCATGCACAGGCACACGCTCTCCGGAGTGCAGGGCGACAGAACGATCAGTCTCCCCGATGCGGCGCCAGAGCGACGTATCATAGAGCGAATTCTCCGAACTGATGAGTTCTGCACCTTGACGCTCGGCGGTGTAATAGGCGATGTAGAGGGTGACGGCCTGGCCGTGTAGGGTATAGGTCTGTTCGATAAATCCATTAGCTCCCAAAAAACGGGGCTGCCAGCTACCATCGTTCTCCTGGGGTCCGTGCCAGGGCGACGATGCCACGGGCGCTTGCACAAGGAGGGGGGGTTTAATTGGGTTATCTGCCGCTATCAGGAGAGTGTTTGCCAGCAGCCCGCTCGCAAGTGTCAGCAAAGCCAGGGGCGTGATCGCAAGCGCTGCCATGGCTTTCGCATCACCCTGGTTTAACACCGCGCGCTGCGCCGGCGGCGCGGGTGATGGGGGTTCGCGCCACCTATAGCCCAACCAAAACAAGAGCATCATGACCACACCGAAGAATAACCAACCATAGAGCAAATGGTCTACTCCGACGGCGATGCGCATATCGCTCAGGTGACCCAACATCACGATGCCGTAAGCACGTAGCCCGTTAGCAGCAACGGGTGCGATAAAGCCGAGCAGGATAAAAGCTATACGGCGCCAGGCGCTACGGTGGGTGAAATAGGTGTAGGCCGATGCCAACGCCGCTGAGGCCATGAGATAGCGGATCCCGCTACATGTGGCGGCAACCTCCCAGTTCCCGGAGGGTAGACTGATATAGCGCCCCTCCACGAATACGGGCAGTCCGGACAGTTGTACAGCAAGGACGACGAAGGCGGCGGTGAAATCCTGCAGCAGCGGGACCAGGATCTCGCCCATAGGTACGGCGAAGACGAGATATGCCAGAGGAAAGGCGAGGCGGCGACAAATCTGTGTCCCGAGCATAGTCAGGACCAGTGCTGGCACCATGGTCATGGCGCAGAGTTGCTGGACGACGAGGACATCGGCCAAGCGAGCGAAGAACCACGCCACGCTGGCCGCAAGCGTGAGCCCCAAGCCCCACGCGCTCGGGCGTGGTTGCAGCAAAGACAGTTCATTCCGACGGGTCCAAACCATAAACAGACTGATTGGGAAGATGATGACCCCGTGGCTAAAGGTTTCGGAGCGAAACCATATCGTTGCGAGGGACAGAAAGCTTTCCCGGTATAGCGCGACTAGCGTAAACAGGAGAAATGCCGTTAGCCCGAGGTATGGGCCCCAAGCGGAATTGAAAGTGCCTTGTATTCGAGCCATGTCCATAACGTTTCCGGTGGACCACTGAAACGGATATGGCAGGCAAATGGCATACCACGATTTGGGGGGTGTTGTATTGGGGGTTGTCGGCGTCTAAACTGGCTTCTGACTCAAGAGCATACGATTCGAATCCTGAGGGGTCGGTGAATTGACCCACTAGGGCCATCAAAGCAAATGCTTAAGCGCAAACCGAGCGCCTATTTCTGTCTGCTGATCTATTTCATAACGGGGGCTGGAAATGCGCTGGCGCCGCTCCTGTTCATGATCCTCGGTCACGCCCACAAGACCTACGTCAATTACAGCGATCAGGGCATGCGATTAACCTTGCACCACCCAGGATACCCTGACCGGCACGAACCGACACCGCTCCTTCCCCGCCCGCATCAGCCCGATGTCCTAGACCAGGTGTTAGCCGCGATCACGGGGCAGGATAATCAAGAAGACCACGTAATCCAGATCCCGACACAGAAACCGCAGGCCATGGCCGCGTTCAAAACGATCGAAATTCCCAAGGCCTTAGCTTTACCGGTAACGACTCATCCATTTCCCTCTTTTGTTGAGCTTGCCTCCGTACACCTTCGGGCGCGGCCGCCGCCTGGGATCAACCCCACGCTTGCCTCTCGCCGCACCACCGTCCTGCTGATTTAGATCCCTCTCGAAGACCTGCACGCCTGGTTACCGGGCGTGCAATCGTGGGTTTTGACTTGGCCCACCCTTATCGACATTCAGAGGAGATTTATGTCTTACAAGACTTTATCGATCTTGTTGCTGGTGCAGCTCATGGGCGGCGTCTCCGTGCATGCGGAGTGGCTGGAGCCGCGCCCCCTGGGCCGGGAGATCCTCCGCTCGCCGCTTGAGTCACCGAAGGTTTTGCCTTCGGGTCCTGCTATCGGCGAGCCCGCCGGCGACCTCACACTACGCGAGGCGCTCTCGCTTGCGCTTCTTCAGAACCCCGAGCTCAAGGCCTTTGCCTTCGAGGTCCGCGCCCGTGAGGCGGCAGTGCTCCAGGCCGGCCTGCTTCCCAACCCTGAGCTGGGCGCGGTGGTGGAGAACTTCGGCAATAACGCCCTTCGGGGGTTTGACAGCACGACGATCACACTGCAACTCAGCCAGTTGATCGAGCTTGGTGGTAAACGGGCAGCCCGAACGGAGGCCACGCAACTGGCGCGCGATCTCGCCGGCTGGGACTACGAGAGGGAGCGGATCAAGGTCTTGACGGAGACTCATAAGGCCTATGTCGAGGTCCTGGGCGCACAGGGGCGGACTGCGCTGAGCAAACAAGTAGTGGATCTCGCGGAAGAGGTCGCCGCCGCCGTGGCCAAACGGGTGATGGCCGGTAAGGTATCCCCGGTGGAAGAGACCAAGGCCGGGGTCGCGACTGCGTCGGTGCGGATCGAGCTCACCCGTGCCGAGCGGGAACTGGAGGCCGCCCGTGCGCGCCTGGCGGCGACCTGGGGCAGCACTGCCCCGCGCTTCAAGCGCGCCTTAGGTGTGCTCGAGGCCGTCCTCCCTATTCCCTCCCTGGAACAGCTCATGGAGTGGCGTCGCCAGAACCCGGAGCTCGCACGCTCGGCCACGGAGATCGCGGAGCGTCAGGCCATTATTGGATTAGAAGAGACCCGGGCTATTCCGGACCTCACCGCCAGCTTCGGGGTCCGGCGTTTCGATGAGCCCGGCGATGACGCCCTGGTGGTCGGGATCTCTTTGCCTTTGCCGGTGTTCAACCGCAACCAGGGCGCCATCCTGGAGGCGCAGCGCCGGCTCACCAAGGCCGAAGAAGAACGCCGTGCGGCGGAAGTGCGAGTGGCCACGGCCTTGAGCCGCGCCTATCAGACGCTCGCCGGCGCCCATGCCGAGATCATTGCCTTGAAGGCTCAGGTTCTGCCCGGCGCCCAGAGCGCCTTCGAGGCCGCAAGCAAAGGGTACCGGCTGGGCAAGTTCGGCCTGCTCGATGTCCTGGATGCGCAGCGCACCCTGTTCGGGGCCAAGACCCAATACCTGCGCGCGCTGACCGACTACCACCAGTCCGTCGCCCAGGTGGAGGGCTTGATCGGCGAACGGCTTGAGGCGGTCCAAACCCAGAAGGAGTCACGATGAACTTAAAGAATTGGCTTTCCATCGCCGCCGTAATCCTGGTGGGGATCGTCCTCGCCTGGCTCATTCTCAGCATGGACACCCCTTCGGGAGACAGTGCCGAACCGCAACACCAGGAGACCCCTGCAGGACATGAAGAAGAAGGAAAGGAAGGGGGTCGGGGACTTCATGGCAGGCGCTTAGCTCAAGACGGCTTCGAGATCGAGATCGGCCTCTCCGAGGCCGAAGGCGCTCCGCACTTTCATGCCGCGGCCTATAAGGACAAGAAGCCCGTGAGCCCCGAAGCGGTGCAGCTTGTCCTCGATCTTGAAAGGCCCGGCAAGGAGGCGCAGGTCATACATTTTCGAGTGGAAGGGGAGCACCTGCGAAGCCGTGAGGCGATCGCCGAGCCGCACGTGTTTGCGATCGAGGTGACGGCTTCATACCAGGGCAAGACCTACCGCTGGGACTATTGGGAGGTCGAAGGGGGGATTGAACTCCCCTCTGGGGTGGGCGAGGAGGCCGGGATCGAGGTCAAATTGGCAGGCTCGGCCACCCTCAAGACGGTCTTGGCGCTCCCCGGCGAGATCCAGTTCAACCCGCGGCGGGTGGCCCATGTGGTGCCGCGAGTCGAGGGGGTGGTGGTCGAGGTCCGCAAGGAGCTTGGCGATACCGTCAAACAAGGCGAGGTCCTGGCGGTGCTCGAGAGCCGCGAGCTGGCCGAGCTGAAGAGCCAGTACCTCGTGGCGCTCAGGCACCTGGACCTCGCCCGCGCCACCTTTGCGCGCGAAGAACGCCTGTGGAAGGAGAAGATCTCGGCCGAGCAGGATTACCTGGTGGCCAAGAAAGAGCGGGCGGAGGCCGAGATCCTGGTGGAGGTCGCCGCGCAAAAGCTGCATGCTCTAGGCATCACCAAGGCCGAGCTGCCCGCCATCGCCTCGGGAGCCGCTACAGCATTCAGCCGCTACGCGCTGCAGGCCCCCTTCAAGGGTGAGGTGGTGGAAAAGCACCTCGCCCGGGGCGAGACCGCCCAGGCCGATGCGGGTGTCATCACGATCGCCGATCTCTCCACCGTCTGGACCGAGATCACCGTCTATGCCAAGGACCTGGCTTCCGTCCGGGCTGGCCAGGCAGTCGAGGTAAGGGCCGCGGATACCGCCCATACGGCGGGCGGCAAGGTGTTCTACGTGGGCAGACTGGTGGGCGAGCAGACCCGTGCGGCCAAGGCCTACGTCGAGATCCCCAATCCAGAAAGGCGCTGGCGTCCAGGGCTGTTCGTCACGGTGGAGGTGGTGCAGGAGGAGGTGGAAGTCCCGGTGGCGGTGGTGGCCGAGGCTATTCAGACCCACCAAGACCGTCCCGTGGTGTTTGTCCAGCACGAGGACCTCTTCGAGGTAAGACCGGTGACTCTCGGGCGCCGGGATGGGGAGTGGGTTGAGGTGCGTGAGGGCCTCTCGGCCGGGGAGCGCTATGCCGCGCAGAACAGCTTCGTTCTCAGGTCCGAGCTCGGCAAGTCCACCGCCACCCATGAGCATTAAGAGGAGAGGGGGATCACATGTTTGAGCGCATCTTGAAGTTCTCCATCGAGAGCCGCGGGCTCGTCATGCTCGCGATCTTGGGCCTGTGCCTCCTCGGGGTCTACAACTTCAAGCGCCTGCCCATCGACGCCGTGTCCGACATCACCAATGTCCAGGTGCAAATCAACACCGAAGCCCCCGGCTATTCGCCGCTGGAGGTGGAGAGCCTCATTACTTTCCCCATTGAGGTCGCGACCCTAGGGCTCCCCAGTCTCAAGGAGAACCGCTCCCTCTCGCGTTATGGGCTCTCCCAGGTCACCGTCATCTTTGAGGACGGCACCGACATCTACTTTGCCCGCAACCTCATCAGCCAGCGCCTCCAGGAGGCGCGGGGCACGCTACCGCTCGGCATCGAGCCTATCATGGGCCCCATCGCGACGGGCCTGGGCGAGATCTTCCTCTGGACGGTGGAGGCCGAACCCTCCGCGCGCAAACCGGATGGCACCCCGTATACCACCATGGATCTGCGCACCCTTCAGGATTGGGTGATCCGCCCGCAGCTCCTCACCGTCCCCGGGGTCACCGAGGTGAACAGCATCGGCGGCTATGACCGCCAGTACCACGTGACCCCGGATCCCCAGAAGCTCATCGCCTACGGGATCGGCTTTCGAGACGTGCTGCGGGCCTTGGCCGAAAACAATAACAACGTCGGCGCGGGCTACATCGAGCACCACGGGGAGCAGTACCTGATTCGGGCCCCTGGGCGGGTCTATACCTTGGATGAGAACCGCAACATCGTTCTCGGTAGCCATCAGGGCGTGCCCATCTACATCAGGGATGTGGCGGAAGTCCTGCTGGGCAAGGAGCTGCGCACCGGTGCCGCGACCAAAGACGGGAAGGAGACGGTGCTCGGCACCGCCTTCATGCTCATGGGAGCGAACAGTCGCACCGTCGCCGAGGCGGTGGGAGAGAAACTGACCCAGGCGAACCGATCGCTGCCCGAGGGGGTGGTGGCAAAGCCCATCTACGACCGCACCACCTTGGTGGATCTCGCCATCGCCACGGTGCGGAACAACCTGCTGGAAGGGGCGCTGCTGGTCATCGCCGTGCTCTTGCTCCTGCTTGGCAATGTCCGGGCAGCGCTAATCACGGCCATGGTGATCCCGCTCTCCATGCTCTTCGCCATCACCGGCATGGTGACGGAGAAGGTGAGCGCCAACCTGATGAGCCTGGGGGCCATCGACTTCGGCATCATCGTCGATGGCGCAGTCGTCACCGTGGAGAACAGCGTGCGCCACCTGGCCGAGGCGCAAGGGCGGCTACAGCGCCGCTTAACAGTGGCCGAGCGCCTGAAGGTAGTGTTTGAATCCTCCGAAGAGACCCGCCGGGCCATCTTGTTCGGGCAGCTCATCATCATGGTGGTTTATCTGCCCATCTTCGCGCTCACAGGGGTCGAGGGAAAGATGTTCCACCCCATGGCCCTGACCGTGGTCATGGTGCTCCTCGGTGCCATGATCCTCTCCATCGCCTTTGTCCCCGCCGCCGTGGCCATCTTTGTGAGCGGGCGGGTCTCGGAGAAGGAGAATCCGATGATGAGGCTTGCCAAAAAGGCCTATCTGCCTGCACTCGACTTCGCTCTACGCAACCGCCCCCTGGTGATCACGACCGCCTTGGGGATCGTGGTCTTGAGCGCTCTGCTCGGCACGCGCCTGGGGACGGAGTTCGTGCCGAGCCTCGATGAAGGGGATCTCTCTGTGCAGGCCCTGCGCGCGCCGGGCACCGGCCTCACGCAGTCGATCGAGATGGAGGCTTCCTTGGAGAAAAGCCTCCGAGAATTCCCTGAAGTGGAGAGCGTCTTTGCACGTACCGGCGTTGCGAAAGTTGCCACCGACCCGATGCCGCCGAACATCTCGGACACCTATATCATGCTCAAGCCAAGAGACGTGTGGCCCGATCCCGATCGGCCCAAGGAGGATCTCATCAACGCGATGGCAGAGCGGATCGCGCGACTCCCCGGAAGCAACCACGAGTTCACCCAGCCCATCGAGCTGCGCTTCAACGAGCTACTGGCCGGCGTGCGTGCCGACGTGGCGGTGAAGGTGTTCGGGGATGATATGGACGTCTTGCTCGAGACCGCGGAACGCATAGCGGCCGTCCTGCAGGAGGTAGAGGGCGCCGCGGATGTCCGGGTGGAGCAGGTCACGGGGCTTCCGGTCCTGACCGTGGAGATGAAGCGCGAGCCTCTGGCCCGCTATGGGCTCAACGTGGCCGATATCCAGGAGGTGGTCGAGGTCGCCATGGGCGGAAAGGTGGCCGGGAAGATCTACGAAGGGGACCGCCGCTTTGATCTCGTGGTGCGCCTGCCCGAGGACTATCGGGTCGATGTCGAGGCCTTGAAGCGCCTCCCCATCCTCCTCCCGCAAAGCCGGGTGGCAGAGTCCCCTGGGGGACAGTTCATCACCACACAGGCCCCCGGACCCGCTTATATTCCTCTCAGCACGGTCGCCGAGATGCAGTTCAGTCCGGTTCCCAACCAGATCACCCGGGAGAACGGCAAGCGCCGGGTGGTGACCACATTCAATGTCCGGGGCCGCGACCTCGGCTCGCTGGTGGCAGAGGCTCAGACCAAGATCCGGGACCAGGTGCAAGTCCCGCCGGGCTATTGGATCACCTGGGGCGGACAGTTCGAGCTCATGATCGATGCGGCGAGGCGCCTGACGATCGTCGTCCCCATCGCGCTCTTGCTCATCTTCATCTTCCTCTACAGCACCTTTGGCTCGCTCAAGGATGGCCTTTTAGTTTTCACCGGCGTGCCCTTTGCCCTGACCGGCGGGGTGCTGAGCCTGTGGCTGCGCGATATACCGCTCTCGATCTCGGCAGGTGTGGGGTTTATTGCGCTGTCCGGGGTGGCGGTCCTCAACGGGCTGGTGATGGTTAGCTTCATCCGCCAGCTGCGTGAGGAAGGGCTGGTCTTGGAGGAGGCCATCCGCCAGGGAGCGCTAACCAGGCTGCGGCCGGTGCTCATGACCGCGCTGGTCGCCGCCTTGGGGTTCGTGCCGATGGCCTTAGCGACGAGCACCGGGGCCGAGGTGCAGCGCCCGCTCGCCACGGTGGTGATCGGGGGTATTCTGTCTTCCACGTTACTCACCCTGCTGGTGCTGCCGGTGCTGTATCGGTTATTCGAGTGTCGCCGCACTACAGGTGAGGTTGAACAGTAAGACGTCGCACAGGACGGTACAAGCCATAAATAAGCCGACCAAATGGGTAAGGCCGTTACCGCATTCAGGTCACGGCCAGCGGGGAGACGAAGGCCGATTTAAGGGAGGCCGAGTGGCGCGATGTCGATCATCGAGGGAACCAGGTCGGCCTGAAAAGCGCAGACGTATACGCTTTTTTAGAACGGAGACGAGAGATACCCATGGGGCATGACCATGCTCACACCCCTGCCGGTAAGAATAAACGCCGGCTCACCATCGTCTTCGGGCTTACGCCTTGTACTTAGTTGTTGAGGTTATCGGCGGACTGTTCACGGGCAGTCTCGCGCTCTTGGCCGACGCCGGGCACATGCTGACCGACGTGGGCGGGCTCGGGCTGACCTTGCTCGCCATCCGGTTCGCCGAGCGCCCGGCGACGCCCGAGCGCACCTTCTATGAGGACTCCGTTGTCAAGCCCCTGTGGTTTATCTTGGTTTTTATCAGTGGTTGATTCGATCTCCAATAGCCCGCCGGAGTTCTCCACGTTTTGTCCACGGGCCGGCAACCTTTC
>Ga0187892_10006693_pt1 | contig 16949 bp, 12 predicted proteins | sample MA1701073metaG_FD_139345 | JGI IMG/M metagenome (GOLD analysis project Ga0187892, IMG submission 139345) | Bio-ooze microbial communities from a basaltic lava cave in the Kipuka Kanohina Cave System on the Island of Hawaii, USA - MA170107-3 metaG ... | reverse complement strand
GAGCGCGAGACGGACTTCTACCAGCGCCGCGAGATCGTCGACGCGGTGGCGCTCGTGCGCTGCGTGCTCGACCCGCACGACCACCTCGCGCTGGTCGCGACGCTGCGCTCCTCGGCGGTGGGCGTGCCCGACGCGGCGCTGCTCCCGCTCTGGCGCCAGACCTTCCCGCAGCGCGCGGGCGAGATCGACGGCGCGGACCCGGCGCGGCTCGAGGCGGCGCGCGCCGCGGCGCGGGCGGCGGCCGCGGCGCTGCCGGAGGACGTGCCGGAGGCGCAGGCGCTCGGCGGCTGGCCGGTGGCGCTCGACGACCTGCTGCTGGCGCTCCATGCGCTGCGCGGCGCGTACGAGGCCGACACGCCCGAGCGCTTCGTCGAACGGCTGCGCGAGCGCGTGCTGCTCGAGGCGAGCGAGGCCGGCCGCCATCTCGGCGCCCATCGCGTCGCGAACCTCGACCGCTTCTTCCGCGACCTCGTGCTCGCCCTCGACGAGGCGGCGGGCTCGGCCGCGTCGCTGGTGGCATTCCTGCGCCGAGCGGGCTCCGTCGCGCGCGAGCACAACGAGGGTCGCCCGCGCGCGGCTTCGAACGACGCGGTGCACGTGCTCACCATCCATCGCGCCAAGGGTCTCGACTGGGAGCACGTCTACCTGCTCGGCACCGACCGCGGCCACCGCGGCGACGACCCGAAGCGCACGGCGGTGGTGCGGCGCGGCGGCGACCTCGGCTTCGTGCTGCTCGGCTGCCCGGAGCCCGGGCTGCCCGTGCTCGCGGCCGAGCGGGCGGACGTCGAGGCCGCCGAGCGCGTGCGCCTCTTGTACGTGGCGACCACGCGCGCAAAGCAGCGTCTCGTGGTGGGTGCGCGGCGCACCGAGGCGAAGGAGTGGCGCCGCGCCAAGAGCTTCGCCGAGCTGCTCGGCGCGCGGCGCGGCCCGGTGCCCGACTGGGTGGCCGCGGCGGGGCGCGGCGCGTCGGGGCTCCCGGACGAGCAGGGCGTGCGCTGGCGCGTGGTCGACGCGCCCGAAGCGGAGCGGGGCCGCGCGCGCCGCGCGCCGCCGGCGCTGCCGGACGCCGCCGCCGTCGCGCGAGACCACGAGACGCTGCGCGCCCTCCGCGACGCGGCAGCGGCGCGCGCTCGGCGCCCGTTCTCGGTGCCGGCGAGCGCGGAGGCGCACGCGGAGGAGGCGCGCGCCGAAGCCGTGGCCGGCGACGAGGAGGCCCTGCCGCGGCCGCGCGCGCGCGCCGAGAGCACCGACCGCCGCATCGCGCAGGCGGCGGGCACCGCCGTGCACCGCGTGCTCGAGCTTCACGACGTCGCCGACGGCCTCGCGGCGCTCGAGCGCGCGGTCGCCTCGGTGGCCGCGCCGGCGGAACGCGCCGCCGTGCTCGCGCGCGCGCGCGGCATCTTCGAGCGCTTCGCCGCCGGGCCGCTCGCGCCGCGCCTGCGCTCGCTCGCGCCCCACGTCGTCGCGCGCGAGCTGCCGGTCTGGCTCGCCCCCGAGGCGGACGGCCCCGGCGACCCGGTGGGCTTCGTCGCGGGTGCGATCGACCTGCTGTACCGCGACCCGGAGACGGGGGAGCTGGTGGTGGCCGACTACAAGACCGACTCGGTCGAGCCGGACGCGCTCGCGGCGTACGCGGCGCGCTACGACACGCAAGGAGCAGCGTACGTGCGCGCCGTCGCTGGCGCCCTCGCGCTTCCGCGGCCGCCGCGCTTCGAGCTCTGGTTCCTCTCCGCGGGCGTGGTGTGGCCGCGCTAGCGCCTTTACCAGTCACGTAAAGCCGCCCGCCCCCGGTGTTTTCCTACCCCCCATTCGGGTGGTACGCCGGGTTAGACTGATTCATGCGCGCGGAGCTGCTCTCGTCCGAGTTCGGGAACCTGCTGCGGCATTGGCGGCGCACGCGCGGTGTGTCGCAGCTCGAGCTCGCGAATCGCGCGAGCCTCTCCACGCGCCACCTGAGCTTCCTCGAGACGGGACGCTGCGGGCCGAGCCGCGGCACCGTGCTCCAGCTCGGCCGGGCGCTGGACCTGCCGCGCGCCGAGACGGACCGGCTGCTGCTGCTGGCCGGCCACGCCGGCGACTGGACGCGGCTGTCGGTGGACTCGGAGCGCGTCCGGGAGCAGCTCGGCAAGCTGGCGCCGCTGCTCGCCGCGCACGACCCGTTCCCCGCCCTCATCACCGATCCGGACTGGTGCGTGGCCTGGCACAATCGCGGGGCCCGCGCGCTGTTCAGCAAGGTGTGCGAGCTGGCGCCGCACCTCGCCAGCGAGCCCCTGGACCTGCGGCAGATCCTCGCCGACGAGAAGTGCCTGAACAGCCTGCTCGCGAACCGCGACGAGCTGCTCGCGGAGGTCGTGATGGGCCTCTACCAGCTCGAGCCGGACCCGGCGAGCTTCGGCAACGCGCGCTCCCTGCTCGCCGTGCTGCCGTCGTCCATCGACCGCGCCGGCGACGCGGTCGAGCGGGCGTCGTGCGCGTCCGCCTGGCAGCACGAGGTGCGGCTGCGCGCGGGCGCGCGAACGCTGCCGATCGAGGTCTTCTCCGTACCCTTCGCGCGGCCGGCCTCCGGCTTCGCGCTCGTGCTGCTGCGCCCGGCCGACGAGACGAGCCGTGCGGAGACCGCGGCCTACTTCACGGAGCTGATCGAACGCTTCGCGTGAGCGGCGTGTGCTACCCGACAGGTAAGCGACGCCGCAGGTAATCGACGCCGCGTCGAGCGCGTGCTCGAATGCCGCGCATGCAAAGCGCCCGTCTCGCCTCGTTCGTCGTCGTTTCCCTGCTCTTTGCCGCGTCGCCCGCGACCGCGCAAACGAAGCCGTCCGGGATCTGTCCCGGCCTGCTGCTCGCCTACTCGTGCGGCAACAAGACCTGCGAGCCGGGTCTGTCGGAGAACGCGAGCAACTGCCCGGCGGACTGCCTCGCGGCGCCGCTCAAGAGCTACAACAACCTGAAGGCGTGCACCGACGTCGACGTGGTGCGCACGGCCAGCTCCACCGCGCAGGTGCAGCAGTACGTGCGCGATGCGGCGTCCGCGGGCCAGAAGGTCAAGGTCTCGGGCAACCGCCACTCGATCAGCGACGCGATCTGCACGAGCGGCGTCGTCATCAAGTCGAGCCAGGCCACCATCCACGGCACGGGGACCTTCGAAGGCGAAGACACCGTGCTCGTCGACGCGGGCGTGAAGCTGGGGGACCTCGCGGAGTGGCTGCACGCGCGTGGCAAGTCGCTCGGCTACGCGCTGATGGGCTTCCGGCTGCCGACCATCGCCGGCGCGGTGGCGACCGGCTCGCACGGCAGCTCGCCGAAGTGGGACGCGGTGCTCGCGAGCCGCGTGCGCTGGGTCGAGCTGGTGGATTCCGCCGGCAACCTGCGCACCTTCTCGAAGGGCGCGACGCCGGCGCAGCAGTGGCGCGCGCTCACGGCGAGCGCGGGCATGCTCGGCATGGTGACGCGCCTGCGCCTCGCGATCGAGCCGCAGTTCCGGCTGCGCGTGCAGGTGTCCTTCCACGACGAGGCGGCGCTGTTCCAGAGCGGCGGCGCGCTCGCCCAGGTGGCGAGCTGCGATTTCGGGCAGATCAACTGGTTCCCGCGCACGCGAAAGTACATGCGCACGTGCGGCACCGTGACGACGTCGGCGGCCACGGCGGGCGCGGAGAACGTGCTGCTGAACCCCGCACCCGGCCTCGACGGCGCGGTGGGCATCGTGCGCAACGCCTGGCAGAGCGCGTCCTGCGACCGCGGCTCGGCGGTGATCGTGGAGGGCATCCAGTACACGAACCTCACCACGAGCCCGCCGTTCCAGAAGGACGGCCTCTGCTGCGGTGCGAAGGTCCGCTCGACGGATCTCGTCGGCCACTCGCACCGCATGCTGTCGAGCCCGTTCTCGGCGAACGGCGACCAGATCGCGAACGTGGACTGGGAGATCGCCGTGCCGCAGCAGCTCGCGCCCGCCGCGCTCACCGCCGTGCGCGACATCCTCGTGCGCCACAACGCCTCGGTGTGGGAGGTGGGCGTGTTCCTGCGCTTCACGAAGGTGGCCGCCTCGAGCTGGCTCGCGAACGCGGCCGAGGGCGGCTCGTTCCGCGCGGGCGACACCGCGATGTACGTCGAGATGCCCGTGATCGAGCCCGTCGCGTTCCCGGCGAACTGGATGGCCTGGTACGAGGCGCCGTACAAGGAGGTGGCCGAGACGCTGGTGCGCGACTACGACGGGCGCATCCACCTCGGCAAGAACAAGCGGTCGCTGTTCCAGCTCGAGCGCACCGAAGGCACGTACGGCACGAACGTCACCAACTTCAACGCCGCGCTCTCGTCGCTCGGCATCACCAATCGCTTCGAGAACGGCTTCGCGGCGGACCTCGGGGTGGTGTTTCCGTAACGCCCATGCGAACGCCGAGTGGCGCGATTCCGTTCTGTTGATCCACTCGCGTGTTACACTGCTCCGGTGCAGGCTCCCGCTCCTTTGTGGATCGCAGCGCTGGTGCTCGGCGTCGCGTTGCTGCCGGGTCCGGCCCGCGCGTTCGAGCCCTACACGCACAACTTCACGGGAGACGAGGCGCGCGGCGACGCGCTCGACGGCTTCGTCACGATCGCGGGCCGCGACTATCCGGTGCGCCCCGAGCTGCTCGCGGCCCTGCGCGACTGGCCCGAGTTCTACGACGCGGGCGTGATCGGGCCCGACGTCTTCCCCGACCTCCTCTACGGCTGGAACCTGATCCACACGTCCGATGGGAGCGACGTGTTCGACTGCGAGACCGAGACCGATCCGCCCGCGTTCCGCGCGGGCGAAGGCTGCGTAAAGAGCGGAAACACCGGCGACTGGCTGAAGCTCGTGCTCGAGAAGGCCTGGAGCGCGCAAGCGGATCCGAGGTACAGCCCCGCCGAGCGCTCGCAGATCCTGGCCTTCTCGTACGGCTTCCTCACGCACGCGGCGGGCGACCTGTGGGCCCACACGCTGGTCAACCACTTCGCGCAGCAGCTCTGGCCGCCGCTCGGCGACGTGCTGACCGACCCGTTCTCCTTGAGCGTGGCGTTGCGTCACAAGGCGGTCGAGGCCTATCTGGGCGATGCGACGCTCTTCTACGACGGAAATCCCGATCGGACCGTGCTGCTCGACGGCGACATCAGCGACGCCACGACGCCGCACCGGCGCTTCGACGCTCCGCACCGCTTCTTGTACGAGACCTTCATCGATCCGCTGGCCGAGACGCCGGCCGGGTCGGAGCGGGAGCTCACGATCGGCGCCTTCCTGGAGCTGCGCGCCGGCCTGGTGGTCGCGCGGGCCTCGGTCCAGCGACCCGTTCTGAACACGCTCGAGTTCCTGGTCGGGGAGCTCGACCGGCTGGATCAGCTCTTCTTCGACGTCGACACGGACTGCAGCTATGGGCCCGGCCAGGAGGACATCGCGCACGACCTCTCGGCTTGCCCGGCGGCGCTCGCCTCGCTCGCCGTGGTCGAGTTCGCCGACCGGATCGACTTCGAGACCTTCCGCAGCGAGCGGCTCGCGGGCGCAGCGGAAGACGTGCTCGCCGCGTATCTCGACGGCTGGATCCGCAACATCGACGAGGGGCTCGCGGCGTGGGGCGAGCTCAGCCTCGCGCTGACCCGCGCGTCCTTCGATCCGCAGGCGCGGCGAAACCTCCAGAACCGGCGCAGCGACCCCGGCTGCGGGAACCTCGGCCCGGACGCGCTCGCGGGTCCGCGCGCCGACTGCGAGGACGGGCTGGGGAGCTCCGACGTCATCCTCGCCGAGACCAACGACTTCGTGAACGAGCATCTCCTCGGCATGCTCGGGGCGCCCGAAGCGATCGGGAAGTTGCGGGCGATCCGGCAGCGCTTCGAGGCGCGCTTCGACGAGGTGATCGGCCCGCTCGTCGGGCCGCTCCGGCTCGTGGTGAACCCGCTGATCGCCAGCATCGACGAGGTACGCGACGACGCGCGCGAGCGGATCCGCACGCACCTCGAGCGGCGCTTCGGCGTCGACGTGGACGACCTCGAGGAGTTCTCCCACGGAGCGGCGCACTGGCTGAACCTCGAAACCGTGAGCATCACGACGCCCCGGCTCGGCACGCAGACCTTCACTCCGCTGTTCGTGCCGGGCGACCACGACCTGATCGACGAGCTCACGGGTCTCTCGACCGACGACGACCACCACGTGCCCCACGACCCGACCCATCCGAACAGCGGCGGGCTCTCGGACGACGCGTGCTTCGACCACGTCGCGTTCGCCCCGCTCGCGAACACGATCACGCTGGCCAAGCTCGTCCTGCTCGATGCGTGGACCCTGGATCGGGTGCTCGGCGACCTCCTCGTCGCGGCCGGCCGCTGGAGCGACGCGAGCTCGATCGGGACCTATCGGGCGCTCGAGGGCGACGCGGCGCCGGCAAACGTGATGGTCGAGGCGCTGGCGGGCGGGCCGTGGCTGCGCTCCATCACGTCGGACCATTCCTGGCGGGCCGATGCGCAGGCCGAGCGCTTCACGTTCTTCGAGCACGTGAAGGGGGGCACGGGGCAGTTCCCGATCTGGGAGTCGTGCGTGCTGCGGCCGGCCTTCCGGGAGCTGTTCATCGACTGGGAGAACGGCCCGCTGGACTTCCCGGAGCTCGGAGACCTCCCCTCGCAGGACCCGGCTAGCAACCCCGCTGCTCCGCAGGTCGACCTCGCGATCGCCGGTCGCTCGTTCGACGATGGAACGGACCTCTTCATCGGGCACGACAACGTCCTGACGCTCACCGCGAGCGATCCCCCGGGCTTCCCGAGCGCGCTGCTCGCGCTCCGCTACCGGGTCCGGCCCGAGGGCAGCGAGCCGGGGGAGTTCCGCGAGACCGGAGCCGAGGCGACGTTCTCCGTCCGAGGGCCCGACGGCCTCTACTTCATCGAGTTCCAGTCGCAGGACCCCTGCCACACCTTCGCCGGCGAGCGTGGGGACGACGTCGACGACCCGCTCCCGCCGGGCGCGCTCCAGACCGTCGCGCTGAAGCTCGCGCACATCGGGACGGAGGGAGACGACCGGCTGGTCGGCACGCACGGGAACGACATCCTGCTGGGCCTCGGAGGTGAGGACCGCATCTCGGGCCAGGGAGGGGACGACGAGATGCGCGGCGGCCCGGGCGACGATCTGCTGAACGGGGGCGATGGCGACGACGCGCTGCTCGGCGAGGACGCCGACGATCGGCTGGTCGGCGGGGCCGGCGACGACGCGCTGTCCGGCGCCGACGGCGCGGACCGGCTGCGCGGCGACCCGGGGGCGGACGCGCTCGACGGCGGCCCGGGAGACGATCTCCTGCACGGAGGCGCCGACGACGACGACTGCATCGGGGGCGGGGGCGCCGACCGGGTCAAGGGCTGCGAGCAGGCTCTCTAGAGCGGGTGCCGGGACGTCGCCTCGAGATACTGCACGCTGAAGCGCTCGGCGCGGTCGGTCCAGACGCGGCGGACGGCGAGGCCGGCGCGCCCCGCGAGCCGCGCGAAGCCCGCGAGCGTGTACTTGTGCGAGTGTTCCGTGCAGATGCTCTCGCCGCGCTCGAAATGGATTTCGACGCCGTCGAGGTGCACGACCTGCTCGACGTCGGAGACGAGGTGCATCTCGATCCGGCCCACACTCTCGACCCAGCGCGCGCGGTGCGAGAAGCGGCGCAGGTCGAAGTCGGCGTCGAGCTCGCGGTTCATGCGCGCGAGCAGGTTCAGGTCGAACGCGGCCGTGACGCCCGCGGCGTCGTCGTAGGCGCGCTCCAGCACGCGCGGATCCTTCTTGAGATCGACTCCCACCAGGAAGGCTCCGCCGCGCCCGACGCGTCGCGCGACGCCCGCCATGAGCGCGATCGCGCCGGCCTGCGAGAAGTTCCCGATCGTCGAGCCCGGGAAGTAGATCGCGCTTCGCGCGGCCGGCAGCCGCGGGCGCGGCAGCGTGAAGGGCGCGGTGAAGTCCGCGCACACGGGCAGGACCTCGAGGCCCGGGTAGTCGAGGCGCAGCGAGAGCGCGGTCTCGAACAGGTGCTCGCGCGAGATGTCCACCGGCACGTAGGCGGCGGGCCGTGCGAGCCGATCGAGGAGCCGTCGCGTCTTCACGCTGCTGCCGCTTCCGTACTCGACGAGCAGCGTCTCGGGCCCGAGGCAGCCCGCCATCTCGCCCGCGTGCGCGCGGAGGATCGAGAGCTCGGTGCGCGTCGGGTAGTACTCGGGCAACGTGCAGATCTGGTCGAAGAGCTTCGAGCCCTCGGCGTCGTAGAAGTACTTGCAGGGCAGGGTCTTCTGCGGCTGGCGCAGGCCCGCGAGAGCGTCGCGGAGGAAACGCTCGCGCTCGGGGTCGCGCAGCGCCGGAGTCAGAAACGCAGCCACTCGACCTCCAGGCTCGCGAGCTCGAGCACGCCCACGGCGTTGTGGCCGGCCAGCATGCCCGCGCACTCGCCGGGGTTGAAGACCAGCGTCCCGTTCCGCCGCTCGTGCACCGGCCGGTGCGTGTGGCCGTGCAGCACCACGTCGTGCGCCGCGAGCGCGCCGTCGTCCAGGAAGTGCGGATCGTGCACGACCAGCAGACGCCGCTCGGCCCACGCGATCGACAGCGGCGGCTCCTCGAGCCGGATGCCGGCCTCGCGCGCGACCGCTCGCAGCGACTCGCGCTCGTCGTTGTTGCCGAACACGCCCACCAGCGGCGCCTCGAGGCCCGTCAGCACCTCGAGCGTCTTGGCCTGGGTGATGTCGCCGGTGTGCACGACGCGATCGACTCGGGCGGCGTTGAAGAGCTCCACGATGCGGCGGACGTTCCGGAGCTGGTTGTGGGTATCGCTCACCACTCCGATGCGCATGCGCTCCTCCGCGTAACGCTCAGGACAGCTTCAAGATCCGTGCCGCATTCTCGCGCAGGAAACGCGGCCAGACGGGGCGCGCGAGGTCGCCTTCCGGGAGCGCTTTGTAGAAACGCTCGTGCGGCTCGCCGGATCCGAACAGCACCTGGTGCGCGCCGTCCTCGTTCGCGAACGCCCGCACCTCGTCGGGCAGCTCGCCCGGCAGGATTCCGCCGGTGACATAGGAGAGGCTCGGGTACTTGCGCATCAGCAGCACCGCGAGCGCCTGCCAGGGCTCGCAGCCGCCCGACATCACGATGCGCAGCTCCGGGAAGAACCACGCGACCTCGTCGATGCGCTCGACCTTCTGCGGCGAGAAGGGCACGCGCTCCGCGGGCACGCCGAGGCTCGGGCAGAACGCGACGTCGAGCTCGATGCACTTCGCGAACACCGGGTAGAAGAGCTTGTCGTCGATCGGCAGGAAGAGGCGCGCGGGCGCGGCGGTGACGAGGTGCAACGGCACCTCGCGCGCGATCCGCTCGAGCCGGCGCAGCTCGTCCATGCCCCGGCGCGGGTCTACCTCGGTGCGCGCGAAGAAGCGCTCGGGGTGCGCCGCGAGCGCGGCGCGCGCGAGTGCCGGGTCGTCGTCGAGCGAGATCCCCGCGCGCTCCACCCCGAAGCGGTCGAGCTCGGCGAGCGCCTGCGAAACGGAGGCGCCTGCGAGCGGGAAGAGCGGGTCGATGATGCGCATGGGCTCCTCGCGAATCGAGCGATTCTAGTCCGCCTCCGGCGGCCTGGGTAGAATCGCGCGTTCCAGTGACCCGTATGGTGGCAACAGGAGAGGAGTCCCCTTGAGCTACGAGACCCTCGAGACCTCGCGCGAGGACGGCGTCCTCACCCTGACCTTGAACCGCCCCGACCGGCTCAATGCGCTGAACGTGCAGATGCTGGAGGAGCTGCTGCGCGTCCTCGACGAGATCGACGCCGACGACGCGGTGCGCGCGGTGATCGTGACGGGCGCGGGCCGGGCGTTCTGCGCCGGCGCGGACCTCGGCGGCGGCGGCGCCACCTTCGACACGAGCCGCGTGAAGAGCGGCGTCCCCCGAGACGGGGGCGGCCGCATCACGCTGCGGATCTTCGAGTGCCGGAAGCCCCTGATCGCCGCCATCAACGGCGCCGCCGTCGGCGTCGGCGCCACCATGACGCTGCCCATGGACGTGCGCATCGCCAGCGAGAAGGCGCGCTTCGGCTTCGTGTTCGCGCGGCGCGGCATCGTGCCCGAGGCCGCGAGCTCGTGGTTCCTGCCGCGCGTGGTGGGCATCAGCCAGGCGATGGAGTGGGTGGCGACCGGCCGGCTGTTCTCCGCCGACGAAGCGCTCGCCGGACGTCTCGTCTCCCGCGTCGTGCCCGAGGCGGAGCTGCTGACGGCCGCACGCGCGCTCGCGCGCGAGATCGCCGACAACACCAGCGGCGTCTCCGTCTGCCTCTCGCGCCAGATGCTCTGGAAGATGCTCGGCGCCGACCACCCGATGGAGGCGCACAAGCTCGACTCCCGCCTGATCCACGCCATGGGCGCTTCACCCGACGCCTACGAGGGCGTGCAGAGCTTCCTCGAGAAGCGCCCGGCGCGCTTCACCATGAAGGTGTCGAGCGACCTGCCGGACCCGTACCCGTGGTGGGGGGAGCGGAAGTTCGAGTAGCGGGAAGGAAGAGGTCTGGAAGGGAAGAGGGGCGTCCTCGCGGGTGAGGAGGGCTGCTAGCCCGGCACCTCTGCCGGGTCTACCAGTCCGTGACGTCTCCACCCGACCGTCAGCAGCCAGGTCCGCGGACGCGCGACCTCGGGCCGACCCTCCTCGGCCCGACGGAGGCTTGCGACATCCCGCCGCCAGCCGTCGAACCAACGGCCGGAGCTCGCGCCGTCGAGATGCACCGCGCCGCGCGCAGCGTTGCGCCGCTTCGCAAGGTGGCGCCGCGCGTTCAGCAGCACGTAGGCGAGCGCGCGGCGCACGTCGCGCGGGGAGCGCAGGCTGCGGTGGTGGTAGCGGCCGTCGAGCACGGCGCCGGTGCGTCCGCTCACGCGATTCACGGCACGTGCGAGGCGCGCGGCGATGCTCTTCATCCCAGATGCGAGCGCCTCCTTGCCCTGTGCCTCGACGATCAGGTGCGCGTGGTCGCCCTGGAGCGAGTAGTGCGCGACGCGGAAGGCGCCGCGCTCGCTCGCCTCGCTGAGAGAGCGGCGCCACTCGCGGACCAGCCGGCCCTCGCGGAGCGACGGTAGATGCGCCTTCACCCGCAATGTCACGTGCACGGGGCAGTCCCCCGGCACGGGCGGACGCTCGCGATGAAGCACCCGCGGACGCGGTCCACGGGGTCGGCCCGCACCGGGGCGCGGACCGCCGCGACCGGTCCGCATCCGGTAGTCGGTGAACGAGAGCTGGGCGGATCGGCGCGGCATTCCTTTAGAATAAGGCTATGTTCTTCTCGTGTCAATGGACAAGGAATTCCGGAATCCTCTCGGTCCGCGCCTTCTTCCTCATCGCCGGCGTCAGTCCCTGGACGGCAGAGGCGCCTTCACCTCCGGTCCCGCCCGGCTCGCGAGCGCGATCCCCGCGAGCACGGCCGCGCCGCCGGCGAGCTGAATCGGCGAGAGGCTCTCGCCGAGCCACCACCAGCCGAGCAGAGCGGTGCCGACGGGCTGGGCGAGCAGCGCCACGGCGGCGAAGGTGGCCGACAGGTGCGCGAGGGCCCACACGATGCCGACCACCGCGGCGAGGTGCGAGATCGTGGCCGAGGCGGCGAAGACGGCCCAGGAGTGGAGGGGGAAGCCCGTGAAGGGGTCGCCGTGCGCGAGGGCGGCGGCGCCGAGCACGAGGGTCGAGGCGGCGCCGGAGATCGCCACCGAGGTCGCGGCGTCGAGCGCGCGGCGCGCGCGCTGGATCCAGATCAGGTACGCGGAATAGAAGAGGGCGGCGCCGAGCGCGAGGCCGTCGCCGGCGAGGGAGGCGCGGGCGTCGAGGTCGTCGCCGAGCAGCAGCGCGACGCCGGCGAACGCGAGCGCGCCGCCCGCCACGAGGCGCGCGCCGAGCTGCTCGCGCCATACCAGCACCGCGAACAGGCCCACGAACACCGGCGTGGTGTTGACCAGGAAGGTGGCGGTGGCGACCGAGGTCTCGACCAACGCGGTGTTCCACAGCGCGAGGTCGACCCCGAAGCACGCGCCCGCAGCGAGGGCCTCGAGCGCCGCGCGGCGCGGGAGCGCTCGCCAGCGGACGCGCGGCCCGAGCACCGCGGTCAGTGCCGCCGTGGCGAGCGCGAGACGCCAGAAGCCCGTCACGATCGGCGGCGCCGGCAGCGCGAGCCTCACGAAGATCGCAGCGCAGGCGATGCCGAAGGCGCCGAGCAGCAGGATGACGAGCGGGCGGGCCACGGGCCCGCGAGCCTACGCCACCGGTGCGGCTGCCGGCAGCGTCACGCGGAAGCGCGTGCCGCCGCCGTCCGTCTCCACGTCGATGGTGCCGCCGTGTCGCGTCACGATCTCGCCGGTGACCGCGAGGCCGAGGCCGGTGCCCTCGCCGTTGCGCTTGGTGGTGAAGAACGGCTCGAAGATGCGCGGCAGCACGTGGTCGGGGATGCCCGGGCCGTCGTCCTCGACGCGCAGCTCCACACCCGCCGGCACGGCGCCCACGCTCACGCGAACGGTGCCTCCCCGGTTGCCAACGGAGAGCGCATGGATCGCGTTCTGGATCAGGTTCAGCACGACCTGCCCGAGCCGGCCGGGGTCGCCGTTCACGAGCGGCGCGTAGGCGAGGTCCGTCTCGATGCGCACGCGCCCGCGCGCTTCGTGGCGGACGATCGGCAGCACGGACTCGACCACGCGCGCGAGCTGCACCGGCTCGGAGACGCGGTCGCCGGTGCGCGCGAGACGCAGCAGCTCGTTCACGATGGCGCGCAGGCGGCTGACGCCCTCCTGGGTCTCGAGCAGCACCTCCTCGATCTCGGGCTCGCTGCCCTGCTCCTTCCGCAGCGCCTGCAGGTGATTCAGGTTCGCGAGCACGAAGGCGATCGGGTTGTTGATCTCGTGCGCGAGGCCCGCCGCGAGCGTTCCGGCGGCGGCGAGCCGCTCGCCGTGCGCGAGCTGGAGCTCCTTCTCGCGCAGCGTCTGCGCGCGCTGATCGACGAGCCGCTCGAGCAGCAGCGCGCGGGCCTCGGTCTCGGCCATGGCGTCGACGAAGCCCTGCAGCAACACGCCGGTGAAGGCGAGCACGAAGCCGAGATGGCCGAGCGGCAGCAAGGAGGGCAGCCCGGTCCGGCCCGCGCCGCTCGCCACGTCCGCGAGGGTGCAGAACGTCCAGAACAACGCCGCGCCGTGGATGCCGCGTCGCGTGCCCGTGCGCTCCGACCGGCGCCAGTAGACGATGAAGAGCCTCGCCGCGATGCCGAGGAAGACCACCAGGACGGCGGCGCCGAGCGGGGTGCTCTCGGCATCCACGAACGTCACGCCGCCCAGGATCGAGCGTTCGAAGGTCCTGCCCGAGAACGTGAGGCCCGGCACGAAGGAGGCGATGCCGAGGGCGACCAGCGCGACCGTCGCGACCTGGAGCGTGCGGCGCAGGCTCACGCCCAGCAGGTGCTCGCTGAAACGCACGAAGCCGAGCGTGTGGACGATCAGGCCCGCCATCACGAGCCGCCGCATCAGCAGGGCTTCGTCGATCGAGGTCGAGCCGTAGATGAGCGCAGTGGGCAGGCTGCACATCGCCACGCCGAGGCCCGCGAGCGCGAGCCAGAGGTGCCGGCGCTCGCTCGGCCGCAGCACGAACACCCAGGCGTTCAGCAGGGCGGTGCAGACGGCCACGACGCCGAGCGCGAGGGTCGCGATCGCGGGAACGCTCACGGCGACGCCTCCAGGCCCTCGGCGTCCTCGAGCGGCACCGGCGGCAGCTCGACGGTGAAGCTGGTGCCGTTCTGCGACGTCTCGACGTCGATGCGGCCGCGATGGCGCACCACGAGCTGGTGCGTCACCGCGAGGCCGAACTCGGCGCCGCCGGGCTCCGCGCGCGGCGGCGCGAAGGGATCGAACAGGTGCGGGAGGGCCTCCACGGGGATACCGGGCCCGTCGTCCTGCACGCGCAGCACGACCAGCCCTTCGCGGAAGCGCGTCTCGATGCGGACCGTGTAGCGCTCGGGCTGGCCCTCGGGGATCGCATGCAGCGCGTTCACCACCAGGTTCAGCACGACCTGCCCGAGCAGGCGCTCCTCGCCGCGCACCGGCGGCACGGGGTCGAGCTGCGTCGCGATGCGCGCGCGCCAGCGCGCCTCGGGCTGGACGATCGGCAGGATCGATGCGACCACCGCGCGCAGGTCCACCGGCCCCTCCGGCGTCTCGGCGCGCCGCGCGAGGCGCAGCAGCTCCGACACCACGCGGCGCACCCGCTCGACGCCGTCGCGGGTCTCGCCGAGCACCTCCTCGAAGCTCTCGACGTCCGTCGTACGCCAGCTCCCCGCCAGGTGGTTCAGGTTGCTCGACGCGAAGGCGATCGGGTCGTTGATCTCGTGCGCGAGCCCCGCCGCGAGCGCGCCCACCGTCGCCATGCGCGCGCCGTGTGCCAGCTCGAGGTCCTTCTCCCTGAGCTGACGCGTGCGCTCTTCCACCTCGAGCGCCAGCGCCTCCGCGCTCGCCTCGACGCGAGACGAGGCCGCCACGAAGCGCCGCATGAGCAGCGCGGTGAACAGGAACGTGAAGGAGGAGAAGCCGAGCGCCATGCCGTGGATCGTCGGCATCCAGCCCAGGAAGGCGAGGATGTCGGTGGTGGCGCACACCGCCCAGAACACCATCGCGAAGGCGAGGGGACGCGCACCCTCGATGCGGTCGCGGTTGCGGAGGTAGTGCATCACCAGCTCCGCGAAGAGCGGCAGGAACAGCACGAGCACGACGGCCGCGGCGGGAGTGAGGCCCGCCTGCAGGTAGACGTCGCCGAAGGGCTCCACGCGGCGCTCGACGATCTCGCCCGAGAAGAAGAACGGTGGATAGACCGTCGGCAGCAGCACGAACGCCAGCGTGTAGATCGGCGCGGCTCGCAGCAGCGGGCCGGCCTTCGTCTGGAGGAACGCGGTGGTGAAGCGCGAGAAGCCGATCACGATCGGCAGCGCGGCCGTGAGCGCGACGAGCTGGGCGCGCTGCGCCTCGGCCAGCGTGTCGGCTTCGTACAGCGCGCCGTAGCCGGCCCCGAGCCAGACCGCGCCCGCCGCGGCCACCGCGAGCCAGAGATGCGCGCTCTCGCGCGGGCGCTGGGCGAACAGCCACACGTTCAGCCCGGCCGCGCACAGCGCGAGCAACGCGAACGTGGCCGACACGAGGGACGCCGCCGCCATCTCGTCAGCGCATCGGCCGATCCAGGATCTCTCTTGAGATCGCTGGGTTATGTTGCCGACGTGCAGGTTGCAATCGGGCTCGCGCTGGCGCTCGCGCTCTTCTTTCGCGCCTTCGGCGGCTACGCGCGGCCGGCGGCGCCGCTCGCGCGGCTCTCGCGTCGCGAGGCGGCCTTCGTCGCCGCGGCGGCGGAGGCGCTGTTCCCGCGCGGCGGCGCCGTCGCCCCGTCCGGGCTCGACGCGGGCGTGCCCGCCTGGACCGACCGCTGGCTCGACGCGCTGCCCGCCGCGACGCGCCTCCTCGTGCGCTGCCTGTTCGCGCTGGTCGAGCACGCCACGCTGCTGTTCCCGGCGCCGGGCTGGGACGGCTGGCGGCGCTTCTCGGCGCTCGATCCCGAGCGTCGCGGCGCCGTGCTCGAGGGCTGGCGCAGGAGCCGCTGGTTCCTGCGCCGGCTCGTCTTCACCAGTCTGCGCGCGATCGTGACGCAGGGTTACTTCGCCGACGCGGCCGTGCTCCGCGCGCTCGGCCTCGCGCCGTTCGCGATCGACGCGCCCGTCACCGCCGCGGACGCGCTCTACCCGCCGATCGGAAAACCGAAGGACGCGATCCGCTTCCGCCCCGAGCAGGTCGAGGTGCAAGGCCCGCTCGATCGCCCGCCGGCCGGCGTGCCGCTCGACGCGACGAGCCCGCTGCATGTGGCGTACCGGGAGGGCGCTCGATGAGCGCCGGGTTCGTGCGCGTGTTCGCCGAGTACGCGGGCGACCTCCGCGACGAGGCGGACGTGGTCGTGGTCGGCTCGGGGCCGTGCGGGGCGGTGGTGGCGAAGGAGCTCGCCGAGGCGGGGCGCGACGTGGTGCTGCTCGAGGAAGGCCCTCCCTTCACGCCCGCGGACTTCGAGCTCGACGGCGCGCTCTCGATGGCGCGCACCATGCGCGAGGCGGGGCTGCGCGCGACGCGCGGGCACGTCATGCCGACGATGCAGGCGATCGCGCTCGGCGGCGGCTCGCTCGTGAACTCGGCCATCTGCGTGCGTCCGCCGGCCTTCGTGTTCGAGGAATGGGCGGCGCGCTTCCGTCTCGAGCGCACGAGCCGCGACGCGCTCGACCCGCACTTCGACGCGATCGAGGGCTTCCTGGGCATCGCGCCCACGCCCGACGCCGTGCAGGGCCGGCGCAACCTCTTGTTCCGCGAGGGCTGCACGAAGCTCGGCATCCCGTCGGAGGCGATCGCGCGCAACGTGCGGGGCTGCCGGGGCAGCGGCGAGTGCTTCACGGGCTGCCGCGCGCGCGCGAAGCAGTCGATGGACCTCTCCTACGTGCCGGCCGCGATCCGCGCGGGCGCGCGCGTCTACACCTCGGTGCGCGCGGAGCAGGTGCTCGCCACGGGGCGCCGAGTCAGCGGCGTGCGCGCCCGCGTGGTCGCGCCCTTCACGGGCCGGCCCGGGCCGGCCCTCGAGCTCTCGGCCCGGGCCGTGGTGCTCTCCGCCGGCTGCATGGCGACGCCGCTGCTGCTGCTCGCGAGCGGGCTCGCGAACGCGTCGGACCAGGTCGGGCGCAACCTGCAGTTCCACCCGGGCGTCGCGGTGATGGGCGTGTTCCCGGAGCGCGTCGATCCGCAGTTCGGCGCCACGCAGGGCATGCAGAGCCTCCACTTCCTCGGCGAGGGCTTCAAGCTCGAGACGCTCTGGGCCCCGCCCGCGGTGCTCGCCGTGCGGCTGCCCGGTGCGGGGCTCGCGCTGAAGGAGCGGCTCGCGGAGATCCCCTACGCCTCGATCGTGGACGCGATCGCGAGCTGCCACCGCT
>Ga0187892_10006692_pt1 | contig 16951 bp, 18 predicted proteins | sample MA1701073metaG_FD_139345 | JGI IMG/M metagenome (GOLD analysis project Ga0187892, IMG submission 139345) | Bio-ooze microbial communities from a basaltic lava cave in the Kipuka Kanohina Cave System on the Island of Hawaii, USA - MA170107-3 metaG ... | reverse complement strand
GTGAACGTGGAGTTTCTGCAGGGATCGGGCGTTTGCTATGGGGATTCGGGGTGCATCCAGGTCGGTCACAAGTTTCGGAAACTCTACAACCTCGATCTCTCGCAGGGGGCGCGCCTGGTTGTATGCATGCTCACGAAGGAAGGTAACCTGACGAGTGTGCCGCGCCATATTCCGCTCCCGGATGTGGTGGGCATTCGCTGCGACTTCACCGCGAACAAGCTCTACGCGTGGACGCGCGACACGGTCTGGAAAACCTGGACGCTCGATGCCGACGGCTATCCGCGTGGCGAGCCGCAAGTGACCGCGCTCGGTTGCGGCGAGATCAAAGACGTGTTTGTGGACGAACAGACCGGCAAGGTGTACGTGGCGTGCACCCAGGCGCCGACTGCCGCGCAATGAGGCCCAGGCCAACCAGCGGCGCTGCAAGATTCCCTTCCCGCAATCGTCGTCGTCCTCGTTCGTTGGCCGCTTTTGAGCAGCGGGTGGCAGCCATTCCCAAAGACAACACCCTGGATCCGTTCGCGCCGGAGAGATCAGGCGGAAATGCTTTCCGAGCAAGAAGTCGCCAGACTCGACGATGCCTACCGGCGCCCAAGCCCGACTTGAATGGCTTCAAGAAGGCCATCATCCTCCGTTGTCGGCGACACCTTCGAACCACCGACAAACCGTTGTCGCCGTGATTCGCATGCTCCGTCACGGCGTGACGAAAGAATCAGGCGCGAGTGTCGTTCATCACGGCACCGTCGAGCCCGCTTCTGATTCGGCCAGTCGCTCCTCGATCGTCATCGCGGTGGACTGCACCCGGCAGAGGTGCGCGTATAAACCATCGAGCGCCATCAATTCCTCGTGCGTGCCGCGCTCGATGACCCGGCCAGCCTTCAGCACCAGGATCTGGTCCGCGTGACGGACGGTGGATAGCCGGTGCGCGATCACGAAGCTGGTGCGATGCGCCATCAACCGCTCCAGCGCTTCCTGGATCAACTTCTCGGTTGCCGTATCGACGCTGGCGGTGGCCTCGTCGAGGATCAGGATCGGCGGGTCTTTCAGTAACGCGCGCGCGATGCTGACTCGTTGTTTCTCGCCGACGCTGAGTTTCACTCCGCGCTCGCCGACGCGGGAATCGTAGCCCTCGGGCAGTCGCTCGATGAATTCGTGGCAGTTGGCCGCCTTTGCCGCCGTCACCATCTCCGCCTCAGTTGCATCGAGCCGGCCATAGAGGATGTTCTCGCGGATCGTCCCGTTGAACAGAAACGCCTCCTGCGTGACGATCCCGATCTGACGACGAAGCGCTTCCACCGTCACGTCGCGAAGGTCGTGTCCGTCCACGAGAATGTGGCCGCCGGTCACGTCGTAGAATCGCGTCAGCAAACTCACGACCGTGCTCTTGCCCGCGCCGGTGGGCCCGACCAACGCGATCGTTTCGCCGGGCTCGGCCACGAGGTCCACGTCGTGCAAGATCGGCAGGCCCGCGCGATATTCGAAGCGGACGCTGCGGAACTCGACGTGGCCGCGCACCCGTCCCCCCTTGCCCAGTTCGATCGCGCCCGGTTTTTCCGCCACCTCGACTTCGGCATCAAGAATATCGAACACCCGCTCGCCCGCCGCGCGGCCCGCCTGGAACATCTGGTTCAAGCCGTGCAACTGCCGCACCGGCCCGTAGAACATCCCGAGGTACGCAAGAAACCCGACGAACACGCCGATGCTCATCTCGCCTTTCACGACCGCCACGCCACCGAGCCAAAAGACGATCACGTATCCCAGCCACGCCACCCATTCCATCGCGGGGTTATAGACGGACCACGCGCCCATCACACGCAACGTCGCCGCGCGCAGTCCTTCCGCTTTCCGCTCGAAACGACCCAGTTCATGCGGCTCGCGTCCGAAGCCTTTGATCTGGCGAATGCCCTGCAAATTGTCGTGCAACAAGGCGTTCAACGCCGAGGTCGTCTCCCGTACCCGCCGGTAACGTTTATGCGCCGTCGCCGTGTAGATCAGCGCGCCGATGATCAGCAGCGGAATCGGCACCAACGCCCACAGCGTCAGCCAGGGATCGAACTGGTACATCATGTAGCCGACGCCGACGAGGCCGAGCACCGACACCGTCCCCTGCTCGATGCCGTCGATCAGCACGCGCTCGACGGCGTTGACATCATCGATCACGCGCGTCATCAGATCGCCCGTGGCGCGCTGGTCGAAATAGCGGACGGAGAGCCGCTGCAGCTTGTCGTAGAGGTCGCGACGCATGTCGAAGATGACGCATTGCTCGAAGCGGTTGTTGAGTTGGATTCGCAGGAAGTTGAAGAAGTCGCGGAGGAAACAGGCCAGCAACAATCCGCCCGCCATCCAGGCCACCAGTTCGAGCCGGCGATCCTCCAGCGCCTCGTCGATCATCAACTGCGTCAGCTTGGGAAACGCCAGCCCGGCAATCGTGGACAGGATCGCGCACGCCATCGTACCCGCGCCGAACCAGGGATACCGGCGAAGGTAACCGAACACCCGGGTGAAGATTTCTCGCGCGCTGCGCCGCCGCGCGATCATCGTCTCGTCATTGACCGTATCGTGCCAGACCATGAATGGGGACCATAGCGCAAGAGAGTTCGCAACGCACGCTCATCATCGACATCGCGGCGCAGTTTTGCGTTCATCGCACGTCAGTCTGAACGTTCAATAATCTGGCCTCGCCTGACTCAAAACGGTGTTTTACAGGGTTGCCTCTCAACGCTCTTCCTGGATCACAACCACGCCATAGGGGGCCAGTTCGATAGATCCCTTGCAGTGGTTTCCGGTGATGAGGTCGGTGCCGGAAGCGAAGAGCCTGGCCTGCTCCTTCTGGGGATAGTGATTCAGCACGAACAGGAAGCTGGTGCCGGGCTTGCGCCGTCTGACGATCTCCACATTAGCCGGGGCTTCGGCAAGCGGCGGGATGGAAGCGTACTGCAAGGCAAGGCCAATCACGCCCGACGCGTTGGCGGCGGTCAAGTGCGTGCCGACGTAGATCGCGTGGCCTTTGCCGAATCGATTGACAGTGATGGCCGGCTGGCCGGTGGCGGCGGTTGGACCGGATTCGGGCGGGGTGATCCATGTTCCCACGGCCCGAGCGCCGTGCAGCGACAGGATTTCAAATGCGCGACTGGATGGAGTTTGGCTTTCCAGGGCGCTGCCGGGTGTGAGCTGAATCTGGTAGAGAGGGTTTACTGGAGGGGCCGGCGAGGGAGGCCAGGGATATGTGACCGATCCGAGTTCTTCGACCTTCACTCCGAATAATCCCGACAAGAGGCCGGGCGGCGTTTGGACGATCACCTGGTTGTCGCGATTTTTGGTGGCGGTGCGCGCGGTGGCCAACAGGACGCCATGTTGTTCGGGCACGATGAAGCCACCGGTCATGGCCCGACACCGCTCCAGGGTGATGGCCGGGACATAGGCGTCGTCCGGCCCCTTGATACTGTAGGCGGGATAGATGTCGAAGCTGAGAAAATCGAGGTCTTCTGTGAACTTCCAGTAGTCCGTGTGCTGGTACATCCCGTTGGTGGCAAACCAGACTCAGTTGTGGGTTACAAACCAGTTGGGATTCGCCTTGCGAAGGATCTGGACCTGCTGGCGTTGGAACTCGATGACCGCGTCGCTGGTGAAGCGATAAGAGTCCAGTTCCAGCGAAGGGTTGGGCATCCACGGCCGTTGGACGTTTGGGGTGGGCAGGACGATCTGGTCGAAGTCGTGGTAGGTCAGAGAATAGAAGGTATTGCCGTGCGCTGCGTTGAGCCGCTCGATCGTGCCGTACTTGTTGCGAAGCCAGTTCTGGAAGCCGGTAACGCAGACCGGGCAATAGCAGACGTTCACGTGGCAATGAAACTCGTTGTCAGTCTGCCAGGCGATGACATGCGGATTGCCAGCAAAATGCTCCGCGAGCGCCTGTGTGAGCCGGCGGGACTCGGCGCGGAACTCTTCGTTGGATCGAAACCCGACGATTCATCACGAACATGAAAAAGCTGTTCGAATTACCTTCGGGAATGAACACGAGGTTAGGGTCAGTCGCGCCGACTCACAGCAAGCCAAGCGCTTTCAAACAACCGCGAAGCTTGTCCATTTCGGTGTCTGAGAGCGAGTAGTACGGCTTCCTCCGCCACCTGCCGGCGATGCCGTAGATTTCAAGCATTCCGTGAATGCCCGCGTCGAAGCCGCCGGGAAGCGCGTGGATGAAGTCGAACCAGGGAATCTCGACGTCGCGGATGATCGCGCGCGCGTTCTCAATTTTTCCTTTCTGAACTGCCGCCCAGTAATCGCGCGCCACGCGTGGACGGAATGTCACGAGCGTCGAGAGATAACCGTCGCAGCCGTAGGGGTGGATGTCGAGATGGTTCTGCTTGAGTCCGCCGGACCACACCGCCCAACGGTCCGAGACGAGCAACGCCATCTTGCGTCCGAAGTCGCCGCAAAAATCGTCCTTCACCGCCACGATTCCCTTCCCTTTCTCCAGGCAGAGCTTGAGTGCAGCCATTCCGAACGCAGCGCCGCGCGGGATGAAGATGTTGGTCACGGCCATCACCGGCATGTGTTTGGCAACGGCAGAATAATGCGCAACGAGCGTCTCCGGCGTCATCGAGTGCCCCCAGTCCGGCGGCATGACCATGTAAAGGTCGGCGCCGGTCGCGCGCGCGAACTTCGCGAACTCCACCGCCCGGTTGGTGTCGTAGTAGCGGTCCGCGGCGCACACCATGGCGCGGCGGCGCACTTGTTTCACCGTGAACTTCGTGATCTCGGCGATCTCCTGGTCGCGCAGACACTGATAATGACTGTCGCCTGCCGTGAGCAACGCCGTGCCGCTCCCCCCGGCAAGGTTGGCCTCGATCACGTTCGCCAGGCCGCGGAAGTCCACGCGGCCGTCGCGGTGGAATGGCGTGCGGATGGAGCCGGACGGGCCGGTCAGCGCGGCCCGGATTTCATCGCGGTTCATGGCGGATCGCATAGCTTTCCTTCCGAGCATCTTCGATCGCTTTCCTCAACTTGCCCAGCGCCCGCGCGAGGGTCGGGCCGATGCTGTTCTGCGAGACGCCGAGCAACAATTCGATTTCGCGGTACTTCCTTTCGTGAAGGTAAAACAGTTCCACCAAAGTCCGTTCCCGGGAGGAGAGCTGGGCGAGCGCCCGGGGCAGCAGTTCCTCAATATCGGTGTCGGCGGTTGCTTCGTCGTTCTCCACTGCGACCGGCTCGAGGTCTTCGTCCAACTGAACGATGACGAATTTGCGACGCCGCATCACGTCCACGGTGCGGTTGCGCGCCAGTACGTGCAGGGTGGGAAGCAACTGGCCGCGTTCGAGGCACTGGCGCAGCAACTGACGATCGTTCTGCAGCAGGTTCCGCCACACCTCGGCGACGGCGTCTTCGCAGTCCGGATTGGACGCGTCGAAGCCATACGAAGCAAAGGTCCGCCGCGAGATGGCAAGCAGCAACCCGGAATACTTCTCGACGATCTCCCGCCAGGCCGGGGGATCGTCGCGGAGCAAGCGTTGGAGCAATGGTTTCTCGTTCGCGCCGGTCATCGTGGGGCGCAAATTATCACTTCGGCTCAAGGCGAAGCAATGAGAACGTTCAAGCCGATGGATCGGGCGCGCCTGACTGCGCCGTCGTTCTAGCGCGGGCGTTGACTGCGGCCGCCCTCAACGCGGGCGGCTACATCGGCAGCGGCAACTGTTGCAAGCCGGGGCGGCGGAACGCTGCGACCGACAGTTTCAGTTCCCGCTGGGGAATGCCGGCCTTGCAACGGGCCACGGCGAACAACTGTTTGATCTGTTCGGCGAAAATGCCTTCGCCCTTCATACGGGAGCCGAACTGGGCTTCGTTCAATTTGCCGCCGCGCATCTCCCGGATGCGGTTCAGCACTTTTTCCGCTCGATCCGGAAAATGCCGATGCAGCCAATCCTCGAACAGCGTCTTCACGGCGTACGGCAACCGCAGCACCACATATCCCGCGTACGACGCGCCTGCCCGGCCCGCGGCAGCGAGGATGGCGGGCATTTCCGGCTCGTTCAGCGCGGGAACCACCGGCGCCACCAGCACACCCACGGGAACGCCCGCATTGGCCAGCATCTCCACCGCGCGCAAACGCGCCGCCGGCTGCGCGGTGCGAGGTTCCATCGCGCGCGCCAGGCCGGCGTCGAGCGTCGTCAACGAAACGAACACGCCCACGGCCTCGAAACGCGCCAGCTCCCGCAACAGGTCGATGTCGCGCGTGACGAGGAAGTTTTTCGTGACGATCGCCGTCGGATTGCGGAACTCGGCCAGCACCTCCAGACACCGCCGGGTTATCTTGAGCGTTCGTTCGATGGGCTGATACGGATCGGTCACACCGCTCATCGCCAACACCTGCGGCTTCCATTTCGGCGACGAAAGCTCCTTTCGCAACAACTCGGGCGCGTCCTCCTTCACCACGATCTTCGTCTCAAAATCGAGCCCCGACGAGAAGCCGAGGTACTCGTGGTACGGTCTCGCGTAACAATAGGCGCAGCCATGCTCGCATCCGCGGTACGGGTTGATGCTCGCCTCGAACCCGATGTCCGGGCTGTCGTTGTAGGAGATGATGGACTTCGAGTGATCGCGAAAAAATTGCGTCTTCGGCGAGGGATCTTCCTCCGGGTCCCACTCGCTGTCGCGTTCGTAAGAGACTGCGGCGAAGCGGTTGGCCGGGTTGCTGGCCGCGCCACGGCCGCGAAGCGAAACGCTACCGGAGGCGCCAGGATCTGCCTTGTCACTCACGGTGGTTGGTTAGCACGACAAGCAATCGGTATCAACCATCCAACAGCCCTGCGAAAACAATTCGTGGACGCGGCCGCTGCTTCAGTTCATTTGCAGCAGGACTTTCCCCGTCCGCCCGGTCTGGCTCGCGTGACGAATCGCCTCCCGCGCTTGCTCCAACCGGTACGTCTTCTCGATGGGCACACGTATGCCGCCTTCGCGCATTTGCTGCACGATCTGGGCAAACATCTCCGTCTTCTGCTGTGCACTGGCATTCCGAAACCACTCGGTGATCAGGAAGCCGCGGAACCGGATGTCCTTGAAGATCAACAGCCCGTTTTCGATGCGGATCGGCTCCCGGCTCATCGCGCCGTAGGTCACCAGTGTGCCATGCGGACTGAGCGAACGCGCCACCTCGCGCGCGTTGTCGCCGCCCACGGCATTCAGGCCGAGGAGCAGTTCGGCCCCGCCGGTCAGTTCGCGCACCTGCTTGGAGATTTGGGGTCCGTCCATCAAGACAAGCTCTGCGCCGAGGGCCTTGAGTTCAGGGGCCAACTCCGCCCGGCGCACGATGTTCACCGTCCGCCAGCCGCACTGGCGCGCGAACTGGATCACGAGCCGGCCAACTGCGGAGTTGGCCGCGTTCTGGATCACCCAGCCGCCGGGCTTCAATGCCACCACGTCATGCAACATCCGCCACGCGGTCGGGGGATTGACGGCGAGCATCGCGGCTTGCTCGATCGGAAGGTCTGCCGGCACGGGAACCAACTCGCCGGCATCTGCCACGTATGCTTCGCACCACGAACCGATCCGCGCCGGCGCAATGACGCGCTGGCCCACTGCGAGGTCCTTCACGGCGCTGCCACACTCCGCGACCACGCCGACGCCCTCGTTCCCGACGATGGCCGGCAGCGTGGGACGGATGACGTACTTCCCTTCCAGCACGTTGAGGTCGGCGGGATTGATCGGCGCTGCCTTCATTTCGACCAACGCCTCGTGCGGCTGGATGGGCGGCAGTTCCCACTGTTCGACGCGCGCGACTTCTTCAGGCACGCCCGTCTCGCGCAGGCAGACCACGGTGACTTTCTTTTTCATTTCCCCGCCTCGGCGAAGCCGTTATACGGATCGTCGGAAAAAGTTACAGCGAATTATGAACCTGGCCGGCGTGCTGAACCTGCTCCTCGATTTCCTGTTGCTCGTGCTGGGCGTTCGCGCGGCGGTGCGGAATGAAGGACACATGGCGTTCAATCGGCCCTACCAATTCACCGTCAAGCTGCTCGACCCGCTGCTGCAGAGGATCAAAGCGCCCGAGCGACGGGTTTGGCAGATTTGTCTCCTCGCGATGCTGGCGCTCGTGGGCGTGCGCGGGGTGTTGTGGATGATCTTCGGGGCGGATAACCTGGATTTTAAAGTCACGGCGATTCCGGTCTCGAGCCCGAACATCCTGCAATGCCAACTGCTGAGCCTCGTGGCGGCGAGCGTGTTCCTTCTCCAGGTGTTGGCGTTCCTCACGTTGGCGCTGGCGATGGGCGGCCTCGATAACCGGACCGACCACTATTCGCGGCTGATGCGCGCGCTCGTGGGGCCGCTCAAGGCGGTCCCACCGTGGTGGCGATGCTTGTTCCCGGCCCTCGCGCTCGTGTTGTTTTGGTCGGTCGTGCTGTGGATGCTGGCGTTCATGCGGCTGCACCCCCCGCATCCGTCGGGGCTTGTCGGATTTGTGCTCGGCTCGGTGCCGCTCACGCTCGCGCTGATCGTTGATCTCGCCCGGGCGTGGATCGTGTTGCTCATCGTGCGGTGCGTGCTGTCGTTCATCCCGGTCTGGAGGCCGGCTTGGGCGGACGTGATCGAGCGGGTCACGGAACCGTTGTTGAAACCGTTTCGGCGGCTGCCGTTGCGAGCGGGCCAAATCGATTTCACGCCGGTCGTCGCGATCCTGGCGTTGGCTGTCGCGCATGCGCTGCTGTTGCAGTGGCCGTTGCGCTTTCTCGACAACCCGCAGCCGTTGCTCAAGTGGTTCTACGAGCGAATATGAGCGCGCCTTACCTCAGGCAGACGGCGGAGGGCGTGGTGATGCATGTGCGGGTCCAGCCCAACGCCAGGCGGAATGAGGTGGCGGGTCTTCATGGCCGCGAGTTGAAAGTCCGTCTGCAAGCGCCGCCCGTCGAGGGAAAAGCCAACGCGGCGTTGGTGGAATTTGTAGCCGGACTCGTGAACGCGCCGCGGTCGTCGATTGAGATTATTCGCAGCGAGACGGCCCGCAGCAAACAGGTGCTCGTCCGCGGACAAACGGTCGAGCAACTCCTCGCGCTCAACCTGGATGCACGGCGTTGATGCGTTGGATGCCAGTCGCCTTGCCCGTAGCTTCATCGACTTCGATCAACGCCCCGTTGAACTGCACCGGTCCGTCGGCGATGTCGAACCGTTTCGGCATCTGGGTCAGATAACGCTCCAGAATGGGCGCGATCTCGCGTCCAAGGACGGATTCCTTCGGGCCGCACATGCCGGCATCGCAGAGGAACGCCGTGCCGTTCGGGAAAATCTGTTCGTCGGCCGTCTGGACATGCGTGTGCGTGCCGACTACCGCTGTCACCTTGCCGTCCAGGAACCGCCCCATGGCGATCTTCTCGCTGGTCGCCTCGGCGTGCATATCGACGAGGATGATCGACGTTTGCGCGCGCAGCTTTTCGACTTCTTCCAGGGCGGCTCGGAACGGGCAATCGATCGCGCGCATGAACGTCCGGCCCATGACGTTCAAGACCGCAATCGGCGGCAATCCTTCGCGGTCGTACACCGCTGCCCCGTTGCCGGGCGTGCCTTGGGGAAAGTTCGCCGGCCGCAGCAGTCGCGGCTCGCGATCGATAATCTGCAGAATTTCCTTCTGGTCCCACGTGTGATCGCCCATGGTGATCACGTCCACGCCGCCGCCAAACAATTCCTCCGCCGTGTCCGGCGTCAACCCCGCGCCGCCCGCCGCGTTCTCGCCGTTGGCGATGACGAAATCGAGGCTGTATTCCTGGACGAGCTGGGGAACGATCGCCTGCACCGCGTGTCGTCCCGGCTTCCCGACTATGTCGCCGATGAAAAGGATTCTCATGCGCAGGCAGAAGCTAGCTGGCGCCCGACCGTTGTCCAAGCGAGAAATCAATTGTTCCCAGACGATGAACCGATCATTTCATCATTTGGGAACAATCAACGGCCGCATTGATGCACCGATTCCTCGGTCACGATGACATCGACAGACACATCGTCCTCGTCGGCCGGAACGGATTCCACCAGTTGGAAGTGGAACGCGAAGGCGATCTTCCAGCCGCGAAAATCGCGTAGAAGCGCGTCGAAGTAACCCTTGCCTCGACCGAGCCGATTGCCGCGAAGGTCGAACGCCAGGCCGGGCACGATGGCCACCTCGGCGGGTTGCTTCGCCGGCTTCGCATCGCGCGGTTCGAGAATGCCGTAATGCCCCACGCCCAGGTCGCGATCGAAGTCCTCCACGGCCACCACGAAGTATCGCTTCCGCTCGGGGTCGAAGGCGGGAACACAGACGCGCTTGCCCGCGGCCAGACAATGCCGGATCAGCTTGTGCGTTCCGACCTCGCGCGCCATGGAGACGTAAGCGAGGACCGCCTTCGCCTTCTCGAACTCGGGCATGCGCGTGACGCGTTCGAAAATCTGCCCGGTGAATCGCGCGCCTTCGGTCGCGTCAAGACGGGCCAGCCTTCGCTGCATGCTGGCGCGGAGGGAGGTCTTGCGCTGCTCGATGTCTGTGGGGGCGTTCACGGATTGCTCTGTTTCCAACGTTCGAGGCGTTTGCGGACTTCGGCCTCGTAACCCTGGTCGCTCGGCGTGTAGTAGGTACGCTTCTCGGGCGTGTAATCCTGCTTCACGTAGTGACCTTCATAATCATGCGAATACTTGTAGCCCTTGCCGTGGCCGAGCTTTTGCGCGCTCCGGTAATGTGTGTCCTTGAGCGCATCGGGAACTTCCATCGTGCGACCTTGCTTCACGTCGTCCATTGCCGCGCCGATCGCCGCGATGCTCGAATTGCTTTTCGGCGCGGTCGCGATGTAGATCGTCGCCTGTGCCAACGGAATCTGCGCTTCCGGCATGCCGACGAACTCGACCGCTTGCTGTGCCGCGACGGCCACCATCAACGCGCGTGGGTCGGCCATGCCGACGTCCTCCGCCGCGCAGATGACGATGCGCCGGGCGATGAATCGAATGTCCTCACCGGCATACAACATCTTCGCCAGCCAGTAGATCGAGGCGTCGGGATCGCTGCCGCGCATGCTTTTGATGAACGCCGAGATCGTGTCGTAATGCTGGTCTTCGTCGCCGTCATAGACGACTGCCTTTTTCTGGATCGATTCCTCGGCGACGGCGAGGTCGAAAACGATCCTGCCATCGATGGGCGGAGTCGTCAGCACGCCGACTTCGAGCGCGTTGAGGGCCTTGCGCGCGTCGCCATCGGACTGCCTGGCCAGGAACTGCAACGCGTCGGCTGTGATGGCGACTTGGTGCCGGCCCAGCCCGCGTTCGGCATCCGCGAGCGCGCGTTTCAGGAGCGCGATGATCTCCTCCGTGGTCAGGGGACGGAGTTCGAACACCTGCGACCGCGAGACGAGCGGGCTGTTGATGTAGAAGAACGGGTTGTGGGTCGTCGCGCCGATCAGGCGGACCGTGCCGGCCTCCACATCGGGCAGCAACACGTCCTGTTGCGCCTTGTTGAAGCGGTGGATTTCGTCGATGAAGAGGATCGTTTTCTGTCCGCTTGTCCTCAGCCGGTTCTCGGCCATGGCAATCACGCGACGCATGTCGGCGACGTTCGATTCGACACCGCTCAGCCGCTCGAACTTGCTCTTGGTCGCCTGTGCGATGCAGTGCGCCAGGCTGGTTTTGCCCGTGCCGGGCGACCCGTAGAGAATGATCGAGCTCAGCCGGTCGGCTTCGATGGCGCGACGGAGCAGCTTGCCGGGCGCGAGGATGTGGGATTGGCCGATGAATTCTTCGAGTGCGCGTGGGCGCATTCGGGCAGCGAGCGGGGCGTTCTCAGCTACGGCGGGTTTGCCGGGCGATGTTTCGCTGCGGCTTTCCTGCGGTGAATCGAACAGATCGGTTTTCACGACCGCTTGAAACGTAACATCCCGGGTGAGAGGCGTCGAGGACGAGAACGAGGGTTGCGGGAAAAACAATACCCCGCCACAGCCGTCAGAACGTGTATCTCTGAACCCTGTAGTACAGGGTGGATGCTCGCACGAACTGCTTTCGCCTTCCGATGGACGGCATGACGGCCACAGCCGGTGTTGAGCTCCTTCAGTTATGAAGGTATCGGCTCAGAGATATTTGCGTTCGTTTCGCGGACAGCAGCAGGGTATTGAAATCCGCTGGAACGTCGTTCGAAAGAACTCGTTGACGAAGCTGCTTGCTTGCGTCGGGATTCAGCATAACGACCGGCGCGCACAATGCCAGAAAAATCTGCCGGAATTTTCTTGCTGGCGGCGCGCCGTGGCGTTGGAATGCGCCCGACCGAAAAACCAACAGGGGAGAACGCATGAAACGAATACTGGCATTATGTCTGGGAGCAGGGCTGCTGCTCGGTGGCGTACAATCGGCGCTGGCCGACGAAGATACGCTCAAGAAAGAAATCGCCGCCATCGACAAGGAACTGGCGCCGATCAAGAAAAAGGCGAACGCCGACCCCGATGTGAAAACGGCACAGGATGCCGTGAAGGCCGCCCAGGACAAGCTCGTCGCCGCGCAGGAAGCGGCCATGATCAAGCTTGATCCGAAGGCAAAGGAGTTGCTCGACAAACGCAAGAAGCTCTCCGACGAACTCGCCGCCGCGCGCAAGGCCGGTAAAGGCGCTCCGAAGACCAAGTAGCCGGCGCGGTTTCCAAAGGCAATGTGGGAGGCCGTCTCCGACGAACGACCACGAGCTTTCTGGGTCTTCAGCGAGGTCGCCCGTCGGAGACGGCCTCCCATGTTGATTGACAGGCCCGCATTGGCCGGGCATTGCAAAATGCGCCCGACTGGCGTTGGATAGCCTCGTGGCGACGGAACAACTGCGTGGCACGCTCGAACGCATCCTCTACACCAACGAGGAGAACCATTACACCGTTGCCGCCTTGATGCCCGAGGACGAGCGGCAAACGATCTCGATCGTCGGCAACCTCGCGGGCGTCCAATGCGGCGAAACGCTCCAGCTCGAAGGACGCTGGGAAGTTCACCGGCAGTTCGGGCGCCAGTTTCGCGTCGAGAAGTACGAGACGGTCCTCCCGTCTTCCGTGACCGGCATCAAGAAGTACCTCGGCTCCGGCTTGGTCAAGGGCATCGGTCCGAAGTTCGCCGAACGGATCGTCAAGAAGTTCGGCGAGAAGACCTTCGAAGTCATCGACCAGTTCTCGGGGAAACTGCGCGATGTAGAAGGCATCGGTCCCGAGCGCGCGCGGAAAATCAAGGAGGCCTGGAGCGCGCAAAAGGTCATCCGTGAGGTGATGATCTTCCTCCAGAGCTACGGCATCGGCGCGTCCCACGCGGCGAAGATCTACAAGCTCTACGGGCCGGAATCGATTCAAGTCGTCAAACAAAACCCCTACCGGCTCGCCGAAGACGTGTACGGCATCGGGTTCAAGACCGCCGACCAGATCGCCCACAACGTCGGCATCCCGAGCGATTCGGCGTTTCGCGTTCGCGCGGGCATCAAGCACGTGTTGCAGAGCGTGCAGGAGGAAGGACACACCTGCTACCCGCACGATCAGTTGGCGCGGGACACGGCGGCGTTGCTTGCCGGTTCGGTGAACGAATCGGTGGTGCGACAGGAGATCGTGTCGCTCGCCAACGAGAACGAACTCAAGATCGAGCCTGAGCAGAACCTGGTTTTCCTCCCGGGCCTGCATCGCGCGGAGGAAGGCGTTGCGCAATGCGTGCTTGGCATCGTTCGCGCGCCGCACGCTCTGCCGCCGATCCAGATCGAAAAGGCGGTGAGCTGGGCGCAGGAGAAATCGCGCGTGCAGTTCAACGAAGCGCAGCGCCAGGCGATCCGCGCGGCGTTGCGAAGCAAGTTGACGGTGATTACAGGCGGCCCGGGCGTGGGAAAGACGACCATCGTCCGAGCCATCGTCCAGATTCTGCGGGCCAAGCAATGCCGGGTGCTACTCGCGTCGCCCACAGGCCGCGCGGCCAAACGCCTGGTCGAGGCGACGGGCGGCTTCGCGCAGACGATCCACCGGCTGCTGAAGTTCGACGTGCAGGAACACCGGTTCATCCACGACCGCGGGAACCCGCTCAAGGCCGACGTGGTGATCGTGGACGAATCCTCGATGCTCGATGTCCGACTCGCGCACAACCTGTTTCGCGCGATCCCGGCAACCGCGTCCGTGGTGCTCATTGGCGACGTGGACCAACTGCCGAGCGTCGGTCCCGGCAACGTCTTGCGCGACGTGATCGATTCCGGCCGGGTCGAGGTTGTCCGACTCACGGAGATTTTTCGCCAACAACAGCAAAGCCAGATCGTGTCGAACGCGCATCGGATCAATCAGGGGCAGATGCCGGACGTCCAAACCGGGGAGCAGGGAGCGAAAAGCGGGGAGCGAATGGCGGCGGAAGATTTCTATCTCATCGAGCAAGAGAAACCCGAGCAGGTCGCCGAGACGATCCAGAAACTCTGCACCGAGCGCATCCCGAAGAAGTTTGGACTCGATCCCGTCCAGGAAGTGCAGGTGCTTGCGCCGATGCATCGCGGCGTGTGCGGCGTGTCGAACCTCAACCGGGTCCTTCAACACGCGCTGAACCCGGACGGCATGGCCATCGAACGGTTCGGACGCATCTACCGGGTCGGGGACAAGGTGATGCAGACGCGCAACAATTACGATCTCGACGTGTTCAACGGCGACATGGGGCGCATCGTGCAGATCGATATGATCGAGCAGAAGCTCCACGCGCAAATGGATGACGAGCGCGTGATCGAGTACGACTTCACCGACCTGGACGAGTTGGTCCCGGCCTACGCCATCAGCATCCACAAGAGCCAGGGTAGCGAATACCCGTGCGTGATCGTGCCGTTGCTGACCCAGCACTTCTTGATGCTCCAACGCAACCTGCTTTACACCGCGGTCACGCGCGGGAAACGGCTCGTGGTCCTGATCGCGTCGAGAAAAGCGCTGAGCATGGCCGTAGCAAACAACAGCCAGGCGCAACGCTACGGGCTGCTGCTGCATCGGCTGCGAAAGGCGTGAGCCGTGCGATTACGCGGCGTCGGGTTGTTTCTGTCCGCGCATTCGCTGCGCGCATTCGGGACACATGCCATGCGAGACGGACTGGCCGGTGTTTTTCAGAAAGTGTTCTTCCAGCGTCAGCCACCGGCTATCTCGCTCGATTCGCCGGCACCAGGCGCAGAGATGAACGAAGTTTTCGAGATAACTCAGGCGCGATACGACGCGGTACACCTTGTACGCCGACAAGACCCACAACATGAGGATGATTACCGTCTTGAGAGCGGTCTCGCTCGCATGTTCCGACTGTTGAGTTGACCCGGTCAAGAAGTGTGCAAAGTCGAAAATCGCATCGCACCAGGTCAACACAATGATGGTCACAAACCCGAGGCTCAGCCAAATCACGGCCTTCTGCCAGTGCAACGACTGTTTCGGAGGCGCCTCCATTCGGGGCGCGGATACTACGGATTCCTCTCGAAAGGTAAAGCACGAATCGCAGCGCATTTTGACAGGCGAATTGACCATTCCGACTCTTGGGTAGCATGAAGTTCTTCCCACTTGCGGCGGAGCCGACATTGCGGCATTCATTCCTGCGTGAACTCCGTCCTTCGACTCCATGTTTTCGCCATGTTACTGTGGACCTTGGCGTTCTTTTCGGGTGGTTGCGCGACGACCTCCCCGGGGATCGTGACGGGGGACGGGGGCGCGATTTCGGAACGAGAGATCGCGGGCCTGCTGCGAGAGAATCCCCTGAAGCCCGATCAAAATCTCGGCGTGTCGCTGGTGCGCCAATCAGAACACGCGAGCGTGCATCTGGTGCAGGTGCGTTGGGCGGAAAAACCGCACATCCATACGACGCACGATCTGACGGTATTCGTGATTCGCGGCGGCGGCCAAATGACAATCGGGACGGACACGAAGCCGGTGAGGAAGGGCGACGTGATTCACATCCCCGCCGGAGCACGGCATTTCTTTGTGAACCGAGGAGGAGAGATCGCGGTTGCTGTGGCCGTGTTCAGCCCGCCGTTCGACGGGAAAGATATAGAGCCGGTGAAGTGATGGGATCGGGGAAGAATGGAAGAATGGAAGAATGGGAAGTAGAGGCCTTCCAGTTTTCCAACCTTCCGACCATTCAATCGTAGTGATCGGCCTTGTACAGATGCCAGGATATGCTGAAGGCACAGACCAGCGCCAAGGCGAAGAAGAAGGCGATCATCGTATATTCCTGACCCTCGCTCTTGAGCGCCTTGGCGTTCTGCCAGAACACCCAGTGGATCGAGAACAGGAACGCCATCACGATAGTCCCGATGCTCTTGCGAAAGAGCGTAAAGATGGTGACCGCGCCCAGAAAGGCCAGAAGCTGCCAGATGGGCACGCTGAGCGTTTGATTGGTTTGAATCATTTCCATCGCGGTTACTCCCACTTTGAGAATTGCAGAAGTTGTGCCAGCCTCCCCGGCAAGAAAAGCTCAGTTGCGCTCGGATTATGATAGGTCATGCTGCCGGTTGGACCGTCCTTGCCAAACCTTGGAAGCAACCATATCGTTCGCGCATGACGACTGAACAGATCGACGACGCGCTCCATCGCCAACCATTCGTGCCGTTCACGCTGCACATCGCAGACGGGCGAAAGATTCATGTGGATCACGAAGACTTTGTCATGCGCTCGCGAAGTGGGCGCGCCATCGCCGTGTACCGAGAAAACGACCGCATCGAAACCTTCGACGTATTCCTCATCACGTCCATCGAGGAAAAACGAAAGCGTTAAAGTTGGGGGACGCCGGCCACGTGCCCCCTCGACGCTACGTCACTCCACGCCAATGTGGCTCTCTTTGAGGAAATCAACGATCTTGGTCACCGACTCGGCCACGGTGAACTGGTCGGTGCGCAGATGGACCTCGGGTTTCTCGGGCGCTTCGTAGGGAGCAGAGACGCCGGTGAATTCTTTGATGAGGCCGGCACGGGCCTTCTTGTACAGCCCTTTCGGATCGCGTTGCTCGCAGACATCGACCGGGC
>Ga0187892_10006691_pt1 | contig 16957 bp, 17 predicted proteins | sample MA1701073metaG_FD_139345 | JGI IMG/M metagenome (GOLD analysis project Ga0187892, IMG submission 139345) | Bio-ooze microbial communities from a basaltic lava cave in the Kipuka Kanohina Cave System on the Island of Hawaii, USA - MA170107-3 metaG ... | reverse complement strand
GGCCAGTTGCTGCACGGTGTCCTTGGCCCTCTTTTCAAAGTCGTTTTTCTGCTGCCCCGAGCCTTCGACGAGTTGGGTGTCCTGCGACTCCAACTGCGAGGCGCGGTCCTCCGCCGTCTTCCGCAGCTCACGTTCGGCGCGGAACGACTCGTAGACGCGGCTCAGCGAGTCATGGTAGGACGCGTCCGCGAACGCATCCGGTTTCGACACGAGCGCCTCCGTCTGAATCGTCCGCAGAAGCTGATCGCGCTTGGTCCGAACCTCGCCGACGTCGTCCGTCGATGCACCGGTGGCAAGCGCTGCCGTCTGGCTGCGAGCCTCCTCCAACAGGCCGACGACCGTTGGACCGCCCTCCTGAGCGCTCTTCACCAGCTCCAGGGACTTCTCTTCGGAGGAGGTGATCATACGCCGGTAGGCGGATTGCAGCCGGTTGTTCTCGTTGAGCACGTCCGCTTGCCCGGTGTATAGGATGACGAGGAACACCGTCGAGGTGAGCCACAACCCCACAAAGATGATCATCCATACGGTGATTGCATTGAGGCCTTGCTGTTGCCCTCGGGCCATGGGCTTGGTTCCTCCGGCAGAGTGTGTCCCGACGCGCCGGGACGCGAATATCCGCTGCCACCGGGACTATCGCCGGGGCGCGTTCGCCCCCGTCGCTGGGGCGGGAGAACCGCTTGTCGGGCGGTTCCGCGGTTGACGCCGCAGGATTCTGGGCACCCGCTCGAGGCGTGTCAAGCTCACTTCACCGGGCCGACTGTGCCGCAAAACCCACTAGACAGGGAAGACGCGGAGGCCTATAATGCGCATCCGCCACGAGGGGGGACGCGACTGCGGCGTGCGTAGTTGAAACTTCGCGGGTTGTCGGGTTGGACTTACTGGGCCTCATTTCCGGACGTGCGGGCTGCCGTGCGATCCCGGAATTCGAAGGCTGACCCGCGTCCGAAATCGGTTGAGTTCGGCTTGAGGATGGGTTACACTGGGGCGATCGTCCATGCGGAGGGGATCCGCCAAACGACGTCCATTGAACGGACTTTGTCACAGAAGGGGATAGGCTCATGAGGATCGTTTCTGCGCGCGTTCTAGCGTTGTGTTGCTCGGCGGTGATCTTTGGAAACAGCGCGGCTGATGCGGCCGTGCTCGCGCTCAAGGCCGTAAAGAAGAACGGCGGGGCTATCGCACCTACGAGCAACCTTACGGTCGTAGCGGGAGACACCATCGAGGCAGATATCCTGGTGTCCGGGTGGGGTGCGGAGCTCCCCTTGGGCGCGCGCGGTGTTCAGTCCGCGCTTCTTGGGGTCTCCGGTTTCTACCAGTGTGACGACGAAATGTTCTGCATGGGTGCCAACGGAAACATCCTTCCACTAGGTTGGAAGGGGCCCCGAGAGCCAATCGAATGCCCGGGTCCAAACTCGTGCGTCGGCGGTACGACGCCTGGCAATCCATGCACCACCAACGCAAACTGCTTGGGTGGCGGCACCTGCACGGGCCCCAGCGCGGCCTGCCTGGCCGCAAACCCGAACTTCCCGACGTGCACCCAGGTCTACCACACCTGCGCGTCAGCCGGGCATAACCCGATCTTGGGAGCAAAGATCGACGTCAACAGGCCCGACTATATTTTCAACGGCCAAAGCGTCAACCTCGTGATGGATGACAGGACGCTCAACTACCGATACTTCTCCCTCATCGAGGACCGGATCGGCATACCCGATACCGGTGTCCCGAAGTACGTCGGTACTTTGAGCGTGCAGGTCTCCAATCACGCCTGTGGACCGTTTGAGATCGGCTTTCAAGGTGGGCCGAGCAGCTTCATCCAGGATCCGTCGCAAAAGAACACCAGGGTGTTTCCGACGTCGTCCCCGCTTACACTGACGGTCAGCCCCTGCAACATCCAACTTATCGACTGTTCGCCTGGGCCTGTGCTATCGCCCAGCTCACCGGAGCACTGTGACATCGACGCACGCATCCCGCATGGTCCGCAGCTTCCGTTCCCCAGGCTCACCACCAACCAAATGGTCATGAGGTATGACCGTTCGGCCGCGGGCACTCTCAGCACCGACTACGACGTCGCCCTTTTCGGTCCGCCGGGTCTCCCCCCTCCGGGGGTGACTGGCGCACTAGTTTCTGGGAACGAAGTGACCGTTTCGCTAGCCCAGCGTATTTTCCCACTGTACTGGACGTGCATTCGTGACAAGCGCGTCGACCTTCGATGCTGCATGGCCAGCCTTCCAGCCGATGTCGAAGATCTTCCCCCGGTTCCTCCTGATCCACCTACGATTGTAAGCCAGTTTTCGGATGTTTTCGCTATCCTCCATAATCTCCAAGGCGTTACTGTTCCTCCGTTGCCACCGCAACGGTGCGATATCGACCGAAGCCAGCTTTGCACAGGCGCCGATCTGCTAATGACCGGCGACCTGCTCGTGGGCGCCGATGGATTCGCCCACCCCGACAATGGCGGCGCCGCGGAGCCCGCGGGGACGGGGCCGTACAATGGCGACTCGCTTCCACCGTTGTGCCCCGACCAGGCCCCGTAGTTGTCGTCCGTGAGGAAACACACATGCGTGGCGACCGTGCGGTCGCCACGTTTTTTGCGCTGCGTAGCGACCCCAATCGGTCGATACTTGACGTGCCGGCCAGCCCATTCGTGAGCCGGACGAATCATGAAGATCGGCCTGCTGACCAGCATCGACACGAGGCACCGCTATTTCGCGCAGAGGCTCTGCAAGCAGTTCAATGTCGTGGCAGTTGGCTATGAAGCCACGGGCTACGATCCGGCTGGCATCGTTTCTCGCGACCTGACGCCCGACGAGACGAACGCCGTACGACGCCATTTCGAGGAGCGCGCCCGGCAAGAATTGGCGTACTTCGGCCATGACAGCGCGTTCATCGCTCCGTCGACGGCGCATGCCGTGTCTACGATCCAACCAGGCCGCTTAAACTCGCCCGAGACGCTGGCGTTGCTCCAATCTCGCGGCGTCGATACGCTCGTTGTATACGGAACGAACCTCCTTAAGCCGCCGTTGCTGGACGCATTCGCGGGACGAATGGTCAATCTGCACCTCGGCCTGTCCCCGTATTACCGCGGTACCGCCACCAACTTCTATCCCCTGCTCAACGAGGAGCCGCAGTACGTCGGGGCGACGATTCACTTGATCGATGCCGGGATTGACACCGGCCCGATCGTGCGGCACGCGCGTCCGACGATCACGGCGGGCGACGCCCCGCACACGCTCGGCTGCAAGGCTATTCTTGCCGGGATCGAAGCGATGATCGCCACGCTGCACGACCTGCAAGACGGGCGCGTCCACTCCACTCCGCAATGGAGGCCGAAGAACGCCCGCCTGTATCTGCGAAAAGACTACCATCCGCGGCAAGTGGTCGAGCTCTATCGCAAATGGGACCACGGGTTGATCGAGCGATATCTTGAGCGCCTGCGTCGCGGTGAAGCCACGGTGCGACTGATCGATGGACCGTCCGATCACGCCGCACCAGGCGGCGCGCTTTCTGCAGGATCCGCCTCCCGCGCGTACCCGGCGCAGGTAAGCCGTTCCCCCGCGTGAACGACGCGGGTGCGAGCCAGACCGACGCCCCGCAAGGCGCCATCCAGCTCGTGCCAGCGGTTCGAAGAACCTGACGGGACGCAGTCCAGGAAGACGATCCAAACAACCCCCCCCGAATCCAGCCGAGGCAGCACTTTCCCGGCAAAGTAAGTAGCCTCATCCGTGGACGTCGGCGTGATGAACGCCGCCGCCAGCGTCCCCTCCGAGGGACGGGCCGCATTTTCCAGGCGCAGCTCAAGCTCGCGCCGTGCGCGCACCTCGTGTCCGCCGATCCAGACGCGACTCTCCGGCAAGAGCCCCCACACGTTGTGGGTCGGCATACCCGCGTTCACGGTTGGCTCCAGGGTGCCGCCGGCGGCGCTATGTGCCATCTCGTTTGTTGAGCAGCACCGCCTCCGGGTCATCGCCCAGCGGCTTGTATTCGGCGATGAGCCTTCGAATCCGAGGCTGGTCGGGGTTGAGTTCGAGCGAACGATGCCAGTGTTCGAGCGCCCGATCGCAGTGCTCGTTGCGGGTCCGATCCTCCAGGTAATGGATCATGTGAATCGAGCCGAGTCCGGCATGGGCCCGCGGAAGACGCGGATCACAAGTGAGCGCTTGCTGGTAGGCCCGCGCCGCGGCGTTGAACTCGCGCGATCGGAACAGGCAAAAACCGAGGGCCTCATGCGCCGCCGCGAGATTCGAATCCATCTGGATGGATTGCTCCAACGCCTGGCGGGCCATCTTCAAGCGATCCTGATTCATGTACGTGTGGGCGAGGTTCACGAGTACTTGGGGCTGATGACTGTCTCGCTCCAACGCTTCCTTGTAGGCGCGGATGGCCTCATAGTACTTCTGCTGGGCGTCGAGCGCTACGCCCAGGTTTACATACGCATGCGGCCGATCGGGCTCGATGGCAATGGCCTTCTCGAAGCGTTCGATCGCCTGGCTGTAGTCGCCCGTCTGCTGATAGCAAACCCCCAGATTGAGCTGCGCGTCGAAGCTGGCGGGCTTGAGCTCCACGGCTTGCAGATAGGTCTGAATGGCCTCCTTCACTCGCTGAGTGAAGTGATAAAGCTGCGCGAGGTTGAACGTGTCGTCGAATGAGGGGTTTCGCTGGAGGGCCAAGACGAAGCACTCGATGGCCTGCTCGTATTCGCCGAGGCGTCGGTAGATCGTGCCCATGCCCGAATGAGCCACGGCCATTTCCGGCGAGAGCCTCGCCGCTTCCTGGAACTCGACGAGCGCGTTCTCCAGATCATCGCGTTGCATCAATTCCTCGCCGCGACGGACGTGTTGCTCGGCTTGGAAATCGCGAATGGTCACGCAGCCGGCTGCAAGCAGAACGAGCTGAGTAATCAACAGCCGGCGAGCGCCAGCTCCGCGCTCCGAGCGAAGCGCCGCCCCTGCTGCCCCGGGGGACCTCAACGAGTCCAGTGTCGCAAGGCTGCCGTCCATGTACGCGTGCGCTCCTCCGTGCGTTTCGTGCGCTGGAAAATGTATCGACCGCGCGGTGGGTTGTCATTACCGTATCCGTTTAAGCGCCGATGGCCGGTATGGCGGCGGGAGGTTGCCTTTCAGGCGTCGGCGACCTACCATGAAGCACTAGGCCTACTCGAGACGAGGCCTGTGACCACGAGGAAACACCACATGCCCATGCGCCACCTGCTGGCCATCCCCGTCTTTAACGAAGAAAAGCACGTGCTCGGCGTGCTGAGCGAAGCCGGTCGGTTCGCCGACCATATTCTGGTCGTAGACGATGGTTCAACCGACGCCACGCCGGCTTTGCTCCGCCGCCCCGGCCTCCACGTCATCACCCACTCGGAGAATCGAGGGTATGGCAAGAGCCTGGCGGACGCATTCGCATTCGCGGTGCATAAAGGCTACGACTGGCTGATCACCATGGATTGCGACGAACAACACGAGCCCTCGCAAATTCCGCGATTCCTGTCGGCTGCGGCACGCGACGATGCGGACATCATCAGCGGCACTCGCTACCCGCGCGGTCGCGAGGCCGATTCGTCGGCGCCGGCGGACCGGCGGCGCATCAACCGTATCATCACCGCCATGCTCAACCAACGTCTTGCGCTGAACATTACTGATGCGTTCTGCGGCTTCAAGGCTTATCGTGTGGCCGGGCTGTCTTGTCTGCACATCACCATACCCGGCTATGCCATGCCCATGCAGATGTGGGTCCAGGTCGCCCGCGCGGGATTGCGCGTCCGTGAGCTGCCCGTGCGTTTGATCTACAACGACCCCAACAGGCACTTCGGCGGCATGCTCGACGACGCGGACGTACGGCTGCGGCACTATATGGACGTGTTCGAAGCCGAGTTCGCTTCACTTTCCACGCCGTGCGACGCTGAACTCCGCGCGGTCCGCCCCTGTCGCAGCGGCGACCCATGCTTGACTTCTCGAAGCTAAGGACACCCGCGGCCGATGGGGATGTCCTCGTCGAACCCTCACCAACCGAGTGGATCGAGGCGCTGCGGGTTAACCGCAAGGTCCTTCAATCCGCGCGGGTCCCGCTGCTGGGTTCAACGCTGGCCCAGTGGCGGAGCCAGACGCGCGAGCGCATCGTGGGACGCGACGACCGGCCGATCGTCACCATCGGTCACCAGCCGGATTTCATCCACGCGGGCGTATGGGCCAAGCACGTGGTCGCTCGGCGCTTCGCCGACGCAATCGATGGCGACGCCCTCAATTTGATCGTTGACACCGACTCGCCGCGCACGGCGAGCCTCCCGGTCCCCTTGGTGAAGGCCGGCGGCACGACCATCTGCCGAGTCACGTTCAGCGAGCCGCCCGCCGGTCGAGCCTTCGAGCAGATGCGACGCATTTCGCCCGACGAGCGTGTGAGGATCGCCGAAGAGGTCAAGAAATGCCTGGCCGACAGATACACCGACTCCTTGATGTCGGCTTTTCTTGACGGTCTTGGGGCGGAGCTGGCGCAAGATTGGGTCGATCAATGCTCGGCCGGCCGTCGAGCCGTGGATACATCGCTGGGGTTCGTCCTGGACGACCGGCGGGTCAGTCGTCTTTGGTGGGCGCCTTTCCTGAGAGACGTGCTCTCCAACGTGGAGCGATTTGCCGCCAGCTACAATCGCGCCCTCGCCGGTTACCGCCGGGAACATCACATTCGCGGTGCGCGGCGCCCCATCCCCGATCTGGCGCGCGAGGGTGGTGCCGTGGAAGTGCCATTCTGGGCGTATCGACGGGGGGACCATCGCCGACGAGTGTTTGCATCACGAACCGGCGTTGCCGTCATCTTGCTTGCCGATCAGGAGAGCATCGGCCGATTTCACCTTCAGGACACAGCCGCCTGGGATGAGCTGGCGTCCCTATTGGGCGATGAGCGTTCATGGCGACTACGACCGAGAGCCCTGGCCCTGACCTTATGGGCGAGGCTGTTTCTTGCGGATCTGTTCCTTCACGGCATCGGCGGCGCCAAGTACGATCGAATCAGCGATGCGATCATCGCCGACTATTACGGTCTTGCGCCCCCGCAGATGGTCTGCGTATCTGCCACCTTACGATTGGCGTCGCCTCATACGGATTCGATGCCCCATGCGATAAACTCCATGCAGCGCTCGATCCGTGACCTGGAGTGGAACCCGCAGCGCCACCTTTCAGATGGAGGAGACAGCGAAGCCCTCAAACGCCGGCGAGCGTCCGTCGTCCTCCGCTCGGCGGAGCTTCGCGAGCGTTCACCCGGTGATCGCATCGCCCGTCGGGAAGCATTCGAGGAGATCCGTCGGTCCAATCAAGCCCTGCTGGCGACCCGGCCGGGACTACTCGCATCGCGCCGGGCTGAATTGAACCGGGTCCTCGCCGAGCTTCCTCACCATCGCGTGGCCCTCGACCGGGAGTATTTCTACGCCCTGCACTCGCGGGCTGCGCTGGATCGGCTTGCCGGTTCCCTTCCCCACGAACGCGACTTTGGGGTATGATGCTTGGCTGGTATGGCGGCGCTTCGCTTGGCCATGCCCTTCGACAAGAGCATCGCGGAGGCTCACGCGTGGCTGAGAAAACGACTCCCGGCGGACTGCACATCGACTCGGACTGAAGAGCGAGGCCGCCAAAGAGAAAGAGCGCCTGGCCGAACAAGAGCACGGCGTTCGCGGCGTGCCCGGCGGCGACGTGGCCGTGAACTTCATCGAACTCATTAATCTGCTGGCCATGCAGGCGGCGATCTCGCTGGGCGGTTATCAAGGTCCGGGTGGCGAGCGAATATCCCCCAACCCCATCGCCGCCAAGCACCACATCGATCTGCTCGAAGTCCTGGAGAAAAAAACCGCGGGCAACCTGACGGAGGAGGAGAAGCGCGTGCTCGATGGGGTCTTGTATGAGCTGCGTATGCAATACGTTCAGATGGTGGCGCCCCCACGCCCGGTCCCGAAGAAGTAAGCGCCCGCCTGATTCGTACCCATGCCTCTGATCGCCATCCCGATCCGCACCGAGACGGTCAACCGCCGGACCCCCTCCGTCAACATCTTCCTGATCGCCCTCAACCTACTGGCGTTCTTGTTGTTCGATCCGCAGTTGGCGACTGACACACTGTGGGGCTTTCGCCAGCGACACCTGCACTTGGTGTCGGAGCAGCCTGCCTTCCATCAGTTCTTCACCTATCAATTCCTGCACGCGGACGTGATGCACCTGCTGGGCAACATGCTGTTCCTCTGGGTGTTCGGCAACAGCGTGAACGCGAAGATGGGCCACGGTCCCTACTTGCTTTTCTATCTCGCGGGCGGTGTCTTCGCCGGGTGGGGACATGCCATGCTTCACGCGAACCCGCTGGCCGGGGGCTCGGGGGCGGTGGCGGCCGTCACCACCGCCTATCTGGCCCTCTTTCCGCGGAGTCACGTGACCGTACTGGTCTGGTTCTTCCTGTTCATTCACTTCTTCGAGATTCCGGCCATGATCATCATCGGCCTGAAGATCATCGTTTGGGACAACGTCATCGCTCCATCGTTGCTGGGCGGTTCGGAGCGAATCGCGCATCATGCCCACCTTGCCGGTTACCTGTTCGGCTTTGTGGGTGCGATGATGATGCTGCTCGTGCGGGCGCTGCCGCGGGACCAGTTCGACATGCTCGCCCTGTGGAAACGATGGCATCGGCGGCGGGAAATGGCGGCAGTGCTGGCCGAGGCCCAAGCGGCGCCGTACGGGGCGATGATCCGACCCGCTCCCGAAGACCTTAGGCTGCGCGCCGAGCAAGATCGCGCCGTCGATGAGATTGCGGACATCCGCGTCCGCATTGACGCCGAACTGGACCAGGATCACGCCGGCGCGGCCGCGAGCCTGTATGAGCAACTGCTGGCCAAAAATCCGGCCCAATGCCTGTCGGAACAGCATCAACTCGACGTGGCCCGCGAGTTCTATCGCACGGGCCGGTTCCCGCAGGCCGCCGCAGCGTTCGACCGGTTCGTGTGCTGCTATCCAGCCTCGGACGAGGCCGGGAACGTTCGCCTCCTGCTCGGCATCATCTACGCCCGCGACTTGCGGCAGTACGAAGACGCCGATCGACACCTGACGCAGTCGTTTGACAGCCTGCGCGATGCGTCGCGTCGCGATCAATGCTATCAGTGGCTCAAGGGCGTGCGTGATGCGCTGGGCCGTCCGGCGCCCGAGGCAGCCGGCGGATAAAGAAACCATGTCCGAGGTTGCTTACGTCAATGGAGTGTATGGGCCCATCGCCGAGGCCAAGGTCTCCATCGAAGACCGCGGCTTCCAATTCGGCGACGGCGTCTACGAAGTCATCGTCGCCTACAACGGCAAGCCCTTTCTGCTGGACCGGCACATGCGCCGCTTGCGCAAGAGCGCCGCGGGCATCAGCCTGGACTACGACTTCGACGGCAAGCCATTGGAGCCCATCATCGGCGAAGGGCTGCGACGCAGCGAACTGGGTGACGCGATGGTCTATCTGCAGATCACCCGTGGAGTCGCCCCGCGTTCGCACGCGATTCCCCCCGGCGTCACACCGACGGTAGTCATGACCTTCAAGCCGTTGCCTGCGCTGCCGGAGGAGCTGCGCCGGCACGGGGCTAGAGTGGTCACGACGTTGGACACCCGCTGGGCGCACTGCTACATCAAGGCCATCACCCTTCTGCCCAACATCCTCGCCAAGAGCGACGCCATCTGCCGCGGCTACGACGACGCTGTGTTCGTCACTGCCGCCGGCGAGGTTCGCGAATGTACGTCCGCGAACATCTTCGCCATCAAGGAAGGCGCCATACGCTTTCCCCTACGCACGGAATCGATCCTTCACGGCGTCACGCAGGGCTATCTTCTGGAACTCGCCCGCGCCGCCGGTCTGCGCGTGCAGGAGGAGTCCGTCTCCGTCGATTCCCTGCGGAACGCCGACGAGGTCTTCATGTCCGGCACGGTGGGGGAAGTCCTGGCCATCACCTCCATCGACGATCGGCCCGTCGGCAACGGGAACGTCGGACCCATTACGCAGCGTTTGTACGACGAGTTCATCCGCAAAGCGCGATCCTGATACGGTTGCATTTCCTCACCTCTTTGCTAGCGTAGTGAGCCGCGGGCTTCAGCCCGCGCGGACGTTCGGGTGCCTATGGCGCTCGGCGCCGAGGGTTCTGCGAGGACGCATGAGGCCATGAAGCCGACCATTCAAACGCTCGAACAGCATATCCTCGAACGACAGCGAGCCCATCCCACCGCCAGCGGCGAATTTAGTTGGCTCCTGTCGGCGATTACGCTGGCCACGCGGATCATCTCCGCCCACGTCCGCCGTGCTGGGCTCGTCGACATTCTCGGCGAAACCGGCCAGACCAACGTGCAGGGCGAGATCGTCCAGAAACTCGACCTCATCGCCAACGAGACCATTGCCACTTGCCTGGGCTATCGCGACAACGTCGGCATCATGGTCAGCGAGGAGGACGACGAGCCGCGCATCCTCAAGGAGCCCGACGAGCGGGCCAGATACATCGTGCTGTTCGATCCGCTCGACGGTTCGAGCAACATCGACGTGAACGTCTCCATCGGGACGATTTTCTCCATCCTTCAACGGCGCGACGGCGCGGGCCCGACGAAGGTCATGGACCACATTCTCCAGCCGGGCCATCGGCAGATTGCCGCCGGTTACTGCATCTACAGCAGCAGCACGGTGATGGCCTACACCACCGGTGACGGCGTCCACATGTTCACACTCGATCCATCGATCGGGGCGTTCCGCCTTACGCGCGAGCACGTGAGAATGCCCGCGCAGGGAAAGACTTACAGCGTCAACGAGGCCTATCGGCCGCAGTTTCCCAAGGGGATTCAGGAGTATCTCGACTGGGCGAAGACGGAGAAGGCGGGCGGCTACGGCCTACGCTACATCGGCTCACTCGTCGCCGACTTCCATCGCACGCTCCTGCACGGCGGCGTGTTCCTCTATCCTCCGACTCAAAAGGCGCCCAAGGGGAAGCTCCGCCTGCTCTATGAAGCCAACCCCCTGGCCATGATCGCCGAACACGCCGGCGGCAGCGCCACCGACGGCCACCAGCGAATCCTCGATAAGGTGCCCACCTCGCTGCACGAACGCACCGCCCTGGTCATCGGCAGCAAGGCCGAGGTCGATCGCGTCCTCTCCTTCTGGCACGCCTGAGCAGTGACCGACAGGTCCTCTAACAAGGGCCGGCCGCACGCCGCGTCCTCACACGCACAAGAGGCTTCATCCCTGATCGTCAGGCAGACGATGCCACTGCTGGAGGGTTCTCGAACGCATCATCATGACCCCGATTGTCGTCATACTCGTTGTCGCAACCCTCGTTCTGGCCTTCCGGTTCTATGCGCGTCGCCGGCGAATGGGACTGCTGGCCCATCGGCTCGGCCTGGACTTTGCTCCCCGCGGCGGGGAATGCGCCAATGGAAGGTTCGGCGGCCGGACGCTGAGCGATGGATTGTTGCTCGTATCAGCCATCAACCTGATCCACGGAACCCTCAAGGGGATTCGCGTGGCGGTCATGGACTACTTGTACCAGATGAGGACGGAAGTCGAATTCGATGACTACGACCATTCACATACGGTTGTCGCCTTTCCCATGGACGGCCCGCCCCTGCCCGAATTCCGGCTGGGGCCGCGCACTTGGGAGATCAAGCTCTTCGGCGGCCCACTGCTTGCGCTGCTGCGCTGCTTTGTCAAATCTGCGCCACCCCCCGAATTCCGGTTGCCGGAATATCCCGGCTTCGATCTTCAGTACTACGTCAGCGCGCGGTATCACGACCCCGTCCGAGCATGCTTCACGTTGGAGGTCGTTGCGGAAATCCGGCGTTACCGCCGCATGGCCCTCCGTTCTCGAGAGGGCTGGCTGTTGATCCATCTCGATCGGCGTCGATTGCCGGTGTGGCGCCTTCGCCGGTTCCTCGAATGCGCCCTTCGACTTCGCAAAGCGCTGACCGACGCAAACAAACCGGATGACCCCTGGCAGTTCTCCGGTCACCATGCCCATGCGCCGCAAGCGGTCTGGGCCGAAATGTCGTGGCGCGGTTGACGGATTGGCAGACCTTCAACTCCCACACAGGTCTTGGCATTCGAGTTTCACTGAAGCGTAACCGCTGTTGTGGCATGTTCCGAAACGAGAATCGCTCTTCACCTGCTGCGATCGCCGCTATCCTCCCCATCATGCCTGGGAACCCATCGAAAGAGGACACGCCATTGTGCATCAAACCTCCCACGAGTTTCCGGCACGCAGGAGAGTTGCCCGCCCGGTTCGATAGGTTCGACCGAGGAATCTTTCTTTCGACCCCTCGGCATCGGCAGCAAGGCAGAGTTCGATCGCGTCCTCTCCTTCTGGCATGCCTGACGACGCCGTCCGTCCATTTCCGCTGACGTCGGTATTGAGCGTGTTTAACGAGGTACGCGAGCGTTGTTTCCGACAGGGTCCCTGCCTCCTACTCGATAGGCGTGGACCAGAGTGCGGCCGCGAGAAAGGCGAGAATAGTCGCTGCCCACAGCCAAGCCGGGTGGTGCGTGTCAAGATGAAAATGCGGTCGATGAAATTCTACGGCCATGGTACGTCCTCCTTTCGCCGCGGTCCGTCCCGCGGCGCCTGCAAGACGTATGTCTCTACCAAAGGGTACGACTCTCTCCAACGGTCGGCCAATGCGATCGTCCAAAGCCCGAGAATTCCTCAACGCCGGAGCGCGGCGGTATCATCCGTTCGGTGACCGCTGCGTCTCTTACAGACATGCTGCACTTGGCCGAGACCCTCGCCGTCCAGGCGGGCGAGGTCACCCGTGACCCACCGCGGTCCGCGGCCACCCGCAAGCCCGACGACACCGTGGTCACGCAGACCGATCATGCCATCCAGGAGCAGGCAGTGGCCGCGATCGTGGCCCAGTTTCCCGACCATGCGATCGTGGCCGAGGAGTCCGACCATGCCGTCGGCTGCCTCGACCGGACCGCGGCGCGATTCGTTTGGGTCATCGACCCGCTGGACGGCACGCGCAACTACGCCGCAGGGATGCCCTGCTATGCAACGTCGATCGCAGTGCTGGATCGCGGGGAGCCGATCGTGGGAGTGGTCTACGAGCACAATCTCCGGCGGTTGTACAGCGCCCGGCTGGGCGGCGGGGCCTACTGCGACGCCCAAGCGATCCGCGCCGTTGATTCGGCCGTCTATCACGATCACCTAGTCGGCGTCCCCTCTAGCAAGGACGACTTCGCCGTGGCCATCCTGCGAGCCTGGGCGCAGACGAAGGGCCTGGTCTTCCGCAGCCTGGGCTCCGCTGCCATGCACTTGGCACTGGTCGCCTGCGGGGCCATGTCGGCGACCTTGAGCGTGCAGACGAAAATCTGGGACATCGCCGCCGGGGCCCTCCTGGTCCGCGAGGCTGGCGGCAGAATCACCACCCCCGCGGGCGACGCCTTGACACCCTTCGATCTGAGCGCCGATCCCAACCGGAACATCTCGTTTCTGGCCGCCACCGCCCAGTCGTACGACTATTTCCTCCGCGCCACCCGCAGCGCCCTCTCTAACGGTTAGTGAAGGCACGTTGCAGCCAATAGAAGTCGGGGCGTCGGCGTTGAAATCGAAAGCTTCGCAACCCGGAATCTGAGCCGCCGGCGCAAGCCCGCGGACACTATCGCGGGAGGGCGACGGTGACCGCAGCCGGGAGGGCGAGGCTCCGGCCGAGCCGCGCTGATCCGAGCGTGGAGCGGAAGCGACACGGCAGGCCGTTTGATCGCAACTGGCTTCGTTTTGGCTTCGTTTTCCTGGTCGAACAAATCCCTAACTCCTTGTCGCACAAGAGTTTGGCGTCCTTCTGACTGGCTTCGTTTGGTACGGGCGTTTTTGTGCGCGCCAGGGACCAGGGATTAGGGAACAGGGTATAGGGGCGCGGAATGGGCGATCCTCATTCATCAAATCAATAACGCGGGGGGTGATCGCTGGGGGAATGATTTCGAGCGAGCGCCTCGCGCCGAGGCGAGGGATTGGGGATTAGGGTCGGGTCTGTCATGCAGGCTTCCCAATTCGCAAAGTCGGTCAGGTTCACGGTCTGATCGCAGTCGTAATCTCCGAGGCCGAACTCGTAGGCCCCGATGTCCACGGTCCCTAATAATAATCTCCGCATAACCTCTTGGAATCATCTGAGCTTACGACGTTCGTCGCTGTGCGTGACAAGAAATTCACTGGCGAAGCGATCATGGCCGCCTAGCTTGGAGTCGTGCTCCGCTTTGGCGCGGGGATTGGCGCTAGCCAAGTCGCACGGGCGCGGAAGTCGGCTACGGCGCGGAAGTGAACATGTTCTGGAACGCGGCGAAGTCGAGAAGGTCGGTGTCGCCGTCGGCATCGAAATCGACGAAGGCGCAGCCGGGGCCGGAGTTCTGCTCCGGTCCGCCGTGGATGCCCGCGCGATCGTTGGTGAGGCACTCGTGAAAGAAGTAGAAGTCATCCAAACTGACCGCCCCGTCGCTGTCGTAGTCCCCGCTGCCGTCAACGGGGATCACGCCATACCGGATGTAGTCCCAGGCGTTCTCGCAAGGAAGGTACCACGATCTTCCGCGCCACGTAATCACGGAGTCATGTGCCGGAAAAGGACCCTCGGGAACGCCTTCATCGATCAGTTCGGCGTCAATGTAGAACGAATACCAATCAGGGTACAGTTCAACCCGATAGGTGTGCGGAACGCCGGGATCGATCTCGATAAGCCAGATCGGGAGTTCGACGTCGCGAAGGAACTGGACCAAATCCTGCGAGACCGTGACGTGATAGCTCACCCCGAAGAAGTTGCCCATGGCGACAACAGTGGGAGCGCCACCTGGGATCTCCGACCGATCGCCGTCCGTCCAGACGCGAAACTCAAGCGAGAACGGCGATACACCGTTGAGTGGTTCAAGCGAACGACGAAACGATTCGCGCCCCCCCCCTGGACCCGGCGGGCACGCATCCAGGTCGAGCTGTTGACGATACCAGCCGCCCTCGTTCCAGCTCTGCGGTTTGCAATACTCGACGGTGAGTTCCCATCCTTCGGCAACCGCATCCAAGAAGAACTCGGACGAAAACACCTGGGCGGGCGCCGGTGCCGTCAGGGCGCTCAGCACCAGAACGGCCGCTTTGAAGCGTGTTCGGGTGTTGCTCATGCGCAAGTCCACCCAGGTTGGCCGTGCAGAAACATCGCTCCATCATACCACGGCCGACCGCACCCTTATTCGCCTGTGAAGACATTTTGGAATTCGGCGAAGTCGAGAAGGTCGGTGTCGGAGTCGCCATCGCAGTCGGCGAAGCGGCAGCCGGGGCCGCAGTCTTGCTCCGGCCCCCCGAACATGCCCGGGCCGTCCTTGGTGAGGCAGTCATGGACGAAGTAATGATCCAGCAACGTCAACGCCCCGTCGCTGTCGTAGTCCCCGCTGCCGTCGGAAGGCGAGCGCCCGTACCTGATGTAATCCCACGCGTTGTGGCACGGGAGCTGCCAAGAATTGCCCTGCCACGTGATTACCGAGTCATGCGCCGGAAACGGGCCTTCAGGGATGCCTTCATCAATGAGGTAGGCGTCGATGTAGAACGCGTACCGTTTCGCATGCAGCTCGATCCGGTAGATGTGGGGGACGTTCGGCTCGATCTCGATGAACCAGATCGGAAGGTCGACGTCCCGAAGGAACTTGACCAAGTCGCGGGCGATAGTAACGTGATAGCTGACACCGAAGAAGTTCCCCGTCGCGAGCAGCGCCGGTCCGCCGAACGGAATCTGGGAGCGATCGCCCTCTGCCCGAAGACGAAACTCTACGAAGAACTGCGGGGTGCCATTGTAGGCTTCAAGCGAACGTCTGTACGAGTCATGCCCGCCCTGCGGGCCGGGCGGACACGCAACCAGGCTGAGTTGCTGATAGTACCAACCATCCGCGTTCCAAATTGTCGGTTCGCAGTACTGCTGGATGAGGTCCCACCCCTCGGAAACGGGATCGGCGAAGAACTCGGACGCGAAGACTTGGGCGTGCGCCGAGGTGGGTGCCCCCACCAGCAACCAGGCTACGGCAAGACTCCAGCGACCGCTTCTCTTTCTGTCCACGGCAGGGGATTATACCACAGTCCACGTCATTTTGCTTTCGTTGAAGGAGTGACGTCATGAAAACAGCCCGAAAACACCGCTATTTGTTGGCCGCGATCGCGATCTTCGCGAAATCGCCGATCGGGTACGGCCCCCCCAAGGACAGGGCTGTGACATGCGAGCCTCCCGACACCCTTCAAGAATCCTTGAATCCAACCTAACTTCTTGCGCCGCAGGCAGTTCGATGGCAAGGACCGCATGTGACATGCCGTTGCCGTGGAGAATTCACTTGAAATCTTCGCGAGCACTGTAAGCTCAGGGCACTGGCCCGAAGGCGTTCTGGAACGCGGCGAGGTCGGCAAGGTCGGTGTCGGAGTCGCCGTCGAAATCGGCGAAGCGGCAGCCGGGGCCGGCATCCTGCTCCGGTCCGCCGTGGATGCCGGGGCGATCGTTGGTGTGGCACTCGTGAAAGAAGTAGAAGTCATCCTGCGTGACCGCCCCGTCGCTGTCGTAGTCTCCGCTGCCGTCAAGCGGGATCACCCCGTAGCGGATGTAATCCCAGCAGGTCTCATTCGGAAGAAACCACGAGCTCCCCTGCCACACAATTCTTGGCTCGAAAGACGGGTACGGTCCTTCTGCCAGTCCTTCTTCCAGGTTTTGCCCATCGAGATACCAGCGAAACGTGGGTGGGTTATGATTATTGAATTCGAGACGAATCGTATGAGGTATCTCAGGTTCAACATCGATGAACAGAATCGGGAGCCACACGTCCCGAACGAACTTGATCTGATCCCGAGCTATGAAGAGGTTGTAGGAGACTGCTCCGGAGCTCCCAGCGGCCACGGCGACGGGGGCCCCTCCCGGTATTTCGGAACGCTCTCCAGTTGTCAAAACTCGGAAGTCCAAAAAGAAGTCCGCCGCTCCCT
>Ga0187892_10006690_pt1 | contig 16957 bp, 15 predicted proteins | sample MA1701073metaG_FD_139345 | JGI IMG/M metagenome (GOLD analysis project Ga0187892, IMG submission 139345) | Bio-ooze microbial communities from a basaltic lava cave in the Kipuka Kanohina Cave System on the Island of Hawaii, USA - MA170107-3 metaG ... | reverse complement strand
GTCAGGATCGTCGAGCTGACCATCCCCCCGATCATCGGCGCGGCGATGCGTTGCATGACATCGGCACCGGTGCCGGTCGTCCACATGATCGGCAGCAGCCCGCCCATAATCGCCGTAACGGTCATGATCTTCGGACGAACCCGTTGGACAGCCCCCTCGATCACCGCCTCACGCAGGTCTTGCTGTGTCTCCAGTCGACCTTCCCGGAGTCGCCGCTCGTAGGCCTCGTCCAGATACACCAACATGACCACGCCGGTCTCTGCCGCCACACCGGCAAGGGCGATGATGCCGACCCAGACGGCCACGCTCAGGTTGTAACCCAACGCGTCGAGATACCAGAAGGCACCGATTGCGGCGAAGGGGACGGACAGCAACACCATCAGCGACTTTGTCAGCGACCGGAAATTGAGATAGAGCAACAAGAGAATCACACCCAGGGTCGCGGGAATGACGAGTTTCAACCGCTCCTCCGCCCGGACGAGGTGCTCGTATTGCCCCGTCCAACGGAGCGTGTACCCCGGCGGGAGCGTGACACGTTCATGCACAGTCCGTCGGGCTTCCTCGACATACCCCCGCAGATCTCGCCCGGCGACCGAAACCGACACCAACCCGGCGAGCGACCCGCTTTCGTCAGAAATTGATGGTGGTCCTTTCACGATCCGAATCTCCGCAACCTGCCCAAGCGGAATCTGGGCACCACCAGGAGTAGGAATCAGAACCCGTTTCAATCGGTCCGGGTCATCACGCAATTCGCGCTTGTACCGGACATTCACCGGATACCGCTCACGTCCCTCGACCGTGGTCGTGACGGTCTCACCGCCGATCGCCGAGGTGACCACCGCCTGCACATCGCCTATCGTCAACCCGTAACGGGCCGCTTCCTGTCGGTTCACAAGCAGGTCCAGATACAATCCTTCGTTGAGCCGCTCCGAAAATACGCTCTTGGTCCCGGGCACGCTCGCAAGCACGCGCTCGATGTCCAAGCCGATTGCCTCGATCTTCTTCAAATCGGGCCCGAGCACCTTGATGCCGACCGGGCTGCGTACTCCTGTGGTGATCATCTCCGTCCGGGTCTGGATGGGCATCCACCAGATGTTGGGGAAGCCCGGAATGCGTACCTGCGCGTCCATCTCGTCCAGCAGGCGGTCCCAGGTCATACCCGGACGCCACTGTGCCTCCGGCTTGAGGGTGATCGTGATCTCCGCCATGCCGACAAAGGCCGGATCGGTCGCGGTCGGGGCTTTCCCCATTTTCCCGAACACCCGTTCCACTTCCGGGAAGGCTTTTAAGAGCCGGTCCTGGGCCTGGAGAACCTTGACGCTTTCGGGAATCGACAGCCCGGGGACCGTCGTGGGCATATACAGGATCGTGCCCTCATTCAAGGGCGGCATGAATTCGGCACCGAGGCGGGTGAAAACCGGTGCCGTCAGTCCGACGGCGGCGATGGCCAGTACCAGGACCAACCACCGCATCTTGAGCGCACCTGACAGTATGGGACGATAGAGCGCGATCAGGAGCCAGTTCAACGGATTCCTCGCCTCCGGCCTGATCCGCCCACGAATCAGGACGACCATGAGAACCGGCGCCAGAGTAACCGACAACGCGGTGGCGAGAAGCATGGCGAATGTTTTCGTGTAGGCCAGCGGCGTGAACAGGCGCCCCTCCTGTGCTTCGAGGGCAAAAATAGGGGTAAACGATACCGCGATAACCAGAAGTGAGAAGAATAACGGACGTCCGACCTCCTTCGCCGCGGCGATGATGGTCTCAATTCGATCACCAGTCGGATTTTGCTCAAGCCGTTTGTGCGCGTTCTCGACCATCACGATCGCCGCGTCCACCATGGCGCCGATGGCGATCGCGATTCCACCGAGCGACATGATGTTGGAGGTGATCTTCAGATAGGCCATCGGAATGAACGCCAACAGAACCGCGATCGGAAGAATGATGACGGCCACGAGGGCGCTGCGGAGGTGAAAAAGGAACACCAGGGCCACCAGACTGACGATCACCCCTTCTTCCACCAGCTTTTCTCGAAGCACCGAGACCGCCCGATGGATGAGGTCCGACCGGTCGTAGGTTGCCACCACTCGAACCCCCTTCGGCAGCATGGGTGTGATTTCCTTCAGGCGCGCCTTGACCCTCTCGATCACGGCCAACGCGTTTTCGCCGGCTCGCATGACGACGATGCCGCCGACCGTCTGACCTCGCCCGTCCAGTTCGGCGATCCCCCGTCGCTGGTCGGGCCCTACCTGGACGCGCGCGATGTCCCGGACCAAAATGGGGGTGCCGCGCCGGTCTGTCCCGACCGGAATCATCTCGATGTCCTCGATTGATCGGAGATAGCCCGGCGCCCGGACGATATATTCGGACCCGGCCATCTCCAGCACCCGCCCGCTCACCTCGGCATTACTGTTCCTGACCGCCTCGATCACGGTCTTGATCGGGAGGCGATAGGCCGCCAGCGTGTTCGGGTCCACCTCGATTTGGTACTGCTTCACAAATCCACCGAACCCCGCCACTTCCGCGACACCAGGCACACTCTCCAGCTGGTAGCGCAGGTACCAGTCTTGGAGGCTCCGCAGTTGGGCCAGATCATGGGTCCCCGACTCATCGACGACGGCGTATTGATAGACCCACCCCACGCCCGTGGCATCCGGTCCCAATGTTGGCGACACTCCGGACGGAAGCTTGCCGGACAGTTTCTGCAGGTATTCCAGCACGCGACTGCGGGCCCAATAGAGGTCGGTCCGGTCTTCGAAGATCACGTAGACGTAAGAGACGCCATACTCCGACACGCCGCGGACCCGCTTGACCCGGGGACCAGCCAGCATCGAGGTGATGATCGGATAGGTAATCTGATCTTCCATCAAGGTCGGACTGCGGCCTGGCCATTCCGTGTAGACGATTACCTGCACATCGGACAGGTCCGGGACTGCGTCCAGCGGAACCGCAAAGACCGCCCACAGGCCCCAGGCGGCCAGAAGCCCCACGCAGAGGACGATCAGGACCGGATTCCGGGCGCTCCCTTCGATGAGCCGGTCGATCATTTCATGCCCTTCATGCCGTCCGTCTTGCCCTCGTGGGCGCCGCGCATCTGCCAGTCCCCCATGCCGACCTGACCCATCATGGCCTGCATGCTGCCGGCGGAGGCGAGCTTGCTCTCCGCATCCAACAAGAAATTGGCCGAGGTCACGACCCGGTCCCCTTCTTTCAATCCCTCAAGGATCTCCACGCGATCCTGGCTCCGACGTCCCAGCCTGACCGGATAGGGGCGATAAATGCCCTCACCCTGCTCCAGAAAGACCAACTGACGCAGGCCCGTATCCAGCACGGCCTCCTTCGGGATGACAAGGGCCCTGTCCGCACCCGTCCGCAACGTCACATGGCCGTACATCCCCGGCTTCAGCCGCAGCTTCGGGTTCGGCAATTCCAGCCTCACACGGACCGTGCGCGCCTCGGTATTGAGCGAAGGGTAGATATAGGTCACGTGGCCGCGAAACGATTCTCCCGGATACGCCTCGAATTTGATTGCAGCGGGTTGGTGGAGCTTTACCGCGGCAACCTCGGACTCGTAGATGTCCGCGTAAATCCAGACGGTCGACAAGTCCGCCAATTCATACAGCGTGGTCCCAGGTTCCACATAGTTCCCCGGCAAGGCCTCCCGCTTGAGAACGATTCCCCCGGAGGGGGCATATACGGTCAGAATCGGTTCGGCCCGTCCCCGACGCTCCAGCTCGGCGATCTGGTCATCGGTCAGATCCCAGAGCCGAAGACGTTCCCGTGCGCTGGAGACGAGCTCGGCCGCGCCGGTTTTGGCGTCGGCAAGGGGGCTGTCTTCCATCTGCGCCTGCATCCTTAAGGCGATGAGGAATTCATCCTGCGTGGAAAGGAGATCAGGCGCGTAAAAGGTGAACAGCGGCTCGCCCTTGCGGACAGGCTGTCCGATGGAATTCACAAACACCTGTCGGATCCAACCGGGGACTTTCACAGTGACCTTTGCCAAGGTCCGTTCATCGTATTCCACCAGGCCGACGGTGCGAATTTCCTCTTCGAGCGGAGCGTAGACAGCCGGGGTGCTGCGGACGCCAATCAGCTGTCGTGTTCCCCCCGGGACAGCCACGGGGGAGGCCCCACCCTGGCTCGCGACCATTCCCGGCATGTCTTTCTTCGCCTTTGGCTCCATGCCCGCCATGTCCGCCATCGTCATATGAGCCCAGAAATAGCCGCCCGTAATTCCTGCCAGCACGCCACCGGCGGCCAAACCGAACACGACGTGTTGTCTGGGTATTCTGTGGTCCATACGTTCCTCCTGCATGACTATGTCAGCCGTGTGGTTCGAGGTTCGTTCCCACGACCTGCTCCAATTCAGCAAGCCGATGTTGCCGCTCCACGAGCGCCTTGTAATATTCCAGTTGAAATCCGCGCAAGGCCCGTTCCGTTTCAATGAGGTCCAGGAAGCCCACCTTCCCCGTTCGATAGCCGGCCTGCGTGGCGACGAGGCTCTGTTCCGCCTGCGGCAGCACGGTGGTCGAGTAGAGGAGCGCCACCTGTTCCGCGGCGCGAACCTTCGCCACGAGGTCCTTGATCTGATAGCGGGTGATGTTTTTGATGGTGTGAAGATCCGCCTGAGCGGCCGCCATGGCGGCCGTGGCCTCCTGAACACGGGCGTCATACTTCGTCTTGCTCCAGAAGGCAAAAGGCAGGTTCATCGAGAACACCGCCCCGAAGCCGTCCGGCGCTTGATAGTTCTGGAACCGTTGAAAGGCCACGTTGAAATCCGGGTAGAACTCCCGCTCCGCGAGTGCATGGGCCCGCTCCCTTTGCTGGACGGCCAGCTCCGAGGCCTTCAGCTCGGGCCTGCCTGCCACCGCCAACTCATGCAGCTCGTCGATCGTCTTGGTGAACTGCGCCTCCCGAAGATCCTTGGGAATTCCCAGGGAAGCGCGCGGATCCCGGTCCAGGAGAATGTTCAGCGCAGCGCCGGCCGTCTCGAGCCGTTGCTTCAAGACCGGCAGGTGCTGATGCAGCGCCGACAGTTCGACCTGAGCTTTGAGGACATCGGCCTGGCTTCCTTTCCCGGCCTTAAACTTCGCCGTGGCAATCTCGACGAACTGCCGGAGCAGGGTGACTTGCTCGTGATGAATCTGGATGGCCTTGTGGGCGAGAAACAGGTCGTAGTACGCCTGCTTGAGCCTCGCGATCACGGTCCGTTCCTTCCCGCGAAGGGCCTGCTCGCCGATATCAGCCGACCGGCTGGCAACCTCGCCTTTGAGCGCCAGCTTGCCGGGGTATGGCAGTTTCTGGGACAGCCCGAAGATCGCGTTGCCCGTCTGCGTTACGTTAAAACTCTCCGGGAAGTTCCAGAGTTGGACCTGTAGCGTCGGGTCATCGAGCGCCCGCGCCTGGTCGATTCGCTTCGCAGACGCCTCCCATTGATTTCGCGCGGCCTGTATCTCGGGGTTCTTCTCCAACGCCTCCTGAATCAGTTCAGGCAGGGCCAATTCGTCACGAGGCGGTGATGCCGCGCTCAGTGCGCACGGAGGGGCAAGTGCTGAGATTACCAGTCCAACCAGGGCAATCCCCTTCAGTGATATAAGTCTGTAGTTCCAGCTCATGGGAACGTCCTCCACGAAAATCCATGTCCCCTGGCCGTCCTCCAGGCCATTCCGCTTTGGATAATCAGCGGACGAGCCGATCGCTCGGACGGCGCACTACGATTCAGACACTATGGAACGGGACGATACGGGGATGGACCGGGAATCAGAGGCGAAGGACCGATATTCCAACAAGAAGATTTTGCGGGGCTGTGTCAGTGGAGCGGTGGTGGACGCGGCTCGCCGAAAGGCTCAAATCGAGGAATTGAACTGTTGAAACACTGTCTTCATGGCAGATCGCATGGTGAATGGCGGGAGCGTCAGCTTGCGGAGCAGCCTGTACACCGAGGGTGGTGAAACTATCACAAAGCTGACGGGCAGGCTGATTTTCTTGAGAAGGGCACCCGTTCTCCATCGCGCTGGGTGACGCACCGCCAAGCGGCAGTAGACAGGCGTAGGCGTTAAAGCTCAGCCCGACAAAGAGCAGGGTCAACGTGACCGCAAGCAATGATCTGACTTGCCGCATTAATCTTTCCTTTCCTGCAGTTTAGTCTAACCAGCCATACCTGCTCTGTCAACGTTGTGCTTAATCTGCGCTTGATACTCAGAGTTCGCCTCAATGGCTGAGAGCCAACGCAAACAACAGTACAGGGAAGAGCATGACTGCGATTGTCCTCCTCCCTCTAGCGCGTTCTTCTCGGTTGCACGCCTCTTTGGGGCCCATTCTCCATGGCGTTAAGAATGGGACACCGATCAGTGGCCTGACCTGCCTGACAGATAGCTACCAAGCTCCGGAGCGCGTGTGCCAGCGCTTGCAGGTCACGGACTTTCTCGTTCACTCCCGCTAACTTGGCCTGAGCCGATTTCTTCACCTCACCGCACCGGGCACCCGTACCGACTCGGAGATTCAGTAATTCAGCGATCTCCCGCAGCGTGAAGCCTAGTGCCTGTGCGTTTCGGATAAACCGCAAGCGCCTGAGCGCCTCCTCGCTGTACAAGCGGTAGCCGGATGGCATCCGGGAGGTCGGCGGAAGCAGCTTCCGCCGTTCATAGTACCTCACGGTCTGGACATTCACACCAGCCGTTTTCGCCAGCTGACCTATGGTGAGTTTCGAGCCCATCCTCCACCTCAGGCCACAGGTTACACCTTGTACCATGGTACAGGGTCAAGAATTTCCTGGAAGGGGTCCGTTCGAGGAGGAGACAGGTTGAATCCGGCCACAGTCAGATACCCCCCTTGACTCGGTACCGTGGTACAGGCTCTAGACTGCTGGCTCGGGAAAGGGGGTGATCGGCGATGTGTCCATGGATCGAGACTGTGGGCTTCTGCCCCTACGATGTGGCCAGCCGCATCTGGCACTGGCTTGTCGGCTAAGGGGATAGGCTCGTCAGGCGGGGCGGCTGGATGCCTGCATCCTTAGCCGCCCCTTTTTTGTCGTCAGGTTCTCACCGACTCTCTCCCCGACGTCCAACTGTGCTAAATTTGTGCTAGAATTCTCCGAAAAATACCGAAACCGTTCGAACTAGTATAGTCAAAGGAAACATGGCAAGCGCACGATTCGAAAGGGAAAACGGGGAAACCGTCGCAACAGCAAGCCGTTTGAAAAAACAGCTTGAATGCTCTCTTAATCAGCGGGCCGTAGGTTCGACCCCTACACGGCCCACCATACCGCACTTCGCGTGAGCCGCCCGCTTCAATCAAATGCGGGCGGATAGTTACTTTGCCTCCAATGGGCTAGAATTCCTCGCTTCGCTTGAACCGCGCGCTGCCCGTCAGCTATCCCCGTCAATGAGATGGGTTCAAAGGAAAACGTCCAAGTGTTTTGATCTCCGGTTGAGGAGATCGAGCAGCGTTCTTACCTTCCGCAGCACATCGTTCTTCCAGTCTTCTTCGTCCGGCGGGCCAGGCAGGCGCTCATTATCTTGCTCAGCCGGGAGCGGCTTGTCGGACTCCTGTGCCTCAGGGCCGCAGTTGTCATGTTCATTTTGCATGGCTGCTATTACCCACGTCTAGCCTTCGTCGGTGAAACTATTCAACGACCTGACCGGTTGACTTGGTTGAGCGGCCGCCTGCAAGAGGTGTGATGGGACAAATACCAGGCCTGCGACCGCGGTGGGCACCACGGCGCTGGCGATCACGGCCGCGACCAGGAACGAATATTGTTCCTGCGTGACAATGCCATGGGAAAGTCCATAGAGCGCCGAGATGGTCCCGAAGGTCAATCCGGTCGACATCATCAGCGTGTAGTACCAGCGTTCGTTACGTTCCTGCCTGAAGAGGCCGATCACGGGATAGAGCCCGAAGATTTTTGTCGCCACCTTTGCCCCCAGGAGCGCAAGAAAGATCACGGGTGCCGTCAGCAGGGCCGGCACCGAGACGAGCGTGCCGGCGCGAATGAAATAAAACGGCGTGAGAAATCCGATGGTGAGCGTCCGGAGCCGGTAAATCCACTGGACATCCTTCGCGGCGTTGCCGGCCAGCGCCATGCCGACCAGATAGGCCGGCAGCACGGCCTCGCTGCCCGACCACAAGGCCAGCGTGCCCAATCCGAAGAGCACCAGCACCACCCACTTCGTCCTGATGGCGGCCGTGCGATGGGCATACTTCTGCGTGAGCCAGCCGGTGATGGTCGGCAACGAGATCAGGACCACGGCGCTGGCCGCGATGAACACGACAGTTTTATAGGTGAACGGCGCGAACAGCAGGCCGAGGACGATCACCGTAGCTAGGTCATTGATGAAGCAGGCTCCGAGAATGCCCTTCCCATACTCCGTCTTATTGAAGCCGGTTTCGAGCATGACGGCATAGACCACCGCCATCGAGGTGGTCGAGAGCGCCACGCCGCACAGCCAGCTCGCGTCGGAACTCCATCCTAGCCCGTAGAACGCGAGGGCGGTGCAGCCGAGAAACGGCGCGAGGAATCCAACCACTCCAATAGTATTCACCTCAGCCAGTTTGGATCGCAGCACGTCGGGATCCAGCTCGGCGCCGGCGAGGAAGGTCAGGACGACAGCCCCGGCGGAGGCGAGAAACCGCACCCACTCGGAATGGGCGCCCAGCACATCCCTGAGCTCCAGCCACCCGGCGGCGTAGGCAAATGCCACGCCCGCGCAGATTTCCACCAGTGCGATCGAGAGGTCGAGCCGATTGGCAATGAGGGCGGACAGGACGGCAACGGCAAGCCACAGGGTTGCGGTCAAGAAGATGTGTTCCATGCTGGAGTCCTCCGTTCGGTTGAAGGCATAAAAAAACCGCCTGGCAGCGGTTGTCACGTCACGAGCGACAACTCCCCGCTACGATTAGATTATCTGTAGCGTAGGAGTCATCAGCCCGATCAGGGCGGTTATCCGGGGGACTCCATCCCCTGTGCGCGTCACTATACAAGAACCGGTTAACCCGATTCAAGGAATCGGCAGCGAAACTGATAGATATCAAAGACCCGTGCCAAATTTGTCCTAAAATCTAAGGTAGCGGTGGAACTGGTCGGTGTGCAACGCCGCGGCAAACAAGCTACCGATCGGCGATCTTGAGCACGATCCTCCACTCCTCGGGTCTGACCGGCTGAACGGACAGCCGTGAGCCCCTGCGCAGCAACTCCATCTTCTTCAAGCCCGGCTCCTCCCGTAGCCGGTCCAGCGGAATCGGCCGGTCAAACACGCGGACGAGCTTGATATCCACCATGTCCCAGAGAGGTTTCTCCGGCCTGCTCTTGGGGTCGTAGTGCCTGTCCTTCGGATCGAAGGCCGTGTCATCCGGATAGGCCTCGCGCACCACCCGGGCAATGCCCACGACCGCCGGCGGATCGGCGCTGCTGTGGTAGAACAGAACCTGATCGCCCTTATGCATGGCCCGCATGAAGTTGCGCGCCTGAAAGTTGCGCACGCCGTCCCAGCAGGTCGTCTGGTTGCGGATCTTGTTGAGGTCTTGAATGGAAAAGGCGCTTGGTTCAGACTTCATCAGCCAATAGCGCATCGCCGGTCTCCTTCGTCCGCCGATGATGATAAGGAGCGATCATGGAACTGTCCCCATTCTGGTTTGGTCTGTATAAGCTCGTCAAGTATGCCGTCTACCCCTACACGTGGCTCTGCGCACTGGTCGTCGCCCTTGTCGCGCTGACATTCTTGCAGCCGTCGCCGGCCCGCCGGCGATGGCTGCGCGCCCTCGCCATCACGACGCTCGTGCTCGTCTGGCTCCTGGGCACACCCGTCGTCGCCACCATCGCCGCAGGCCTGCTGGAAGGCTGGTACCGGCCCTTCGACCGCGCGACGGCGGCGCGCTTCGATGCCGTCGTCGTGCTGGGCGGCGGCGTCTGGGGCAAAGGCAGCCTCCGCCCGTCCGATCAATTGGCCGGCCTCAGCATGCAGCGCACGCTCTGCGGCGTCGACCGGTTCGCCGAGGGCCGCGCACCGAAGCTGGTCTTATCCGGAGGGGACGCGAAGATTTTCGGAGAAGGGCCGAAGGAGGCCATGGAGATGCAACGGCTGGCGGTCCGGCTCGGCGTGCCGGAGGACTCGATTGTGTTGGATGACCGGTCCCGCTCGACCTACGAAAACGCCGTGGGCGTCAAGCGCGTCCTCGGGCAAGGTTCGATTCTGCTGGTGACGTCGGCCAGCCACATGCCGAGGGCCGCCGCGCTGTTCCGCAAGCAGGGTTTCGACGTCACCCCGGCCCCCTGCACCTATCACGTGCGGGACTGGCCGGGATTCTGGTCGGACCTCGACCTGTTCGACTTTATCCCGCAACTGGAGGGATTCTACGAGTCCTCTCTGATCCTGTCTGAAGTGGTGGGCACGATCACGTACTGGGCGACGGGGAAGTTGTAAAACAAAAAAGTTTGAGGTTGGAGGTTAGAGGATTGAGGCTTAGGGTTCTGGCCAGAACATCGAACCTCGAACGCCTTGTTCGGAAAAGGGGACAGGCACCCCTCGACAGGCTCGGGGAGCCAGTCCCCTCAGTGTCGGGCTTCGACGAGCCGGTGGATCGTGCCTCCATGCCCGACCACATAGAGCTCGCCGTCCTGATCCTGGCCGAATGAGGCGATCTCCAAACTGGTTTTCAGCAATAGTTGCTGCCGGCCTTCCGCGAGCGCAAAGATTTCCCCGCTGCAAAAGTCGCCGTAGAGATAGGCGCCTCGCATGGCCGGCAGGCGCGACCCACGATAGACGTAGCCGCCCGTGATCGAACAGCGCCCCTTCTCGTGCCCGTAGTCGGCCACCGGAGGGATCAGGCCATCGCGCGCGCAGCCGTCGCGCGGCAGGAAGCAATGGGTCCCTTCCATGACGCGCCAGCCGTAATTGCCGCCCCGCTTCACGATGTCGATCTCTTCCCATTCATTCTGGCCGACGTCCGCGGCCCACAGTTCGCCGGTCTGCCGGTCGAAGGAAAACCGCCAGGGATTCCGGAGGCCGTAGGCGAAAATCTCCGGGCGTCCGCCTCCGGCCGCAAAGGGATTGTCCTTCGGGATCGCATAGGGGGCGCCCTGATCTACGTCGATGCGGAGCAGCTTGCCCAGCAGCTCGTTCCGGTTTTGCCCGCGGTTGCCAGGATCGCCGGCCGATCCGCCGTCGCCCAGGGCGATGTAGAGAAACCCGTCCGGGCCGAACTCCACCATGCCGCCCTTGTGGTTGGGATAGGGCTGGGCGACGGTCAGCAGTTGTTTCTCGTTCGGTTGCGCGACGTTAGGATTGGAGGAGGCCCGGAACTCCGCGATCACGGTCTTGCCGTCTGAGCGGCGCACGTAGTTCACGAAGAACCGCCCGTTCTTGGCATAGGCAGGATGAAACGCAAGCCCCAGCAGTCCCTGCTCGCCTGCGTGGCGGACGCGGTCCGTGATGTCGAGGAACGAGGACGCCGACAGACGGCCCTCCTTGACGATACGGATGCGCCCCGGCTGCTCCACGACAAAGAGCCGGCTACTGCCATCCCCCGCATGGGTGACATAGACCGGATGCTCGAGGCCTTCAGCCACGAGCACATTCAGCACGACGGCTGGAATCGGCTGCGCCGCCGAGACGAACGTGGACAACTCCACTCCGGATACGTGGAGACCCACGATGCCCAGCAGCCCGACAAGAAGAACTCTCACCGCTCGGCCTCTCGTTCGAGATATTCGATCAATAAACGGTAGGTCAGCTCGCGGATCTTCGCTTTGGACAGTACGCCGTCCCTCGCATTGGACTCCAGCCAGACACGGTCCTTGATGGAGGGCTGGGCTTCGTTGCAGAGCGTCCACATCTCGTGCAGGAAACCCTCCGGCAGCCCAACCTGCACGCCTTCCGACTCGATCCGGTCATCGAGAATCGCCAGCAGATCGGAAATCGCCTGATCCGGCCTGTAAGGAGCCGAGGTGAAACCGAAGGTCTGTTGTGCCTGCGCGTCCTGGACGGCCTGCTCGACCAGGTCGCGCATGTAGTCTTTCAGCAGCCCGATGAGGTGGCCGGTGACTTTCATGTTCCGTTTCGACTGCACGGCATTATCGGCCAAGGATCGGTCTGGGGCAAGCTTGCAGAGAGACTGTCGCTTGACCCTCCGGTTTGGCCCTCCGTAAGATGCGGCGATGGAACCGGCTAACCTTACCGAACGACTCGATCTGTCCATCACGACGCCGGCCGGGCCGGTCACGGCCACCGTCGAGCTTCCGACGGGATTCGTGCCGGTCACGCAGATCGTCCCGCTCATGCGGAAGCTCGGCGAGCAGGCCCAGGCCCTGGAGCAGCGACGGGTCGTCGCAAGCGGCCAGGCAATCTCGTGCGCGAAGGGCTGTGCTGCCTGCTGCCGCATGCTCGTGCCGGTCTCGCCGCCCGAAGCCTTCGCCCTGCGTACGATGGTCGCCGGGCTGCCCCCCGAGCGCCGCCAGGCCTATTCACGTTCTGTCGAAGACGCGCTGGCGCAGTTGGACAGGGCCGGGTTGCTGGCGCGCCTGCGGCACCTGGCTGACGCAGACCGTCCGATGACGGACGAGGAGATGGAGCCGATCAACCGCGCCTACTTTGCGCTCAAGCTTCCCTGCCCGTTCCTGGAGAACGAGACGTGCTCGATCTATGAAGACCGGCCCGCCGCTTGCCGGGAATTGCTGGTCACGTCGCCCGCCGACTGGTGCCAGGACATGGTCAACAAGCCGGTCCGCGCTTTGCCGGTCCCGCTTCGCATCGGTCCCATTTTAGGGCTCCTCTGGTCCACCCTCGCTGGCGGGCCGCCGCGCCTGATCCCGCTGCCCCTCGCGCTGGAGTGGGCCGAGCGTCATGCGGCCGAGAACCGTGCAAGCTGGAAAGCCAGGGACTTGTTGGACAAAGCTCTCGATCAAATCTGGCGATTCCTGAGTCAGAATAGCAAATAGCGGATAGCGAATAGATGGTAGCCAGAGCCGAAGCGAATAGATAATAGCAGGTAGCCAGAAAAGAAATTCTCACGCCATTCGTTGCTTGCCATTAATCCCTTGCTCATGCTATTCGCTACCAGCTACTAGCTATTTGCCAGTACCTTGAGATGCGCGATTTCAGTCAGCTTGAAGTGTGGAGAAAAGCGAAGGATTTTGCTGTTGATGTGTACGGAGAAACAGCGCGCTTTCCCGCGTCCGAACAATATGGGCTGTGCAACCAGCTCAGGCGGGCAGCGGTTTCAATTACCGCAAACATTGCCGAAGGTTCGGGACGAGGAAGCGATCAGGATTTCGCCCGTTTTCTTGAGATAGCACTGGGCTCTACGGCGGAAACGCGCTCTCATATATTGTTAGCGGAAGAACTTGGATATCTGAAGCCAGAGATCAAAGACAATTTGTCTGAGAAAACGACCGAGATCGGAAGAATGCTGAGTGGACTGATCGAAACGTTACGGAATAGCCAATAGATGGTAGCGAATAGAAAATAGCTAATAGCTGACAGCTAATAGCGGATAGCTTCGGATTTCTGGCTATTAGCTATGAGCTATTTTCCACTAGCTACCGGCTGCTCGCTATCCTTTTCTGGCTATTCGCTACTCGCTATTCGCTGCTAGCTAAGGAGTGAATGAATGAGCCGTCCCATCATCGCCTGCCTGGACCTCGAAGGAGTACTCGTTCCTGAAATTTGGATCAACGTCGCCGAGAGGACCGGCATCACGGAGCTGCGCCGCACGACGAGGGACGAGCCGGATTACGACAAGCTGATGAAGTGGCGGATCGGCATCCTGGACCGGCACAAGCTGAAACTCGCCGACATCCAGGCGGTGATCGGCACCATGAAGCCACTGGAGGGCGCCCGCGGGTTTCTCGGATGGCTCCAGGAGCGGTGCCAGGTGATCGTGCTCTCGGATACCTTCTACCAGTTCGCCCTGCCCCTCATGAAGCAGCTCGGTTATCCCACGCTCTTCTGCAACAGTTTGGAGATGGACGGGAGCGGGAAGATCGTGAACTACCACATGCGGCAGCCGGATCAGAAGCGCCAGTCGGTCAAGGCGCTCAAGACGCTGCGTTTCCGGATCGTCGCCGCGGGCGATTCTTACAACGACACGCCCATGCTGGCGGAAGCGGATGCGGGGATTTTATTCTGCCCGCCTGACAACATCGTGAAAGAGTTCCCGCAATTCCCCATCGCGCGGACCTATGATGAACTGAAACGGGAATTCGTGAAGGCAGGGCTAAGGGAATAGCTGTCAACGACCAGCTTAACCGGCAGGGACTTCGGGACTGCCTTGTTTCCGAAGCCGTACGTATCGCTCATGCACCAGCAAGGCAAGGCAGATGATTATTCCAAGGAAGGTCGAGACTGCCCCCGGCAATAGAAGCGGGTTTTGATAGTGAAAGGTGACGACGTGCGTCCCTTCTGGCACCACCACCGCCCGCACCAGGCCGTTGGCACGCAAAATGGGGATCTCGCCATCACCGTCAAGGACAGCCCACCACCCGGCGGAAAAACTGTCTAGGAGTACCAGTACCGCGGCCTGCGCAGTGGTCACTCGTACCACCACTTCCTCCGGAGCGTATTTCTCAATCTCGGCGGATCCAAGTCGTGCGGGCTCCGCCGATGCAGTCGGTGCTGGATCAGGCAAGGGAAAGTCTGGGGATTCGATCACGTCCACCTCACCACTTTCGAAATCACGGCGGTACAGCAATCCGGCGAGATCAACAGGAGCAACAGCCCGTTCAGGTCGCAGGGAGAGGTAGACGCGGGGCTTCACCGGAACGGGGTTCCGGACCAGAATCAAGCCATAGTCTGCAAGAGAAAAGGCCTCGGGAGAGCCGGCGAATTGCGGGTTTTCGTAATTCGATCTCGGGCCGATGAAGTAGGCCACATTGAAGCGAGCGCACGTCTCTGGATACTTAATTAAGCCGCTAAGGGTAGCCAGTGCTCGGTTCGTCCCAGCCAAATTTTCTCGCAGGCTCTCGATATGAAACTCCGCATTATGATCCACATCGAGTAACTGACGTGTAGCCAACGCGTCCTTGCCCCAGGGGCCGATTTGCTGTGGAATCGATTCCGGCATCGTGATCCGCCCGGATCGATCAGTAAAAATTCGAAACCGGCCCGGCTCGAGCGGACCGGCAGTCTGCCGGAGTGCTTCGACGAGACCGGGGGTAAACTTCGCCAGCATCGCGGGCACCGTATGATAGACACCCGCATTGGCGCGCGCGAGGTCCACGATAACGCCCACGATCAGGAGCGCCAGCGCCAAGTCGCTTCGCAGACGGCCCTTGCGGTACCCCGCAGCGATAATGCCTACTCCCAGGGCGGCCAGTCCGCTAAACAGGCACGCCGCAGCCGCCGATGCCGTGACCTCGCCGGCCAGCTCGCGCGGAGCCTCGAACAGGGAAGCCACCGTGACGTCGGCGCCCGTGACGTTGAGACACAGGCCCAGGCCGGCGAAGACTACCGCCGAGTCGACCCACGCCCAGGGACGCCCCTGACCTGCTCTCAAGGCGTCAAGTCCAGCCCCTGCCAACATCGCGGCGGCAAAGGACGCGATGCCCATAAGTTTCTCGGGGTAGCGGAAGGCCTCCCAGAACGGGATGACGTGCACGAACACCGCGTAGAGCCCCCCGTACCGTCCAAGCGCCAACACCAGCGAGATGATGCCGAGCAGCGCGAATAAGCGAAAATCGCGTCGAGCCCAGGCCCCGAGCACCCCCAGCCCGACTATGGGAACGCCCAGGTAGAGACTCTCCGCCCACATGCCCCTTAACACCTCGGTCGCAGGCCTAGCGCCAAAAAACGCGTGCGCGACATCCCACTGAGCATCGTCCGCGCCGCCGATAGGCGACGCGACCATCGCCAAGATCCGGAGCGGATGCATGGACCACTCGAGCGTGAGCGCCGAGAACTCGGACGTCCGGCGAAAGCTCTCGGCATAGATCGCTGTAGCCGGTCCGAGCTCAACGCCGGCGAGCAGGACCGTCAGCACGATCACCGCCATCGAGCGCAGGGTGGCCCTCTTGTAGCCACCGGCCGCCCGGCCGGCTGTCCACAGCAGCATGATGAAGCCATAGTAGTACCCAGTCTGCGGGTCGCCATTCAGGAAGACCATCGTCCAGATCAGGGCCGGTGCCGCCACCCAGGCGAAGTGTTTCGCAAGGGCCATCTCCAGCGCCGCACAAAAGAGCGGCAGCAGGCAGACTGAGTGCAGGTACACGAGATTGTCCGTCATGGACACGACATAGCCCGAGCCTGCAAAGGCAACCCCGGAGAGCACTGCACCGGAGCGGGATAAGCCGAGGATCCGCCCCAGCACGAACGCCCCGAGCGCCGCCGAGAGGCAGCTCAGCAGAACGGAGACCCGGTACGCGTCATGAACCGGGAGTAGAAAATAGAGCACCGTGAAGGGATGAAACACGCCGGTCCCGCCGTTTCCCAGGAACGGGACGCCAAACCCCTCATAGGGGAACCACTGCGGCAGCTCCCCGGCCGCAAGCCGTTCGACGAGGTAGTGTTTGATCGGCAGGAAAAACCGGAAGGCGTCGCGCTTGATCAGCATCAGGTCCGGAAACCAGAGGCGGTAGTAGAACGCCAGAACCATTCCGCACAGGGCCGTGATTGAAAGGCCGGTCGTATAGTCGGGCGGGCGAATCGCGTCCGTCCCGGTCGAATGACCTTTTCGCCTCTTGTGGCGTCGGTTGCTCACTCCTCACCTCTGCGTCCGCCTCTCGATCAAGAAAATCCCTGCCGGGAATGTGTTCACATCCCCGGCGGCGAATCTCTCTTCTAAGCTAGTAGCTGGTAGCGAGTGGCTAGTAGCTAATAGCGGTGCCTCGGAACTTCCTCTCTGGATATTTACTGCTCGCTACCATCTATCAGCTATCCCGCGCTATTCGCACACAGAAAAAATCCCCGCCGGGGCTTTGCTGCCCCAGGCGGGGACTCTTTCTTTAAGCTAGCAGCGGGTAGCGAATAGC
>Ga0187892_10006689_pt1 | contig 16958 bp, 13 predicted proteins | sample MA1701073metaG_FD_139345 | JGI IMG/M metagenome (GOLD analysis project Ga0187892, IMG submission 139345) | Bio-ooze microbial communities from a basaltic lava cave in the Kipuka Kanohina Cave System on the Island of Hawaii, USA - MA170107-3 metaG ... | reverse complement strand
TGGTGCCGGGCGCAGCCTGGAACGGATCGATCGCGGTGATCACCGGCAAGCCGCCGACCACCCACATGCGATCCGCGTCGGGAGTGGTGGGCCGGTACGGCGCGGCGGCGCCCGAGAGCACAAGCTGGCGCACCGCGATCGCGGCATCGGCCGCGACGGTTACGTCCGCCGTCACCGACAGGCCATCGGCGGCAGCGGCGACGTTGGCGACGACGATGCCCGCCGATGGATTGAACGCGATGCCGGTCACGCCTTGCAGGCCGCCACCGGTCACGGTGATGGTCGTCGTCTGCCCGCGCACCAGCGCGCGCGGCGTGATCGCTTTGAAGTACGAGCCGACGGTCACGCCCACCGCCGCGCTCAGCATGCCGTTGATGGTCAGTTGGTTCTGCACCGGCGGCGCCTGCAGCGTTACGCCGACCAGCGCCGCGTACGCGGTGCGCACGCCGGTGAAATCCACTGTCACAAAAACCGGCGCCGAGGTTGCGGGCAGCGTGGGCGATGCCGCGCGCACCGTGGTCAGGCCGCCCATGCGACCGGTGATCTGCACCGACACCTGCGTCTGTCCGGCGGCGATGACGACGCTCGCCGGCGTGATCGTCGCGACCGCGGCGTTGTCGACCGAGAAGTTGACCGTGTGGTCGATCGTGTCGGCGTTCGACAGCACCAGGTTGAACGTGCGCGGCGCGTTGTCGGGCGGCAGCGCGATCGGCTGCGGATTGAACGTCGGTCTCGGCAACGGCGGCGCGAGCGTGAGCGCGAAGCCGGCACTGCCTGCTGCGTTCGCGATCGTGAAGTTCTTCGTGCCGGGGATCGCCGCATCGGTGGCGGACGCGTTGAAACGAAACTGCGTCGCCGTTGTGGCAACGTTGGTGATGTCGACTTCGGCATCGGCCGACGTCAGTCGCGCACCGATGAAGTTCGTGCCGCTGACCGTGATCTGCACCGACTCGCTCTTGCGGAAGCTCGTTGGTGTGACCCCGGTGATCGTCGGCGCCAGTCCAGCAGCCGTACCGCCGGTGCGCACTGCGCGGATGTTGCCGGCGGCGTCGTACTCGTAATCCGTGACGCGGCCCTGCGCGTCGATGTAACGGATCAGGCGGCCGAGCGGGTCGTAGTCGTAGCGCTCGGTGGCGGCGTGGGCGGGTGATAACGCGCCGGCGAGAACGGCGGACAGTGCGGCAAGGAACGCAACGCAAGCGCTGATGAGCCAGCGTCTGAACGCAGGCGCTGCGCGCGAATCCGTCTTCTCGTTGTTGTACTGCCCGCGCAAAATCCCGCCCCGGCGTTGCGCTAGCCTAGACCCAGCTTGCGATCGCTTGCACGCGATCACGAAGCCCCCCTCTTCCTTTTTTAGAATGCCTGAGACTTTGAATAGAAGTCAACAAAGAAAGTCCGGATCGCAACTTTCCAACGTAAAGCGTTCGGCCATTGACGTGTCACTTTCGCGCACTGCGGTGGTGCGAATGCACCGCCGGCGTTCTCTTATTGCGGCCATGTCGCTGTCGCCTTGCCTTTGCGCGACCAGAAATCTCGCAGCGTCTGAAGACGCGCATCGATTGCCGGCGCGGATTGCGAAACGCGCCTGGCTTGGTTCATTTCCGTTAGCGGACAATCGCGCGGACGACGGCGTGTTGGCGTCTATCGATACGCTGGCGAAGCGCCTGTCGCCCGACGCAAAGAACGACGAACCGGGGCTCGAGCACTGGCTCCGTCAGGCTTTGAATCTGGTTCAGAAATACCGCCTCAATCCGCTGCGCGCGTCACGCGCGTTGTCATACATCGCGGCGGGGATGCACGATGCCGGTGCTGCGGCAAGCTCGCCAGAGTTCGCGTGTGAGGTTGCAGGCAGCGAGCTTGCGGGCTTCTTCTTTCCTGATGAACCAGCGGGACTCTTGCGCATCCGATTGGTCGAACGCGGTGCCAACCTGCGCTTCAGTGCGATGCGGCTGCGCGCCGGCTGGAACGCGGGTCAGGGTGCGGCTCAGATCACCATCAAGCGCGCGCTCGATGACGGCGCTGATCCCGGCGGCGCTGCGTTGCAGCCGCCACGGGACGCGCAACGCTTTCCGTATCCATGGAAGGCGACTCCGCCGCTGTGGGCATCACGACCGACCGAGCCGCTGGCGCCGCGCTGGCGCGCCTGGCTCGTCGCGGCGGACATCGCAGATGCGACGCCGGCGCCGCCCGTATTTGACGGCGAGCGCTATCGGGCGGAAATCACGGAAGTGCTGGCCGTTCATCGCTCGCTGTCAGCGGAACAGAAGAAAATTGCCGACGACTGGAATCTCGATCTCGGCACCGTAACGCCTGCGGGTGTCTGGATGCTCAAAATGTTTGCGTTGCCGCAGTATCAGCGCCTGCCGGCAAACGAGCGAACGGCCTGCGCGAGCCTCCTCGCCACAACGATGCTCGATGCATTCATCGCGTGCTGGCGCGTCAAATACAGATGGTGGACGGAAAGGCCGGTGACCGCGATCCGGCGCGAACTCGATCCGACGTTCCTGCCGCATCTGGTGACGCCGGGATTTCCGTCGTACGTGTCGGGGCATGCCAGCGTCTCCGGCGCGGCGGCGACGGTGCTCGCCGCGTGTTTTCCTGAACTGGCAGCCTCGTTGCAGAAGGAGGCGGAGCAAGCAGCAATGTCGCGCCTGTACGGAGGAATTCACTTTCGCGCCGACAACGATGCCGGGCTTGAACTCGGCCGGCGCGTCGGAGCGTTGGCGATTGAAGCGGTTGCGCGGGGGCGATGATGCGGGCGGCGCATTGCCGATCCGCACTCGATCGGCAGCCGACCTCTGCGGTTGAATGCCTTAGGCGGCCTGATGCTGCCTCGCCTGCCAGAGATCGTAGGCGGCTTGCCCGCTGACCCAACTTTCGGCGTTCGGACCGCCAATTCCGGGGAGACCGCCTTTGTCGGCCAGAAACTTCTCGAGCTTTATTGCGAGCTCCGGGCTGACACCGGCGCGTTCATTCAGAACGCGCGACAACATCACACGCGAGACGCCGAGTTGCGACGCCACAGCGGTCACCGTCAGGCCCAGCGCCGGCAGCACGTCCTCACGCATCGTTGCGCCTGGGTGAGGCGGTTCGAACATCGGTCCAATCCTGCGCTTCATCAGTGGTAATCCTCCAGGTTGACGTCCGCTGCGTCCGACCCGACGAAACGGAACGTCGGCCGCCGATTGCCGCTCATGCGGACCGACCGGCGTCAAATGATGGACGGGCCGCGAGCGCCGTCACGCGAGACCGGCAATCCATACGCTTACTCGAGCCAGAGGACGCGGGCGGCTCCCGTGGCGTCGTTGCACAGCGGCGTGATCGCAATCACTGCGGCGATGGCTGCATCCGCAACCGCGACCCGGTTCGCCTGCACGCGGCGGCATGCTGCGGCCCAACACACCACGTACTCGTTCGCCGCAGAAGCAGGTGACCAGCTGATCTCACCCGACGTTCGCCCGACCTTCGTCGACGCCGGCATTGCGCAAGCTGATGAGGCGTCGACCACGAACCACCTCGAGGCCGGCACAGAAACTCCGGCTCCGCATTCGGCAACGAGTTCGACGCGGACCTTGGTTCTGCGTTCGCCATCGGCTAGCGAACGCGGCACGCTGAAGCTCGTCTGAGCTGCGTCTGATGGCGTCAGCCTCGCCTCGATCCGCGCGACTTCCCGCCCTTCAGGAACGCGCGCGTCGATCTTGATGCGCACCGCCGACGTCGATTGCGATGCCGGCGGCTCGAGTCGCAACAGCGGGCGCGTTTCACTGATCGTCGCGCCGCTGACCGGCGCCACGAGAAGCGGCGCAAGACATTCAGCCTGCGCGCCGATGGGCGAAGCAAGCAGCAGCGCAGTCGCCAGAATCTTTGCAAGACGATCGCTGTGCTGCATTTTCACGCGCTCAGCTTGTGAAAGATTCGCCGAGCGCATTGTCATCCTCGCGAAAGCGAGACTCAGTGATTTGCGCTCGAACGACGCTGGATTCCCGCCTGCGCGGGAATGACAAACACCGAGCCACGCCGAGGACGATCACTTCCGGATCCAGCAGGTTGATCACGTGCGCGAGCGCGGCGTCTCGTCGAAGTGCGATGCATGGGCGGCATGCCCCTGGTTCAAGCGTGATCGATGATGCCACGGGTTGGGGCTCGCGATCGTCGCAGCGATCGCCCGCATCTATGCGGGACGCACCTTTGCGGCCTCGGCGAACGGCGCGACTCGCATCGGGCTCGCAGTCACGCCGACGGGCTTTGAACTTCAGAGTTCCCCCATTTACATCAGGCTCAGCGGCAGCGCACGCCGCCGCTCGCCGGTCAGCGCGGCCAGCGCATTCGCGACCGCCGGCGCGACGGCCGGCACACCGGGCTCGCCGAGCCCGCCCCACGGTCCGTCGCCGTCGATGAAGTGGACGTCGATGCGTGGCGCATCGGCCAGCGTCATGATCCGGTAGGCATCGAAGTTCTTCTGCACGACCGCACCGTGCTCGATGTCGATGCGCTCGTACAGCGCCGCGCTCAGCCCCATCAGCACGCCGCCCTCGACCTGCTGGCGCGCGGTGTCCGGATGCACCAGCGGCCCGCAATCGACAACAACGACGATGCGGTGCACGCGCGGCGCCTTGCCGGCGAGCGAAACCTCGGCCACCTGCGCGACCACGCTGCCGTGCGATTCAGTCAGTGCGACGCCGCGTGCGCGGCCGGCCGGCAACGTGCTGCCCCAGCCCGAGCGCTGTGCCGCTTCGTCTAGCACGAGCCGCGCACGCGAGCCGGCGGGCAGCAGTTCGCGCCGGTACTGCACCGGATCGCGCCGCGCGGCGGTTGCGAGTTCGTCGATGAAACATTCGGTGAAGAAGCCGTGCTGCGTGTGGTTCACCGCGCGCCAGCTGCCGAGCCGCACATGCGTAGTGCTCGCCACCGAGCGGATCGACTGGTGCGCGATCTCGTACGGCAGATTGAAGGCATCGCTGCGGCTCGGGTGGAACACGTAGCGCTGCCACCAGGCCGACGGCTTGCCGTCGGGCCCGAGCACCGCGCGCAGCTCGCTGCTGATCGCCGGCCGATACACACCGCGCGTGAAGTCTTCTTCGCGACTCCATATCAACTTCACCGGTTGCGGCGACATCTCGCGTGCGATGTGCACCAGCTGCTCGAGATGATCCATCGCTGCGCCGAAGTCCTGGTTCGGGCCACGCCTTCCGAACGCGCCGCCGACCGGCAGCGCGACGAGCTGCACCTTGTCGGCCGGCAGGCCCGCCATCTTCATCAGCGCTGCCTTGGTGCCGAGCGGGTCCTGCTGCCCGGCCCACACGGTGAGCGCGCCGTCCCGCTGCTGCGCGCAGGCACTCATTGGCTGCATCGCCGCGTGATGGATGAACGGCACGCGGTAGCTCGCGCGCACGATGCGATCGGCTGGCGCCGCTTCGAGCTGCTGTTGTGCGTTGCCGCGTTCGACGGCGGTCTTGCTGCTGCCGGCGAGATCACGCTCATGCTGGCGCCAGATCGCATCCGTCGATACGTCGCGCCGGCCGCCGTCGGCAAACACCGGCGTCAATGCGTCGGCACCGCGCCGCGCCGCCCAATAGCCGGCCGCGACCACCGCGACCGCGTCGCGCAACGGAATCACGCGTTGCACGCCGCGCACCGCGAGCGCCGGCGCCGCATCGACCGATTGCAGCATCTCACCGTGCACCGGCGCCGCGCGCACCGTCGCCGTCAGCATGCCGGGCAACTGCAGGTCGATGTCGTATGGCGCCGCGCCGCGCACCTTGGCCGCGATGTCGAACCGCGGCGGCGAAGTGCCGACGAGCTTGAAGTCACGCCGTGCCTTTAGCGTCGGCGTCGCCGGCATCGAGAGCCGAGCCGCGTCTGCGGCCACTTCGCCGTAGGTTGCGCGGCGAGCACTCGCTGCGTGCACGACGAAACTGCGTTCGGTGATCAACTCGGCGGCCGGCACGTTCCAGCGTGTTGCCGCCGCGCGCACGAGCAACGTGCGCGCTCCGGCACCGATCACGCGCATGCCGACCTGCCCGGTCATGCGCACCGCGGTCGATCCACCGGTCTGCTGAATGTTCTGCATCCGCGCGGCGACGCCGAACATCGTGTCGACCAAGCCGTCGAGCAGCGTCGGCAACTGCCGGTCCTGCAGGATCCAGCCTTCGGCGAGGAAGCGGTTCGCGAATGCCTTGTCGGCCGGCGCCTGCTCGGCGCGCACGAGCGACCAGTCGGCATCGAGCTCCTCAGCAAGCAGCATCGCGAGCGCGGTGTGCACGCCCTGACCCATATCGACGTGTGGCACAAACACCGTCACGCTGTTGTCGGGGTCGATGCGCACCCAGCCGCCGAGCATGACGCCTTGCACATCGCTCGCTTGCACGATGGCGTCGCTCGCGAATGTCGTGTAGCCCAGCGCGAAGCCGCCGACCGCGGTGCACGATGCGATCAGGAAGTTGCGCCGCTTCATGACGCGCTCCCGGTCGTGATGGCTTCGCCTGCGATCGCGCCGCGTGCGGCGCGATGGATCGCAGAGCGCACACGCGGGTAGGTGCCGCAACGGCACAGGTTCGTCATCGCCGCGTCGATGTCGGCATCGCTCGGTTGCGGCGTGCGCTGTAGCAGCGCAGCGGCGGCCATGATCATGCCGCTCTGGCAGTAGCCGCACTGCGGCACCTGTGCGTCGATCCAGGCCTGCTGCAGCGGATGCGGCGTGTCGGCCTTCGCCGGCAGGCCCTCGATGGTGACGATGCGGCGCCCGCTTGCCGCGGCGGCCGGCAACTGGCAAGAGCGCACCGGCTGGCCGTCCACGTGCACGGTGCAGGCGCCGCAGGCGCCGATGCCGCAGCCGAATTTGGTGCCGGTCAGGCCGAGCGCTTCGCGCAGCGTCCACAGCAACGGCATGTCCGGTGGCACGTCGACCGCTTGTGTGCGGCCGTTGATGTTCAATTCGATCATCGGGCTCTCCCCAGAAACAACCTCGGGGAGTCATATTCGGCAATCGCCTTTAAGAACTGTTTAATCGCACTGGGTGCACACTTTCGCCATGCAACTGCTGCTGGTCGAAGACGACGTCATGCTTGCGCGCGCGCTCGAACAGGCACTCGTGCGCGACGGCTATCGCGTCGACCTTGCGCGCGATGCCCCGGCCGCGCGTGTCGCGCTCGGCGACCACGGCTACAGTGCGGTGCTGCTCGATCTGGGACTGCCCGGCGGCTCCGGGCTGCAAGTGCTGAAGGGCATGCGCGAGCGCTACGACACGGCGCCGGTGCTGATCCTTACCGCGCGCGACCAGTTGAGCGACCGCATCGCCGGGCTCGACGCCGGCGCCGATGACTATCTCGTCAAGCCGTTCCAGCCGGGCGAACTGGGCGCACGCTTGCGCGCCGTGCTGCGTCGCGCGCAGGGCCGCGTCGCGCCGGTTCTCGCGGTCCACGACGTGCGGGTCGAGCCGGCCGCACGCCGAGTCACGCGCGCGGGCGAAACGGTTGCTTTGAGCCTGCACGAATACCGCACGTTGCTCGCGCTGATGGAGCGCGCCGGCCGCGTCGTCACGCGCGTCCAGCTCGAAGACGCGGTGTACGGCGGCGAGAGTGCGATCGAGAGCAACACGGTCGCGGTGTACGTGCACCAGCTGCGACGCAAGCTCGGCGAGCGTCTGATCGTGACCGTGCACGGGCATGGCTACCGCATCGGGGCGGCAGGGTGAACCAACCTCAGGCCCGCCGCATCGCAGCCCGCTCGGGCGCGTCCAACCGCCATTGACAGGTTGACATGAACTCATTGCGCCGCCGCCTGCTCGCCGGACTGCTGCTCGTCATCGCGTTGTTCTGGGCCGCGTGGTTCGGCTTCCAGGCGGTGCAGATGTCGCGCGAGCAGACCGGCCACTGGGACGCGTCGGTCCAGGCCATCGGCCAGCAGATCCTGCTGTCGATGCCGGCCGGGTCGCACGAAGTGTCGGCGCGGCCGTGGTACAGCCTGCCGCCGCAGGTGCAGCAGCGCGACGACCGGATGAAGCACATGGCCTACCAGGTGTGGTCGCGCGACGGCCGCGCGCTGCTCCGCTCGACGAGCGCGCCGACGCAACCGTTCGTGCCGCTCCAGTTCGACCGCGACGACGCATTCGCGCAGGTTCATGTCGAAGGCGAGGCGTGGCGCGTCTACACGATCTCGGACGCGAAGCGCGAGTTGCAGGTGCAGATGGCCAAGTCGCAACGGCAACTCGACGCCGAACTGGGCGTCTGGCTGCGCCTGAGCCTATTCACCGCATTGCTGCTGATGGCACTGCTCGGCGCCGTCGCCTGGTGGATCGTGCGCTGGTCGCTGGCGCCGGCGGACGCGGTCGGCAACGCGATCGCGCAGCGCGCGCCACTCGATCTGCAGCCGCTCGCCGATACCGGGTTACCGCAGGAGCTGCGCCCGCTCGTCGACGCGTTCAACCAGTTGCTCGCGCGGCTGGATACCGCATTGCAGGCGGAGCGCCGCTTCCTCGCCGACGCAGCGCACGAACTGCGCACGCCGCTGGCCGCGCTGATGACGCAAGCGCAGCTCGCACATTCGGCAGCGACGTTTGAGGAGAATCGAGCGGCGTTGTTGCCATTGATCGACGGCATCGAGCGCAATGCGCGGCTGACCGAACAGATACTCGACCTGGCGCGGCTCGACGCCGCCGACAACCAGGCGCGCGCGCCAGCCCAGCCTTTGCACGAACTCGTCGCGATGGTGGTGCACGACTTCGACGCCGCGGCACGCCAGAAGCAGCAACGCCTGCGGCTGCACACCGAGCCGTGCAGCGCAGCCGTTGTCGTCGACGCGATCGGCGTGCTCGTGCGCAACCTCGTCGATAACGCGTTGCGCTACAGCGGGGCCGGCGCACGCATCGAAGTGGTGTGCCGTCCGGAGCAATCTGACGGCGCAAGACGCGCCGTTCTGCGCGTGCGCGACGACGGGCCCGGCGTGCCGGCGGCGGAGCGCGCACGCATCTTCGACCGGTTCTACCGCGTGCCCGGCAGCGCCAGCAGCGGCAGCGGCGTCGGCCTGTCGCTGGTGGCGCGCATCGCACAACTGCACGGCGCGACAGTCGAGGTGGGCGAAGGCTTGGACGGGCGGGGCTTGGGCATCACGGTGCGCTTCACGCCCCACGAGCGGCAACCGGACACCCCGGCCAGCGCAGCGGCACACCCGAGCGCCGTCGTGCTCGAGCTCGGTGCTCGGAGTGCACATTGAGGCGCGAGTTTGAGGTCCGCATCACTCAAGCGATGCTGCCGAGCTGCTCGCTAGTTCGTTCTTAGTTCCTCGCTCTTAGGGAGGCTCTGAAAAACTACTGCGCGGCCCGATCTTGCGCCTGCGCTGCACGCTGTACTACTCGTACAGGTCCGCTGCTCGCCGCAACCTCGGGCCGCTCGCTACGTTTTTCAGAGCCTCCTTAGATTTCTGGACGAAGTGCTCGAGCGCCAGCGCCGGCATGGCGCTCGTGCGCTTGCACCGCGCCGGTTTCAGGTCCTTGCACCCGCCCCAGGGGCGGCAGCCCACGTCTGTCGGGGGCCCGCATCACCACAACCGCGCGGCCCCGCGCACGCCGCTGGAATCCCCATGCATCGCCGGCACGAGCGCGGTTTCGACTGCATCCGCGTAGACGTACTCACTCCACAGCCGCGGCACGTTTGCGTACAGCCGTTCGATCGCGGACAGACCTCCTCCGATCACGATCACGTCCGGGTCGAGCAAGTTGATCACGTGCGCGAGCGCGCGCGCAAGGCGCCGTTCGTAACGATCCAGTGTGCGCACGCAGGCGTTCTCTCCCGCCAAGGCACGCGCAGCGATTTGCGCGGGTTCAAGCCGTATGCCGGTTGCGCGCGCGTGATCGTCCGCGAGCGCCGGACCCGAGACGAATCGTTCAATGCAGCCCGTGCGACCGCAGTAGCAAAGCGGACCGGGAAACTCCTCTTGTGTCATCCACGGCAGCGGGTTATGGCCCCATTCGCCGGCGAGTCGGTTGGCGCCGGAGACGATGCGGCCATCGAGCACGATGCCGCCGCCGCAGCCGGTGCCGAGTATGGCGCCGAACGCGCAACGCGCGCCGGCGGCGGCACCGTCGAGCGCTTCGGACAGCGCGAAACAGTTGGCGTCATTTTCGAATCTGATCTCGCGGGTGAGCAGGGTTTCGAGGTCGCGCTTCAGTGGCTGGCCGTTGTACGGCGTCACGTACGCGTTCTTGATCAGTCCGCTGCGCGCGGAGATCGTGCCGGGATGCCCGATGCCGATAGTCGCTCGTTCTCCGAGTTCGCGTTCAGCGCCGATGATCATCTCCGCCAACGCTTCCAGCGCGGCGCGGTATTCAACGTGCGGCGTGGCGCCGCGACGGCGCAGCCGTTCGACGCCGTGGTCATCGAGCGCGACGATCTCGGTCTTGCTGCCGCCGATGTCGACGCCGATGCGCAGCACGAGCGAGCCCCGGTCAGAACGCCTGGTCCCAGGCGATGGACAGACGCGTCGCGGAATTGATCATGCCGACCATGCTGTAGGTCTGCGGAAAATTTCCCCACAGCTCGCCGGTGCCCGGGTCGATGTGTTCGGAAAGCAATCCCAGTTTCGTACGCCGCGCCATGGTCGCCTCGAACAACGCGCGCGCCTCTTCACGCCGCCCGAGCGCCGCGAGCGCGTCGATGTACCAGAACGTGCAAACGATGAACGCGTTCGACGGCGCGCCGAAGTCGTCCGGCTCCGTGTAGCGGAACACGAAATCGCCGCGCTTTAATTCGCGTTCCACCGCCGCAATGGTCGATGCGAAGCGCGGATCGTCCGCGCGCAGAAAGCCGATCTCCGCGAGCAGCAGCAGGCTCGCATCGAGCGCGTTGCCCTCGAACGTGGCAACAAAGCTCGCGCGCTTCGCATTCCACGCTCGCTCCGATATCACCGCGTGGATCCCATCGGCCTGCGCGCGCCAGAATTTCGTGCGCTCGCCCAATCCGAGCCGCGCGCCGATCTTGGCAAGACGGTCGCACGCGACCCAGCACATCACGCTGGAAAACGTATGCACATGCGCGGAACCACGCAACTCCCACATGCCGGCGTCGGGCTGCGCATGCGCCGCGACCGCCCGCTCGCCCAGCGCTTCAAGCTGGCGATACAGACCCTCCTTGCCAATCGCGGTGAGCCGCTGATCGAAGAACACGTGGGTCGCCGCCAATACCGCCGATCCGTACACGTCGTTCTGCAGCTGGCCGTACGCCTGATTGCCGACCCGCACCGGGCCCATGCCGCGGTAGCCAGGCAGTGCATCATGCTGGTACTCGTCGAGTTCCGGCTTTCCGCTCACGCGATACACCGGCTGCAGTGCGCCCTGCGCGTGCGCTGTGACGTTGATGATGTAGCCGAGATAGCGCTCCATCGTGCGCGTTGCGTTCAGGCGGTTTAGCGCATTGACGACGAAGTACGCGTCGCGGAGCCAGCAGTAGCGATAGTCCCAATTGCGCTCGCTGCCAGCGGCTTCCGGAATCGAGGTAGTGAGCGCGGCGATCACAGCGCCCGTGTCGTCGTAGGCGGCAAGCTTCAGTGTGATCGCGGCGCGAATGATTTCGTTCTGCCATTCAAAGGGTATCGACAGGTCGCGCACCCAGTCCTGCCAGTAGTCGACCGTGAGTTCAAAGAAGCGGCGCGCCACGTCGTTGACCGCGCCCTGCAAGGTTTCGTCCGGACCCAGCACAAGCGAGAACGAATCGCGCAGCACGAACCGCGTCTCTTCGAGGATTGCGGTGATCGAGCAGTCGGTCGTCAGCCGGAAAACGAAGTCGGTTCCGACATAGCGCACGTGGTTGGTTCCCCAGGTTCTCTGGGGTTGCACCCGGCCGTAGTCGCTCGCCGGACGGACCATCACGCGCACCTTCGGGCTGCCGGAAAGTGGACGCACGATGCGCACGATTTCGCTCGGGCAAAAAAGCCGTCCGAACTGGCGGAATCGCGGCGCAAAATCGGTGATCTCTATCGCGCCGCCGGCATCGTCGTACAGACGCGTGACGAGCACCGGCGTGTTGGGCAGATACTCTTGCTCGGCGCGCACCATTCCCGCCAGGTCGATGGCTAGGAATCCAAAGTCCTGCTCGCCGGCGCGCTCGCGCAGCAGCGAGCAGAACACGGCGTCACTGTCGAAGCGCGGCATACAGGCCCAGACAATGTCGCCCGTCGCGTTGACGAGTGCGCCAACGCTTGAATTGCCGATCACACCAAGCTCAAGGTTGGTCATCGCCGTCGCCGCTTTTCGCTCCTCGCCTCATATCGCTCCACGCCACATATTCCGCCAGCCAGCGGCGCACCGCGACATCATGCGCAAGCCGCCAGCGCGCATGCGTTTCGCCAGGTCCAACCTTGATCGAATGGCCGCCGCTCGCTTCCACGTGCGCAAAACCGTATTCATCGGTCAGGTCGTCGCCGGCGAACACCGGCACGCGGCCCGCGAACGGGGTCTCCTGCATGAACTCGGCAATCGCCGTTCCCTTGTCCTTACCGCTTGGCTTTATCTCATAGATGAACTTGCCCGCCTGCAACTCGAACTCGTCGCCGAGTTCGACGGCGATTCGTTGCATCTCCCGCGCAACGAGCTCCTGCAGCTCAGGCGCCTGACGATAGTGCAGCGCCAAGGTCAAACCTTTGTTCTCGAAAACCAGCGCGGCATGCGCGGCGGTTAGGTGCACGATCTGCGCCGCCGCGTAGCCAAGGTGCTCGAGCGACGCCGTGTGCCGGTGGAGTGCGCCGTTCATCGAGCGCCGCTCGATGCCGTGCTGGCCCGCGGCGGCAAAGTCAAGCGGCGCGAACAGTTGATCCAGATCGGCGACCGACCGCCCGCTGATCAGCGCCACCGCGCCACCGGTTGCGCGTTGCAGTCCTTGCAGCAGATAACGGTGCTCCACCCCGACGCTCACCGCTTGTGGATGTTCGGCATGTTCGAGCAGTGTGCCGTCCACATCGAGAAAAATCGCCCAATCAGGCGCGTTGGGCGGCACGCGATCGATTTCCTGCACTTGTTCGTCTTCTCCCCTGCCTTTGGCTGTCGTCCTCGCGCAGGCGGGGACCCAGTGTCTGTTGCCTGAACGCCGCTGGATTCCCGCTGCGCGGGAATGACAAGAACGGTCCTACGCGCGCCGCAAATCGATCACTTTGCCGGCGCCGCGCGCTCCCGCCACGATACGACGCCGGTGCCGCATGCGCGCCGCGTCGAGCAGCATCCGGCCAGCCCAGCGATACACGTTGAACTCCTTGATCACGCTCCGCATGCTGCGCATGCGGTCGCGCTGTTCGTCGGGCGGCATCGTGAGCGCGACGTGTAGCGCGGCGGCGCTTTGCTCGATGTCATACGGATTGACGATCAGCGCTTCGACCAGTTCACGCGCGGCGCCGGTGAACTGCGAGAGCACCAGAACGCCGCGTTCATCGTCGCGCGCCGCTGCGAACTCCTTGGCAACGAGATTCATGCCGTCGTGCAAGCTCGAGACACAGCACAGGTCGGCGGCGCGGTAGAAGGCGTTCACCTGATCGGTGTCGTGATGGTCGATCTTGAGCACGATCGGCTCGTAGTCCGGCCGGCCAAAACGCGAGTTGATGCGCTGGGCGGCGGCCCGCACCCGTGCATCCAGGTTCTGATACTCGTCGATTCTCTGCCGCGACGGTGCGGCGATCTGAATAAAGGCAAAGCGCCCGATCCAGTCCGGGTGTAGCTCTAACAGCCGTTCGACCGCCGCAAAACGCTCGAGGATCCCTTTCGTGTAGTCAAGGCGATCGACCCCGACACCGAGCTTGATGTCGGCATCCAGCCCCAGCGCGCGGCGCACGTCGGCGCGCGCCACGGCGACGGTCTTCTGATCGGTGAGCGCAAGTGACGGCCACTCGATCGAGATCGGATACCGATGCACTTCGGTCGGATCGCCGCCATAGGAGATCGTGAACGTCTCACGGTCCACCAGCGCTTCGAGATAGCGGTCCACCGTGTCGAAGAAATTATTGCAATGGAACAGCGTGTGAAAGCCGAGGATGGAGGAACCGAGCAAGCCGTCGAGAATTTCGTCGCGCCACGGACAGATGCCGAAAGCTTCGGGATTCGGCCATGGAATGTGCCAGAAGGTGATGATCGTCGCTCGCGGCAGGCGTTTCTGGATCATGCGCGGCAGTAGCGCGAAGTGATAGTCCTGCACGAGAATGATCGGATCCTCGGTGCGCGACTCCTGCTCGACCGCCTGCGCGAAACGCTGGTTCACCGTTCGATACTGCTGCCAGTCCGGCGCGCGAAACACGGGTCGCGTGTGTGCGATGTGACACAGCGGCCACAGTCCTTCATTCGCAAAGCCGTAGTAGTAACCCGCTTCTTCTTCCTTGGTCAGCCACACGCGGCGCAGCCGATAGGCGGGGTTGTCGGGCGGCGCCATAAAGTGGTCGCGACCGTCAACGACCTCGCGATCGGCGCTGCCTGCGCCATGCGCAATCCACGTTCCCGAGCACGCGCGCATCACCGGCTCCAGCGCGGTGACAACGCCGCTGGCGGGTCGTTGCACCTCGATGCGGTCATTGCGCCGCACGTGAATGTACGGCTCGCGATTGGACACGATGAGAATCTCATCGCCCTTCAAGTCCTCGCGCAGGATCCGGCGCAGCGATGCCGGCACCCAGCTGATCTGCGACTCGTCGCGCAAACGGCGCTCGGTTTCAAGGTCGCGGACCAGCGCCTCCAGGTCGTGGGCAATCGGCTTCAATGCGCGCGAGCGCGGCTCCGGCGGCGACGCGAGCGCCTGGCCACGGATCAACGCTTTGATGCCCGCCACCCAGCCGCGCCACGATATTTCGGCGATGACGATCGTGATCAGCGCGATAACGGCGCCGATCGCGGCGAACAGGATGACAATGTACTTTCTCGTGTCTTCGCTGCGCCGTTCGATAAAGCTCATGTCGTGCACGATCAGCAGTGCGCCGACGCGCTTGTTGTCGACATTGACCGGGCTGGCGGCCACATGCAACGCACCGCGCTCGCTTTTCAGCACGTGGCCTTCGTCCGAAGCGGCGCTCGCTGTGCGGCAGGTTACGTCCGCGGGCAGCGTAGGCGTGCGGTAGACGAGGTCACCGCTCGCGTTGCAAAAGCCGATCGCGAACAGACGTTCATCCTGCAGGACGCGCGTGAAAAGCGACTGCATCGCCTGCGACCGAACCGCATCGCGCTGCTGGGTTGACAGCAGGCCGGCCAGCGGCTCCTGCACCGTGCGCGCGATCAGCCGCGAGCGGCTGTCGAGATCGCGCACAAACCATCGGAGGGTCAGGTCGTCAACCAGAGGCACCACGCCGTACGCAATGGCGCCGAGCGCGAGAATCAGGGGGATGATGAAGCGAAGCGACAGTCGCATGGATCAGCAGACAGTCCGGCGAGCGTTTCGGTTCCGTGGGCATGCCCGCGGCGAATTCAGCCGGGCATCGCCCCTTTCACGTCGTTGCCGGTTTTGGGAGGACTCCCCCGCAGCTTGACCATTTGATGCCGCAAGGTAGAACATCTCATCCTGCCTGCAATGGTTGCCAATGTCCAAGCTGATTATCAATGTTGATCCGGAAATTCAGGGGGGCGTACCGGTGTTCGCCGGCACGCGGGTACCGCTGAAGAATCTGTTCGACTACCTCGAAACTGGCGAGACGCTAGACAGCTTTCTTGACGATTTCCCTTCGGTGAAACGCGAGCAAGCCATCGCGGCACTTGAGCTTGCGCGGCGCGCGGTCATCGATGCGGCTTCTGCTTGACGAGTCGCTGCCACGCAAACTGCGCGACCAACTGCAGGGCCACGACGTACGCGCCGTCGCCGAGCTCGGCTGGTCTGGCCTGAGAAACGGTGATCTCCTCCAACGTGCCGCGCTCGAATTCGATGCTCTGGTGACCGCCGATCAGAACTTGCAATTCCAACAGAATCTGGCAACGTTGCCGGTCGCCGTGATCGTTCTGTGCGCGCAGCACAACAAGCTGGAGTCACTGCGGCCTTTGGTCGAACCTTTGCTGGAAGCGCTTTCAACGCTTACGCCGAGAACCCTGCTTCGCATCGGCGGTTAAAAAAAGCCCGCACGCGCCGATCATCCGAGAGGCATGGATTCACAAGCCAACGCAGACGCGTACATTTAGTCTCCCTATCGCGCAAATCTAAGCGTTAAACACGCCAGTCGACAGATATCGATCGCCGCGATCGCAAACCATAAACACGATCGTCGCGTTCTCGACCTCGGCCGCCACGCGCAGCGCAATCGCGAGCGCGCCGCCGGACGAAACACCGCCGGAGATTCCCTCCTCCGCGGCCATTGTGCGTGCGCCCTCTTCGGCGTCGGCCTGCGAAATGTATTCGATCCGGTCAACGCGCGTTGCGTCGTAGATCTTCGGCACGTACTCGCAGGCCCATTTGCGAATGCCGGGAATGCGCGAACCCTCGGCCGGCTGCGCGCCGATGATGGCGATCGACGGATTTCTTTCCTTCAGGTATCGACCCGCGCCCACGATGGTGCCGGTGGTGCCCATGCTCGAGACAAAGTGCGTGATGCGGCCATCGGTGTCTCGCCACAACTCGGGGCCGGTGGTTTCGTAGTGCGAGCGCGGGTTGTCGGCGTTGGCAAACTGATCGAGCACCTTGCCTGCACCGTCGGCCTGCATCTGCAACGCGAGATCACGCGCGTATTCCATTCCGCCGCGCGCCGCCGGTGTCAGGATCAATTCGGCGCCGAAAGCCTTCATGCTCGCGCGGCGCTCGGCGCTCAGATCGTCCGGCATCACGAGCGTCATCCGGTACCCCTTCATCGCCGCGATCATCGCGAGCGCGATGCCCGTGTTGCCGCTGGTCGCCTCGATCAGGCGATCGCCCGGCTTGATGTCGCCGCGCTCTTCGGCGCGCCGGATCATCGAATACGCGGGCCGGTCCTTGACCGAGCCGCCCGGGTTGTTGCCTTCCAGCTTGGCGAGGAGCATGTTG
>Ga0187892_10006686_pt1 | contig 16968 bp, 12 predicted proteins | sample MA1701073metaG_FD_139345 | JGI IMG/M metagenome (GOLD analysis project Ga0187892, IMG submission 139345) | Bio-ooze microbial communities from a basaltic lava cave in the Kipuka Kanohina Cave System on the Island of Hawaii, USA - MA170107-3 metaG ... | reverse complement strand
GGGGTGATGACGCAGATCATGAAGGCGTCGCTGCAAGACCTGGCGGCGAAAGGGTACCGGTACGTTTTCAGCATGAGCGCCGCCCCGGTGACTTTGATGAGCCAGATGGCCATGGGCTGGCGAAGCATCGGTTCGTTACAGCTCATGAGGTACGCCGTCACCGAAGAGAAGAAGTCATTCCCCCGTGTGCGCAAGATGTTGAAGAAGTCGCCCTTGGTCGTTTCGCTCTACCGCCGAGTTCGCGGAATCGAGAGCAAGCCAAGATCAGAAACGAGCGGGACATGGGACCCGTTCAACGAGTTCGACTGCAACTTCGACCAACGATGCCACCAAATCGACGCTCCCGTTGCCGTCGAACCCGCGCCGCGACCCCAGGCCATGGCGGACCTGGTTGCGCGAATCGGGAGCGACGAACGCGTCCAGCACGTTCGCGACGCGCAGTACTTCGCCTGGCGCTACCAGAACCCGTACGGCTTTTATCGTTTCCTCTTCTGGGGGGACAGCCCGCTGCAAGGCTATCTGGTGCTGCGCGTTCCCGTTCTCGCCTATCCATCGTGCTACATGGTGGTGGACTGGGAGGCATCGAACGAATCGGTGCGCGCGGACCTGATGCGAACACTGCTTCGCCTGGACGGTTTCGAAGCGGTCGGGACGTGGTCGGCCACACTGGGCAACGACCGACGACGGTTGTTGGAGGAAACCGGTTTCGAGCAGGTCCAGGAGTCCCTCCCGAAGCAGTTCTCAACCGTGCTGGTGCATTCGCTGGACGGCGAGCAGGCGAATACGGAATGGCTGCTGGGCAATCAGCGTCTGCTGGACTTGAAGAATTGGGACCTGCGAATGATCTACTCGGAAGGTTACTGAGCCCCCAGGATTCTACGCAGGTCCACGGCCGGGAGCGTCTCGCACCTCCGGGCCACCTGGGCGCGGTTGATCTTTCCGCGGGAAGTCCGCGGCATCTCATCGAGCGCGTACCAGCGTGCCGGCATCTGATGCTTGGCGATGTGCTTCGTCAACCAGTCGTGCAACCGGCGCAGGCTGTCCTCGCCCGGGTCTTTGAGCACCACGGCCAGCCCGACGTTCTGGCCGTAGAGAGGGTCCTCGAACGCGAACGTGCAGACATCGACGGTGTTTTCGAACCGCTCGACCACCGCGTCGATGTCGCCCGGGTAAATCTTCATGCCGCCCTTGTTGATTTCTTCCCGTTCGCGGCCGCGCAGGTAGAGATAACCGCGTTCGTCGAGCAGACCGATATCGCCGGTCATGAACCAGCCCTGGCAGACGACCGCGTTCGTGAGATCGTCGCGCCCGAGATAGCCTCTCATCAGCGCCGGTGTGTTCATCCAGACGTAGCCCGACTCGCCCGGGGCGCATTCGTCGGCCACGGTCAGCCGGCGTTCGGCGCTGGATGTCTTGAGGACCTTGACCACTGCTCCCCAGCCGACGCCGATCAAGCCGTCCTCGGGAACCAAATTGGGAATCGTGGTGCCGGCGACCCAGCTTCCCGTTTCCGTGATGCCGTAAGCGTTGCGCACATCGTCCGTCCCGGTCCAACGCTGGATTTCCTTCCACAGAAACGCCGTGAGCGGCGCCGAGCCGACGAAGACGCGCTCCAACGTCTGTTTGGCGGGCCGCTTCGCCGTCTTCAGCGCCACGCGCCAGACGGTGGGCACGGAAGACACGAAGCTGATCTCGTGTTCGTCGAGCAACGCGCCGAGATGCATCACCAGGTCGGTCTTGAATGGCGGCACGATGAACAAGTCCTGCCCCGACAACCACGGAAAGAGACAATTGCAGATCAGCCCGTGGCCAAAATGCGTTGGCAACAGGCAGAGCGTGCGACGAAACATTTTCAGGTCGAGATTTGCGCGGAGCCCCATCCAGCGCGCGCGCAGCGAGCGGTGCGTGTGGACGACGCCCTTCGGTTGCCCGGTCGTTCCCGAGGTAAAAAGAATGAGCGCATCCCGATCCAGCAAGAGCGCATTGCCAACGGCCGGGAATGACGACGGGGACGAATGGGCCGAAGCATCCGCGGTCGGCAGCACGTTGACGTTTAGTCCCGCCAACGCCGCAGCGAGCGCGCCGTCCAGAGATTCGCAACCGATCGCAAGCCGTGGCCCGGCGGCCCTTGCAACCGTCTCCACCTCAAAGGGCGTCAAACGCGCGTCGATCGGGATGGCGCATCCGCCGAGCGTCCAGATCGCCAGCAAATCCGCGAAGAATTCGAGCCGATTGCCGTACAAGAGAAAAACGCGGTCCGACGGACGCAAGCCCTGCTCCTGGTAGTAGGCGATGCGGTTGAGCACCTCGCGATGGATCAATGGCCGGTCCCATCTGCGTCCCGTGAGCGGCTCGGTCAAGTTGCCCAATTGTAAGTCGAGGAACACACGCACTCCTTACAGGAAACCAAAGGCGCGAAGCAACCGGTAATCGCTGCAATGGCGGCTGATTTCGGCTGATTTCGCTTTCCGCCGCGCCGCGAACGGAAACGCCAGAACCGCTGTCAAAGATCGTCATGCGTCGGTTTCATCGGTGGTTACTTGCCGCCGCGCTTGGTTTGGAGACAATCTGGCTGGTGGGCCAATGCACTCGCGACTCGCACGCCTGGACAGGACTGATGTTCTACTTGCCCTCCGTGTTCGTTGGGGTTTGCCTGCTGCTTGTTGCCCTTGCCTTCTGGCGACAAGGCAGGAAGGGGATTTTTGCACTCTGCGCTTCGCTTGTATTCCCTCCGCTCTTGTTCGTGGTTTGCATTGAGAATCGCTGGAGCCACAATCCTTCGCATCCCGTTCCGAATCAGACCTATCGAATGGTCCACTGGAACGTCTGCCGGGGGCATCTCGGTTGGAACAGAGTACTGACGGACCTTCGTGACCTGAAGGCGGACATCTATGTGTTGTCCGAGATTCCCAAGGGCGCGGGCGAGTCCGATTTGGCCGCGCAGTTTGGCAGTGATTTTGAAGTGTCCGTCTTAAGGGACATGGGCGTGATTGCCCGTGGCAAACTGGGTAAGGCGAGGTCGCTGGCGAAACGCAGAAGGCTCGATGTGTTCGAAGTGGCTTGGAAGCACGAGGGTCGCCACGCCAACATCCTGGTCGTCGATGTGGCGTCCAGCTTGAATGTGATTCGAGATCCGCTGCTCCAGGAATTGACCCGTCTGATAAAGGAAACTGAACCGGATATTATCGTGGGGGACTTCAACGCTCCGAGACGTTCCCGCGCGATCTGTCCATTGCCGGCTGGCTTCTCCCATGCGTACGATGTCTCTGGATGCGGCTGGTCGTACACATGGCCGGTGCCCATGCCGATGCTCGCGATCGACCAGTGCATCCTGGGGGAGCGCGTCCTCCCCGCTCGCTACGAGTTGCGATCCACTGTTGCCAGCGACCATCGATTGCAAGTCTTGGACTTCGCCATCAAATAAAGGTGGCGGCTCTATTTTACGTTGGTCACCTTCAGCAGCCGGTAGCGCTCGAAATCCACTTTCACGCTGAACTTACCGCCATCGGCCGGCACTTTTTCTTTCGTGATCGCGTCTTCGATGTCGAGGTGGGAGAAGCCGAGCGACTTCAAGTTCAGCGTCACGACGATGTCACGCGGTTCTTTCTTCAGGTTCGAGACGCACAACAGCGCCTTCTCGCCTTTGTGCAACCAGATCGCGTGAATGATTTGCTCGTCGTTCGGCTCGGTCGTGATGTAGTTGGCGTTGTTCCACCACGGCAGGTATTCCGCGGCCGAACGGTTCACCCACTTGTTGGCGGCCCAGATCCACGGTTGCGGCTGGTGTTCGAGCGCGTAGCTCGGTCTCGTCACGGTGTCTCCCTGCAGCGACACGGCCTTGATCGCGACGTTCAGCGGCAGCGCAAACGAGTACAACTGGTTGCTCTTCCGCTTCGCCCATTCGCCCATCCAGTCCTTGCTCGTGTGCTCGACGCACAAGCCGAATTGTTCCCCGCCATTCTTCGCCATGTAAAACCCGAGGAATTTTCGATCCAGCGGTCCGTCGTAGTTTTGGGCGAACTCGCTCGGCGTGCGCACATCCTGAAAGTTCTCGATCATCAGGATCGCCGGCGGCGAATTGTGATTATAGATGATGCCGCCCTTCTTCGCTTCGCCGTGCCAGAGCTTGTAGAGTCGCTTGAGCCATTCGCGCGAGGCGAGCATCGGGTACGAGCCGCGCAGCTTCCCCTTCGAGTCGGTCCAACGCATTCCCTCCATGTAGTTTTCTTCGAGCGTGGGCGAGGTGACCGAGTCAATGAAGATGCCGTCAATGTCGTAGTCCTTCACCATCCGCCCCATCTTGAACAAAAACCAATCCTGCCAAGGCGTGTTGATGCCCTGGCGGAACGTACCGTAGCCGGTGTTCTTGAGCGGCAACGACACCATTTCCATGCCATAATCTTTCCACTCGGGCGCTTCCGTGTTCATGCCCCACCCGGCATAGACGATTGTCTTGATGCCGAGGCTGTGCAGGAACGCGGCGCTCTTCCTCAACTCGGTCGCGCGCTTCTCCTCGAACGTCCCCGGATACCCAAACAACTCCTGCCAGTAGCCATGGTGGATGAAGCAGGTAATCAATTGCTTGTCGTGTTTCCATCGGTCGCCCGTGATGTACTTGTACCAGTTGTTTTTCTCCCAGTGATTCGGATCCTTGGGGTCGGGCGCCGGGATGTTCTCGGTCGTCAGCGTGCCCGTTTGGAAGTACGCGAACTCGCCCCACGTCTTCGGCTTCATGCGCGTCGGCGTCGGCAGGAACCCGAACGACCATTCGATCGGTTTGTCGAGCGTGACGGGTTTGTCGATGAAGTTCAGCGTGAGGGTCGCGCCGGCGTCGGTTCGAGCGATCTGCACGGCGTTATGTTCGCTCGCATTGAACCAGTTGCGGTTGTTCTCGGCGAACCACTGCACGCCGCCGTCCACGCCGCCGACCCAATACATGTACGCGAACGCGCACTTCATTCCCTCGGCGGGAATCCAGCCCGCGTAGTTCTGGTTCGACGTCGAGGTGATGCCGATGCCGGTCGTGCAAAGCTCGTTGAACGGTTTCTTCAGCGAGAATTCCATCGCCGCGCCGGAGAGGTCGGTCGTCGTTTTCGGCTTGAGAGTCATCCAGTACCAGACGAGCCCGTCGAACTCGATTTTCACTTTGCCGCTCAACGACGCCTTGCCGTCAAGATCGGCATCGAAATCGTATGTCGCCTGCTCAACGTCTTTGTCCTTCAACTTCCACCGCGTGACCTTTGTCGCGATCGGGTTGCCGTCCTTGTCCTTGAACGTCAACGTCGGCGGCTTGGCGAAGATGTCGTGCTGCTTCTGCTGGATCTCCGGCAGGACCGACTTGCCATCCCACGTGTATTTCGCGAGCAGCACCTCGGTTTCCTTCGCGCTCGCCTTGATCGGCTTCCACGGTTCGGGTACAAACTTCTTCTTTCCGACCTGCGAACCCAGCCACTCGGGCTTTGGTGGAACGCGAAGAGGTTCTTCGTTCTTCGCCACCTCCGTCTTGCCTTCCACGATCGTCGCCTGCACGAACACGGTCGAGTCCGGCTTCGGCATGAATTTGAGTTCGCCGCTGACCTCCTCTTTGCCCTTAATGGGGTCGTGCCGTGCCTCGGCAACGATCTTTCCGCCCTTGTCGCGCGCAGCAATTACAAGTGCCGACTTGTCTGTGATCTTGTCGCCGACGCGCCGCAGGTCCACGGTGTACACGACGGTGTTCGCCGAATAGAGATAGCTCTCGACCTTGATCGCCAGCGGCACGAGCACCTGGAATGGCAACGATCCGCCGGCCAGCAATGCCTCGCCTTCCTTCAGCGCAAACGACGCCAGGTAACTGCCGGGTTCCTCCTTCTCGACCAGTTGCACCAACTTGCTCGTGTTTGGCGCGATGGTGATTTTGTCCGAAACGGTTTTGTGGACGGTGTAATTCTTGAGCGTGCTCTCCACTTCCTTCTTGAGCGGCGACCCGATCGCCGCGCCGAGGTCTTCGGTCATCGCAGTGTCGATATTCGGGTAGTATTCGAGTGCAAGCTTCGCGTCGGTGCGGCGCATTTCGAGGAATGAGTCGAGTGTCACTGGCTGATCGCCGAAGTTCGACACGAGCAGCTTCACTCCGCGCTGGCCGGTCTCTTCGATCCAGCCGATGCCATCGGTCTGAACGGCGATCGGTTTGCCGGTGAAACATCATGTGACCGAGGTTCTTCACCGCGTGCCAGTTTTTGCCGCGGAACGACCAGACCGCGAGCCGGTCGGCGGGCGTCTTCTCGTTGCGGACGAAATCCACGCCCCAGATCGTGCCCGGCGCCGGCGCGGCATCGAGCTTGAATTCCTTCCAAGGAATCGCGAGTTCGCCTTCCCAGCCAAACTCGGTCGTCCGCGCCTTGTACTCGACCACCGGCTGCCAGAGACTTTTCACCACGTTCGGGCCAACGCCCGTCCACACCACCTTCTCCAAGTTTAGCCCGATGTTGCCGTACTTCGCGTGTCCGTGCGACCAATCGAAGAGCATCTCGAACAGGTCTTGCGGCGAAGGTGCCCGCGCGTTCTGCGGACGCTCGAACTGGAAGCCGACGTAGAAATGAGTGGGCGTGTAGCAGACATAGATTTCCGTCCTGTCGCGCACGGCCATCCCCTTGTTGTAATCGAGCATGTAGCTGATCCGAGCCGCGGACGCCCACTCTCGGGTGTCCACGGTGCCGTCCACCTTCGGTCCGTCCTTCACCAGCGGCGCGCCGAGAAACGGGTAACGCTGCCAGACGCCGACGTGTTCCTCCTTGCCGCGCATTTGTTCCATGATCGTGGCGTGCTCGGCTTCGGCGGCAAAGATTTCTGGCCGCGAAAGAACGCAAAGGAACGCAAAGAAACAGAATACCTTTGTGACCTCTGCGCCCTTTTGCGGCCATCGATTCTGGATCAGATTCATTTCTTCTCTCCTTCGTTAAAGAATGCCAAACCTTTACCAAACTTCCCCGGCGCAAACTGGCACTGCGGCGACGGCAGGCCACCGTTCCCGTTCGCGATCACCAGCGGCTTCGTCTCCAGCTTCCCATCGGGCTCGAACTCGCCCTCGAACGAGTCAAGCAGCGTCGTGTAGGGATCAGGTTTGAGTTCGCCCACAGCCCAGCCCAGTTCCGTCTCCTTGCGCGCGATGCGCGAGATGCGCAGGTCGTCGATGGTGATCAACGCATAGCGGTTCCATTGGCAGCCGAAGAAGATCGGTTTCACGTCCAGTGTGCCCCACACCTGATAGGGCGGTTGGAGGTGTTCGACCTTGCCGGCCAGTTTCCCGTCCAGGTAAGCCATCGTTTCGCGCGCCTTCCACGCCAGCGCCAGATGCTGCCACTTGCCGTGGAGATCCGAGCCGGGCGTGCCGATGAACGTTCCGTGGATGAGCGGCTTCGGTCCCATGGAACAAAACCAGGTCGCGTTGGTCATCCCCGCGTTCGTGAAGAACGCCACGTTCATTCCGCCACGCGGGGTGCTGACATTCCAGAATGACAACATCGAGAGATACTCCTTCGAGGGCAGATACTCGAGCGGGTTGAACGCAAATTTCACCCAGCACTCGATCGTTCCTTCGCGGAAATCAATGTTATCGAGAGACGGATAGGTGAGTGTGCCGGTGGACAAATCGCCGAGCTTGAGCGGCTTCGCTTCCTGCGCGCAAAGACTCGAAAACGTTTGCAGCAGCAAACACACAACGACGATGTAGCTTGATCGCATTGGTTTCGAATCGGTCTCTTCGAGGTGGAAACAGGCTATCGGGATGCGCTCGCGGCTGTCAACACCCGGCGCGCACGTAGGGCCCGGCTAAAAAATGTACCACTCATCACTGCACGCTGGAATTGACCTTCCGCAATGTCACGCCATCGAACCACGCCCGGCCCACGCCGCTGGCTTCAACCTTCGTCCTGCAACAAGCGCCGCGTCGCCGCCCGGCTCTCGCGTCGGCGATATTCCGCGTATGCCTTTTCGAGCGCAGCCTCGACGGATTCATGGGTGATGGAAAGGTCGCCGGCGGCTTGAGCCTGCAGTTGTTGGGTCAGATGATCTACGTGGGAACGATACCAGGATCGAGCTTCTTGCCGTTCCCGCGTCGAAGCAGGAAGATCGCCATGGGCCACTGCGATGCGACGAAATACCTCGTCAAGCGGCAGTGGCATGGGCGCGCTTGCGACGCTGCTCTCGTTTCAAACCGGCTTCCGCATAGGCGAACATCTCGCGGATCGTCTCTGCCTTGACCACTTCACCGTTGGCGAGTCGCACGTCGCGCCATTTCATTTTCTTCGCCAGGCGCACGACATCCTCCGGGGTAGCGATCCGTTTGGGCTTCGATCCATTTTTCACGGTCGCATCCTACGCCGCTGCCGCGACGAAGTCAAACCCGCGCCTTCGCCGTGTCGTGTAGTTTTCAAAACCGCACTTTTACGTGTCAGCAAAACCGCACTGTTGAGTTATTGCTATAACATCGCTTCGAGACGTTATCATTGTTTGGCGCGCTAGGAGACAGTCATTGAGCCTGCCGATCAAGACCACTTGGGGGCTCTGCCCCCAGACCCCCGAAGTTTTTCGCTTTGGGACACAGGGTGATGAGCCACCAAGCAAGGCAACGACAAGCCGGCTGGAGCGGACAGCAGGTAGTTTGCCCAATCTTGCCCATTTGCAAGAAGTGCGGTTTTGCTGACACACAGAGTGTGCGGTTTTGCTCGCACCGCGACAACCCGCGCCTTTGCCGCCGAAGGGCCACGTCGGATTTGACGGCGCTTCTGAATTGAACTTCCCGACTCACCAGAACGCCCGCGAGTTCCAATTACCGGCGGGTTGCCGGTTCACCGGCTAGAAACCGTACAAGCAAGGCACAGCGAAGATGCCGCTTTGGTTTCTTTTTGTCTTCATGCCGGGCTTGTCGAAGCACTTTGCAACCGCTAGACTGCCACACCATGAACCGCATGTTCACGCTTGGGATGTTCATGCTCGGCGTGGCCGTCGCTCGTGCCCAAACCGAATCCATTGATCTCAAGGCGCTCGCCAAAAAGGCGCGCCCGGCGGTGATGCTACTCGTCGTCTCCGACGCCAAAGGCAAGGAAATCGCCACCGGCACTGGCTTCCTCATCTCTAGCGACGGCAAACTCATTACCAATAACCACGTCGTCGAGAACGCCGCCAATGCCGTCGCCAAAGCTGAAAACGGTGGTCTATTTCCCGTCGAAGGAGTCTTGGCAAATGATCCGACGAACGACCTCGCGCTGCTGCAAATCGCAGGCAAGGACCTCCCCTTCCTGACGCTCGGCAAAGGCGAAAAGATCGAAACAGGCACTCGCGTCGCCGTTATTGGCAGTCCCCTTGGTCTCGAGGGAACGCTGTCTGAGGGCATTATCTCGGCAGTTCGTGACTTGAAGGGCGATGTGCGGCTCTTACAGATCACAGCCGCGATCTCACCCGGTTCAAGTGGCTCTCCAGTACTCAATGCACGAGGTGAAATCATCGGAGTCGCTTCGTCGTTATTGCGCGGCGGTCAAGCCTTGAACCTTGCCGTGCCTGTTGAATGTGTGAACCAGCTTTTGGGGAAAGTTCAGCTTTCTGCTAAACCCAAGCCCTTTCAGCCATCAGCCCAAGCTGATCGTCGCGTGCACGCCGCCGCAGGGCCGGTATTGAAAGGGCTGCGGAAACTTCGGGTCACAGTCAACGCCCCGACTGCTGATCAAAAGCTGGAATTTCAGATAAGAAACGACATTGAGATTAAACTGCGCAAGGCAGGATTAATTAACTGTTGATCTGTATGGTGGCGTAGATTACTCGGTGGGAATCGTAATGGAGAACGTTGACCCGGACGGAAATGTTCGTGGCCAATACGGAACAGTAAAGGCAACACTGCACGACGTGGTTATGCTAAAGCGAGCGCCGAAGATCGAGACGAGCGCGGCGATATGGGAGAGCCACACTATTTACTTTCATGGACCACCGGAGACTATGGCCAGCCGGGCCAGAGAGATGGCGTCTGACCTCACAGATCAGTTCGTGAACGAGTTTCTTCAGCAGAATGAGAGAGAATAGTCACTGTTCGCCCACCGGTTAACGGCTGATCTGGACTTTGAAGTCTGGGACGGAGTTTTCAGGACAATGGAAGCGGATTCCGATTCCGCCGACTGCATTATAAACATCTGTCTGGACCTTCCTCGTGGGTATCACTGCAACCCGAGAAGCATCACCGAAGTAGGACTCACTTTCTATCAAGAATACTGTGCCGTCCGCCTGCGCAGTTGGCGCTCCGATCCTTCCATTGAAGTTCCGGCTCTTCAGAATCTCGCCGTCATGGGTGACGTAGGCAAAACCCTGTTGTTGATACCTCTGGAATATCTCCAACGAGCCGAACAGTAACGCAATCGCTCCGGCGGCGATAGCCAGAACTTTTATCCAACGATGATTTTGAAGCTGCCCCGGCAGGAAGCCATACGCCGTGCTTACGAGACCTGCCAACGTGAGGAGCATCGGCAATAACCACCACAGTTCACTTGTCTTCATATTTTGTCTTCACGACGGCTTGGAATGCACGCTCCGTGCCGCGTGATGCAAGCCGAGGAGAGTTCGGGCTTCCCCCTTAATGCCAGCGATCTTCGACATGAGTCGGAATCACTTTTCGGCCCCGGTTGAGTCTGCCGGAGTCGGTCCGAGTCGGGTATCGTTCGCCAAATTCCCCAGCACTTGCCCTCTCCAGACCGCCAAAACTTGGCAAACTACAAAGTGTCTGTCGGCAGTACGGTAAGCCTCGTTCTGACAGGAAATCACGCTGGCTCGCCATCTCCGCCAAGTTGTCAGAGACGATCCTGCCGATTCCCGCTGACTGCCTTTCGAATCTCGAATCCTATTCGCCGCGTTTCCGCCTGACCCACCGAGCACGAATTGTCAGCGACATGCTATGAATCCGGGCCGCCCGTGACCATCCGCACTTTGCGCAACGTCACGTCGTCGAACCAGACGCGACCGACACCGCCCAGGCTCAACAGGACCGTGACCGGCTGGGCTTTCTCCGTGACGCGGAAGGCGATGAGGAAACGATCCCAGCCGGGGGTCTTTTCCTCGACGGTGAAATGGCCAGTCATGCGCGAGGCCCAAACCGGCGGGTCATATTCCAGGCCGGCACCGTTGACGTACACCTCAGCGACGCCGCTGTTGGGTCGTTCGTTTTCCCCTTCGAGCGGCGCGCCGAAGTTTTGCTCGGCGAGAATGCGGCCGCGAACTACATAATCGCCGGGTTCGAGTGTGACCGGGGTGAGTTCCACAATGGCATTCCCCTGCCCGTTGTGGAAGCCGCGCTCGATCTTTTCCAGCCGCAGGCTCGCTTTGCCCTCGAACGCGCGCTCGGTGTCGCGCGTGACGCAGGGTTCTTTCTGGTTGTGGGGTGGATGGACGGAGTGCTGCCCGGTCGGCCAGTTCTCGAAATCACCCGCTGCGAGGAGGTTCGGGCCGAGACGTTCGTCGGCATGACGCGCCGGTTCGCCGTCCCAAATCTTGATCAGCTTGTAGCGCTCGCCCTGCACGCCGATGCGGAGCGAGCCATCTTTGATTTCGAGCGGCACTTTGGTCACCGCATCTTCCGCTCGCATCACGGTCTTTCCCTTGAAGCCAAGCGCGGCCAAATCAAACGCGACATCGGCGGCCACAGCGGCTTGTTCGTAGTTCGCGACCACTAACAGGATCTTCTTCCCCGGCTGCACATGCATGCTGCCGTACATCTCGGCGGTCGTCGCCGGCTTGACGGTCAACACCTTCGCGTTTTCCCAATGCGGCATCCAGATCGCCTTGCCGCCGCGATCAATCCAATCCCACGCGTCCCAGATGTCCACGCACGGGGCGTTATAGACAAACTCGCCCGGCGCCCACTTGATATACGACCGCTGATAATTGCCGGGATCGGCCATGAACCGCGGATCGCCACCGGCCACGAGCAGCGCAGCGATGCGTTGGTTGGAATTGAGCGGCGCGCCTTTCAGGTCGTGGATCGAGATCAACCCGTGCGGCGCACCGACCATGATCGAACGGACGAGATCCTGCGGGTAACCTTCCTTGAGACTGCGCGCCTTGCTGTACGGCGAGCCTTCGCTGAGGATCGCGATCGAGGTGAAACTGCAAATCGGCGCGATCGGGACACCGGTCTGCGCCGCGGCCAGCACGCCGTTGGTTTTGACGCCTTCGTAAAACTCACGATAGAGTCGCTTGAAGAATTCACGTGTGGCGAACAAGCTCATGTTCGGCCACAGCCTGCCTTTCTCGTCGCGCCAGCCGCAGTCGTGATGCAGGCTCGCACACGGCGTTTGCGGAAACATCGTGTCCGGCTTGATGCCATCGATGCCGAGTGTGCGCGCGTGTTGTTGCCAGAGCGATGCCGTGAACTCGCTGTACGGGCTGTTGTAACAGGCGTACATCGTCTTGCCAATCGACTCGGTCTCCGGCTCGATGGCCATTTCCTTTCCGTACGTGGTCCACTCGGGGATCAACGTCGAGATCGCCTGCCACCCGCTGTGCGGGCAGTAGCGGATTCCGTCCTCGTGATAGAGATCGATCAGCCGGCGAAACTCCGCTTCCGCGGTTTTGTCCTGGAACGGATACGGATACCACGGCGTGCCCGACCAACCGGGGTTGTGAATCATCGCAATTTCGGGTTTCACGTATCCGGCCCAGCGCTTCCATTCGCTTGTCGCGGCAGCGTTGCCGGCGGCGGGCGTAGCGGGCAGCGACGACGTGATCCGCAGTCTGCCCCAATTGGATGGCAACGGTTTGACCGGCAGCGCCATCAATCCGAACGTGATCCGCAGTGGCCTGGTCAATTCGACGGGATAATCGATCAGCTTGAAAACTTCCTCGACGCGGCTGCCGGCCTTGCGCAACTCGACCGCTTGATCCGGCTTCGACAACCGCCAGTCGCGCGTCGAGTCGCACATCCACTGCAACCCGTACCGATCCGTGCCCAGCGTCTGCGCGTAGAAGACCGGGAACGTCCACGGAAGAGTGGGCAACGCGCCGAGATAACGCGGCACAACTTTGCCGGGCCCGGGCGCGTTCTTGAAATTGCCGAGCAACTTGGCGTGTTCCTCCTTGAACGGGATTACGAAATCCAATCCGTCGATCTTGCATTGGTCACCCTTCGGACCGATCTCGAGATCAACGCGGATCATCCCGTCGAACTCGACCGTGGTGCGCCCCTTGATCGTGACGTCGCCGGCGGTATTGAGACTTTCCAAGACCACCATCGAGGGCCGTCTCTCCGCGACGCGAAGCGGCTCAGCCTGCAAGGTGACCGGCTTGCCCCCCGCTCGCAATTGCAAGGACATCGGTGCTGCCAGCAAGTCCACCGGCTTTTGTTCCGGCTCGCCGGTGGAATACCGGGTCGGCGTTATTTTCACGACCGACGGCACCGGCTGGCCACTGAACGTGTAGGTGCGTCCCAGGACATCCACCTTTCCATCCTTCCACTGGACCGGCGTCCAAGGCTTCGGCACTTCCGGATTCTCACCGACCGGATGAACCCACCACGCCGGGCGATCGGGACTCACCAGATCGGCGCTGAGTTTCGCCAGTTCGCCGTTGGCCGCGTCCAACACTGTCGCGCCGACCGAGTACGAGCCCCGGGGCAACTTCTCCGCCGGAATCGAGGTCGTTATCGGCTCGCTGCCTGCGATCTCCGCAGTCCGCTCGAAAATGACCGCGTCACCTTGCTTCGGACGCACTTCCAGTTTCAGGCGCTTGGCCTTGTCCAGATCGCGCAGGTTCGAGCAGTCCACCGTGACCGCAACCTGCTTGCTCGTAAGCCACCAGGGCTTGAGTTCGATGCTCAATTGCGGGCGGACCCGGTAGGACAACGCACCGGCGGCCAGAAGCGCGGGGGCAGTTCCTCCTTTGCGGACAAACCGGTAGCGCACCAGATACTCGCCGAGTTCGGGCGTCACCGGCAACGCGAGCGTGGAAGTGTCTGCGCCCGCGCGCAGTTCACGGGTCACCGGCGCGCCGACCGGCTCGAACTGCTTCAGCACTTCCTTGTTCAAGTAATCCATGCTCGCCCCGAAGGACGCCGACCCGCCCACGTTGCGTTCGCTGTACCAACGGGTGAGATTCATGATCATGCCCGGGTTCTCCGGAGTAAAAGCGTCCGTGCGACGAAGCAGCTCGACCGACGATTCCACCGCGGCATCCGCCGGTTCCACGACCCGGATCGTGGGTGCGACGCGGTCCGCGAGATCCACCCCCTGTTCGAACCGGACCGCCGCGTTGTCGCCGCCGAACTGCCACCAGCCGTAACCCGTGCCGCCCTCGGTCTGCCGCCACGCGAACCAGGGTGACCAGGTGGACAGCGCGACGCTCGGCCGCTGGCGGACGAAGAAGACGTTGGCCCGCCACAGATGGCCCGGTTTCGGCGTGGCCACTTCGAGGGCCTTGAACGGCACCTTGTACTCGCCCTCCCATCCCGGCATGAGCAGTCGCGCCTTGTACTCGATGGCCGGGTTCCACGCCATTCCCAGCGCGTGGTTGGCGAGGTGCCGTTCGAACAGCACGCCGGTCGGGTTGCCGCAGAAATGCCAGAACTCCCCGGCGTCCCATTGGACGCCTGGGTTCAGGAAAAAATCGAAATGCGCTTCGCGGCCCGAGGTCTCGTCGTGCTTCGTGGAAACCGCGACATCCTCCTTGACCCAGTCCGGGTACTCTGCGCGCACAGCGATGTACAACGCCTCGCGATCGTATTGCAACCACACGCGCGTGCGATACCGCGGCGCGACACCTTCATGGCGTCGCGCGTCCAACGTCATGAAATCCGGCAACGCCGCCGCGCCCGCCCATTCCGCGTCATCCACTTTTCCATCCACTGCGGGCGCGCGCTCGATCAGCGGTATCGTGGCAACCGGAAAACGCAGCGCGTGCTGCAAGAGCTCGTCCACTTGGATGTCCGCTGCGGGCGATGTGGCGCAGAGCGAGAGGAAAAGCAGGATGTGAAGACGGACGATCATGGTTGCAGTTCGTATCTGAAACCCATACTTCCAATACCCGATCGTTTCCGATTCCTCAAGCGACATGTCATTCTGGTCGCGCTGCATCGGGCAACGGCTTCCTCGATGTGCGGATTGCCCCTTCCACAGCGTCACGCCGTCGAACCACGCGCGACCAACGCCGCCGCAACGCGCCGCTTTCCGGCGCGCGTCGCACAGTGCGCGTCGAGGCCCACATCAAGAACATGCAAATGCCGTGGCCGCCGGTTCGGTGTAATCCACGATCACACTGCCCTGGCCGAGCGGCGCCGTGCGCACGATGTCGTCGGGGCATATCATCATCGGGGCGGTGAGGTCCATCACCGTCACGGTCGCCGGCGCGGAATTGCTCTGGCCCTGATCGTCCACAACGATCAAGGAAACCGGGGTCATCCCTTTTGGATATGGTCCGGGCGGGTTGAGACTGAGGGTGACCGCGCCGCCCTCGGGATCGAACGAGCCGTTGTTCACCTGTTGCGGCGTGACCTGGGCCTGGCAGTTGGCATCGGCCGGGGCCACGACGTTCTGGGCGTTGGCGACCGGCGGCTGGTTCGTTTGGCCGCCATCGGTGGTCTCCCCAGCGGGAACACGGACCCTGACGGGAGGCGAGCAAACGGCGGCCAGGTTGTTCCCGTTCTCATCCTGGATTCGGTTACCCGTGATAGTGTCACAGTCTGTGCCCCGACCCACAAACCGGCAAGCGCCAATGCCAACGATATCTTCTTCATAATACACTTCCGGCCCGAATGCATGTTTGGGACGACCAACTGAAGGAAACACTATGAGCAACGGCGCGAGACAGCATTCAGATTTCGGACATGGCCTGTCAGGTTTGGGACGTGCCTCGGCTCGCAGGAAGTCACTGGCGATCAATGCGTTTGCGACGCAAGGGCCGCGAGAGGAGGGGTCGTGTCACCGGAAGGTAACTTCGCCGGCGGAATCAGGGAACACCATTTAATCAAACGGACCCCCCCGTGCGGACAGCGCACTGACACCTTCAAAGCTGCGCCAGCAACTCCTTGACTCTTCGCTCAATCAGGTCACGTACAGCGCGAAACTCCGCCGCCGGCAATTCCTTGGGATCGGGAATACCCCAGTCCTCGCGCCGCGTTGCGCGCACGAACGGGCATTCATCGCCGCAGCCCATCGTGATCGCGCAGTCGTACTCCACGTCGGGCACTTCTTGCAACGACTTGGAGCGATGCTGCCCGAGGTCGTACCCGCGCTCGCGCATGAACTCGAGCGCGCGCGGGTTCACCCGCCCCGAAGGACGCGAACCCGCGCTGTGCGCTTCGACGATTCCCGCGCCATGAATCCGCGCAAACGCCTCGGCGATCTGGCTGCGGCAGGAGTTTTCGACGCAGACGAAAAGGACGCGTTTCATGCCGAGGACCCGGTCTTGATTGCGCGGCAACATCCCTCCTCCTGCACGCATCGACAGGCCAGCACGGCCAGTAGCGCCCCTGTGACGGGAGCGAAAAGATACACCCACAAGCTTTCGAAGTGCCCCGCTACCAGAGCAGGGGCGAGCGAGCGAGCCGGATTCATTGAGGCGCCGGTAAACGGACCCGCGAACAACGCCTCCAGTCCAATCGTCGCCCCGACCGCAATCCCGGCCGTGATCCCCTTCTCCTTCGCTCCCGTGGACACGGCCAGGATCACGAACATCAGCAGAAACGCCAGCACGACCTCGATCGTGAACGCCTGCAGCGCCGTCCCTGCCGGCTGCGTCGCGCCCAACAGAGCGTGGGACGGGAACAGCAAGCGCAACAACCCGCTCGCCAGAAACGCGCCCGCGCATTGGCCGGCCACGTACGGCAAGACCCAGCGCGCTTCGAGTCTGCGCGCAAACCAAAACCCGAACGTCACAGCCGGATTCAGATGCGCGCCCGAGACATCCCCCAGCGCGTAGATCATCGCCAATACGATCAGCCCGAACGTGAGCGCCACTCCG
>Ga0187892_10006685_pt1 | contig 16968 bp, 13 predicted proteins | sample MA1701073metaG_FD_139345 | JGI IMG/M metagenome (GOLD analysis project Ga0187892, IMG submission 139345) | Bio-ooze microbial communities from a basaltic lava cave in the Kipuka Kanohina Cave System on the Island of Hawaii, USA - MA170107-3 metaG ... | reverse complement strand
TCACGCAGAGCCTGGAAGTTGGCTGAGTACGCCGCGGCCCGAGCGCTGAGCAATACATCGAAGGGAGCCACTTGCCCCGTGCGTATCTCCATTTGCACCAAATGCCACAGCCGACGCCTGAGTCTATTGCGAGCCACTGCTGAGTTCCCATGAAGCGCCACGATAATCGCCACCCGTGGGTGTGTTGAGGCTCCTTCCGTTCGCCAAGCTCGTAGTAATGGAACGCCAATTGGGCGCCCAGAGTTGCGGACACGCGCGAGCTCGTGGCGTTTGCGGAGACGGTACTTCCGTCCGAAGGTCGTTCGAGTTACGCCGCGCTGTACTTGCTCGGAAGCTTCACGGTCAGCGCGCGTCGTCCTTTCTTGCGACGACGACTGAGGACTTCCCTGCCCCATTTAGTTGCCATGCGCGTTCTAAATCCGTGCGTGCGGATTCGGCGCTTATTTCGTGGACGGTAGGTTGGCTTTCCCATCTAACTCTTCTCCAAAGTTCTCAACAGCTTTCAGAAGCGCCGCGGAACGCTACCTCGTTAGTTATTGGAAGTCAACAGCTTAGCAACATCCACGATAGCGTGCTGTGAGCTTTGACTTTTGTGACAGGTGTGCTAAGTTCGGCGCCCTCTGTACCACGCGTGACTATGTCTGCATCCGATGCCGCTGAGAAATGGGAACGACTCGTCACATTTGCTCGGCGTCGGCTGACTGATCATGCATTTCACAGTCTAACCACGAGCTCAACACCGGCTACCTATAATGGTGGTGTCCTAACGCTCCTTGTTCCTGACTACTTCACGGCGAAATGGAACGAGGAGAAGTTCAGCGGCGAGTTGGCATCCTGTGCGCCGCAGGCACTAGGTCATCCACTTGCAGTGAAATTCGAAATCCAAGAGGATCGCCCACAACGAGTCCAAATGGATCTCTTCATCGAACACCGGAGTGACGCACTACAGTCTCAGACGCTGCAGCGCAGTCTGAAGCTAAACCCGCGGTATACGTTCGAGAACTTCGTGGTCGGCAAATCGAACGAACTCGCCGCTGCTGCTGCATCAGCAGTCGCTGAGGTCCCCGGCTCCGTTTACAATCCGCTTTTTATCTACGGACCAACCGGGCTTGGTAAGACACACTTAATGCAGGCAATCGGTCACGCAATTTCAAGCGCTCCGCCAGGCCGACGTATACGCTACCTGCCAGCTGAGGATTTCACAAACGCCTATATCGATGCAATTCAGCATCGATCAATGCAGCAATTTCGACGGCAGTTTCGCGAACTAGACGTCCTACTGGTTGATGACATTCACTTCCTACGTGGAAAAGAAGCAACCCAAGAGGAGTTTCACCACACTTTCAACACGCTATACGAAGCGGGCAGACAGATAGTAATGACAAGTGATCGTGCACCATCCGAAATTCCTGGAATCGAAGCACGGCTAGTCGGACGCTTTCAGTGGGGAACTGTTGCAAACATCGACTACCCCGATGCGGAACACCGAACTGCAATTCTCCAGCGAAAGCTGGAGGCTGAGCATCTTGCGCACGCGATCCCGCACGCAGTTCTAGAACTCCTCAGCGAGCACAATCAGGGCAACGTCCGTGATCTCGAGGGAGCTGTAGTAACGCTCCTAGCCTTCGCATCGCTGCGTAAGCAGCCAGTTACCATCGCTCTTGCACATGAAGCTCTGCGCATCCGAGGCATCCCATTAGCCAACCAACTCAGTACAGATGGTACGCACAAGAATGCGCACCCATCACTATCAATCGCACAAGTGCAAACAACTGTTGCTGCTATATGGAATACTACTCCAGAGGGGCTACGGTCCAAATCCCGCCTACGACTCCTCACACTACCACGTCAGGCAGCAATGCTCCTCTGTCGTGATCTACTACGTTCTACACTAACTGAAATTGGAATTGCATTCGGCGGACGCGATCACTCAACCGTTATTCATAGCATTCAGCGTGCAGAACTTGAGGCTACACGCGATACTGAGTTCCAAACTAAGCTTGCTACTGCACGCAGCATTTTAAGTGTAGTTCCGGAGCAATTAGCAAATAACTAAGGCACTCATGAAGCCAGGTATTTCCACAGACTCATCTCTACTACTACTAGCTCCTTCTTCTACAAGAACTACCAGTTCTAAAACATGCGGATAACTATCTCGCGGGAGAAACTTCAAGAGTCTCTCAGTGCAGTAGTGAGCTCAGTACCTTCTAAGAGCACATTACCGGTGTTAGCTAATGTTCTAGTTGAGACTGTGGAGCGGGGACTTAGGATCTCAGCAACTGATTTAGATATTGCTGTTAGTGTACAAGCGCCTGCAGATATCGAAGTTCAGGGAGCGATTACTGTGCCTGCTCGTAAGCTACATGAAATTTCTCGAGAACTGCCTGCTGGTCCAGTACATTTGCACACCGTTGGGGAGCAGCGACTTAATGTTGAGTGTGGCCAGTCAAAGTTTCGGCTCCTTGGTTTACCAAAAGATGAGTTTCCTGCATTTCCTGTTGTAGCCTTTGGTGATCGTGGAGTTGTACAGTCATCTGATTTGCATCGTCTCATTGGGCATACTGCATTCGCAGTTTCTGTAGAGGAGAGTCGCCCCATTCTTAATGGAGTTCTTTGGGAGCTAGGCCAGTCTCAGCAACGTATGGTTGCGACGAATGGGCACCGGCTAGCCAAGTTTGAACTTCCATTACCACAAGCATCTGCTTCGCAAGTTGAACAGTTCATTATCCCACCCAAGGCACTAGAGCAGGTACGAAAGCTGTTTCCTGAAGGTGAGGAGATTCAGCTAGGTCATGCGGAGAATCACCTCGGGTTCCAGTCACCGATTGCTAGTGTACTAACTCGATTGATCGAGGGACCATATCCCAATTACGAGCAGGTCATTCCTCGGGATAATGATCGTTCCGCTGTAGTTAACCGTGCGAACCTAACAAGCGCACTACGGCGGATGGCAATCGTCGCGTCTGACCAGACCCATCGAGTACGCCTCTCCTTCAATACAGCCATTTTACGGTTTAGCGTGCAGACGCCAGATCTAGGTGAAGCCCAGGACGAAATGGCAGTCGACTATGCAGGCGATCCGCTAGAAATTGGCTTCAATGGGATGTACTTGCTGGAAACACTGCGGTACATGCCGACAGATGAGGTAAGAATCACGTTTAAGAATCCGGAACGTGCAGCAACGATCGAACCAGCTAGCTGGGGTGATAGTGCAAAGTATTTGTGCTTGGTTATGCCACTCCGCCTGGTCGACTAGTTAGGTAGCATGCTGGAGTAGAAGGCTAGCGGGAGCCGATAAGCCGGATTCTGTCACAGCCGTGAGGCTGGTGCAGCTATCTCTCTAGGTACCCGATTGCTCGAGGACTCAAGCGGCCTACCCACGGTGTCTTGGAGCGGAGCGAGCAACTCCTCACCGCTTACTTAGCCTTGCTCCAGCCGGGGTTTGCCCTGCCACAAACATTGCTGTCTGTGCGGTGAGCTCTTACCTCACCTTTTCACCCTTGCCCGCATCGTTGGATGACAGGCGGTGTGTTTTCTGTGGCACTTTCCGTCGCGTTTCCGCGCCCAGGGATTACCTGGCGGCTTGCTCTGTGGAGTCCGGACTTTCCTCACCCATTCCAGCCGAAACTGGAGTGCAGCTGCATAGCTCCCACTAGCCACTGAAAGGTGCTTAGGAAAGCAGTCGATAGCAACTAGATCGGATGGTGTGACGGCTGGGTGACAGGCGCACTCAGTGTTGTTCGTGGCGAGAGCGTGAACCAGTTGGAATACTTCGGACTGCCGGGGTACTGATGGGAGCAATTGCAGTGCGAAACACAGCCACAACGCTACTGGCGCCTAACGAACGTACGCGCTTCGACACATTTGGTCAGGGGTACTACCGTGGGCTGCACCGTGACTCAGTCGAACAATTACTGCGTGACCTTCGCATGCACTCGGCCGACGTCGTGGTTATTTCTGCAGCGTCAATTGGCCCGCGTGATGCTGTGAGGTTAGCGACTGTTGTCCGTGAGTTCCCTCGTATTCCAGCTATTGCTGTGCTCTCGTCATACTCGAGCGCAACAGCGCAGACGGTGCTCACTCTGGGACGCAGCGGTGTGCGTACGGTCGTTGATGTTCAGACTTCATCAGGATGGAGCGAGTTACACAATCTGTTAGTAGCCGACGCAAGTCGCCTTCTTGAAAGAGCTGCAGTAGCTATGGTTGCTGGTGAGCTGCCCAATGCAACGCCTGGCTGCCTCCGCTTCTTCGATGTGGTCTTTCGGCGCCATGGTGGAGTGCGAACTGTTAGGCAACTTGCGGATGGACTATCCATCAGCGCCAGCACGCTGATGAGTCGCTTCTTTCGTGCAAATTTGCCCGCGCCCAAGCAGTACCTCGCGGTTGCTCGCCTTGCGCACGCGGCCCGACTTCTGGAAAACCCCGGGGCATCTGTATCGAGCGTTGCGAACTCGCTTGAGTACTCCTCACCGCAGAGTTTCGGTCGTCATCTGCAACTGTTCATGCAGCTGACACCGCGCGAGTTTCGTCGGCGTTATGATGGAGATGGAATGCTCGAGACCTTCCGGCAAGAGCTAGTCATTCCGCACAAGGAGCACTTGCGAGCCTTCGATCCACTACTTACTTGCTAGCGCGGTCCTTGTTTGTGCGCGAGTAGTTGGGAAACGCTTGTTAGGCACAAGACAGCTAGCCCGACGTCTTGCAACCGCTCGCGAGCGCCCTGCTCGCGATCTACAACTGCAAGAATGCCTAGCACCTCTGCGCCAAACGACCGAATGGCATCAACAGCCCGTAGTGCAGAGGCTCCCGTTGTCAGAACATCCTCGACAACGACCACATTGTCAGTAGGCAGAAGAGGTCCTTCGATTTGCTGTTTGGTACCGTGTGCTTTCGGCTCCTTGCGAACGGTGAATGCGCGAATGGGAGCTGGTGTAATTGCGCTCGCGTAGGCAATTGCGTAGGCGATCGGATCGGCACCGAGCGTGAGACCGCCCACGGCAGTTGGTCGCCAGCCTGCTTCCTGGAAGTGTACGAGTGCTAGCTGACCGATGGTCGTTAGGCCCTCGGGTCGCATTGTGGTGAGTCGGCCGTCAATGTAGTACGAGGCTTGGGCGCCTGAGCTCAACGTAAACGTGCCGTGTTGCAGCGAGTGTCTGGCCAGGAGCGAGATGAGGTGCTCCGTCAGCGCAGGCACCGAGCTGGACATATGTCGACTTGTGAGACTGAAGACCGAATGCCTAACTAGAAAACAGCCGACGCACGCGAGCGGCGAGTCCCTTACCAGGCGCGTGAGGAATAGCAAGCGCTGTGGACAGCGCGTTGGCAAATGACGTGACTGAGTCGAAGCGGTCTTCAGGACGACGACTCAACGCGCGCATGACTGTGCCTTGCACGAGTTCTGGGAATGTGAGATTGTCACGCGCCTTATTCAGCGGAATTGGAGGTTGCGACAGGAGCTGCGTGAACAATTCGCGCGGCGAGCCAGGTGTGTAGGGATGCCGTCCCGTCAAAAGGAAATACGCGATTGTCGCGAGGCTGTACTGATCGGCCGCCGGCGTGACGAGCTCACCGGATAGAGCTTCCGGTGCCACGTACATGAGTGTTCCGACGAAAAAGCCAGCTCGCGTTAGGCGATCATCTTTCGACATGTCGGCGGCTGCAGCAATTCCGAAGTCCAGCAACTTTGCCTGCCGAGTAACCGGGTCGTACATGATATTTTCCGGCTTGAGATCTCGATGGATGATCCCGGCTTGATGCGCAGCCTGAACGGCGCTGGCAATCTGAGTGACGATTGCCGCAACCTCATCTGGTGGCAGAGGGGCCAATCGCCTGGCGTATCCTTCGAGCAGTTCACCCCGTGCCCATTCGATTACTAAGTAGCGAAGCTCATTGTCCTCGCCAGTTGCGATGGTAGCAACAACATTCGGATGCAGAACCTGCTGTCCGAACTGTGCTTCGCGGAGGAAGCGGGCGATGGCTGTCTTGTCGCGGCGGAGTTTCTCGCGGAGTACCTTGAATGCAACCGTTTCGCCTGTCGTGGTTTCGGCGCGGTAGACGACTGCGGTTCCCCCTTCGCCGACTAGCTGACGGAGCGTGTAGCCAGCAACCGTCTGCCCTAGCAAGTTCTCGCGAGACACGGGCGCGAACCTAATGAGCACTGACTAGCGCGGCAAGCGAAGATGGGTGTGGCCACGGGTGGCACGTTGCACGTCGTACTGGGTAGTGGTTTAGGATCTGGAAACGCGAGGTGACATGCGGGTAAGACTGAATCGGCAATGGCTTGCAGTGGTGGTGCTCGTCTCTGCTCAGCTGACTGTAGGCTGTGGTCGGAGAGGTGGAGCAGTACCTGTCACTGAACCAGCAGCTGTCCCGACCACACCAATTGCGCCTTCGTCATCGCGCCGGCTGGCGGGAAGTGACGATCTCGTTGCGCTGTATCGTCGCATGGGCCTTCTGGCTGAGGGCGGTGAGACTCCGTTCGTCGCCAGTCTGTCGTTCTTCGCGGGTACGCGCCCGGATTCCACCGTCATGATGCTCACAGTCGCACTGGCAAACCGTGTGCTGCCCTTCAAGCGCGACGGAGATCACTACCGAGCGGAGTATCAAATTGGCTTCGAAGCGTCGCAGGGTGGTCACAAAGTCATACAGCGCTCGCGAGATGAGAGCGTTCGAGTGCTCGCTTTTCGGGAGACGACACGCTCTGACGAGAGCGTACTATTCCGTCAGTTCTTGACGCTTGCGCCGGGAACATACGACATGCGCCTAACGGTGCATGGCGGTACTGCCGGAGGTCCGGGTGCATCAAGTGCAGTTGAAGCGACTGTTGGCGTTCCTCGACTCAGCGTTGGCGCGGTTTCATCACCTGTGCCGCTGTACAATGTTCAGCCGCGGGCAAGACGCAGTGTAGTGCCGCAGCTGCTCGCGACGCCTCGCTCGACGGCTGTTTTTGGACGCGATTCATTGGTGCCGCTATACGTCGAAGGCTACGGCGACAGCAGCGAGTTCGCTTTGAGCATTCGAGCAACAGCAGATGCTGGAGGCGGAGTTCTGTGGTCAGACTCCGTGAGCCTTCCGCGCAGAGATGAGTTATTCAGCGGCATTATTGAAGTGCCGGTAGCACGGTTAGGCGTAGGAGTGGTGGTCGTCGGTGTTTCACGAGCTGGAAGCGTCGATACAGTTCGCACTCCCGTGTTTGTGGCGTTTGGAGACGACCTTCCTGCTGCGTCGTTCAGTGAGATGATCGACTACCTGCGTTACTACGCGTCGATTGGCCGACTTCAAACGCTACGCTCGGCGCCACCCGAGCGTCGTGCATTGGCATGGGCAGAGTTCCTTCGTGAGACCGATCCGAATCCTGGCACGCCTGAACATGAAGGCTTGCGTGAGTACTTCGGTCGAGTTGCGCAGGCAAATGCACAGTTTCGTGAAGAAGGATCAATCGGCTGGATGACTGACCGAGGCCGTGTCTTTGTTACACTGGGCAGGCCCGATCAAGTTTTCGAGCCTAACGTCGCTGACCTTAGCCAGCGCGGGCGCACGCAGATCTGGGACTATCGCGAGCATCGGCTGCAAATCCTCTTCATTGACCAGACCGGCTTTGGCCGCTGGCGCATGACGCCCACATCGGAGCTTGAGTTCGATGGCGTGATGCGTCGGGTACTGCGCTAGGACAAGTCGCGGCTGTCGAGAATGTGCTGATGCTGCTAGCCTGAGGACTCGGCGCAGTACTTTTCTCCACGTCCGCGAGCTTGATGGGCTTCTCGCGATGAGCGAGCGTGGTCCTCTATTGTAATTCATCCAGTGCCACAGCCAACCCTTCCAAAGTCTCCACGTCTCTATCTCATCGATGGATACGCGCTGATCTATCGCGCGTTTTTCGCGATGCTCTCACGCCCGCTCACGACATCGCGCGGCGAGAACACATCAGCATCGTGGGGTGTGGCGAGCTTTCTGGACAAACTCCTGCGCGCAGGCGACTTGGAATACGTCGCGTGGGTTCTCGATTCAGGCTCTTCGTTTCGAAAGGATGAATACGCAGAGTACAAGGCGACCCGTGAAAAGCTCACCGACGAATTGCAGGCTGATTTCAGCCGCAGTGTGGAGCGTGTCGAGCAGATTCTCCGAGCGTATCAAATTCCGCTCGTAGCTGTGCCCGGGTATGAGGCTGATGATCTAATCGGTACGCTTGCTCGTCAGGCAGCCGAGGCCGGCATTAACGTCGTTATCGTTTCCGGCGACAAGGATTTCCATCAACTCGTTAGGCCTGGCGTGTGGCTGCGCAATCCAGGTCGCGGCGGTCCCGGCGCCGTTGAGGAACACTGGGTGGGACTCGAAAACGCTACGGAGCGCCTAGGTGTTCCTCCGGCGCGCGTCACCGATTTTCTAGCGCTCGTTGGCGACAGCTCGGACAACATACCGGGCGTTCGCGGGATCGGAGACAAAACGGCGCAGGAGCTGATAACCAGCTACGGTGCACTGGAAGAGATTCTCGCTCAGGCGAGTACCCTAACGAAGAAACGTCCACGCGAAGCGCTGCTTGCCAATATCGACGTGGCTCGGCTGTCGAAGCGACTGGTCACGATTCGTGATGATGTGCCAGTGGAACTAGATCTCGAGTCTGTACGGCTGCGTGAACCGGATATCGACGCGCTGCGGCACATCTTTCACGAGCTGGAGTTCGCGACGCTCGCCAAAGGCATCGAAGGTTCAGCGACTGTAAGCAAGATCGCGCAGCAGGAAGCCAAGTACGCGATCGTTGACAACACAGATGCGCTGTCTGGTCTATTACGCCGTGTGCGAGAGGCTGGATCGCTGAGTCTCGCAGTAGAAACAGCGCCGTCGCTCAGAACTGCAACATCTGCCGATGCGTTGAAATCGCGGATTGTCGGTATCGCGATAGCAGTTGCTGCTGGTGAGGCGTACTACTTGCCGTTCACGCATCGTCCCTTTGCCGACGAACAGGGAGAGCTGATTCCTTCGGCAGCTCCTCGTGGAGGAGCGAATCGTGCTGGCGATGCAGAGAGCATTGCTGGTGCACGACTCAGGCAGGGACCGGCTGCCGTCGTTAATCTTCCCGCTCTCGCAAGCTCCGCGTTAGGCGACTTTCGCGCGATGCTCGAGGACGCGAGCATTCACAAGACTGCTCAGAACGGAAAGTTTGATACGCTAGTGCTGCGCAAAAGCGGCGTTGCGCTTCGGGGTCTGGCTTTCGACACGATGCTCGCCAGTTACGTCCTGGATCCCGGACGCCGATCGCATGCGCTCGACGTGCTCGCAATGGAGTTTCTCGGCCGCAGTACGACGTCTTACGAGCAACTCTGTGGGAAAGGGCAGAATCAACTCGGCTTTGACGTCGTACCAATTGAAAGCGCACGCGACTTCGCATGCGAAAACGTGGACATAACACTGCAATTGCGAAGTGTGCTCGAAGCGCGACTGGAAGAGCATCAACTAACAGCGCTTGCTCGTGACATGGAGCTTGCTCTCGTCGCAGTGCTGGTCGATATGGAGTGGACCGGCATAACGATTGACGTCGAGTGGCTCCGGTCGCTCAAAGAGCGTTTTCAAAACGAACGCCGGCGCGTCGAGGACTCGATCTGGGAAGAAGCCGGTGAACGCTTCAATATCAATTCGAATCAACAGCTTCGCGTCATTCTGTTTGATAAACTTGGACTCCCGGTTCGTAAGCGGACACCCAGCGGTCCATCGACGGACGTGTCGGTACTCGAAGAACTAGCTGAAGAAGGCCATCGGCTTCCCGCGCTGATGATGGAGTACCGAGAGCTGTCAAAGCTCGAAAGCACGTATCTCGATACGTTGCCTGCACTGGTCAATCCCGACGACGGGCGGTTGCACACGTCGTACAACCAGACGGTCGCAGCCACTGGACGGCTTTCGTCGAGTGATCCGAACCTTCAGAACATCCCCGTTAGGCGCGAACTCGGTCGCGATATCCGCCGCGGCTTCATTCCGCGCCCAGGCTGGCAGATCCTCACGGCGGATTACTCGCAGGTCGAGTTGCGGTTGCTCGCGCACCTGTCGCAGGATGAGGCTTTCGTCTATGCCTTCCAAAACGGCATCGACATCCACCGGCAGACTGCAGCGATCATCTTTGGACTCGACGCGAATGACGTAACGTCGGAGATGCGCTCTCGAGCCAAGACAATCAACTTCGCGACGATCTATGGCCAGGGCCCACATGCCCTTTCGCGCCAGCTCAAGATCTCTCACGCAGAGGCTAAAGCCTTTATTGAAGAGTACTTCAAACGTTTCCAGCGCGTGCGCGACTACCTGGACCGTATGGTCGCGTCTGCGAAAGAGCGCGGTTTTGTAGATACCATCTTCAAGCGGCGCCGGTATATCCCTGAGCTACGGGATAGGAACTTCAGCATCCGCGCATTCGGCGAGCGCGTCGCTACAAATGCTCCCATCCAAGGGTCGGCGGCGGATCTCATCAAGATTGCCATGATTCGACTCCGTCTAGCACTCGAGAGCAAGGGGCTGAAGAGCAAACTGCTTTTACAAGTACATGACGAGCTCGTCTTTGAGTGTCCGCCCGATGAGAATCAGCAAATGCAGGAGCTGGTGAAGGCTGAAATGGAGCAGGCAGCGAGACTTTCAGTCCCTCTAGTTGTAGACGTCGGGGTAGGTGCCAACTGGCTGGACGCCAAGACGGCGTAGGGCAAATCAGTCTTGCAGACTGCGCCAGACAGCGCAAAAATGGCTCTTCATGGCGCCAAGAACGGCGCTTGTCGTTGCCTATAAAACGCTATGTCCCAATCACTTACCTAAAAGCGAACTCAGCGGCCTAGTGGTTGCACCAGGCGTCTCACGGCGTGGGGCTACAGCCCTAAGCCGACGCCATACCCCGAACGGAGCCCACAAATGCTCAAGGGTCGCAGAGGATTTACCCTAATTGAGCTGCTAATTGTTGTCGTGATCATCGGCATCCTCGCCTCCTTTGCGATTCCGAACTTCCGGAACACAAAGGGTAAGGCGCGCGCCGCTGGTCTGAAGTCCGATTTGCGCAACCTCGCCACGGCGGAGGAAGCGTATTTTTACGACAACCTGACGTACACGACCAACCTGACCAGCCTCAACGTATCGCTTACAGCCGGCACCACGGTCACTTGGGGAACAGTGGGATCGGGTGGGTGGGCAGCGGCGATAACGCACCCATTGGCGTTCCCGATAACGTGCGCGATGTTCGTGGGCAGTGTACCAGCAATCGCACCAGCAATCGTCGAGGGACAGCTTACCTGCCAATAGCACACGGTCCTGCGTGTGCGGGACGTCGTGCCGAAGCTGAGCGACCCATTCGACATTCAGGAGTTTGATCACCGCCGCGAAGGAATGATCCACGCAATGGATGGCGGCTTGTGGCTCCATCACCATGTGTGGAAGGGCGAGCCTCTCGCCCACCTCATCTCGACGGACCGGGCAAAGCTGCTCAGCTACGGACGGCAGCTCGGATTGAGCGAAGACAGGTTGCAGTACCGGCCCCTGAAAGATCCCCGCACCGGTGCTCGACGAGATGCCTGGCACTGGGACCTCGGTGGTCCGCTCCTTCGAATCGTTGCGCGTCGATAACTACCGCTGAACGTTGCTAGCCGCATTTGCAGATGCGCGCTCTGCCTGACGAGCGACTTCGCGTCCCTGCTCCACGTTCACGAGGCTGAGTACGACAGCGCCGCCGACAAAGAATAGGATCACTGAGAGAATGGCGAGGCGACTCTCGCCTGTAATTGCAATTGCGAGCGCGAAGAGGAGCGGACCAAAAATGCTCGCAAACTTTTCGAAGACGGAGTAGAAGCCAAAGAACTCGCCGGATTTGTACGCCGGAATCAAGCTGGCGAACAGGGATCGACTAAGTGCTTGTGTGCCACCCTGCACCATGCCTGTAAGGAACGCAAGCAGATAGAAGTGAGTGGCGGTTTTCATGTAATAACCGAGTACGCTGATTGCGACATACACGAGCAGTCCGACGAGGATCGAGTTCTTGGCTCCGACGCGGTCTGCTACCATTCCAAAGAGAAACGCGAATGGGATTCCGACAAACTGTACGATCAGGATAGCGGCAATGAGATCGCGGCTTCCGATGCCGATCTCGGCGCCATACGCCGTTGCCATCTTGATGATCGTCTGAATACCGTCGTTATAAAGCAGAAATGCCGTGAGCATGATCAGCGCTTGGCGGTAACGCCTCAGCTCACGGATCGTGTCGGCGACCTGAGAGAGCGTGGTCCTCAGGGCTTTCGCGAGCGGCTCGTTAGGTGCGAGTAAGGGCGCCGGCTCGGGTACGCGCCTGAAAAGCGGTATCGAAAACAGCAACCACCAAACCGCCACGGATAGAAAAGCGAGTCGTGCTGGTAGCGTCCCCGCAGAAGACATCGGATCGCTACTCGTCGGTAGGCCGACGATACTCGGCTTGAGAATCCAGGCTAGGTTCGCTGCGAGCAGAACACCGCCGCCGACATAACCAAGCGCATACCCGCCCGTAGAAACTCGATCGACCTCGTCGGGTCGTGCGATGTGCGGCAACAGCGCTTCGTAGAACACGGTGCTCGCAGACGCGCAAACCAGTGTCAGCACGAAGAGCGTGGTGCCGAGGAGCAGGTCTCCGCGCTGCACAAAAAAGAGGCCGGAGACGGCGGCCACGCCTAACAGCAAGAACCCACCGAGGAAACGTTTTTTCGCGGCCAGAAAGTCGGAGAGGGTTCCCAATACCGGACCGAGCACGGCGACGATGATTGCTACGACGGTGTTCGCCGCCGCTAGCCGCTGACTCGCACCGCTCGCAGATAGTCCCGATGCGACCACCTGAACGAAGTAAACGGGGAAGACCGCGACCATTATGGTCGTCTGCACCGACGACACTGCCCAGTCGTACATTGCCCAAGCGCGCAGCTCCGGACGGTGGAGCCCAAGGCGTTCGCGGAATGGACGAGAAGGCATGTTGGTACGCGTGATGAGATGCGTTGCGTTAGGTTACCGGTTCACATCTGGTCGATTGTGAGAGTCCGTCTGCACAGTTCTCGGACCCATCGTCTCCTAACGGTGTTCTCTGCCGCGGCCGCATTGTGTTCGTGCCGTCGAGGGGCGGATCGCGCGGCCAATGATAGTGTTGGCCGACCCGACACGCTACGCGCCGACACAACCGCCGTGCTACCGACTTTTCGCGAGTGGCTGCCCGCGGGCGGGCGCTATCTACTTGTCGCCGCGTCCGTTCCGGACACCGCTTTCGTCGTGTTCCCGGAGTTCACGAGTGACTCAACGATAGCGAGCGGACAGTTTGTGTTGAGCGGCGACGCTCTCACCGACTACGAGCTTTGGGCTCCGGACGGGAATTTTTCCGTCGGGCGCCTAACTAGCGTTATGCATGCAAGACAACTCGGTTGCGAGCAGTGGCCAGTGGGACGTCTTCAGGCAGCGGCAGGAGCGCGAACGTGGAGCGTTGGTCTTAGAGCCGGCAGGGCGCACGGGATTCCCTACACGTCGATCGATCAGATGTCCGGAAGCGACTCGGCAGAGGTAGTCGTGGATCTGGCGCGTCTGGGGTCCCAGGCACCTAACGACACAAGTACCGCTTTGCGTGGCCTTCCGTACGTTGTTCGTGCTGCCTATCGCGCGAACCTCGGTGACTCCTTGGCACTCTTGGTGGGTGAGGTCGTGCGGCGCGTGAACATCGAAGCCCATCCGCGTGAAGAGCGCACAACTGTTGTCGGCGAACGCGCCGCATCGGACAATGAGCCATATACGCTCGTTTATAGCGAACGATTGCACGGCGACGAAGAGAACGTTCCGACAACAGAGCTGATCGGGCTTGTGCAGCTGAATGACGGCAACTATGTCGCGTTCGGGGCGCGGGATTACAGCGACGGCGGGACATATCTCATGTTCATGCGAGAGAAAGGCCATCGTTGGCGACTGCGTTGGCAGAGCGCGTACGCTGGCTGCTAGCGCGGCGCGAATTCGAGCAGAGTGATCTCGCGCGAGGCTCCGATGCGAAGCGGCATTTGCTCGCCCAATCCCCTGCTCACGTAGAGCGTTGCTTTCTCGTTAGGAATAAAGCCGGCCGGAAAGCGACGCGTGGCAACGTGGCTCAAGGTGATCGGCGCACCGATGGCGGGGAATGTGATCTGACCACCGTGCGTGTGGCCCGCGACTATCACAACCGGACAGCCGCTCACGGGCGGCTCATATCCGAGCAACGCATCCGGATGATGTGCGATGAGCAGCATCGCAGCGGCGTTTGGCTGCGATGCTTGCTGTGTGGCAGCTAGTTGCGCCAAGCCGCGTGTCGGATCGTCAACACCGGCGACATGAATGGCGCTTGCACCGCGCACGACGTTGTACGCGCTGTTGCGAAGCACGCGAATGCCGATTGCTGCGAACTCTGATTCAACGATCTGCACGCTGCCGTCCAAGTCGTGATTGCCAAGCACTGCGCAAGCACCGTCGCGCGCTGTCAGCCGCGAAAGCTCACGTGCGACACGAGGAATCACGATGCGATAGCATGCGCGAGAAAGTGGCGGAACGAGGCGTACCGAGTAGCCATAGTCACCGCCGAGAGCGACGAGGTCGGGATGCCACGAGTTGACGATATCGACCGCGCTGGACAGAAAACGGCTATGCTGCCATGGCGCAAAGTGAAAGTCGCTGAGCAGTGCGACGCGATAACCCAGGAAGGCGTCGTCGCGAAGGACGTGCACGACGACGTGCTCAACCCTCGGCTGCGCGCGCATGCTTCAGGCGTCGTCGCGCGAGGACCCTAACGCCGCTGGCGGCACACTACCGCGCGCACTTATCACGAGCACGGCAAGAGTTACGAGATAGGGCGTGGCGAGAAAGACCTGATACGGTAAACGCCGGTCCAGGGCCTGCGCTGTGAATCGCAAAGCCATACTCGCCCCAAACAAACAGGCGCCTCCGAGCACGCGCAGTGGCCGCCAGCGACCGAGTGCGACGACAGCGATCGCTATGTAGCCGCGACCGGCGGACATCCCTTCGACGAAGGTGCCTGCTTGCGCCAAAACCAGTACAGCTCCACTGAGTCCAGCGAGGGCACAGCCGACCAGTATAGCGAGCCAGCGAACACGATCCGGATGAATTCCCGCAGCAAACGTGGCAAAGCGCGACTCGCCAACAGCACGAAGCGCTAGTCCTGCATGTGTGCGGCTCGTCCACCAATGCATGGCGATTGTCGCGAACAGTGCGAGATACACAACGTACGGCTGCGCGAAGAGAGCACCGCCGACAATCGGCACACTCCGTAGCCCAGGGACTGCGGTCGGCGAAAGAGTCGGCAAGGTCAGCGCGATGCCTTGCTCACCGAACAGCGTGCGTGAGAGGCTGCCCGTTAGGCCCAGCGCGAGGAGCGTCATCTCTGTCCCGGCGATCACCTGGTTGATTCTGTGCGATACGGCGCAGACGGCAAACAGCGCACCGACGAGCGAACCCGCGATCGCACCGCCAATCAGTTCAGCGTCAGCGCCTAACGTTTGAGCGACGCCAGCGGCGCGGACCGTTGACTCGAGAAGAGCGCTGGTGAGATCCACTCGCTGACAGTGGCTTCGAGATTACGACTGCGCGAGCCTAACGCCGCCCCACTTGCGATCATGAAGAGCGCGCGCAGCCAATGCGGCGAGCACGAGGAGTGCCTGGATCACCCAGACTGTGTGACCGATGTAACGCCGGCCTCGTGCTGCATGGCGCTCGCGCCGGCGAGGAATTGCCCATCCCCACCGATATTGAATACGCCAACACGCAATGCCAGCGCGATCGCCGAGCCCATAATCAACAGCGGTATGGCCCTAACGAGTGTGGAAGAGACAAAAGCATCCAGCGAACCGAACGCTCCCTTCCATAAGGCGCTCGCGGACTGCGCAACACTGTAGCCCGAGATTTGCAGAAACGCGGCTGCGATCAGAGCAACTACTACAATGGCGAGCGCGTACATCAGCGCTCCTGACGCGCGCGTCCGTGCGACAGGCATCACGAAGTGCCGAGCATAGCGCGACCGACGTCTTCGCGCGTAGGGGCACACTGCCTAACGTGCCAGTGGTAAAGAACGAGGACGACATCGGCTTCGGCGGCCAGCTCATCGAGGTCACTCGAGTACCATACGGCTGCAGCACCAGAATCCGCGGCGGTTCGAAGTCGCTTGCGGATCTCGCTCGCCGCACGGACATCCAGACCGCGTGTTGGATTCTCCGCGACGATCAATTGCGGACGAGCGGCGAGCTCACGCGCAAGCACGACCTTCTGCTGATTCCCACCAGACAACGCAGCGACAGATACGCGGTCGTGCTGCGCGCGCACATCGAACTCCTTCATGAGCTTTTGTGCGTACGCGCTCCACGTGCGCCATGACATCCAACCGTGCCTATTCCCTGCTTCGCGTAATGCCACGTCGTCGCGAACGTCGAGATCGACGGCAAGGCCCTCGCGGTGACGGTCTTCCGGAATAAACCCAATCGAGTCTGCGATTTGTGCGTTGCCTCGTATCGGCCGAATTCGGCCGGCAAGGATGCGCAGAAGCAGTCTGTGTCCTGACCGTTCCACGCCAGCTATGCTGACGATCTCGCCAGCTGTGAGTTCCAGAGTCACGTCCTCGATGCGTTCGCGCTTTGCCGCGTCCTGCGCTGACACAGCATTCAAAGACGCTACAAGCTTTGATCGCTCCTTGACTCGACTGGCGATGACGTCGCGCCGCGGCGCGCCTGCTCTCGGTTCTTTGCCTAACATTGCGGCGAGGAGTTGCTCTTCGTTGACAGCGGAAATTGCCGACGAGAGCGCTGTATGACCGTGACGCAGTACAGTCACGTCATCCGCGGTGGAGAGGGCGTCTCGAAGCTTGTGCGTAACAAGCACCGCGCTGTGTCCCTGCTGCGCGTATGAACGGAGCCATTCGAGCAACGCCGCGGCTTGAACCGGAGCAAGCACCGCAGCCGGTTCGTCCAGAATAAG
>Ga0187892_10006683_pt1 | contig 16975 bp, 18 predicted proteins | sample MA1701073metaG_FD_139345 | JGI IMG/M metagenome (GOLD analysis project Ga0187892, IMG submission 139345) | Bio-ooze microbial communities from a basaltic lava cave in the Kipuka Kanohina Cave System on the Island of Hawaii, USA - MA170107-3 metaG ... | reverse complement strand
CTCCGCTCCTTGGCCCATGCCCGCAGGGTCTTGTCGGGACTCTTCGCCGCGACCTCGTCGTAGTAACGCGCAGCCTCCCGCCACTGGCGCTGCTCCTCGTGCGCCAGCCCGGCGCCCGCGAGCGCGCGGAAACGCAAGGCCGGCTCCTGGCCCGGCGCCTCCGCGGCCGACTTGAACGCCTGCATCGCGGCCGGGTACTGCTTGAGCCGCAGCTCGCTCTCGCCCAGCAGCACGAGCGCTTCGGCGCGCACCGGCTCCTCCGCGCTCCTGGTCGCGGCCTGCGCGAGCGTGGAAGCGTCCTTGAAGGCGTCCCGGTTGAACGCCGCCTGCGCCAGATCGAGCGAGGCGCGCGCGGTCAGCGGGTGCGCGGGAAATTCCTTGCGGAGCCGTACCCACGCGCTCTCCGCGTCCCGCGGGCGATTGAGACGGGTGGCGATCACGCCCGCGTCGTACAGCCCCTCGGCACTGGCCGGGGCCTGCGCGACGAGCGTCCGGTACTCGTCCACGAGCTCCGTCTTCATGCCCTTGTCCAGCAGCGTATCGACCACCGCGCGCCGCGCTTGCGGCGTGAGCTCATGGCTCGGATAGGCGCTCGCGAAGGCGCGCAGCTCGACGACGCCCTCCCGGCTCTCGCCCGAAGCCAGGAGCGCCTCGCCGAGCAGATAGCGCGCATCGGGCAGGAGGCGATGGTCGGGATGCTTGGTGGTGAATCCCCGCAGGAGCGGCACGGCCTCGCCCGGCTGCTTGAGCTCGATCAGCGCGCGCGAGAGATAGAAGGTGGCGGAGGGCACCGTCGCATGCGTCGGATAGGTCGACAGGAGTCGCCGGAACTCGGCGACCGCGTCCTCGGGCCGCTTGAGATGGAGGTCGGCCCAGCCGAGCCCGTACAGCGCGTCCGGCGCGAACGCGGAGGTGGGCTCCGCGAGCACGCGCTCGAAGGCCGTCCGCGCGTCGGCGAAGCGCCCCATCCGCACCAGCGTCTCGGCTTCCCAGAACCGGGCCTCGCCGGGCCGGCCGGGTGGCGGCGTCACGGCCTGCGCGCGCTTGAAGGCGTCGAGCGCCGCGTCGAGCGCGCCCTGCGAGAGCCGCGCCTTGCCGAGGAGCAGCGTGGCCTCGGGCACGCGCCGGTCCGTGCCGTATCGCTCGATGAAGCGCTCGAGCGCGCGCGCCGAGAGCGGATAGAGGCGGTCCTCGAAGGCACGCTCGCCCACGGTCCAGAGTCGGTCGGACTCTTCGATGGCGAGGGCGACCGAACTCGACGACAGGACGAGCAGCATGAGACCCAGCACCCGAGCCCACGCCATAAGCGTCTCAACGCTAACACAAAAGGGAAAGGGTCGATAGCGCCGGGGCGCGATTGCGGGTCGAGCGGGCGGCGTCCGCGCGTCGATCGCACAGAAAAGTTGATGTTGACGGGCTGAACCGTAGTGGCTTAGTGTATTAGGCCATTAAGACCGAGCAGTGAACGGCCCGGCGGGCGCACGGCCCACAGGAGGAGCGGTGATGAACATGTACCTGCAAGAGCAGCTGGTCAGAGAGCGGCTGGAAGAGGCCCGGGCCCTCGCGGCGCGGCTGACCCTCATCCAAAGCCTCCGACCGGTGCGCCTGCCGGTGCGTGTCGCGACCGGGCTGGCGCTCATCAGGTTCGGCCGCTGGCTGGCCGGCCCGGAGCGAAAGCGACGCGCACAACCCGGCCGAGTAATGGCCTAGGGGCCTGGGACAGCTGCCCGTGGCGAGAGAGTCGGCGCGAATCGCCCCGCCCTCGGGGCTCAGGGTCAACCGGCAGAGCGCAGTGCCGGTACACGTGCAGCTCCAGACTCAGCTTCGGCACCTGATCAGCACCGGCAGCCTCAAGTCAGGCATGCAGCTGCCCACGGTGCGACAGCTCGCCGGCTTCCTGCGCATCAACCGCAACACCGCGGCGCGGGCCCTGGCGGATCTCTCCCAGGACGGCTATCTGGAGAGCCGCCAGGGCCTCGGCACGTTCGTGGTGGGGCGACCGCCGGCGCGCGAGGGCCGCGCGGCGCGCAGCCTCGAGCGGCTGGTCGGCGACACGCTGCAGCGCGCGCGACAGCTCGGCTTCACTCACGACGAGCTCATGGCGACGCTCGCGACGCGGACCTCTCACGGACGCGGGCTGCGAACGCTCAAACCGCGGGTGCTGCTGGTCGAGTGCAATCAGCCGGAGCTCACGCGCTACCGCGAGCAGATCGAGCAGGACCTGGCGGTCAGCGTGGACCGGATGCTGGTCGGCGACTTCACCGCGCGCGTGCCCCGCGAGCCGGATCTGCTCAAGAGCTACCGCGCGATCGTCACCACGTTCTTCCACATCGTCGAGGTCAAGGAGACGCTCCCCGCCGACGGGCCGCCCGCCATCGCGCTGCTCTCGGAAGCCAACATCTCGGTCCTGCGGCGGCTGACGGAGCTCCCGGCCGGCACTACCATCGGCGTCATCTGCAACACCTCCCAGGGCAGCCAGAACCTGCTGAGCTCGTTGCAGTCGGCGGGGCTCTCGCATCTGGTGCCGGTGCTCGCGTGCGCGGAAGACGACTGGTCGCTGGACCGCATGCTCGAGAAGACCAGTATCGTCCTGTGCTCCGAGCCCGCGGCCGCGCGGCTGCGCGAGCGACTGCCGGTGGACGTCGAGCTCATCCTGGCCGACCGGCAGCTCGACGGCGCCGGGGTCGAGATGCTGCGCGACCTGCTCCTGCAGCTCGAAGCCACGCCCGGCGCCTCGTGACGTCGGGCGCGCCACGCGCCGTCTGCGTTTTCGACCTCGACCACACGCTGGTCAGCTCGCCGCTCGATCTGCGCGCCGTGGGGCGAGAGATGGAGGCGTTCGTCCGTGACCGTGGCCTCGTGCTGCCGCCCCGCGAGCATCGCTGGTCCGCCCCCGAGCTCTTCGACCTCGTGCGCCGCGAGGCCACCCATCTCGAGCGCGAGGTCATCGCGATCCCGGTGGCGCACGAACGGCGGGCCATGGCCGAGGCCTCGCTCGAGCCGTACGCCCGGGAGGCGCTGGTCGCGATCAAGCAGCTCGGACTGGCCACGGCTGTCTGGACCAACAACGATCGCGTGGCGGCGGATTTCGTCCTGGCCCGCTTCGACCTGCTCCGCCACCTCGATCTGGTGGTCACCCGTGACGACGTGAGCCATCTGAAGCCGCACCCCGACGGCCTGCGCGTGGTCCGCGACCGCTGGCCCGAAGCCGAGCGCATCATCGTGGTCGGCGACTCCTGGGTGGATGGCGCCGCGGCCAATGCGGGGGGCGTGCCCTTCATCGCCTACCGCAGCGACCCGGCCGAGCTCGACCCCCGCGGCGTCGCCGTGGCGGCCCGTATCACATCGCTCCTCGATCTGCCGGCCGCGCTCGCATAGGGGTCCCTCCGCGGGGGGCTCCCTGTTCGTATGATGGCTACGGTCCCGGTCTCCTGGCCCGGGGATGCAGGACGTCGATCGCCCACCCCACATCCAGGCGCTCCCCGAGCCAGCCGGCGCACGCCGTCCGCGCGTCGAGGCGAAGCCCCTGCGAATCGTGATACGCCCGGAGCGCCTCGATGGGATCATCGGGCACCGCCGCAACCGGCGGCACCTCGGGCAACAGGCGGCCGTCGGGCCGCCGGAACCGGAGGCTCCCGTCAGGGCCGCGCGCGACCTGGTAGCCCTCCTCGTGCACCGCGCGGTGATGCCGGCGACACAGCAGCGCGAGGTTGAGGTTGGAGAGCGTGGTCGGGCCCTCGTGCGCCCAGTGCCGCAGGTGATGCCCCTGGCCGACGCGGACGCCGCAGCCCGGGAAGCGACAGCCGCGGTCCCGATGGTGAAACGCTCGCCGCACGGCGGGGGGAATCGTCCGGGTCCGGGCCCCGATCTCCAGCAGGCGCCCCTCCGCGTCGTGACGCATCACCACCCGGCTCGCATCGCACGCCAGGCGGCGGGACGTTTCCGGGGAAACGCGCGCGCCGTCCTCGACGGCCTACCCACCCTGGCTCGATAGGCAACAGGGCGTGGCCCGGCGACTCGCCAAGGCCGTCGACGAGATGAGCGGCGGCCGGTTCCGGATCGAGGTATACCCGGGCGGCCAGATCATGGATCCGCTCGCCTGCTTCGACGCCGCCTCCCAAGGCACCATCGAGGCGTTTCATGCAGGGCCAATTTTCTGGGCCGCGAAGGAGCCCGCAGTCCAGTGGTTCTCGACCGTCCCGTTCGGCATGAACTGCGAGGGCATGCAGGCCTGGTACTACCAGGGCGACGGGCTCAAGCTCTGGGAGGAGAGCTATGCGGCCTTCAACCTCGTGCCGCGCCCCGGCTCGCAGAACGGCCCAGAGATGGGCGGATGGTTCAGGAAGAAGGTCACCACGATGGCCGACTACAAGGGGCTCAAGATGCGCATCCCTGGCCTGGGTGGCAAGGTCGTCGCCAGGGCGGGCGCGACGGTCGTCCTGACGCCTGCGGGCGAGATCTACTCCGCCCGCGAGCGGGGGGTTATCGACACCTCCGAATGGATCGGACCGCACGACGACATGAAGCTCGGTCTCCACAAGACCGCGCGGTACTACTACTACCCCGGCTGGCACCAGCCCGGCACCACGACCGAGTTCAGCTTCAACAAGAGGGCGTACGAGGCGCTGCCGGTCGATCTGCGGCGAACGCTCGATCATGCTGCCGCGGCGGCCCAGGTCTATGGGCTCACGGACTTCCACACGAAGAACGCCATCGCGCTCGAGCGACTCAAGACAGAGTTCAAGGGCAAGGTCGAGATCCTCCAGTTCCCGGCGCCGCTGCTGCGCGAATTCAAGAAGCTGGCGACCGAGGTCGTCAGGGAGGAATCCGAGAAGACGCCTACGGCCAGGAAGGTGCATGCGTCGTTCACGAAGTTCCAGGCGCTGGTCGGCCCCTGGGACCACGTCGCCGAAGGCGCCTACCATCAGTTCGTGGCGGGGTGAGGGTGAGGCGATGACCGAGCGACGGCGGTTCCTCGGGACCGCGAGTGGTCTGATGGCGACCGTCGCCGCCGTCACCCGTGCGCTCCCACGTCATCGCCGGGCCAAGGGTTCCGTGGCAGAGGTCGATCATGTGAGCTTCTCGGCTCGACGTGCTACCGGGCGGGGCCCAGCGGTTCGCGAAGATCGTCATTCGCGGCGCCATTGCTGCACGACCTCACGGGAGGTCGAGCGCAAACCGAATCGCTGCTTCGACCTCCTGCATCTTTTCGGCCGAGAGCACGGCAATGCGCCGCTTGATCAGCGTCTTCGGAATCGTGGCGATGTCGTCGAGGTTGGCCACGCACCGGGAGGGCAAGCCATCCCTCTCATCGAGCGAGACTTCGACCGGGATGTTCCTGATCGTTCGGGTCACGGGCGCAACCGTGACCGCCAGCCTCACCCGATAGGCGGAATCGCGGCTCAGCAGTACGACCGGCCGTCGCCCGATGGGCGGCGAAAGCTGACTCCACCACACCTCGCCGCGCCTCATCTACCACTTTTCCCGTGCCAGCACCCTGGACAGAATCCGGGTGGTCGTCCTTGCCCAGGCCGTGTCCTCTGGTTTTCGACGATAGCCATCCACGTACTGACGATCGAGTCGACCTCCTTCCAGGGCTTGGAGCCGCAACCGGCATGCCTCCCGGATGAAGGCGGCTCGGCTCTCGGCCACCCGGCCGACCGTCTCGTCGATACGCGCGAGCAGTTCATCATCGATCGGGACCTGGATGATTTTCTTCGTCGTGCGCGTCGCCATCCCTGACCTCCACAATGGTATGCGGAGTGGATACCACATGAGATTAGCGATGTCAAAGAGCCGACCTCGCCAGCCCCTGCGTGGTCCCGTGCGCGGCCGAGGGCTGGACCTGGGATAGTCGTCGTAGCTACAATGGCCACAACCGAGGAGGTGCGGCCATGGGCGCGGTGGGCGTTCGGGAGTTGAAGAACCGGCTGACGTACTACCTGCAACGGGCGAGGAAGGGAGAAGAGGTGATCGTCACCGAGCGCGGCCGTCCGGTGGCCGTCCTGCAATCCCTCCAGCACGTGGATCGGGCGGCGGCTCTCGAGACACGCCTGGCCCGGCTCGCCGCTCTCGGGATCGTCACGCTGCCGACCAGGAAGGGATTCAGGCGAACTCGGCCTTTGCGCATCTCCGGTCCTCCGGTTTCCCGGGCGATCCTCGAGGATCGCCGGTGACCTATCTGGACACCAGCGCTCTGGTCAAGCGCTTCGTGTCGGAGGCGGGATCGAGCGCCGTCCAGAGTCTGTTGACGGGGGGCGGATCGATCGCGTCGGCCACCATCGCGTACGCGGAGCTGTATTCCGGCCTCACGCGACGGCAGCGGGAAGGGGTCCTCTCGCAATTCCAGTACCGGCTCGCGTGCACGCGTCTCGAGAGGGATTGGATGGCGCTCGTCAAGGTCGAACTGGGCGCCGAGATCCTGAGTTCGGCACGGGGTCTGATCCAGCGCCACGGTTTGCGCGCCTTCGACGCGATCCACCTCGCCTCGGCTCTCGGGCTGCAGGCGGCCGCAAACGAGCCCGTGACGTTCGTGGCTGCGGATCGGCGCCTGTTGCGGGCCGCGGCCGGTGAGCGGCTGGCGACGGTCAACCCTGAAGCGGCCCGTGATCGATAGCGACGCTGCAGGGACGGGCGACTCGGTGGAGGCGTCGCGGCAGCGCAAATCGTCCACATCCGACACGCCGGCCTTTGAGCAGAAGATGATTGGCCGGCGGTCTCGCTGCATCTGGATCGGCGTGGCGATGCTTCTCTGGGTATCCACGCACGTGGCCGAGGCACAGCAGGCGCCTCGCCCCTTCCGCATCGGGGTCCTCAACGCGGCCTGGGCAGCGAGCCATCCGACCGTCGAAGGGCTTAGGGCGGGGCTCAAGGCACTCGGCTTCGAGGACGGCCGCGACGTGACGTTCGACATCCGCTTCACCGAGGGGAAGCTGGACGCGATGCCCGCCGCCGCCGAGGCGCTCGTCAAGAGCGGGGTCGACCTGATCTTCGCCAGTCAGGAGGCGGCCACGCAGGCCGCGAAGGAGGCGACTAAGAGCGTTCCCATCGTGTTCACCCTGGTAGGCGATCCCGTGGGCGCCGGCATCGTGAGCAAGCTCGCCCAGCCCGGCGCCAACGTGACGGGCGTCTCGAGCCTCCAGACCGAGCTCGCGGCCAAGCGGCTGGAAGTTCTGAGGACGCTCACTCCGGCTGTCCGCCGGGTCTGGCTCATCTACTATGGCGTTGACCCTGGCACCAGGCCGAAGATCGTCAAGACAGCGGAGCAGCTCGGCCTCACCGTGCCGCGGAAGATCCTGCTCCGCGCCGACGCCTTCCGGCGATGAAGAACCCGGCCTCGCGCGGCCGGCTCTTCCGCAAGTACGTCGTCGTCCTGCTCGTCCTGGTCGGTGGCGTGCTGATGGCGTCGAGCCTGGTCGAGCTCTACTGCTCCTACCGAGAGACGCAGCAGGCGATCGTCCGGGTCGAGCGCGCCAACGCGGCGTCCGTCGCCGCCGGGATCGAGAAATTCCTGAAAGAGGTCGAACAGCAGGTGCGCGAGACGACCCGGACCGCCTCCGACGATCCCGACGCGAGTCAGGTGGGACAAGGCAAGCTCGGGTTTCGCGAGGGTCTTGGGGGCCGCGCTGGCCGAGCAGCGGGAGCTCGATTTCTTGAGAGTGCTTCGCAACGTCCCCGCCGTCAGCCAGCTGAGCCATCTCGACCTGGCCGGCAAAGAGCAGCTTCGTGTCTCTCGCCTGGACCCCGATGTCGTTGGAAGCCAGGAAGACTTCTCCCGGGCGCCCAAGTTCCTCGAGGCGAGAGCCGGCAAGACCCACTGGAGTCCGGTGTATTTCAAGAACGAATCCGACCCGTACGTGACGCTTGCCGTGGCGGTCGGCAAGCGCGCCGTCGAGGTCACGACGGCGGAGATCAGCCTGGGCGCGGTGCTGAAGCTCGTGTCCCAGATCGAGGTGGGCCCGGGGGGATCTGCCTACGTGGTGGATTCCCGCGACCAACTGGTCGCCCACCCGGACCGCCGGATGCTGCGGGAGAAGCGGGATCTCTCCACCCTCGTCCAGGTGAAGGCTGCGCGGGCTGAGCGCTCGGCAGCGACGGCCGCCGCCCCGATCGCCGTGGTCGCCGACGGCCTGGCCGGTGGGCGGGTCCTTGCTGCGCACCCCGCGATCGCGCCCGTCGGGTGGCTCGTCTTCGTCGAGCGGCCGGCCGCGGCCGCGTACGCGCCGCTGCGGGCCCCCATCATCCGAAGCGCGGTCATCTTCGTGCTGGGCCTCGGGCTCTCGATCCTGGCCAGCCTGCTCCTTGCCCGGCGCATGGTGGCGCCGATCCGGGTGCTGCAGCAAGGAGCGGAGCGAATCGGCGCCGGGACACTCGACCAGCCGATCGACATCCGCACGGGCGACGAGATCGAAGTCCTGGCCGGGTCGTTCAACCGCATGGCGGCAAGCCTCGAGGAGTCCTACGAGGGCCTGGAGCACAAGGTGGAGGCACGCACGCGGGAGCTCGCGGGCGCCAACCGTGACCTCACCGAGGCCCTGGAGCAGCAGACGGCAACGAGCGAGATCCTGCGGGCGATCTCCAGCTCACCGACCAATGTCGGGCCGGTGATGAATGCCGTGGTCGAAAACGCAGTGCGGCTCTGTGAGGCCGACGACGCCCACATCTGGCAACTGCAAGGCGGTCAGCTCCGGCTCGTCGCGTCGCACGGCGCCTTGCTCCTGGCTCGGCGGGAGATCGCCGTCAGCCGTCAATCCGTCATCGGCCGGGCGGTGAACGACCGCCGAGCGATCCACGTCGAGGCGACGCGCCGGATCAAGGCCAACCCCGCGCTCCGCCACATCCCGATCATCGTGGTCACTTCGTACGCGCTGAGCGGCGACGACGTGAAGGCGTTCGAGGCCGGCTGCGACGCCTATGTGACTAAGCCGTTCGTCCCGCGCGAGCTGCTGGCCAAGATCCGCGAGTACGTGCCGTAGACGGGGCGCAACGTGAGAGCACCGCCGCGGATCCTGATCGTGGACGACACGCCGGCCAACGTGCACATCCTCCAGGCGCGTCTGGCCGCCAACGGGTACGACATCGTCACCGCGACCGACGGCGAGGCGGCGCTCGTCGCCGTCAAAGAGACGCAGCCGGATTTGATCCTGCTGGATGTGATGATGCCGAAGATGGACGGGTTCGAGGTGTGCCGGCGGCTCCGCGCGGACGCGTCGCTGCCCTTCACCCCGATCATCATGGTCACGGCCAAGGCGGATCCCCAGGACGTGGTCGCGGGGCTCGAGGCCGGGGGTGACGAGTACCTGACCAAGCCCGTGGACCAGCCCGCGCTGGTCGCCCGGGTGAAGTCCATGCTCCGGATCAAGAACCTCCACGACACCGTGGAGGCCCTGGCCGCCGAGCGCGCCGAGTGGAACAAGACCCTGGAGCAGCGCGTCGAGGAGCAGGTCGGCCAGCTCGAGCAGCTGGGGCGTCTCAAGCGCTTCTTCTCGCCTCAGCTCGCCGAGCTCATCGTGGCGGGCGGGGCGGACGATCCGCTCAAGACCCACCGGCGAGAGGTGACGGTGGTGTTCCTCGACCTCCGGGGCTTCACCGCCTTCGCCGAGACCACCGAGCCGGAAGAGGTGATGGGTGTCCTCCGCGAGTACCACGCGGAGATGGGCAAGCTGATCCTGGACCACGAGGGCACCCTCGAGCGCTTCACCGGCGACGGGATGATGGTCTTCTTCAACGATCCGGTGCCGGTCCCGAACCCGGCCGAGCGGGCGATCCGAATGGCCCTGGCGATGCGGGACCGCGTGGCCGAGCTGATCGTCAGATGGCAGAAGCGGGGCTACGAGCTGGCTCTCGGCGTGGGGATTGCCCAGGGATACGCCACGATCGGCGCCATCGGCTTCGAGGGGCGGTGGGACTACGGCGCCATCGGCACCGTGACCAACCTCGCCGCTCGCCTCTGCGGCGAGGCCAAGGGCGGCCAGATCCTGGTCTCCTCGCGGGTGGCGGGCGCGCTCGAGGAGCTGATCGAGTTCGAAGAGGTCGGGAAGCTCACGCTCAAAGGGTTTCTCAAACCCGTGCCGACATTCGGCGCGCTGGGATTGAGAGCGCCGGCGCCGTAGGAATACGAGGCTTCTCCCCTCACCCTGACCCTCTCCCCAAAGGGGAGAGGGGACCGGAGAGTTCCCTCTCCCCAGAGGGCCAGAGGGGAGACGGGGGATCGGAGAGTTCCCTCTCCCCAGAGGTACAGAGGGGAGACGGGGATCGGAGAGTTCCCTCTCCCCAGAGGGCCAGAGGGGAGAGGGGACCGGAGAGTTCCCTCTCCCCTCTGGGGAGAGGGCAGGGTGAGGGGCGGTAGTCTGCGCCCGACGAGTATACTTTCAGCGTGGACGATCTCTTCTCCCCACCGCCCTCGCCCGTTCCCGAGCCGCCCGCCCCGCTGGCCGACCGCATGCGGCCCCGCAGCCTCGACGAGGTCGTCGGCCAGGATCACCTGATCGGGCCGGGCAAGGTGCTGCGGCGGGCGCTCGAGGACGGCGCGCTCCACTCGATGATCCTGTGGGGGCCGCCGGGCACCGGCAAGACCACGATCGCCCGGCTGATGGCGGAGGTCGCCGGGGCGCGGTTCGTGACGTTCTCCGCCGTGCTCTCCGGCGTCAAGGAGATCCGCCAGGTCACGAGCGAGGCGCAGACCGAGCGCGCGCTCCGCGGCCGCCCCACGATCCTCTTCGTCGACGAGATCCACCGCTTCAACAAGGCCCAGCAGGACGCGTTCCTGCCCCACGTGGAGAAGGGCACGATCCTCCTGATCGGCGCCACGACGGAGAACCCCTCCTTCGAGGTGAACGCCGCGCTGCTCTCGCGCTGCCGCGTGTACGTGCTGCGTGCGCTCGACGAGGACGACGTGGTCGGCATCCTCCGGCGGGCGCTGAGCGACGGGGAGCGCGGCCTCGCGGGCGCCGGGGCCTCGGCCGACGACGAGGCGCTCCGAATGATCGCGCGACTGGCCAACGGGGACGCGCGCAGCGCGCTCAACATCCTGGAGCTGGCGGTCGCGTTCCACCCCGGCCACCTCACGGAGGCCGCCATCGAGCAGGCGGCGCAGAAGAAGGCGCTGCTCTACGACAAGGCGGGCGAGGAGCACTACAACCTGATCTCCGCGCTGCACAAGTCGCTCCGCGATTCCGATCCGGACGGCGCGCTCTACTGGCTCGGGCGCATGCTCGAGAGCGGCGAGGATCCGCTCTACATCGCTCGACGCCTGGTGCGCTTCGCCTCCGAGGACGTCGGCAATGCGGACCCGCGGGCGCTGCGACTGACGCTCGACGCCAAGGACGCCTACCACTTCCTCGGCAGTCCGGAAGGCGAGCTCGCGCTGGCGCAGGCCACGTGCTACCTCGCGCTCGCGCCCAAGTCGAACGCGGTCTACGCGGCCTGGAACCAGGTGATGGACGACATCCGCGAGAAGCCTGCCGAGCCGGTGCCGCTCCACATCCGGAACGCCCCCACCGGGCTCATGGCCAACCTCGGCTATGGCCAGGGCTACCAGTACGCTCACGACGCGCCGGACGCGCAGGTGGATCAGGAGCACCTGCCGGATGCGCTGCGGGGCCGGATCTACTACCGCCCCTCGGAGCGCGGCGCCGAGAAGGGGATGGCCGACCGGCTCCGAGCGTGGAGGGCCTGGCGGGACAAGCAGCGACACGCCGGATGAGACTTTGATACAAGAGAGTCATGGCTGACCGGAAGCTGCGTGTCGGTGTCGTCTTCGGCGGCGAGTCGGGCGAGCACGAGGTGTCGCTCGCGAGCGCGGCCTCGGTGATGGCGGCCATCGACCGCTCGCGTTTCGAGGTGATCCCGATCGGCATCACGCGGCAGGGCCGCTGGCTCGTCGGCGGCGACCCGCTGCGCGCGCTCACGGCCGAGGCGGCGCAGCTGGCGCTGACCGCGGGCGGGGCGGAGGCCTCGACCAAGCGGGAGCTGATCGAGCGCGCGGCGGCGACCGAGAGCGGCACCGCGCTCGTGCGGGCGCAGAGCTCGGAGAGCCTGCCGCCTGGTCTCCGGGGGCAGCTCGACGCGGTGCTGATCATGCTGCATGGGCCGCGGGGCGAGGACGGCACGATCCAGGGGCTGCTCGAGCTGGCCGGGCTGCCGTACACCGGCGCCGGCGTGCTCGCCTCCGCGGTCGGCATGGACAAGGCCGCGATGAAGGATCTCTTCCGCGCGCACGGATTGCCGGTGGTGGACTACGTGGTGGTCAAGCGCCACGAGTGGCGCCGCGATGGCGCCGGCGTCGGGCGCCAGGTCGCCGAGCGCCTGGGCTTCCCGTGCTTCGTCAAGCCGGCCAACCTCGGCTCGAGCGTCGGGATCAGCAAGGTCAAGGCGGCCGAGGACCTGGCGGCGGCGATCGAGCTCGCGGCGCGCCACCACCGACGGATCCTCGTCGAGCGCGCCGTGCAGGGGCGCGAGGTCGAGGTGGCCGTGCTCGGCAACGATGCGCCGGTGGCCTCGCTGCCCGGCGAGGTCTGCTACGCGGGCGAGTGGTACGACTACGAGACCAAGTACGCCGAGGGCCAGACCACCTTCAAGGTGCCGGCCCCGCTCGCCCCCGAGATCGCCGAACAGGTACGCGCGCTGGCCATCCGGGCCTTTCTGGCCATCGACGGCGCCGGCATGGCGCGCGTGGACTTCTTCGTCGAGCCCGACGGCCGCGTGCTGGTCAACGAGATCAACACGATCCCCGGCTTCACGGCCACCAGCGCGTACCCGCGGCTGTGGGAAGCCTCCGGCCTCCCCTACCCCGAGCTGATCTCCCGCCTGATCGAGCTGGCCCTCGAGCGCCGCTGAGGGGGTGATCCGAGCATGCGCGTCGTCATCGCCGGCGGCGGCACGGGCGGCCACACGAGCGCGGGGCTGGCGGTGGCCGCCGCGTTGCTTGCGCGGGGGTCCGTCGACGTCCACTGGATCGGCAGCCGCTCGGGCATCGAGGCCCGCCGGGTGCCGGAGGCCGGCGTGCCGTTCCACCCGATCCCGGTCGGCAAGCTCCGCCGCTACTGGGACTGGCAGAACGTGCCGGACCTGGCGCTGCGCGCGCCGGCCGGCGTGGCGCGCGCGTGGCGCGTGCTCCGGCGGCTGCGTCCCGCGCTCCTGTTCGCCACCGGCGGCTTCGTGGCCCTGCCGGCGGCGCTGGCCGCGCGCGCACGCGCCGTTCCCATCGTCGTACACGAGCAGACCACGGTGCCCGGACTCGCGAACCGCGTCGCGGGCCGCTTTGCGCAGCGGATCGCGCTCACCTTCCCGCTCGCGTCGGATGAGTTCCCACCCGAGCGGGTGACGCTCACGGGCAATCCGCTGAGGCCGGAGCTGCGGGGCGGGTCGCGCGAGAGCGCCTGCCACCGCTTCGGGCTGAGCCCGGCGCTCCCGATCGTGTACGTGACCGGCGGCGCGCAGGGCTCGCACCGCATCAACCGAACGGTCGGCGCGGCGCTCCCGCAGCTGCTCGAGCGGTGCCAGCTGATCCATCAGTGCGGAGACAACGCCGAGACCGGCGATCATCGCTGGCTTGAGGATCGTCGCCGCGCGCTACCCGACCCTCTCCGGGCCCGCTATGCGCTCGTGCCCTATGTCGGCCAGGAGCTCCGTGACGTCTACGCCGGGGCGGAGCTCGTGGTCGGTCGGAGCGGCGCGGGGACGGTCAACGAGTGCGCGCATCTCGGCCGACCCGCGATCTACATCCCGTTGCCCAGGACGAGCGGCGACGAGCAGACCGCCAACGCGCGGCTGATGGAAGCCGCCGGCGGCGGCGTGCTGTTCCCCCAGGTCGGCCTGAGCGCCGAGGCTCTCGCCGCCACCATCGAGCGTCTCCTGTCGGACCCTGCCGGCCTCAAGACCATGGGCGAGCGCGCCCGAAGCCTCGCCGTGCCCGACGCCGCAGACCGCATCGTGAAGCTGATCTTCGAGGTCGCGCGTGCGTGAATACTCCCCCTCACCCTGCCCTCTCCCCCGGAGGGGGAGAGGGATCACGTCTTTGTTCCCTCTCCCCTTTGGGGAGAGGGCAGGGTGAGGGGCGATGATCGCCTGGCTGGTTCTCTTCCAGACCACGCTGTCGATCGCCGTCGCCGGGCCTCCGAGCAACCCCGAGTACTGGCCGGTGCGCCTCGCCGGGCGGGACGGCTACTTCGCCCAGGAGAAGCTCACGGTCTCCCTCCAGAATGAGCGGGCGGAGGCGGGCGCCGCCGAGGCCCTGGCGCGAGGCCAGGTGCAGCTGGCGGCCACGTCGCTCGATTCGGCGCTTCAGCTCGGGCACATCGGGGGCATGCCGCCGAAGCTCGTCTTCGGCCTCACCACGCATCCGGCGGTGGTCCTGCTGACGCCCGCGGCTCAGCGCGACTCGATCCGCGCCGTCAGCGATCTGTCCGGCAAGACGATCGCGATGCCGGCGCCGGGCACCCCCGAGCACCTGACGCTGCTCTGGCTGCTCCACAAGGCCGGCGTCAGGCCCGCGCGCGTGCCGCTCGTGAGCCTGGGCGAGCGCGGCGTCGCCGGCGCCCTCGAGTCCGGCCAGATCGCCGCCGGGATCATCGGCGACCCCTACGCGACACGGCTGATCCAGGACGGCAAGGCGGTGCCGCTGGTGGACCTCCGGAAGCGCGCCGAGGCGACGCGCTGGCTCGGCAAGCCCGTCCACGCCGTGATCTTCGCCCGCTCGGACACGACGCTCGGCTCAGCCGAGCTCGCGCCGCTGGCACGCGCCCTCCTGAAGGCCATGCAGCAGCTCCAGAGCACCAAGCCGGATGAGCTCGCCGACAAGCTATCCGCCGCGGCCACCGGGTTCCCCGAAGACTTCGCGGCCCGGCTGGCAGGCGCCCGCGAGAGCTTCATCACCGATGGCCGGATCACCTCGGACATGCTCGAGGAGGGCATCGAGCTCGCTCGCGCCCGGGTACCGATCCCAGTCAAGGTCGATCTTCCCCGCCGCCTGGACCGGCTCCTCCTGATGAAGCCTTTGGAAGAGGTGCTCGGCCGCCGACCCTGACCCGCGCGCTAGAGCAGGCCCCACTGCTCGAGCAGGCGTCGCGTGGTGGACAGTGGCAGGCCCACGACGTTGGTGAGACAGCCGTCGACGGCGGCGATCAGGCCCGCGCCCACGCCTTGAACGGCGTAGGCGCCGGCCTTGTCCAGGGGCTCCCCGGTCGCCACGTAGGCTTCGATCTCGGCGTCGGTGTAGTTGCCCATCGTCACCCGCGTCGTGACGGCGGCAGTCTGCTCCCGCCGGCCGCCCGCGTCGACCAGCGCGACGCCCGTGATCACCTCGTGCGTCCGGGCGCGGAGCAGCTTCAGGATGCGGACGGCGTCCGGCGGGTCGGCCGGCTTTCCCATGATTCGCCCGGCCAGCACCACCTCGGTGTCGGCGCCCAGCACGACCGGACGCGCTGAGGCCGGCTCGGCCAGTGCGGCGGCCACGGCCCGGGCCTTCGCCAGGGCGACGGCGACGATGGCATCCGCGGGCGGGCCGGGCGGGTGCTCTTCGGCGATCTGGCTCGCCGAGACCGTGAACGGAACGGCGAGTCGGGCGAGGAGCTCTCGGCGACGGGGGGAGGCCGAGGCGAGGATCAGCGACGGCGTGCTGCTCAGGTGACGATCAGGGGATTGGCGTCGGTGATGACCCGGTCGGTGCTCTCGATCGACCGCGCGAGGAACTTCGGCAGGTTGAACGAATGCAGGTGGGCGTGCCCGTCCCAGTAGCCCAGCCCTGCGGGATCGAGCCGCTCCTGGATCAGACGGTCGACGTCGGCGACGCCCAGGTGACGAGGATCGTCACCCTTGCTCGCCAGGATGAACCCCCAGGGCGTGCCGAAGCAGGAGATGAACCCTTGATAGGGGGCGACGACCGGGAAGACGTCCTTCAGGGTCCGGTAAACGGCGCTGTAGAAGAAGAGCTCGTTGACCTTGGTCATGCCGGCCTGCATGGTCATGACGCCGCGCTCGGTCAGCCGGTCCCGGACGAGGCTGTAGAACTCCTTGGTGAACAGCAAGCAGGCCGGCCCTTCCTCGAGCGGCTCGACCAGATCGATCACGATCAGGTCGAACCGGTCGCTGGTCCGCTCCAGGTAGGCCCGCGCGTCCTCGTGCAGCACCCGCGTGCGCGGATCGTCGAAGGCGCCCTGGTGCATCTCGGGCAGGTGCTGCTTGCACTCCTCGACCACCTCGTCGTCGATGTCGACCATCAGGCAGTCGGTGATGCTCTGGTGGCGGAGGATCTCCCGGACGGTCGCCCCCTCACCGCCCCCGATCACCATCGCCCGCGTCGGGTTGGGGTGCGCCAGCAGGCCGGGCTGGACCAGGATCTCGTGGTAGATGAACTCGTCGGCCTGGCTGGACTGGATGCGGCCGTCGAGCACCAGCACCTTGCCGTACGAGTGAGTTTCGAAGATCTCCATGAACTGGAACTTCGTCTGCCGGGAGGCGATGGTCCGGGCGATGGCGTGCATGTGGCCCTCGACCGGCGTGGTGGTCTCGAAGAACCACTTGTAGTGGGGCGGAGCGGTCATCCTCGCACGGGCACGGCCTTGTGGGAGAAGGGGCTCGGAGCCTGGAGGAACACGCCTCGCTGCAGCTCGACCACCGAGGCCCGAGCGGCCCCCAGCTGCTCCACGAGGTAGTCGACCGCCTCCTTCGGCCGGAGAACGTCGCCGCAGGAGAACACGTCCACGGCCGCGTAACGGTACTCCGGCCACGTGTGGATGGCCAGGTGCGACTCGGCGATGACGACAACTCCGCTGATGCCGAACGGGTTGAACTCGTGAAACACGACGTCCACGATGGTGGCCTGAGCCCGCTTGGCCGCTTCCACCATGGCGCGCTTCACGACGTCCAGACTGTTGAGGGCTTCTGCGTCGCAGTCGAACAGTTCGAGCAGCAGGTGGCGCCCCAGTGCTTGCACTCTTTCCCTCCTCCCTTGTGTCTTCTCTGCCGAAAAAACTTT
>Ga0187892_10006682_pt1 | contig 16978 bp, 11 predicted proteins | sample MA1701073metaG_FD_139345 | JGI IMG/M metagenome (GOLD analysis project Ga0187892, IMG submission 139345) | Bio-ooze microbial communities from a basaltic lava cave in the Kipuka Kanohina Cave System on the Island of Hawaii, USA - MA170107-3 metaG ... | reverse complement strand
GGCACCGTCGGCACCCGGCGTACCCGGATCGCCCTGCGGACCCTGCGGGCCCGGCGCACCGTCGGCGCCATCGGCACCGTCGGCACCCGGCGTACCCGGATCGCCCTGCGGACCCTGCGGGCCCGGCGCACCGTCAGCGCCATCGGTACCAGCGGGACCCTGCGGACCGGGATCGCCCTGCGGACCCGGCGCACCGTCGGCACCAGCCGGACCCTGCGGACCCGGCGCACCGTCAGCGCCATCGGTACCAGCGGGACCCTGCGGACCGGGATCGCCCTGCGGACCCGGCGCACCGTCCGCGCCATCAGCACCGTCGGCACCAGCCGGACCCTGCGGGCCCGGATCGCCCTGCGGACCCGGTGCACCGTCAGCGCCATCGGCGCCATCGGCACCTGCGGGACCCTGCGGACCGCTCGGGCCCGTGCCCGCGACCGCGTTGCCCGGCTGGAGCTGACAAGCGTCGCCCACCGCGACCATGCCGGTACCCGTCACCATCAGGTACGGCGCTTCGGTGGAGAGCGGCCCGTCGATCGTCGCCAGCATGCGGACGGCCTTCGGGAGCTTGGGGGTGCCCTTGACCTTGTGTCGCTTGTCGACGAAGAGCTGGAGCGAGGTGTCGCCGAGGAAGCGGTCGTCGGAGCCGAGCGACAGCGTGCAGTCGGCGTCGGAGAAGAGCTCGAAGTGCAGCGTGTCCGTCGCCGTCGCTGTCTTCAGCGGCTTCTGATCGACCAGGTATTCGACCTGGATCGGCTCGGCCTGGATCGCTCGAGCCAGCAGCAGCGCACTCGCCAGCGCGAGCCCACCCGTTTTCATGAGACGCATGGTCAGTGACCCCCAACACAGAGTTCGGGGTCGTTTCGGTTGGCGGGCCACGGCGCTTGAGCCCAGACCTCGTTGCCGGGGCAGAAAGCGCCCAGATCGTAACTGGCGCCCAAAAGAGTGAGGGCGCCGCGCGGCCGAAGCCGCGCGACGCCCTCGAGCTCATCGGTCGAGAACGACTACCAGGAGAGGCAGCGCGCCGAGCAGTTCACCGTCGCGTTACCGGAACCCGCGATGCCCGTCAGGCTCCAGCCTTCGACCGCGTCGAAGTGCACGCGGCAGGCTCCGACCTCGGTCAAGGTGTTGTCGACGGCCAGCAGCTGCACGTGCGTCAGGAAGCACATGCGGTTCTCGCTGTTGTCCGCGAGGGGGACCGTCGTCCCGTCGTGGTCGTCGAACACCGAGACCTCGTCCTCGAGGACCAGCGAGGCCACCGCATCGGCGCCATCGGCACCGTCGGCGCCAGCCGGACCCTGAGGACCGGCCTCGCCTGCCGGACCCTGGGCACCATCGGCACCCGCCGGACCCGGCGCACCGTCGGCGCCATCGGCACCGTCGGCACCCGCCGGACCCTGAGGACCGGCCTCGCCTGCCGGACCCTGGGCACCATCGGCACCCGCCGGACCCTGCGGACCCGCCTCGCCCTGCGGTCCCATCGGACCCTCGGGACCCGCCGGACCCGCCTCGCCCGCCGGACCCTGGGCGCCATCGGCGCCAGCCGGACCAGCCGCGCCCGCCGGACCCGGGGCGCCATCGGCACCCGCCGGACCCGCCTCGCCCGCCGGACCCGGGGCGCCATCGGCACCAGCCGGACCAGCCTCGCCCGCCGGACCCGGGGCGCCATCGGCACCCGCCGGACCCGCCTCGCCAGCCGGACCCTGGGCACCATCGGCGCCAGCCGGACCCGCCTCGCCAGCCGGACCCTGGGCACCGTCGGCACCCGCCGGACCAGCCTCGCCCTGCGGACCCATCGGGCCCTCGGGACCCGCCGGACCCGCTTCGCCAGCCGGACCCTGCGGACCGACCTCGCCCTGCGGACCCATCGGACCCTCGGGACCCGCCGGACCCGCTTCGCCAGCCGGACCCTGCGCGCCATCGGCGCCAGCCGGACCCGCCTCGCCTGCCGGACCCTGCGCGCCATCCGCGCCGGCCGGACCCTGCGGACCTGCCTCACCGGCCGGACCCTGCGCACCATCGGCGCCGGCCGGACCCTGCGGACCCTGCGCACCATCGGCGCCCGCCGGACCCTGCGGACCGGCCGCACCATCGGCGCCCGCCGGACCCTGCGCGCCGTCGGCACCCGCCGGACCCTGCGGACCCGCGGGACCCTCCGGGCCCTGCGGACCGCTCGGACCCGAGCCCGCGACCGCGTCACCGGGCTGGATCTGGCACTCCTCGCCGATCGCCGAGATGCCGGGGCCCGTGACCATCAGGTAGGGCGCCTCGTCCGCCACCGGACCGTCGATCACGGCCAGGATGCGAACGGCCTTGGGCAGCACGACGCCGCCCTTCACCTTGTGGCGCTTGTCGACGAAGTAGTTGATCGACGCGTCGCCGACGAAGTACTGCGTCGAGCCGAGCGATTCCGTGCACGCGGAGTCGGAGAAGAGCTCGAAGCTCAGCGTGTCCGTCGCCGTCGCGGCCTTCTTGAAGGCCTTCTGGTCGACGAGGTACTCGACGTGGATCGGCTCGGCCTTGGCCGCTCCGCCCACCAGGAGAGCGCCCGCCAGTGCGAACGCGCCCATTCTCGTGAAGCGATTGGACATCGTTGTCCCTCATTCGGAGTTTGTGGTTGAGTAGCCAGCCGCCGGGCCGTACTCGCTGCGTGAACGGGCGTGCACGGACTCCAACTCCCTCGTGGGTTGCCCGCCTACACGAGTTGGTGACCCGCGGGAGTCCGGGCGACGAGAAGAGCCGCAGCGCGAAGCGCGAGCCTTCGCGCAGTTGGGCGGAGAGGTGCCGGCTGGTTAGCCCGGGCTACCTACTCATTTTCGTGTCGCAATCGCGAAACGACGGGCGGCGACGTGGCCCCTCAACGCCCCTCGAAGCGGGGCTCGCGCTTGCCGAGCAGGGCGGCCACGCCCTCGCGGAAGTCCGCCGTCTCGAAGCTCCGTGACTGGAGCAGCGCCTCGCGCCGCGCCGCCGTCTTCGGATCCCAGGCGAGCCCCTCGTAGAGCGAGCGCTTCGTCCAGCGCACCGCGAGCGGTGCCGCGCTCGCGATCTCCGCTGCCAGCGCGCGTGCTCGCACGAGCACGTCGGCCTCGGGCACGGCGTAGTGGACGAGGCCGCGGCGCTCGGCCTCCGCGCCGTCGACGAGCCGGCCCGTCAGCAGAAGCTCCACCGCGTTCGGCACGCCCATCAGGCGCGGCAGCAGCCAGGTGTTCGCCATGCCGGGATGGAGCCCGAGTCGCACGAAGTTCGCGCCGTAGCGCGCCGACTCGTTCGCGACGCGGAGGTCGCAGACGATGGCGAGCCCGAGCCCACCGCCGATCGCGTGGCCCTGCATCGCGGCCACGGTCGGCACCTCGACGTCGAGGAGCGACAGGAAGGGCGCGTAGGTCTGATATGCGCGCTCGTGCGGTGCCCAACCCGCGCCTTCCACCGCCTCCTCGCGCCGTGCCTTGAAGTCGGCGCCGGCGCAGAAGCTCTTGCCGCGGCCCGTCACGATCAACGCGCGCAGGCTCGCGTCGGCCTTCGCGCGCTCCACTGCCTCGGCGAGGCCCGCGAGCACGTCGGGCGTCATCGCGTTGCGGTTCTCCGGGCGGTTCAGCGTCAGCTCGCCAATCCCACCGGCGACCTCGTAGAGCACCGCGGGCTCGCTCATGCGCCGCCGGCCTCGCGCGGCAGGTTCACGAGCTGGCGCGCCATCACGATGCGCTGGATCTGGCCGGTGCCCTCGACGATGTCCATTGCCTTCACGTCGCGGAACAGCTTCTCGATCAGGTGGTCGCCGCGGCCACCCACCGCGCCGAGCAGCTCCATGCCGAGGCTCGCGACCTCGTAGGCGACGGCCGGCGCCACCGCCTTCGCCATGGACGCTTCGACCAGGTTCGGCCGCTGGTGATCGGCGAGCCAGGCCGCGCGCAGCGCGAGGAGCCGCGCCATCCGGAGCTTCCGCGCGCTCCGCTCGAGACGGTCGCGCACGCGCGCGTCGCCGAGGCGGTCGTGCTCCTGCACGAAGGCGAGCGCCGCGTCGAGCGCAGCCCGCCCGATGCCGACCGCCATCGCCGCGATCATCGGCCGCGTGGCGTTGAAGGACGCGAGCGCGCCTTTGAAGCCCGCGCGCGCGGCGTAGTGCGTCTCGCCGCCCAGCAGGTTCGCAGCCGGCACGCGGCAGGCTGCGAGACGGAACGAGGTGCTCTCGTACGCCTTGAGGCCCATCTTCTTCTCGATCTTGAACTCGCCGAGCCCCGGCGTGCCGCGCTCGACGACGAACGCGCGGTGCCCCGCGCGTCCGAGGCTCGCGTCGACCGTGGCCCACACCACGATCCAGTCCGCGCGGCTCGCGTTCGCAGCGAAGGACTTCTCGCCGTCGAGCACGAAGTGGTCGCCGTCGCGCTTCGCGCGCGTCTGGATCGCGGCCACGTCCGAGCCTGCGCCCGGCTCCGTCATCGCGAACGAGCCCCAGCGCGGCCGCTCCGGCGCGAGGAAGGGCCCGAGGAAGCGGCGCTTCTGGTCCTCCGTCCCCATCGAGAGGAGCGGCGGCTCGCCGAGGCCCGGGCCCGGTGCCGAGACGGCGACGCCGCGGTCCCAGTAGGACTGCTCCTCGGCGAGCAGGAGCGTGGTGCGCGATGCACCGACCTCGCGCTCGCGCGCGGGCTTCGCGGCGGCGTCCGGGTCCCAGCGCGTGCGCCCGAGGCCGAGCTCGAGGAGCGTCTGGAAGTAGGGATCGTCGGGCGGCACCGGGCGGCCGAGCCGGTCCGCCTCGAGGCCGAGCGGACGGATCCGCGCCGCGCCGAGCCGGCGCACGCCCTCGAGGCGCGCGGCCGTCGCGGCGTCGAGCGCAAGCTCCATCAGCCGCGCTCCCCCGTCGAGAGCATCACCGGCGGCGGCTTCGCGACGAGCGCGCGGCCCGCCTGCTCGCGCGCGAGATCCACGCCGCCGAGCAGGAGCCCGAGCGCGCGCGCCTCGCGCGCGTGCTTCTCGACGGGATAGTCCTGCATGAAGCCGTGGCCGCCGAGGATCTGGATCCCGTTCGGGCCGACGAAGGTCGAGGCCTCGATCGTCTCCGCGAATGCGGCCGCCGCGAGCGTCTCGAACGCGAGTCCCTGGTCGGCGTGCCAGGCGGCCTCGTGGAGCAGCAGGCGCGCGCCGTCCACCGCGGCGCGCATGTCGGCGATCAGGAAGGCGAGCGCCTGGTGGTGCGCGATCGGGCGCCCGAACGCGACGCGCTGGAGGGCGTAGCGGCGCGAGAACTCGGCGGCCTCGCGGAGCACGCCGAGGAGCAGCGTGCCGAGGTAGAGCCGCGCGCGCGCCAGGGCGCGCGCGGCGGCGGCGGCGTCCTCGAGGTGCGCGACCACGCGCGCGCCGTCGAGGCGGAGCTCCGAGGCGCCCGCGGCGCGGAGCCCGGCGCCGCGGAGCGGCGTGCGCTCGATCCCGTCGCGGACGAGGAGCACGCGCTCCACACCGAGGATCACGAGCAGGTCGATGCGGTCGGCGGGAACCCAGGGCACGCTGCCGAGCACGCGGCCGCCGGCTTCGGAGAGCGCGGCGTCGGCTTCGCACACGAGCACCGCGCGCGCGCCTTCGGCGTCGAGGAGCGGCGCCAGGTGCGCGCGCACCGCCTCCTCGCCGCCGGCCTCGCGCACCGCGTAGAGGGCCGGCCCGAGCGGGTCGAGCGCGAGCGCGGCGCCGGGATCCGCCGCGCCGAGCTCCTCGTTCACGAGCGCGCGCGCGAGCGCGCCCTGCCCGGCGCCACCGTGCGCCTCGGCCAGCTCGAGGCCCGCGAGACCCGTCTCGCCGAAGCGCTTCGCCACGGCCGCGGCCACCGCGCGCGCGGCCTCCGCCTCGCGGAGGTGCGGCGCGAGCTCGGCGCTCGCGAACTCGGCGCTCGTTCGCGCGATCAGCTCGAGCTCCGCGTCGAGGCCGAAGTCGAACATCGCGCTCACCGTAGCGCGGGGCAGGAGCCGGCGAGGCCTGCCGCCCAGGCGATCGCGCCCTCGAGCAGGGCGGCGTGCTCGGGGCGCGCGTAGGTGGCGGCGCCGTGGCCGAGGGCCGAGTAGAACACGCGGCCCGCGCCGAGGCAGTGGCTCCAGACGACTGGGTGATCGCCCATCGCGAGGCTCTGCCAGAGCTGGCGCGGCCGATAGCTCGACTCGTCGAGGCTCGCGAGCACGCGCACGCCCGGGCCGCGCGGGCTCGTCTCGAAGCTGTACCACTCGTCCTCGTGGAGGAAGCTCGCGCCGAGGCCCTCGGTGGCGGGATGCGCGCGGTCCTCGACCACCACGCGCGCGGTCTGGAGCTGCGGGAAGAGCGGATGGCCGACGAAGCGCCCGCGCAGCAGCTCGTCCGTGTACCAGTCCCAGAAGCGGAAGCGCGTGCCAGCCGCGCCGTGGACGCCGACGAAGCCGCCACCGGCCTCGATGAAGCGGCGGAACGCCTCGCGCTGCGGCGCGCTCCAGTTGTCGCCCGTCGCGTTGTTCGAGACGAGCACGCGGAAGCGCGCGAGGAGGGCGTCGTCGAAGACCGCCGCGTTCTCGGTGGCGAACACCTGCCAGACACGGAACTCGGCGATCTCGCGCACCGAGCGCTCGCAGGCGGGGATCGCCTCGGCGTGCCGAAAGCCGCTCGTCTTCGAGAAGAGGAGGAGCGCGACGCGACCGTTGCGTCCGAGCTCGGCGGGCAGCGGGGGCGCCACGCGGTCCACCACGGGCGGCCGCTTCCCCTGCGCCGCGCGGAGCTCCGGCCAGACGCAGAGCGCCGCGCTCGCGAGGAGCACGAGCGCGAGCAGGAGCACGAGCCGGAGCACGCGCCTCACGGGTCTCCTCCGCGTTGCCTGTGGTAGCACGCTCTGCGAGCGTATGGCCGCGCATGGCTCGCGCCCGCTCGTTCTCCGCCCGGCTGCGCGCGTGGTTCGGCATCGACCTGCGCTCGCTCGCCCTGTTCCGGGTCGCGCTCGGCGCGCTGCTGCTCGTCGACCTCGCGTCCCGCGCGCGCCTGCTGGAGACGAACTACGCCGACCTCGGCGCGCATCCGCGCGAGCTCGTGCTCGCCTACGAGACCGCCGCTGCCCTGCCCTGGCCCCATCTCCTCTTCGGCTCCACGCTCGCGCAGGGCCTGCTCTTCGCCGCGGCCGCCGTCGCGGCGCTGCTGCTCGCGCTGGGCTGGCACACGCGCCTCGCGACCGTCGCCTCGTGGCTGCTGCTCACTTCGCTCCAGGCCCGGAACCCGCTCGTGCTGGACGGGGGCGACCACCTGCTCCGCGTGCTGCTCTTCTGGAGCATGTTCCTGCCGCTCGGCGCGCGCGCCTCCTGGGACGCGCGGCACCCCGCGGCAGACGCGGCTCCGGACCTCGTCTGCTCGCCGGCATCGGCGGCGCTGCTCCTCCAGGTCGCCGTGATGTTCCTCGTGACGGGCCTGCTCAAGACCGGGCCCGAGTGGACGAGCGACGGCACCGCGATCCACTACGCCCTCTCCCGCAAGTGGTGGATCCTGCCCCTCGGCGAGTGGCTGCTCGCGCATCCGCCGCTCCCAGCGTGGCTCACGCCAGCGGTGCGCTGGTACGAGCTGCTGGGCCCGCTGCTGCTGTTCGCGCCCCTCGCCACGGCAAAGCTCCGGCTCGTCGGCATCGCGGGCTTCCTCGGCCTGCTCGCGGGCCTCGGCCTCGGGCTCCGGCTGAATCTCTTCCCGTGGATCGGAGCCGCCGGCCTGCTGCCGTTCGTGCCCGGCCTCGTGTGGCCGGCGCACGCCGCGCCGGACGCCGTCCCGAGCGCGGCGCGCCGCATGCTCGCGGGCGCCGTCGGGGTCGGCGTGCTCGGTCTCCTCGGCCTCGTGCTGTGGATCAATGCCGGCTCGGTGAGCTCGCGCCTCGAGCCGCCGGCCGCGCTCCGTAGCGTGGCGTCCCTCCTCCAGCTCGAGCAGAGCTGGAGCATGTACGCGCCGAGCCCGCGCCACGTGGACGTGTGGTTCCGGCATCGCGGCCAGCTTCGGAACGGCGCGCCCGTGGATCTCGACCGCGCGACCGGCGGCGCAGGCTGGGAGAAGGTCGAGCGGGCCTGGCGCGACTACCGCTTCCAGTACTTCCTCCAGAAGCTCGCGGCCCCGAAGTGGGAGGTGCCGCTCCGCGCCTACGGCGAGTGGCTCTGCCGGCGCTGGAACCTCGATCGGAGCGGCGGGGCGCGGCTCGACCGGATCGCGATCGAGCGGGTCGTCCAGCCGATCGCGCTGCCGGGCGAGGCGGCGCGCGAGCCCGAGAGCCAGCACGCCGCGGGGATCGTCTGTCCCCTCTAGTCACTCGCGCCGCCACGGAATGCGCTGGCCGTCCCCGCGCTGCATCGTCACGCCCGTGACGGCGCCCGCCTCGTCCTCCTCGAACTCGAGCACGAGCAGGCCGCCCGACGGATCGTCGGTGGCGAACGTCCCGTCGCTCTGCGCCGCGAGCTCGGCCATCCCACCCTGGCCCGAGACGCCCAGGAAGAGCCGGTCCGCGCGCCGCTCGAGCGTGAGCGCCGTGCTCACGATCGGGAGCCCGTAGCGGCCCGCGTAGCGATCGAGGCGGTGCGGGACGTCGAGCGCGAGAAGCTCCTCCGCGCGCCAGGGCTCCGCTCGGCCCGCGTGCGCGGCGCGCACCTCCGCGACCGCTCCGGGCGCGATCGGATCCCCGGCGTGGCCCCACGCGCGGCGCGCGAAGGTGAGGAGGGCTGCGAGCGCGTCGTCGCTGAAGCGCGGGTCGCCGCCGTGGCCGGGCATCGCGAGGTCCCACGTCTCGTCGCCGACGCGGAGCGGCCCGGCGAGGCCGTGGAGCGCGATGCGGATCGCCCAGCCGTCGGCGTCGAGGAGGAAGCGCGAGCCGACGAGGGGCGGCGCGAGGCCCGGCTGGCCGCGCCCATCGGCGCCGTGACAGGCGGCGCAGCTCGCGGCGAAGAGCGTGGCGCCGGCCTCGCGCCGCGCGTTCTCCTCCGCCGTAAGCGGGCGCGCGCCGGCCGGCTCCGGGTCGCCGGGCCAGGTGAAGCCGCGCCGCGCACCGCGGAGCGCGCGCGCGAGGTCGCTCCCGCCCGCGAGGGCGGTCTCCGCGAAGAGCGGATGCGGTGCCGGGAGCTCGAAGCGCCGCGCGCCCGGCCGCCGCACCTGCGCCGCCACACCCTCGGCGAGCGCGAGCTTGGCGCGGTCGCCGTCGGGAAGTCTTGCAATGCGCTCGAGGAGCGGCGCGACCTTCCGCGGGTCCGTGCGCGCGGCGAGCAGCGTCGCGCTCGCGAGCGCGCCGAGCCAGCGCTCGCGCGCGGCCGCAGGCCAGGCCGGGTCGGCGAGCGTGGCGTCGAGCGCGGCGCCCTCGAGCCCAGCCAGACCCGAGAGCACTGCCTGCGCCACGAGCGCGTCGTCGGGCGCGGTCTCGACCCGAGCGAGGAACGCGGCAAGCGGCCGCTCCGTCGCCGGGAGCTCGCCCAGGCTGTGGAGCGCCTGGAGCCGGACTGCGGCGTCCGGGTCGCCGAGGCGCGCGAGCACGGCCGCGCGCTCGGCGGGCGTCGCGCCCGCGCGGAGCCGGCCCTCGCCCGCGCGGAGCGCGGTGCGCCGCACCTCGGGCGCGGGATCGGCGAGCGCCGCCTCCCAGACGACGGCGTCGAGCGCGCCGAGCCCCGCGAGCGTCCAGAGCGCGTGAACCTTCGCGTGCAGCGTCGAGCGCGCGAGCTCGCGCAGGAGCGGGAGCGCGGCGGGGTCGGCGTCGTGGATGAGCCAACGCTGCGCGCGGTCGCGGAGCCAGCCGTTCGCGTCGCCCAGCAGCGCGACGCGCTCGGGCGTGCTCATGCGCGACACGTCGGGCAGCGCGGGGCGCGGCACGCCGGCCGGCACGACGCGCCAGATCCGGCCCTGCTCGAGGGGCGCCTCGAGCCCCTGCGCCTTCACATACGCGCGCAGGTGGTCGGACGCGTAGTTCCGGTGCTGGATCACGCCCCGGTACATGTCCACCACGTAGAGCGCCCCGTCCGGGCCGAAGGCGAGGCTCACCGGGCGGAAGCGCTCGTCCGTCGAGGCGAGGAACTCGCGCTCGCCCCACTCCGGGTCGTCGTAGAGGAGCTGCTCGGCCTGCGCCGCGAGCCCGTCGATCGCGACGCGGAAGCGCGCGACCACGTTGCCGGCGGGCTCGGCGACGAACACGTCGCCGCGCGCCTCCGCGCCGAAGCGCTCCGCGCGGTTCACGGCGAGCCCGGACACGGCCGTGGGTCCGCGCTGCCGCCCGTCCGGGCGGAGCACGCCCGGGAGGTACGCGCGGTTGAGACCGGGTGCCACGCGCACGCCGTGCACCGTCGCGTCGCGCGCGAGCGGCTCCGCCACGCCGGGCCTGCGGAGCCGCGGGTCAGTCGCCGGGTGCCGCGCCAGGTAGTCGGCCGGGAACAGGTCCACGAACAGGAAGGCCGAGTTGTGGTTCGTGTAGAGACGGCCCTCGTCGTCCTGTGCGATTCCCCACTGTCCGCGGAACGCGCTCCGCGCCTCGCGAAGGACGCCTCCCTCGACGCGGAAGCGCCGCTCCGACTTCGCGTTGTAGAGCCAGCCGTCGAGCGCAGGGAGGAGCCCGTTCTCGGCGTGCTCGGGATCGTGGCTGCCCGCGGCGTACGGCCCGAGGCGCCGCGGCGCCTCGCAGCGCCGCGCCACCTCGAAGCGCGGGCAGAGCCAGAGGTCCGGCGGGACGCCGAGCAGCACACCCTCGGGCAGCACCGCGAGCGCGCGCGGCAGCACGAGGCCGTCGCGCAGCACGTGGCTCGCGTCCATGCGCCCGTCGCCGTCCGCGTCTTCGAGCACGACCGCGCGGCCGACCGGCGCGTCCTCGCCGCGCCCGTCGAGGTTCGGCATGAAGCCGCGCATCTCGATCGCGTAGAGGCGGCCCGCCTCGTCCCAGTCGATCGCGACCGGCGCCACCACGAGCGGCTCCGCCGCCACCAGCTCGAGCTCGAAGCCGGGCGCCACGCGGAAGCTCGCGAGCGCCGCGGCGGGCGCGAGCACCGGCGCGGGCGGCGGCTCGAACGAGGCGAGGATCGCCTCGGGCGAGGGCTCGCGGAGCGCCCACCAGGCCGCGAGGGCGAGCCCGACGGCCAGCGCTCCGAGCGTCGCGAGGCGCCGCATCGGACGGAGCAGGTAGCATGCCGCCATGACGACGGCCGAGCTCGAGCTGCGCGCTTCCCCTCCGCCGCGCTACCGGCCCTGGCTCCAGCGTCGGATCGAGACGAGCGGGCTCCCGCTCGCGGCGGCGGGCGTCGCGGTCGCGGCGCTCCAGCTCGCCGCCTTCTTCGGCTGGATGGCGCTCGGCTGGGCGTTCGGCGTGGGGAGCGCCGCCGACGACTGGTTCTGGCGCGAGATGGTCGGGCCGAACGTGATCATGGCCGCGCTGATCGGCTGGGTGCCGGTGGCGATGACCTGGTCGCGGCGGCGCGCAGCCGCCGAGCTGGACGCCCTCGCGCCCGCGCTCGGCGCGGACGCCGCGCGCCTCCGCGAGCGCTTCGAGACCTTCCCCCGCTGGCCGATGGCGCTCTCCGGCGCCGTGCTCGCCGCGCTCGTGCTGCCGATCGTGCGCTTCGACCCCGGCATGCGCGCGGGCTTCGACCAGGCCCACGGCTTCGGGCGCGCCTGGCTGCTCTTCGTGAACGCGGAGGTGGGCTGGCTCGTGACGCGGGCCGTGCTCGAGGACCTGCGCGTCGCGCGCATCTTCCGCGACGCGGGGCAGAGGCTCGCGCTGCCGGACCTGTTCGACCTCGCGCTGCTCCAGCCCTTCGCGCGCCGCGCGGCCGAGGGCGTGCTCCTCGGGGCGGTGTCGGCTGCGCTCCTCTCGCTCATCTTCGCGGGCGAAGGCTGGGCCTCGACCACGCTCCCCTTCCTCGTCGCGCTGATCCTCGTGCCGACCGCCGTCGCGCTCGCGCTCCCGCTGCTCGGCGTCCACCAGCGCATCCAGGCGGCAAAGCGCGAGGAGCTCGCCGGCATCCACGCCGCCGTGCGGACGGAGCGCGCCGCGCTCCTGGCGGGCGGCCCGGGCACGCGGCTCCCCGCGCTCCTCGCGCTCCGCGCCCAGGTCGCCGAGGTGCGCGAGTGGCCCCTCGACCTGCCCGCCTTCGCCCGGCTCGCCGGCTTCCTCGCGATCGGCCTCGCCTCCTGGGTCGGCGCGGCGCTCGTGGACGTGGGTCTCGAGCGGGTCCTGCGATGAGGGGCTCCGCGTGAAGCTCCGCCACCCGCTGAGCGGGGCGCTCTACACGCTGCGCGACGACGGGCTCGTCGAGGTCGAGCACGCGGGCCAGACGGGCGTGTTCGCGCCGACGGGCGCCTGGCGCGCGGGCGCGCTCCGGAGCGCCGATCCCCACTTCCTCCTCTGGGTGGGCGGGCCGGGCCTCGCGCCGCGCGGCGCGCCCGCCGCGCCGACGGGCGCCCCCGGCCCGGCCGCGCCCCGTCCACCCCCGGACCTCTCCCGCGGCGCCCCGGGCGCCGACCCCGCACGAAGGAGCCCCACGATGGACCTCGGACTCTCCGGCAAGAAGGCGTGCGTGACCGCCGCCTCGCGCGGCATCGGCCTCGCGATCGCGAAGCAGCTCGCCGAGGCGGGCGCCGACGTGGCGCTCTGCGCGAGGGGGGCGGGCGCGCTCGAGTCCGCGCGGAAGGAGCTCGAGGCGCGCGGCGTGCGCGCGTTCACCGAGACGCTCGACGTGGCGGACGGCGCCGCGCTGCGCGCCTTCGTGACGAAGGCGGGCGAGACGCTCGGCGGCCTCGACGTGTTCGTGGCGAACGCGAGCGGCGGAGCGGGGATGGGCGAGAGCGCCTGGCAGGCGAACTTCGAGATCGACGTGCTCGGCGCGGCACGCGGCGTCGAGGCGGCCCTGCCCTTCCTCGGCGCGTCCGAGTGCGGCGCCATCGTGTTCGTGAGCTCGACCGCGGCCCTCGAGTACCTCGGCGTCCCGCAGCCCTACAACGCGATGAAGGCCGCCTTGATCGCGCACGGGCACGACCTCGCGCAGGCGCTCGCACCCCGCGGCATCCGCGTGAACTGCGTGTCGCCGGGGCCGATCTGGTTCGAGGGCGGCAGCTGGCAGATGATCGAGCAGACGATGAAGCCGATCTACGAGCGCGCGCTCGCGCAGTGTGCGATCGGGCGCATGGGCACGCCCCAGGAGGTGGCACGCGCGGTCGTGTTCCTGGCGAGCCCGGCGGCGAGCCTGATCACCGGCGCGAACCTGGTGTGCGACGGCGGCTTCACGAAGCGCGTGCAGTACTGAGGAGGAGGCGATGGCGTCGGGAGAAACGCAGGGGGACCCCCGCTCGCCCGGGCTCAGCTACCAGCAGCTCCTCGACACCGACACGCGGCCCGTGCCGGAGGTGCTGCGCTGGCAGTCGGAGGCCGACGTGCCCGTCGTGCGCGTGCCGATCGAGCGCTACACGTCGCGCGCCTGGCACGACCGCGAGGTCGAGAGGCTCTGGAAGCGGGTCTGGCAGTTCGCCTGCCGCGAGGAGGAGATCCCCGAGGTCGGCGACCGCACGGTGTACGAGATCGCCGACCTCTCGGTGGTGATCGTGCGCGCCGCGCCGGACGAGATCCGCGCCTTCCCGAACGCCTGCCTCCACCGCGGGCGCCAGCTCTGCGACGCCGCGGGGCGCGCCGCCGACCTGCGCTGCCCCTTCCACGGCTGGACCTGGCACCTCGACGGGAGCCTGAAGCAGATCCCCTCGCGCTGGGACTTCCCGCACGTCGAGCGCGAGCGCTACCGGCTGCCCGAGCTCGCCGTCGGGACGTGGGGCGGCTTCGTGTTCGTGAACTTCGACACGAAGGCGGCGCCACTCGCAGCGCACCTCGGCGAGCTGCCGCGCCACTTCGAGCGCTGGCCGCTCGAGAAGCGCTACACGGAGGCGCACGTCGCGAAGGAGCTGCCCTGCAACTGGAAGGTCGCGCAGGAGGCCTTCATGGAGGCGTACCACGTGGTCGCGACGCACCCGCAGCTCCTGCCGGGGATCGGCGACGCGAACTCGCAGTACGACGTCTGGGGCCGCTTCAGTCGCGCGATCACCGCGAACATGACGCCGAGCCCCCACCTCGGCGGGGAGCCGAGCGAGCAAGACATGCTCGACTCGCTGATCACGCGGAGCCTCGATGCGGAGCCGGCGTTCCGGGTGCCGGAGGGCATGACCGCGCGCCAGTTCCTCGCGCAGCTCTCCCGGGCGCAGCTCGGCGCGAGCGTGCCGTCGGTGCAGGAGCTCACCGACGCCGAGCTCGCGGATTCCTTCTACTACACGGTGTTCCCGAACTTCCATCCGTGGGGCGCCTACAACCGCATCGTCTACCGCTTCAGACCTTTCGGGAATGACCCCGACCGCTCGCTCATGGAGGTGATCTACCTCGCGCCCTTCCGCGGGCGCCGGCCGCCGCCGGCGCCCGTCCACTGGCTCGGCGACGACGAGGACTGGACGCGGGCGCCCGAGCTGGGTTTCCTCACGCGCGTGTTCAACCAGGACACGGCGAACCTCGGCCGCGTGCAGCGGGGCCTCCACGCGGCGCAGCACACGCACGTGACCTTCGCCCGCTATCAAGAGACGAAGATCCGGCACTTCCACCACCTGCTCGAGCGGACGCTCGAGTGAGCAAGCTAGACCCGGAAGGAGCGACCGACCGGTCGGCCAGCGCGCAGCGAGCCCCCGCGAGGCTTCGCCTCGGGGGAGGCGAGCGAAGCAGAAGTCTGGAGATCCACGTGGACCGCGACGCCTGCACGGGCGCGCGTGCGTGCGCGCTGCGCGCGCCGGGCACCTTCGCGCTCGACGCCGAGCACAAGGCGGTGGTCGCCGAGCCGCCGGCTGATCCCGAGGAGGCGATTCTCGCCGCGGCGCGCTCCTGCCCGAACTTCGCGATCGAGCTCCGCAAGGATGGCGAGCCGATCGGCTGAGCTTTTCACGAGGGGACGGACCTTTTTCTTCACTTCTCCCCCCCGGGCATTCGTGAAAGAAAAGGTCCGTCCCCTAGTGAAGGACGACGAGCCGGTCGTCCGCGCGGAGCGCGCGCGCCGGGTCGGGCGGCGAGATGATGCTGCGGTCGGCGCACTGGATCGCGAGCACCACGCCGCCGCGCGTGCGCCGGAAGTCCACCTCGCGGAGCGAGCGGCCGACGAGCTCGGCCTCGACCGGGACGCGCACGATCGTGCCGGCCTGCGGCGACGGCAACCCCGAGAGCAGGCTCATGAGCTGGCTCTGCTCCTCGAAGGCGGCGAGACCCGTGTGCTCGCGCAGCAGCTGCTCCCGCACGTGCGCGAGGTGGCCGACCACGCGCTCGTGTACGGCGGCGCGGGTGAGCACGCCGAGGAAGCTCCCGTCGCGCGGGTCGAGCACGGGAAGCGCGTCGGCTCCCGAGCGCTCGAGCCGCGAGAGCGCCTCGTAGAGCGTCTCGTCGGGCGCGAGCACTGCGCTCGGCGCCGACATCACGTCCGCGGCGATCACCACGGCCGGCAGCTCTTCGCTGCCGAGGATGGAGCTGAGCTCGGCGACCGCGATCACGCCCACCGCGCGCCCGCGCTCGACCACCACCGCGAGCGGCGCCTCGCCGGGCGGGAGCGCCGCGACCACCCGCGCGAGCGGCGTCGAGCGCTCCACCACGGCCGGCCACACGCCGCGCATCGCCTCCTGCACGCGCACGCGTTCGAGGAGCCCGACCACGGCGTCTCCCGCGTGCGCGGGCGAGTCCGACGCGCCCGGCACCTGCTCCTCGATCAGGCCCTCGCGCGCGCCGACCAGGTAGGCGCTCATGCACACGATCATGAGCGGGACGATCAGCCCGTAGCTCCCCGTCATCTCCATCACCATCACGATCGCCGCGATCGGCGTGCGGAGCGCCGCCGCGAGCACGCCGCCCATGCCGACCGGGATCAGCGCGCTCCGGAGCGCCTCGGGCATCAGGCCGGGCACGAGCGCCTCGCCGAACGCGCCGAGCCAGGCGCCGACTGCGCCACCGATCCACAGGCTCGGGCCGAGCACGCCGCCGGCCGCGCCGCTCCCGACCGTGAACGCGGTCGCGAGCGCCTTGCCGAGAACGATGGCGGCAAGGACCAGCGCCCACGTGTTCCAGCTCCGCCCGGTGCCCGCGAAGAAGCTCCCGTCGAGCGCGTTCTGGATCACGCGGTACTCGACGTCCATCACCTGCGGCAGCGCGCACGCGAGCGCGCCCGCGGCGAGCCCGCCCAGCGCGGGGCGGAGCCAGAGCGGCACGCGCGAGAGGCCCGCGAAGCGCGACTCGGTCGCCTTCACGAGGCGCGCGAACACGATCGCGGCCGCGCCACACGTCACGCCGAGCACCACGTAGACGGGCAGCTCGAGCGCGCTCTGGAACGCGAGCTGGTCCGCGTCGGCGAGCAGGAAACCGCCGAAGCCGATGAAGGAGGAGAACGTCGCGTAGCCCACCGCCGAGGCGATGAACGCAGCCACGAGCGCGCTCGCCTCGAGCTCGGGCCGCCGGTAGAGCACCGAGCACGCGAAGAGCGCGCCCCCGAGCGGGCAGCGGAAGATCGCACCGACGCCGGCCGCGCAGCCCGCCACGAGCAGGGTGCGGCGCGCGCGTGGCGTGAGCTCGAAGAAGCGGCCGAGCGTCGAGCCGATCGCAGCGCCGAGGCCGGCGATCGGGCCCTCGGGCCCCGCAGAGCCGCCCGACGCGATCACGCCGACGCAGGCGGCCGCGCGTGCGGCGGGCGGGCCGAGCGGGAGCACGCCGTCGCGGCGGTGGAAGGCGAGCACGAGCTGGTTCGTGCCGTGCGCCGGCGGCAGGCGCAGCAGCCCCTGCACGAAGACGCCGGAGGCCAGGCCGCCGAGCGCAGGGAGCAGCAGGAGCTCGGGCCGAAACGCGAGGAACTCAGCGGCGCCCGGATCCGCGAAGCGCCCGACGAGCGCCGCGCTCGCCGCGTGGAGCGCGCTCCGGAGGGCCACGGCGGCGAGGCCGGCCAGGACCCCGGCCCCGACGGCCAGCACGAGCGTCCCGCCGAAGCGGTCGAGCCGGCGG
>Ga0187892_10006681_pt1 | contig 16980 bp, 10 predicted proteins | sample MA1701073metaG_FD_139345 | JGI IMG/M metagenome (GOLD analysis project Ga0187892, IMG submission 139345) | Bio-ooze microbial communities from a basaltic lava cave in the Kipuka Kanohina Cave System on the Island of Hawaii, USA - MA170107-3 metaG ... | reverse complement strand
GATTCTGCCAGCGCCAAACCTATCGCGCCATTAAAGCAGGGCGCGAATCATTCCGCCGCACCATCAGAAATGGCCAGACCCGAGGGCTTCGTTTCGGATGAAAGTCCCAACTGGAAGGCAGAGCGGCGACGCGGTACGCTTGAGGAATGAACCGGCCAGTCCTGCCTGATCAGCTTGTGGACCTCTCCGTAGACTTGGCAGGCATCCGCTTAGCCAACCCGTTGATGACCGCCTCGGGCACCAGCGGATATGGCCCCGAGTACGCCGAAGTGGTGGACCCGAAGCGGCTCGGCGCCTTCGTCACCAAGGCCGTCTCGCCCGAAGAGCGCAAGGGAAACCCGCCGGAGCGCGTTGTGGAGACGGCCGCGGGGATGCTCAATGCCATCGGGCTGGCCAACGTGGGGCTGGAGCGGTTCGTCACGGAGAAGGCGCCGTATCTTCGCGGCCTGGGCATTCCGATCATTGTCAATGTGGTCGGCCACTCGATCGAGGACTACCGAACCGTATGCCGACGGCTTGACGCCGTGGAGGGCATCGCCGGGCTGGAGCTCAACGTGTCCTGCCCGAACGTCGCCGACGGCTTGGAATTCGGCAATGATCCCAGACGGCTGCGAGAGTTGGTCTCTGCGGTGCGGCCGGATGTGCGTCGGGCCAAGCTGATCGTCAAGCTGTCGCCGAACGTCACCGACGTGACGGCGACGGCGGCGGCGGCCATCGAGGGAGGCGCCGAAATCCTCTCGCTCATCAACACGCTTCAGGGGATGGCCATCAACGTCGACACGTGGAAGCCAATGCTGGCCAATCGCGTTGGCGGGCTCTCCGGCCCGGCGATCAAGCCGGTAGCGCTGCACACCGTTCACCGGGTTTTTGCGCAGGTCGCGCGGCAGGCGAATGTCCCCATTATCGGAATGGGCGGGATCACCAATTGGCGGGACGCGGTGGAGTTTTTTCTCGCCGGTGCGACGGCTCTGGCGGTTGGAACGGCTCTCTTCGTCGATCCGCGGACGCCGCTGCATATCTGTGACGGTCTTGTCGACTACCTTCGCCGCCGCGGGCTGGGCAGCGTCCGAGACCTGATCGGTCAACTGAAGTAGCGATCCTGGAGGCTCTTACGCGCCGTATGGCAGCATCCAAAGATGGATCAGATAGGCGAGGATTGGGCCAGAGCAGATTGTCCCGCCGATGTCCACCGGGTCGATGGAGCCGGTTACCAGGTACCCAGCTGCGAAACCGATGGCCGCAAGGGCCGCCACAAAGCCGAGCGCTCTACGGAAGATCGGCGGGCAAAGCGGTAGTTTCCCTATCGACAAAAGGCGCGTAGTGGACCCGCCGCCGGCCGTACGCGGGTAGGCGATGGCCGGGCGCCGTCCAAAGTACAGTTTGCCGGCCGCCAGCAGCAACAACCCCATGATGAACAGGCCCCACTCCGACACCGTGGGGATGGGTTCCTCGCATATCTCGTCCACGCCATCACCGTCGGTATCACCAGTGCATTCCGATTCATCCCCCACGTACAGGGCCCCGCCGGCGAGGCACTCTTCCTCCGTGGCGATCCGGCACTCGTTGGCCAGGCAGCAAGCGCCGGTCGGTGGCGATCCGACGCACACTCGGGCTGTGCAGCTGTCCGACGCCGGGTTTGCACTCGCCCCGGCATCACAGACATTGATCACGTCAGTCGAACCGGCCGAGCTGGCGTGATTTGTGTGGCAACCCGAGTCCATGTCACTGTCGGCGGCGGCGAAGGCCGTCCACGCTGCGTATGACGGCACGACGACAGAGCAGTTATAAATTGCCGACTGGCCGGGGCCGAGTTGCAGGTCTGCGGAACAACCATCGGGTGGTGCCAACAGGTTGCAAGTCCCGATCGTCAGCCCCGCCCCACTCGCCGCGGTCAATAACGGCAAGTCGCAAACCTTCACGTTCGTCAACGGCGACTCGCCGACGTTGTTGATGATGAACCGGTAGATCAGGGCGAACGGGTAGTCCACCGAAGCGGCGACGGTCAAGTTGGCTGTGAACGCTCCGTCACAGGCGCCGTTGCCGTCGAAATCGGGACAGACCACTTTATGGCACTCGATCTGCGGCGCGCCGACGTTCACCCGGGCTGCGGCCACCGCGGAATCACAAGCGTCCGCGGCCGGCGGCGATGTCGGACACACCTCCGAATAGGCGTCGATGGTGACGTTGTTGGTGCAGTCGGGATTGAATCCGAAGGCCGAAAAGCCTACGGGCACACGAACCTCAAAGACGATCGTCAGGGTTTCACCCGGCGCGATCCACGGAGCAGCCGGACGGCAGGCCGCGAACGTGTAACAGTCCCGGGCGCTGCTCACGAGCGCCGCGGCGAAGTCCGACGCCACGCACGCCTCGACATTGGCGCCGTTGATTGCGGCATGAACCGAACCCGGCACGAGCCAGTCATGGCAGCTCAGGACATCCCGGATGCACAGTTGCGGTATCTTCACGAGCGCGCTCGTGTTTCGAACCTCAAGTCGGTAGATCAGGCGGGAACCGGGCAGCGCTTCGGCCGCCGCAGCATATTCCGCGTCCGCTTCATCCTGGCATTTGACCTGCTTGGTGAGGCTGATGTCGCATTCGGGAGGAACCAGAATCACAGCACTGCAAACGCCCGTACCGGCCACCACGGTCCCAGCCGGCAGGCAGAGATTCGGGGGAGGCGAAGCAACCGTTCCGGATACGGCAAAGCTGTTTGAAAACATGCCGTCGATGGTGCCGTCACAGGCGTCAAGGGCCCGCATGGCATCAGCCGTCTCGACGCGGATATTGCAGAACCACTGACCGACCGCGTCGGGAGCGACGAGCATTGACGTTCCCAATTGGCACGCTGGCGTCTGCGAGAATGAAACGCCGGGAGTGGAGGCCACGCACGCGGCCAGCGTCGGATCGGTAGCGGTCACGTTCAGCGAAAGATCACCGGTATTGACGGCCCGCAGGCGCATCCGCAGCAGAACGGGGAAGACCTTGTTGCGCAAGTCGGTAATGCTGCTGAATGCGCTGAAGGGCGAATCGGGCTCGCAGTCGCCATTCTGATCCCAAAGGAACGCCCATTCCTTACTCTGGCACACAAGCCCCAGGTCAAGAACATCGACCATAGCGTCGGCGGTGCCCGCGCAGCTGAACGCCGGCACCCCCGCCGGGCATACCGTCGCGGCTTCGGCCGTCAGAGTATTGATCGGACTGACCGTCGGATCGGCATTGACGGGGATGGATGCGTCAAAAGTAAGCGTGAGAGCCTGCCCGGGCGCCAAATTCGGCAGGCCGCACCGCGCGGAGGGGTCGAAGACGAACGGTGTGCCGTTGACGTTGAAGCCGGCGGGCGTCGTGCAATTAACGGCGCCGATGCGGAACCGAACGCTGTCCTCGAACACGATCTGGCCGGGCTGAGGACTCAATGTGTCAGTGACACGTAGGGCGCAGAGCGGATCGTCGCCGCCGTTGGTCATCGTCGTTTGGAACTCGACGCACGAGCCGGGTGAGGCCGTGAGCGTATCTACGAAGGAGCTGGTGGGAGAGTCGTTGATGCAGTTATTTAGGCAACGAACCTGCTTCACCAGATCGAGATCGCACGCTGAATGGCAGACTGTGGAAAACGACGAAGAAACCGTTTCCCCGGCCGGGCAGATTTGACCGGTGTTGACGGCGTTGGCCCTTAGCGTCGCACAATTGCGATAACAAGTCTCATCGGCCTGTCCCGGAGCATCCTCGGCCCGGCACGCCGGCCGAGCGTCGTCCAGCCGTAGGAACTCCGTCAATCCGGCCTGAGTCACAAACCGAATCACGCAACTCGACGCAAAGGCCCCTCCTGCGGGAACCGTCGCCGCGATTTGGCCGGGCGTCGCGCCGGTGCACAGCGGACAGTTGACGAAGACTACGCTTCCGGGCAGCGAGGTCTGAAGGGTTGCTATGTCGCCGCAGAGCGCGGCGTCGCTTATCGTCACTTGCTCGCCGATCTCTCCCGGATTGGCCGCGGTATAACGGTATTCAAGCTCCAAGGGCGCGGGCGGAAGTTGCAGCTTGTCCAGACCGGTGTGGAACGGTCCACCGGGCAGTAGCCTAGCCTCTTTGGTCAGGCGGACGCCACGGCACTTGATCTCCACCTCCGCGATATTGTCGTCGTCCATCGCCGCCGCCTCGCGCGCCGTGTCGATGACATCCGCCAAGTCGCTCACGGTCAGCGTAAACTCGTCGGCAACATCGCCCAACCCATCGGCAGGAAGGCACCCAGGAATCGCGCCGCAGCAGACCGCGTTGTTGCAGTCCTCTTCCTCGGCGTCGCCGTCGGGGCTGTCCAAACTCGGTGGATCGGGGGCGAGGATCGGATCGACCAAGGTCGTGCCCATTGCGGACACTCCGTTACGGCAATCCACGGCCTGATCGCACAGGGCGGAACCGTCGGCGGGGGCGCCGAGCATGACACGGAACGTAAAGACCAGTTGTTGTCCTAGGCCGACGGCGCACGGATCACTGGCCTCCAAAACGCCAATGCTCACGGGCACGCTCGTCGGCGCATTCAGTGCGCTCTCGAAATCATCACAGAATTGGGCCGCGGGGAAATCCTTGGGGGCCTGCATGACCTGGCAACTTGAAGGAACCAAGGCCGCGGTAGCCGGCGGCGTACAGGTGAGGGCATCCTGCACGGTCACGTCCAGATCACGATTGCCCCAGTTGGCTACCTTAATGCGAAACTCGACCTGCGAGCCGGGGGCCGCCATCACACCTTGTCTGAACGCCGAATCCGCTTCGCCGACGCATCGGCCTTCCTTGGTTACTTCGAGGTCCGGCGCAGCAAATTGGGCGTCAAGGTGAACGCGTTCCTCCGCGCCGCCGCCCAACGCCACGTCGTCGAACGAGTCCGCCACGTATCGGAAGCGGCCGCACGCAGGGTCGATCGCGTTGGGAAGCAGGTCGACGTGCCGAATCACCAGTTCGACGTCGTCATCGACACCGAAATCGAGGTAATTAATCACCCCGTCGTCGTTGGCGTCCAAGAAAAACAAGGCCTGCAACTGCGGTGAGCCAGGCAGAGAACCTGAGAGGTCGTCAAAAATGACCCAGCGGCGCACCGTCACCCCATTAATGACCTGGGGTACGCCGCCGGGATCGATGGCAATACCGCCGAATGGTACGGTATTTCGCCGTTCCCCGATGGTGACGGCCACGTCCGCCGTGCCATCTCGGTCGGAGTCGAGGTCGAAGACATAATTGTCCGGCAAACTGAGGCTCTTGGGTGACTCTGATACAACGCCGGGGTTGATTTCGGTCTGCGTCAGCCGACTCCCATCTCCATCGATGTCGAACGCAATCGGCTGTGTTCCTGAAATGCTGTCCAGGGCAGCGGGAGCCGTGATGTCCATCGCCAGAAAATACGCACCTTCGTGGTCATAAGCGGCCGGGTTGTACGAGGCGAACACCCGGCCGATATTGAAGCCTGTGGGTAAGGGGATGCCGTGGGATGAGCCGGGTGGGTCGCGAAACCCCGTTAGCCCGGCAGCGTTGCTCAGGCCCGGTGCAGGCGAGTTGTCCCGAACGACCAGAACGCCTCGCGTCAGGGTCGCACCGACTTTGATCGCCCCGAAATCAGTATTCTGCGTCGGATCGACGATGAAATACGCCTGATCGTCGCCGAAATAGTTGATGAACTCGTTGATCTGCCCGTCCGGCGTGAACGTTGTGACGGTGAAGGGCGACAGCGCCTCGGGGAACGCCATCGCGCGGCCGGCGCTGATCCCCAGCCCAAGGCATGCGGCCAGAACCAACGCAGTACCCCAACTTATTGGACTTCCGTTCCGCATCACCCTCTACCTTCCCACCGTACGAACCAGTTCGCCGGGCCGGGGCACCACAAACGCGCTGGATGCGCGCGCCAAAGACCCGCGCGCAGCCCATGCGTCGCCAGTCGACCAGCTGGAACCGATGCTTCAGCCTTGCACTGAAAGGCACCGACCCCAACAAGCGGCAACCAATCTCGCGATAGACCCCTTGCCCAACCTCCCCCAAGCATCAATGACGGGATGGCAGCCCCTTCTAGCCCTCTCCCCTGCAACTGGCCAGCCGTCAATTATAGTACCACGTTGCGGATTCAACATCAACAAGGGAAGAGTCATGATGCCTCTTGAAGGAGCGAATTGAGGAGAAACTGCAAAGTCGGGTTTAAGGTCCGAAAACTCTAGTTGACTGCAGCGTGACAAATACTTAGCATTAATTCAGCTATCGGGACTAAGGCTCACGGGTGAGCGCAGTCAAGGGGCAGGAGGCCCGACCGATGTCACGTCAGAAAGGTCTTCCCAGACTAGGCCGACGAAGCGGCGTCCGTCGTCAAAGATCCGGCGGTTCGACCTCTGCGCGCGTCAGGCGACGGACCGGTACCCCCAGCGAACCGCATTCCATACGACGCTATTCGCCATACCCCCGAGCACGACGGGTGATGACTATGCCTGGAATACCGGTGCTACAGATCTGGGTCGGATTTCTAGCGGCCACCCTACTCGGGGCGGCCTCGACTATGATCATCGCGGGCTTGGCGGCGCGTTGCCGGGAAGTCTTTGGTGCGAGAGCTCCAACGTCGGCCTCGGTAGCCGCCATCGGCCTGGTCGCCTTGGGCATCGGGATTGGTGTTCCGCAACGATTCGCGGTCTGGCTGTGCGACCTCGCATGGCGGCGCCTGATCCATCGGGGTCAAACTTCCGAGATTGCCGTTGCGTTTTTTGGCCCTTCCTCGGCGGACCAGCCTCTTCAATGGGCGGTGTTGTCCGTCGTATCGTTGGCCGCGGGGGTGGCGACCGCCCTAGTACCGGTGCACCTGAGGCTGACCGGATCGTTTTACGGCTGGCTGCACGTGCACTTCGTTTGGTCCGATGTTCCCCTGGTCGCGCTGCACCTGTTCCTGGTGTCTCTTACCGGTGTGGTTCCCCTAGCGACCCTGGGCCTTGCTGTCGCATGCGCTCATCACCTTATTTGTCGTTGCGGGGCGTGGGCGCCCGCGGCGACGGGCTGGGCAGTTATGGGAGCGGCGTTCGGCGGTCTGATTTCGGGCTGGATGGCGAGCCACACCAGCAATAGTGACTTGACGCTGCTCGCCGCATCGCTTCCGGTTCTGACGCTTGCGCTCATAGCGGCGGCATCGGCTTCATCGCTCGGCTTCGCATCCGCGCGCCCCTGTAGCCGGATCGGACACGGCGCGGAAAACGAGAGATGGTCGCTCCCCATCGTTAGTGACGACAAGGCAATGCTTCTGCGGACCACGGTCATCAGCCTTGGCGCTGTTGCGGGTATTGTCGGCGGCGTCTGGGCGGGTTGTACATCTTGGATGACCGGTCAGAGCAGCGCACCCACGTGGCACCTCTTGGCCGTGCTGGCTCTAGGACTGCTCATCGGATGCCGAATACATCGCGATGCGCTTCGGACCGACCGGGTCTTCGGTGTCGCGTGCGCCTCCGCAGGACTATTAATCGCACTAAGCACATTGCGCGCAAGCGGAGAGTCGGCGCTAGGGTGGCTTGGCGCCGTACGGTTTGCGAGCCTGGCGTCGTTGGGTGTGGCGGTGGCGTATGGTCTACACGCGCGGCTTCAGTGCGTGGCCTCCCGCTCGTCGGTGGCCGCCTCCACGCTCGCATGCGTCTTACTTGCTGCTGGGCTCGGGATTGGTGTCGCAACCCAGGTGGCCGACTCGCGTTTCGGACCGCGGGCGGCGCTCTGGATTGCCGGGCTTTGCCTTGCCGCGTTGGGTGGGACGCCCATATTTCGCGACCTACCAATTCGTCGGCGCCAAGGGAGATCTGCGTGTGGACTCGGCCTATGAGTTTTCGCGGGACATTACGTACCGACTGACCATCGGCGGGAAGACCAAGGAGCGGGCCTTCAAGAAGCGGGATCAGTTCGCACCCGAACTGCTGTACTTCTCGAACTGCGTGCTGAGCGGCAAGGATCGGGCGCCGTGCGGCGAGGAAGGCATGGCCGGCGTTCGCATCATCGAGGCTTTGTATTATTCCGCCCAGACCGGTCAACCCGTTCGATTGAGCGAGTTTGAGCCTTCGCGTCGGGCCCAGCCCGCGCAGGAGATTCGCCGGCCGGCCATAAGGAAACCCCAGTTGATTCATGCTCGGTCGCCGTCGCGGGCGACGTGGCCCGCGGCGGGAAACCGAAGAACGTTTCCCACGCCGCAGGTTTGGCAGGAAGATTTGGAAGCCTACATCCGCAAAGCGCCGATGAAGACGTTGCTGATCGCTGCCGGGGCTGGAATCGCCTTGGGTTTCTTGTTGCGACGTCGCTAGGAACGGCCGCACCGTTTACAATCGTCGTCCGGCGCTGTCCTCTGATTGTGTCGGTACCGGCGCCGATGGCTTATTCTGGTAAGCGGGACGGTAGGGCGCAATGACTACGGATGGGCGGCAGCATCGGGCATCGCGCGAAGGGCTGGACGGGAGGACTCCGGAAGATCCGGTTCAACCCGATGCGCTTTCGGCCGCATTCGACAAACTTCGGAAGCATCTTTCGGAGCTTCGCGATTACGCGAAGTATTTCCTCCAGGCCAAGGGTGACGTATATAAAGTCGCGACTCGCCGGCTCATTGTTTTTAGCGCACTCGCCGTCGTGGGTGCGGTTGTCGGACTCGGCGGCTTGGTGGCGGCTGTCGTACTTCTCTTGAGTGGACTGGCCGGCGGACTGGGAGAGCTGCTGGGAAACCGCGATTGGCTGGGGCGGCTGATCGTGGCCGTGACGGTCCTTGTTGCGGCCGGCGTCGCGGTTGCGATCATCCTTTTACGGGTGCGAAAGGCGTCGCGTCGCAAGACGGTGGACAAATATGAAGAGCAGAAACGGCGGCAGCGCGTTGCCTACGGGCGCGATGTCGAAGGAACGCGCTGACGATCGCAGCGAAACGGAATACCTCGTGGATCAGGTGCTGGCCGCGAAGCACGAAATGCGGCGTGCGCTGGGCGACGTCAGCGGTGCACTCCGCGGCTGCGCGGATGCGCGTTCCTGGACCCGGCGATTTCCATGGAAAATGACGGCAACGGCGCTGGTCGGGGGCTTTGCGGCCTCGACAACGGTGATATCGTTGGTTCGTCGCAAGGACAGACAGAGGTTCGCGGCGCCAGCCCACTCCGATCACCACGTTTTTCCCAAAGGCCGGTCTTCGTCAACGAAGGCGCTGTCGATCCGAGTGCTTGGTTGGGTATTGAAGAATGTTGTCGCCGCGGCGGTCGCCGGCGGCGCGGGGATGAAGATCGCGGAGGCCGAAGCGCTTCCGACTGATTCCCTTTCCGAAATATCTATCTAATCCATCAGGCTCCTCCCGGACCGAGGCACTCCCGCGGAGGGAGTCGGCATTAGTCGCAGGCTCTTGCCGTGCCGCCGGCGGTGGTCGTGACCTTCGAAGCGCGCAAGGGTTTGCGCCTGACTTTCTGAGTTGCGGCAGCTACAGGCGCGGCGGTTGTCGTGCGTCGACCACGGTGCACGGGGAACAGCACTTCGATTCGGGTGCCCTTGTTGATCTTGGAAGTGACGCAGGTAACGGCGCGATGCTGGCGGAGAATCCCCAAAACGGCGGCCAGTCCCAGCCCGTGCCCCTCCGGCTTGGTCGTGAAAAAGGGATCGAAGATGCGCGACAAAGTCGCCTCGTCCATACCGCATCCGGTGTCAGTGACTGACATTTCAACGAAGCGCCCCGGTTTGGCGTCATGAGGAACGCATTGGTTGGCGCGCTTCTGGGTCAGGTTGGCAGGACGGGTCGCGACGTGGATCGTGCCCCCCTCAGCCATGGCTTGCTTGGCGTTCAAGCACAGGTTCAGAACGATCTGCTTGATCTGGCTGCGATCGGCGAAGATCGGTGGAAGCTTCGATGCCATGGTTGCCTTGATTTCATGCCGCCTACCGATCGAGGAGCGCACGAAGGGAAGGGCATCCTGGATGACGGCGTTCAGATCGGTTGCCTCCGGATTATGGCGGCCGGTCCGTGCGTAGGTCAGCAGGTTGCGGATGAGTTCCCCGGCCCGAGCCCCGGCTCCTTCAATCATCTCGAGGTGTTCCACCGCACGGGACGGTACGCCCTTGATTGAACGCAATAGCGTCGTGTTTCCAAGGATGACCATCAGCGAGCTGTTGAAATCATGGGCGATGCCGCTGGCCATGACGCCCAAACTGTCGAGCCGTTGCGTATTGCGAATCCGTGCTTCGAGCGCATCCCGTTCGGAGACGTCCATCGCCATGGAGGCGACTCCGGTAATCCGCCCTGCGGAATCGTGGAGAGCAGTATTAAACCATTCGCAGGTGAGCCGGGCGCCATCCTTGCGGACATTGGGGTTGACGGAGTGGCTGGATGTGTCCCCTTCCAGAAGGTGGGCCCAGATTCTGTCGACTGCGCGGACGGCATCGGAGGGAACGATCAGGTCGTAGGCGTGCCGGCCGACGGCCTGAGCCTTGGAAAACCCGAAAATCCGCTCCGCGGCGGGATTCCACTCCACAACGCGGAAGGCGGTATCCCACACAATGTAGGCCAAGGGCATGCGCTCGACGTGGAATTGCAGCTGTTGCAAAGCGTCGTTGAGCTGCTCCACGACGTCCCGATAGCTGTCGGCGGCCGCTATCGGCCGTCTCACGGACTTTTTCCCGGCGGTGCGGGACCGTCGCGTCCGTGGGGCTCGCATGGCACGGGCAGTTGGCATTGCCGCCTAATCATAGCCGAATCCGAAAGCCGGTGCGAATGAGGGTCCGCGAATCGCGACGCGGTCGTTTGCCCCCGATTCGATCTTGTGGTAGTTTCCCATGTACGCTTAAGTCATCGCCCGCAGGCGGTGGCACAGCCGGGTCGCCATGGATGGCGATCGTTCGTGGCTCAGGGAGGTACCTCACTCATGTTTCTCAAACGCGTAACCGTTTGCGGCTTCAAGAGTTTTTGCGACCGGGTCGACTTTGACTTCGGACCGGGGGTCACGTGCATCGTCGGGCCCAACGGCTGTGGCAAGAGCAACGTCGTTGATGCCTTCAAATGGGTGCTCGGCGAGCAGTCAGCGCGGTCGCTCCGCGGGCGGCAGATGACCGACATGATCTTCAACGGCTCTAGCACTCGACGCAGCAGCAGCGTCGCCCAGGTCGACCTGGTATTCAGCAACACCGATCGCGGCCTTCCGCTCGATCAGGAGGAAATCACCGTTAGCCGCAAGCTCTATCGTTCCGGTGAAAGCGAATACCTTCTCAATCAGGAGACCGCCCGGCTCAAGGATATCCGGGAGCTGTTCCTGGATACCGGCGTGGGGGTGGACAGCTATTCCGTCATTGAACAGGGGCGCGTGGACGGTCTGCTTTCCAGCAGCCCGCAGGAACGGCGGTTGATTTTCGAGGAAGCCGCCGGCATCAGCCGCTACAAGGCGCGAAAGCGCGAGGCCGAACGCAAGCTCGAACGGACACAGCAGAATCTGCTGCGGGTCGCGGACATCATCGAAGAACTGGAGAAACGCCTACGAAGCGTCAAGTTCGCGGCGGGGAAGGCCCGCAATTTCCTCGAATACGAGGCTCGGCTCAAGGAGCTGCGGGCCGGCTTCGCCATGGCCGAATACCACAGATTTACGGAGGAGATCGCCCGGCTCACTCGTGAGGCGGAAAGTTGCATCGATCGCGCTACGGCCGTGCGGACGGACATTGACGCCCGCGAGACGGAAGAATCGAAACTGACCCTGGCGCTGGACGATTTGGCTGAGCAGATTCGTGAAGCCGACAACAGACTCGTGCGAGCCAAGGCGGATCTCGCGGCGCAGGAAGACCGGATTGCCTCCGCGCGGAAGAGGTCTGACGAACAGGCAGCGCTCCTGGAGCGCGGAACAGATCGTTTGTCGGCGGACGGTCGGCGCGCGGAGGCCGGTCAGGCGGAGCTCGCCGAAGCCCAGGTCCTGGCGGCTTCCTTACAAGAGCAGACGCAGAGTCTTCACGCCGAGGTGGATGCACTCAACGAGCAGGATCGGGCTTTTGCGCGGGACCTGACGCAGACTCAAGCGATTCTGGAGGACGAGAAGGCCGGCGTCATTGATCTGCTTCGTCAGAGCGCAAAGACGCACAATGAGATCATTCGGTTGAATACCCACCGTGAGTCACTGGTTGGTCAAAAGGGCCGTTTGGCGCAGCGCGGCCAACAGATTTCGTCGGAGCTGGCGGCGAGCTTGATGCAGAGGTCCGAAATGGAGGGCCGCCTCGCCGAGGTGCAGGCGCTGATCGCGGAGGAGTCGCGACGCCTCTCGGAGAAGAAGGCGGAATCGGAGCGAGTCGGAACGGTGGCCCAGCGGCTGGTCGAAGAGCTTTCCCAGGCGAAGGAGCACCGCAGCGCCCTCTTGTCAAGACGTGACGTGCTGCTGGAGCTGGAGCGAAAGATGGACGGCGTGGGGGCCGGCGCAGCGCGAATCATGGAAGTCAGGAAAGCCCAGAGAGTCGACAGCTACGGTTCGCTGGATTGCGTGGCCGGCCTGCTGGCCGACGTTTTCGAGGCGGACGTGGCCCATGCCAAAACGGTTGAGGCGGCTCTAGGCGACTGGGATCAAGACCTTGTTGTGACCGACACAGACGAGTTCCTGGCGTTCCTGGCCCGGTTCGGCGAGTTGCCCGGCCGCGTGACCGTGCTCTGCGCCGACCGGTTGCCGCCGATCGTCAACGAGCGGGATTTTTCCGGCCGGCCCGGGTTCGTGGCTAAGGCCAGTGACCTAGTGCGGTTTTCGGAAAAGTTTGAAGGGCTCGCACGCCACCTGTTGGGCAAAACCGTCGTTGTGGAGGGTCTGGAAGACGCCTTGTCCGCCGCCCAAACGGATGTCGCGGGCCACCGGTTCGTGACCCTTCAGGGGCAGGTCGTCGAGCCGGATGGGCGCGTTCGCCTGGGACCCTCGTTCTCACGCGCCGGACTGATTTCGCGAAAGAGCGAGCTCAAGGACATTGACGGGAAGCTCGCGGGCATCGACCACCGGGTAACAACGCTGGCGGATCAAATCAACCGGACTCAGGCGGAAGTCAGCCACTTGGAAGGCGTTCAGCAGGAGTTGCGCACGGCGATCTATGAGTCCAACTCGGCTAAGATTGAGGTCGCCGCGGCGCTGCAGAACATCGCCGAAACGATCGAGCGGCTGAGCCTTGAGCAACCGCTGATTGCCAATGAGGTCGACCTCATCGAAAAACAGATCGACGATGTCCTGGCTCAGAGCGCCGAGGGCGGAAAATCCCTTGAGGCCTTGGATCGAAAGAATAAGGAACGAGAACGCGAGGTCGAAGCGCTGCAGGCGCGCATCGACTCGATCGTAGCCTCGCGCCGGCAAACGCAGGAGAAGCTGACCGAGGTCAAGGTGGCGGTCGGCCAGTTGACGGAAAAGCGGGCCGCGGCGGCGGAAAGAATCCATCGGCTCCGGCACGACCTTCATGAGCTGGAGACGTCGATCAGCGCCCTGCGCGGCGACATTGAACAGTGTCGCCAACGGATCGCCGAGGCGCAGGCGGCGATCAACGTCGGCCTCGAGCAGGCTGCCGGGCTTACCGCGGCGATCGGCGAGTTGGAAGCGGCCTCGACGGGCCTGCGGCAACAGCGCGAGCGGCTGCGGATGGACCTGGAAACGCTGGGCCAGTCGGTCAAGGCCGGTCGCGGGCAGCTTGCCGCCGTCGAGGCCGAACTCCATGCCTTTCAGATGTCCCTCGCCGAAGCCAACGTGCGGCGTGGTGAGCTAAGCTCTCGGGTGGCTGCGGAACTGGGCATCGACCTATCACGACGCTTCGAGGATTACCGGCATGAGGACCAGGATTGGCACCAGGTAGAGACAGAGATCGCCGAGCTTCGCGGCAAAATGGAACGGTTGGGGAACGTCAACCTGGACGCTATCGCGGAGATGGGTGAACTTGAGCAGCGGCTTGGATTCCTGACCGGTCAGCGGGACGATCTGGTCGACTCTCAAAAGGAACTGGAGCAGCTCATCGGCCGGCTGAACGATGAGTCACGCGAGCGGTTTGCGACCTCGTTTGAGCAAATCCGCAACCATTTCCGCACCATGTTCCGCCGGCTGTTCGGCGGAGGCCGGGCGGATATCGTCCTGGAGGACCCGGAGAATATGCTCGACTGCGGCATCGAGATCGTAGCTCAGCCGCCCGGCAAGGATTTGCAGATCATCTCGCTGATGTCCGGCGGCGAGAAGTCCATGACGGCGATCGCCCTTCTGATGAGCATCTTCCAAAGCCGCCCGGCGCCGTTTGCGATTCTCGACGAGGTGGACGCCGCCCTGGATGAAGCCAACAACGAGCGCTTCAACCGGATTCTGCAGGAGTTTGTGACTTCCACGCAGTTCATCGTCATCACCCACTCGAAGTGGACGATGAACACCGCCGATCAGCTCTACGGAATCACCATGCAGGAGCCGGGCGTTTCGACGCGCGTCAGCGTGCAATTAACCGGCGCCAACGTGGCCTGAGGGCGCCGAGAGCCCCTCTCCCCATTGGGGGAGAGGGTGGCGTGTGGGAGTTTTGGCCTGGGTTCTTGCATGCATTCCACGCGGCGTGGAATCACTTCGCCGCCGGTCATGTCTGTGGAACGCCCGCCGGCGCAGGCAAGCCCCCCATGGCGGGTTCGTCTCCCGCAACTTGACGAGAACGATACAGTAGAAGGATGAGGGAGGGGACCAGCAACGGCCGGATCAGGAATGTATCGATCAGGATGCCCATCGCCAATGCGACGGCCATCTCCTTCATAACCAACAGCGAACCGGCGAACATCGACGCAAACGTGGCAGCCATGATGATGCCGCAACTGCTGACCACCTTGCCCGTCCGTCGAATGGCCGCAGCGATGGCCGCTCGCGGGCCGGACGCGCGTAGTTCCTCGGTGATGCGGGTGACCACGAAGATGTTGTAATCCTGCCCCAGGCTGAGGATGACGATGAACAGCAACAGGTTCAGATGCCAATTCAGTCCCGCCATTCCGTACCACTGCCGGAACAGGAACCAGGTGACGCCGTAGGTGGCTAGGTACGTCAGGAGCGTCGCTCCGATCAAGATGAGCGCCTGGGTCAACGACCGGACGACAACGACGAGAATCAGTAGAATCAAGACTACGGCGGCGGCGGCGATGACTCGAAAGTCGCGCCGGCGGAGGTCGCGCATGTCCGCGTAGAGAGGAGTCTCACCGACCAAATCGACCCGCACGGTCGAGCTTCCCGTTGCGGATGCCAGCCCCGCCTCTGCGACAGCCTGCTGGGCCGCGGCCCGAATGGCCGGGACCATTTCCATCGCGGCCTTGCTATGTGGCTCAACGAGAATGCCGAAATCAAGGCGCGAGGCCTTCCCCGATCGGCCGACATAGAACGGGCGGGCCGCGTGGCTCATTAGCTCGCCGGAAAGCCGGTCCCTGGATCCCCCTGGCCCTGCCTTCGGCGTCGTTCGGATCGTGCCTAGCGGATCACCCAAGTCCCGCTGGTACGCAATCGGGAAGCGCTCCGCCAAAGTCGCGCCGAGCCGGTCGAGCGTCTGGTGCAGGACCGGCAGCGCGATAGGCGTGTCCAGCCGTGCACTTGTGGACAGAATCAGCGTCTGCTCGCTGATGCCGTTGGTCTGAAAAAAGTGCCGGGCGTAGAGCCGCGCGCCCCGAACAAAGGAAGCATCGGCCGGATACTCCGCATACGTGTCGTACAGCGGCTCCGCTCGCATGGCCACGATTGACCACGGAACCAGGATCCCGGTCATGACGAAGACGACCGCCACAGGTCGCTGGGTGGCTACTCGTGCGATGAAAGTCCAAAGTCTACTGTCCCTCGGCTGCGCAAGTTGGAGTTTGCCGGGCCACAAGAGTCGGCGACCGGCCAGCAACATGAGCGCGGGCGTGAGGGTCAGTACGGCGAAGGTGGCTACGCAGATCGCAAATGCAATCGTCGGTCCGGAGGTGTACAGGTCGCGGTTTGCCCCCAGCATTAGCGTGGCGAGGCCGGCGGCGTTGGTCGCACCGCTGGCAACGATGGCCCCTCCGGAGCGGGAGACGGCCGACTCGATCGCCGCCGACACGTCAGGATGGTGGGCCATTTCCTCTCGAAAACGGGCAAAAAGGAATAGACAGTAGTCGACCCCGGATCCCACGACGATCACGATGATGAACATCTCGACCAGGCCGTTGATCGGCAGCCAGACCGAAGCCGCCCAGCCGATGATCCCCATCGCGGCCAGCAACGATAGAGCGATCGTAACCAAGGGCAGAAGCATCGCGACGGGGGATCGATAGATCAGAAGCAGGATGACGGCCACCGCCAGAAACGCCCAGATGGTGGTGTGGTCTACGTCGCGCTTGGCGTTGGCGTCCAGCAGCTCTCCCAAGGCCGCGCTGCCGGTCACTTCGATTTGCAAGCCGGCCGGAGGCGCGTGCGAAGCTAGGACGCGCTTGACCTCTCGAACGCGGTTGACGCTGTGGTGGGTGAGCAGCTCCGCCGGGAGGCTGACGACGATGATCGCGGCCTGCCCGTCGGGGCTCTCAAGAAGAGGGCGCAGGTGCGGCGTCAGTGCGGCGGCCTGTACGTGCCATTGCATGGCATCGTTGCGCGCGGACAGATCGGCGGCGGCGGCCGAAATCAGGGTCTGATCGGCCTCGGTCAAACCGCTTTCGCGAACGAACAGGGCGGCCGCCCGGCTGGCCGGGGCGTGATTGGGGAATTCCTCGCGAAGCCGGGCGAACGCCTGCTGCGACGGCATATCCTCCGGGAGGAAGCCAATCGGGTCGTCGCTCAGTAGGTTTGAAAGGCGCGGCGCCGGCAGCCAGATTCCCAGACCGGCTACCGGCCAGGCGATGATCCAAACCCACCGCGACTTTACAACCCATCGTGCCCAGCGTTGCATACTTCTAACTAGTCGTCCCTGAAAAAGTCGGTTTCGGGCGTATGGGCGTATTCGATGGCGCAAACTTGGGGCGGCGGGGGTCGGCGTAAGGCGGGTGTGATTCGTCTATGCGGCAATCCGAAGCCCGGAACT
>Ga0187892_10006680_pt1 | contig 16981 bp, 20 predicted proteins | sample MA1701073metaG_FD_139345 | JGI IMG/M metagenome (GOLD analysis project Ga0187892, IMG submission 139345) | Bio-ooze microbial communities from a basaltic lava cave in the Kipuka Kanohina Cave System on the Island of Hawaii, USA - MA170107-3 metaG ... | reverse complement strand
TGAAAGCCGTCGCAGCCGGCGATGAAGTCGCAGTCGAGCCGCACGGACTCGCCGCCGAGCTTGAACGCGACATGCGGCCGGTCCGACGCGACGTCCATCGGCTGCACGTCCTCGGCCTCGGTGAGCACCGCGGCGTTGCGCCGATCGGCGGCAGTGAACAGGTCCTCCTGGATGCTGGTCTGGCCGTAGGCCACGAAGCGCTTGCCGACGTGCTTGCCTACGTCGATGAAGAAGCTGTCGCGCCCGGCCCAGACGATCTTCATGCCGTCATGAACGTGGCCCTCGCGCTCCATGCGTTCGCCCAGGCCGTTGGCCCGCAGCACGTCCACCGTGGTCGGCTCGAGCACTCCGGCGCGGATGCGCGACAGCACGTACTCGCGGCTTTGCTTTTCCAGGACCACGCTCTGGACGCCATGGCGGTGCAGCATTTCCGACAGCAGCATGCCGGCCGGGCCGCCGCCGATGATGGCCACCTGCGTTCTCATGGGCGCGACGAGCCGAGCCGGTCAATCGAACCCATAGAGCCGCGCGGGGTTGTCGACGAGTATCCGTTGCTGAAGCCGCGGGTCCGGCGCCATCAGTGCAAAGAGATCCGCGAGGTCGCCGTCGTTCGGCATGTGCTTGCCCACGTTGGGGTGCGGCCAGTCGGTACCCCACAGCACGCGCTCGGGAGCGGCCTCGATGAGCGCGCGTGCGAACGGCACGGCGTCCGTGAACGGCGGGCCGTTCGACGAGACCCGCTCCGCGCCGCAGACCTTCACCCAGCAGTTGTCGTTCTTCATGAACTCGAGCAGCACCTTGAACGGCTGCTGGTCGGGGCCGTCCCCCGCCTTCACCCGTCCCATGTGATCGATGACCATGGGGACCGGCAGCGTCTCGAACGTGGCCTTGAATTCCACCAGGTCCTCTGCATCGAGATGCAGGACCAGGTGCCACCCCATCGCCTTGACGCGCTGTGTCGTTCTCCTGAAAAACCCCATCTCCGGCCGGCCGCCGAGGTGCTTCACGAAGTTGAACCGCACGCCGCGAATCCCGCCCTCGTGCATGCGCTCGAAGTCCCGGTCGCTGCAGCGCTCGTCGATGATCGCCGTGCCGCGGTAGCGCCCGTTCGAGCGCGCGATGGCGTCGAGCGTGACACGCATGTCAGAGCCGTGGCAGCTTGCATGCACGATCACCGCGCGCTCGATGCCGAGGATCCGGTGCAGCTTCTGCAACTCCTCGAAGGGCGAGTCGGGCGGCCGGTACGGCGCGTCGGGCGCGTAGGGAAACCTCGCCGCCGGGCCGAACACGTGGCAGTGCGCGTCGCAGGCGAGCGGCGGCGGGCGGTACTTCGGCCGGCGCGTGTTCGGGTCGGGCGGCGCGGTCGATTTCATCATGGTTGCTCGCCGGCCGCAGTTTGCGCCGCTGCCGGCCTGTCTGGTAGGGCATCCCCCGACTAGCCGCTATAAGGCTTTGCTATACCCGGGCAGGGGGCCGGAGCGTCGCCGGGGCGAGCTCGCGGAGCAGCGCCATCACCGCGCGCGCGAGCGGCGTGAGCGGCCGCTGCGCCGAGGTGGCCAGCGCGAGCACGCTCGCGAGCCGCGGCTTGACGATCGGCCGCGCCTCCAGGTCCTCGCGCCCGCCGATGGCATGGATCGGCAGGATCGCGTGGCCGTGGCCGTCGCGCACGAGATCGAGGATCGCGGAGACGCCGTCGATCTCCCACGCGACTTTCATCTTCAGCCCGAGGTTCGCCATCTGCGTCTCGACGTGCATGCGCATCGCGTGCGGCCGGCTCGGGATGATGAGCGGGTGCTCGGGTAGCGCGGACATGGGCACGGACCGCGGCTTCTTCCGCCGCTCCCGGTCGCCGCGACTGATGAGATAAAGCGGCTCATCGACCACCGGGATCGTCTCCACCAGCAGGGACGGCACCGGGTTGTACACCAGCGTGATGTCGACGCGTCCGATCGCCAGCCACTCGAGAAGATAAACGGTCAAGCCTTCGACCACGCCGAGCGTGGCCTTGGGAAAGCGCGCGCTGAACGCCTTGACGAGCGTGCTGGTCAACATGCGGCCGACAGTGGGCGGCAAGCCGACGACAAGATGCCCGACCGGCGCGCCCTGGATCTCCGCCAGCCCCTGCCGCGCACGGTTCACCTGCTCGAGGATCCCGCGCCCGTGTGCGAGCAACCGCTTGCCGGCCTCGGTGGGGCTGACGCCCCGGCCGTTGCGGTACAGCAGGTTCTGGCGCAGCTCGACCTCGAGCAGCCGCACCTGGCGGCTGAGCGCCGGCTGCGCGATCGAGAGCAGCGTCGCGGCGCGCGTGAAGCTCCCCAGCTCCGCGACGTGGACGAAGTACTCGAGCTGCTTCAGATTCATGGCGGACGACTATAGCGACCTGCGATACCTGATAGCGTGATTATGCCCTGTAAGGCTGTTCCATCGCCTGAAAAAATGCAACCCATGAAGATCACCGTTGAAACTGTCGCAAAGGCCAAGCTGAACAAGGTCTGGGACGCCTGGAACAACTCTGCGGACATCAAGCGGTGGAGTACCGCCCAGGACGACTGGCACACGACGCGGAGCACCGTTGATCTGCGCGAAGGCGGGAGATTCGTGTCGCGCATGGAAGCCAAGGACGGCAGCGAGGGCTTCGATTTCGAGGGGACCTACACCCGCATCGTGCCCCACAAGAGCATCGAATACCGGATCAGCGACGGCCGGGAAGTCAAGGTCGAGTTTGACGAGCGCTCAGACGGCGTCCTCGTGAAAACGACGTTCGAGGCGGAGACCGAGAACACGCCCGAGGTCCAGCGCGCGGGGTGGCAGGCCATCCTGGACAACTTCGGCCGGCATGTTGGGGCGAAGGGTTGAGCCGGATTGACGGGGCGGCCCGGAGGCGAGCACCTGCTGCAGAAAGCGGGCGTAAAAAAATGACGCACGTGCCGTACAAGGGGAACGCGCCTGCGGTCACCGATCTCCTCGGCGGGCAGGTCGGCGCAGGGTTCCTCGCGACGCCCGGCGTGCTCCCGCACGTGAAATCGGGCGAACTGCGCGCGATCGCGATGTCGGGCAGGGAGCGGCTCGCCGCGCTGCCGGACGTCCCGACCGTGGCCGAATCGGGCGTGAAGGATTTCGACGTGCGGTTCGCGCTCCTTGCGCTCGCGCCGGCAGGCACCCCTATCGCGAGGCTGCCTTCCGCAAGCGCGGGTTGCCCTAGATTAGCCGCTCTTTGTTGAAGAAGCCCTTGCGCCAGCATGTGACCGTAATCTTGGCGAAGAGTCCTGCCTTCGTATATGGTTCCTCGGCGATGAAGCGCTCTGCCTCGGCCCGGTCGTCGGTGTCGATGATGACAAGGCTGCCCTGCGCCGCGGTGTCTTCGTCGTCGATGAGCGCACCAGCGGCAAGCAGCTTGTCCTTGTAGGCCGTGTAGTATTCGAGGTGGATCGCGCGGTATTCGGCGCGGATCTCCGCGGTGCCTGGCTTGTCTTCAGTCTGGATGGCGTAGGGCATTGGGGGCTAGGTTAAAGAAAGCGCGCTACCAGCGGATCGGTGAGCGAGATCTTCAAGGCTTCGTGGCCTTTGGTAGAGGTCCAACGTTGATCCAGCCAACGCTTCACGCCTTCGGCCTGGGCAAATCGAAAGTATTCGCGACCGGAACTTTCGCGTAGCCGAATCCAGCCAGGCGGGCCAGGGGCTTGATCTGATCAAGAAGGATCTTTCCATCCCTGAAAGCGGCCGCGTGGACATGCATCAGCACGATTCGTCCGACGACGATGACGGCGGATCCGATTCTGCCGTCGCCGACCCGTAGGGTGTCGTAGAGCTCGCACTCCATTTGAATCGGCGACTCCTTGACCCTCGGGGGCCTCACCTTGACCGACGCAATCCCGGTGAGGCCGACTTTGCGCATCTCGTCGACTCCGTAGGGGTACTCGGCCGAGCACTGATTCATCGGCTCGGCGATCCACTCGGCGACCGTGTTGACCACGAACTGCCGCGTGGCCTCGATGTTTTTCAAGGTATCTTTCTTGTCTCCATCGCTCTTGCGGGTGATCGCGACCATCAGGCAGGGGGGATCGCTGGAAACGCCGTTGAAGTAACTGAACGGCGCGAGATTGCCGACACCGCCGGGGCTGACGGTGCTGATGAATGCGATCGGGCGCGGGACGATCGCGCCGATCATCAGCTTGTAGATCGAAGCCGACCCCTCGGCGCTCGCTGGATCCACGCTGACCATCGAATCCACGGGCGACGCGATTTCGTCGCCAGGTTTCCACGTCATATCTTCAAGGCCACTCCAAAGAGCGCGTACGCGCAGGCCGGGGCGAGCCGGCGCGTCACGCCGGCATACTGTCCGTTAGCCCAAAAAGTCGCCTTTCTCAAGCCCAACGCCGTTGTGGCGCATGATGACGTACGCCGTAGTGACGTGGAAATGGACGTTCGGCATCGACCGCTCGAGCAGAAACTGCGTTCCTTTGAGGACCAATTCGCGGTCGCGAAGCTTGACAGTATCTCCCGCCGCACTAGTCCAGGGTTGCGCCTGAGCTTTGCACGATTCCCGGCCACCTTGAGAGATCGCGCGCCAGCAGACTCGCGAATTCGCCCGCGCTCTGGTATCGAACCTCGATCCCGACTTTCGCAAGCTGCTGTTTCGTATCCGAGGACGGAACGAACGCCTTGAATGCAGCCTCGAGCTTTCCGATGATCGCGGCCGGTGTCTTCGCGGGCGCCAGGATGCCAAACCAGATGTCGGAATTCACGTCGGCGAAGCCCAACTCCTGCATCGTGGGGATGTTGTCGAGCAAGGTGGTTCGCCTCGCGCCGGTCGTTGCGAAAGCGTTCAATTTATCGGCCTTGATCATGCTCATGGCAGAAGGCAACGACGCAAAATATGCCTCCACCTGCCCGCCGACGAGAGCGACCAGGGCTGGGTTTGCGCCTTTGTACGGAACGTGCGTGAACTTCACGTTCGCTGCCGTTTCCAGCATGGCGATCGTGAGATGGGGTACCGAACCGCTCCCTGCGGACGCGAAGTTCAGCTTGGAGGGATTGGCTTTCGCGAAATCGACGATGTCCCTGGGGGAGCGGAAACGCGAATCGCGGTTTACGACCAGGACCAGATCAGTGCTGCCGATCAGGGCTATCGGCGAAAAATCAGCGATGGGATCGTACCCGGTGCTCTTGTAGAGAAACGGATTGATGACATGACCGGTGGTTGCCAGCAGCAACGTGTATCCGTCCGGGGACGCCTTCGCCACGTGCGCCGTGCCGATGTTGCCGTTCGCGCCGGGTTTGTTCTCGACGATGACGGGATTGCCGAGCTCGGCCTCCAGCTTCGCCGCAAGAACGCGCGCCGTGATATCGGTGCCGCCTCCGGGAGGGTACGGAGCGACCAGGCTGATCGGTCTCGAGGGGTAGGTTTGCGAAAAGGCTGTCGCGCTCGACATGCCAACGAGCAAGACGACGAGGCGACCAACTGAATTGAGCATCATGGCTTACCCTCCGTTTCGGATGGACTTCGCTGGCTTGCCTGACCAGTGACGATGCGCTGCGCCACGCGGGAGGCGCTTTCCACATGCTCGATGGAGGCCGCGAAGGCCGCCTCGCCGTCGTTGCGCTCGATCGCCTTGATGATCGCCTCGACCTCCCGCCGCGCCTGCGGCAGCCGGCCGGCGCTGCTCAGCGTCATCAGCCTCAGCATGCCGATCCGGCTCTGCAATTGGCGCAGCGTCTCGCTCAGAATCTCGCTGCCGGCGCCTTCGGTGATGACGGCGTAGAGCTCTATCTTCACTCTTGCGACGAGCTTGGGGTCGCCTCTGTCGAAGGCCTGCTCCAGCCGCTTGTAGGCCTGCATCAGCTGGCGCCGCTGCTTGACCGAGGCGTTCGCCACAAACTTGCGGGCGGCAAGCCCTTCAAGCAGTGCCCTGATTTCGTAAAGGTTGACGGTGTCCTTCGGCGACAGCTTCGCGACGATCGGCCCGCGATCGGGGATCGTCTGGACGAGCCCCTCGGCTTCGAGCTGGCGCAGCGCCTCGCGCACGATCGTCCGGCTCACCTCGAGCCGCTCGCACAGGTCGCGCTCGATCAGGCGCTCGCCGGGACGGAAAACCTGCTCGCTGATCATCAATCTCAGCTGCGCGACCGCCTGACGCCGCAGCGGAGCCGCTATTCTGATGAGAGCCATCCGGGATTACCTCCGTCCCCTGAAGCGCCGAGGAACCATAATACGGTATGATCGGCCAGGGTACCAAGGTCGAGTGGAGTTCGCGCGTTGAAGGTCAAGACCCTTGCGGCGATGCCGGTCGAACAGCCGCTGGCCGATGCGTCGTTTCGCATCCGGGTCGGATCGGTGCCCGGCATCTCGAGCATCGTGGTCCGCGCCACAGCCGAGAACGGCGCGCAGGGTTTCGGCGTGGTCGAGACCGTCGCTCCTTTCTTCTTTCCCACCGATGCGACGATGGCGATCCTCAAGTCCGCCGCACCCTCCATCGTCGGCCACGGCGCGCTCGCGCCCCGCATCCCGATGCGGGCCTTCGATCTCGCCATGCGCAGCCGCAATATGCATGCGCTGCCCGTCCGGGCCGCCATCGAGTGCGCGCTTTACGATCTTCAGGCGCGGCTGCTGCGCATTCCGCTCCACGCCCTGCTTGGCGGGGCCCTGCGGACGCAGATGCCGACCTCGGTCATCGTGCCGCTGCGCGAGGCCAACGAGCTTCAGTCCTACGTGCGGGCGATCCTCGGCCGCGGCGTGCGCGTGCTCAAGGTGAAGGCCGACGGCTCGCCGGACCTCGATGTCGCCCGCGTTGCCGCGGTGCGCGAGGCCGCGGGAGCGGACATCGCGATCACAGTCGATGCCAACGGCGCCTACGAGGCGAAAACGGCGGTGCGCGTCATCAACCGCATGGAGCACGATGGCATTCTGCTCTTCGAGCAGCCGGTCGGCCGCCACGACCGCGAAGGTCTCGCCGTGGTGACGCGCTCGACCAACGTCGCCATCGAGGCGGACGAGAGCGCGGGGTCGCTGTTCGAGATCCGCGACCTCGTGCGCCGCCGTGCCGTCGATTCCGTCTGCCTGCGCATGCCGCGCCTCGGCGGCATCGAGGCGGCGCTTTTCGCCGCCCGCTTCTGCCTGGAGGAAGGCGTCAAGTTCCGCTTCGGCATGTGCTTCATGCCTTCCCTCGGGCAGGCCGCCATCGCGCATGTCGCCGCCGTGCTGCCCGAGCTCTTCATCGCCCACGAGATCCCCGAATTCCACACCTTTGGCGAGGACCCGTTCGATGGCGCGGTCGTGGAGAACGGGATGATCCGGGTCGATCCGTCCGCGCCGGGCCTCGGCCTCTCGCCGTTGCCCGAGCGCGACCACTTCACCGTTCTCGCCACCGCCGTCTGAGCCGGGCGGGGGATCCCATGCCGAACGAGCCAGCCATCCGCAGCAACATCGCGTGGAGCGACGCCGAGCGCATCGTAGTGCGCGGCCTCGATCTTCCGAGCGAGATCATCGGCAAGGTCAACCTCGGCGACATGGCCTACCTGGAGATCTTCGGCCGCCTGCCGAAGCCGGAGGAGTCGACCGTCTTCAACGCGCTCGCCGTCACGCTCGTCGAGCACGGGCTGACGCCGAGCGCCATCGCCACGCGCATGACCTATCTCGGGGCGCCTGAATCGATGCAGGCCGCCGTGGCGGCGGGGCTGTGCGGCCTCGGCACGGTGTTCGCGGGGTCCATGGAGGAGGCCGCCAAGGTCCTGCAGGAGGCGCTGGCGGCCGCTCCCGCCGAGACCGACATCGACGCGCTCGCCGCCGCCATGGTCGCAGACTACCGGGCGCGCAAGCGCACCATCCCCGGCCTCGGTCACAACCTGCACAAGCAGGGCGACCCGCGCACGCCGCGCCTGTTCGAGGTCGCCCGCGAGAACGGCTTCTGCGGCCGCTACGTGCTGCTCATGCAGGCGATCGAGCGGCAGGCCGGGAAGGTCACGGGCCGCCGCCTGCCCATCAACGCCACCGGCGCGATCGCCGCGGTTGCGAGCGAGATCGGCCTGCCCTGGATCGCGACGCGCGGCCTCGCCGTCATGGCCCGCGCGATCGGCCTCGTCGCGCACATTCTGGAGGAATCCCGCTCGCCCATGGCGAAGGCGATCTGGTACCGGTCCGAGGCGGAGGCCACGAATCACATTGAGAAGTAAGAAGAACCTCGATGCCGACCGTCGCCGCAAACGGACATCGGATTCGATACGAGGTCGAGGGGCCGGCGGGCGCAGCCGTTCTCGCCTTCTCGAACTCGCTCGGCACGACCCTCGAGATGTGGGACGCGCAGGTGCCCGCCTTCCGCGAGCGCTACCGCTGCCTTCGGTTCGACACGCGCGGCCATGGCGGAAGCGCCGTCGTGACAGGCCCCGCCACGGTGGACGATCTTGCCGACGATTTCGCCGGGCTGCTCGATGCGCTCGCCATCGACAGCGTTCATTTCGTCGGCCTCTCGTTGGGCGGCATGACGGGCCAGGCTTTCGCAGTCAAGTATCCACAGCGGCTGCGCTCGCTCGCGCTCGTCTCGACGACAGCGCATACGCCGCCGCCCGCAGCTTGGACGGCCCGCGCCGAAACGGTGCGCCGCGAGGGCATGAGCGCCATCGCCGACGCGGTGATGCAGCGCTGGTTCACGCCAGCCTTTCGCGAAGCGGCGAGTCCCGCGGTCGGCGACAACGAACGGCGCTTTCGGGAGACCTCGCCCGAGGGTTATGCTCATTGCTGCGAGATCATCGGGCGCCTGGATCTGAGAGAGACGATCCAGGCGATCCGCACCCCGACTCTGATCGTGGCCGGCGCCCTGGACCCGGCAACTCCGCCGAGCATGGCCGAGGACTTGCGCTCCCGGATTGGCGGCAGCGAGCTCCTCGTTCTCTCTGGCGCTGCACATCTGCTCGCCGCCGAACGTCCGGGCGCGCTTAACGCCTTCCTCAAGGCTTTCCTGCGGCTGAACGTGTGACCGATTGACCATTCCGCAGTTATTCCCGGTTGCGATAGCTGCTAGTGGGGCGATGCGATTTACCGGGGTCGCGGCCGTCGTTATCTTGCTGCGAAGGAGGGCCAGCCCGATGGCGATTCGCACGACCGTAGTGGGCTCCTGGTGGAACGCCGAGCAGCACGCGGCCGAGCTTGCGGTGCCGAGCGCCTCCGCGCGGATCCTGATCATTGGCTGAAGGTGATCCGCGAGCACAACATCACGCTGCAGTGAAGCCGAGCTTCGTCTTCATTCTCGCCGACGACCTCGGCTACGCCGATCTCGGCTGCTCCGGCGCGCGCGCCGACACTTCGCCGAACCTCGACCGGCTCGCCGCGCAGGGCATGCGCTTCACGGACGGGTACGCCAATTCCGCGCTTTGCTCGCCGACGCGGTTCGCGCTGATCACGGGGCGCTATCAGTATCGCCTGCGCGGCGCTGCCGAGGAGCCGCTGACCGGGCGCGCCCGAGGCAATAGCGCGCTCGGCCTGCCGCCGGATCATCCGACGTTCGCGTCGCTGCTGCGCGACGCGGGCTATGCAACCGGGTTGTCCGGAAAGTGGCATCTCGGCTATCCGCCGCACTTCGGGCCGCTGAAGAGCGGCTACCAGGAATTCTTCGGGCCGCTGGGCGGCGGGGTCGATTACTTCACGCACTGCGACCTCGCCGGGCGGCACGATCTCCACGAGGGCGACGCCGAGGCGCGCCAGAGCGGTTACCTGACGGACCTGATCACCGATCGGGCGGTGGATTTCCTGCGCCGGCGCGCCGCCGGGCCCTTCGTGCTCTCGGTCCACTACACCGCCCCGCATTGGCCGTGGGAGACGCGCGACGACGAGGCGGAATCGCGCCGCATCCGGGGCGCGATCCACCACATCGACGGCGGCAGCATCGAAACCTACCGCGGCATGATCCGCCAGATGGACGAGGGAATCGGCCGCCTGCTGGATGCGCTGCGACGGGCAGGCGCGAAGGACAATACCCTGGTCGTGTTCACCAGCGACAACGGCGGCGAGCGCTTCTCGGACAACTGGCCGTTCGCCGGGCAGAAGAACGATCTGCTGGAAGGCGGCATCCGCGTGCCGCTCATTGCCCGCTGGCCGGCGCGCGTCGCGGCGCGGCGCGTGACGGGCCAGGCGGCGATCTCGATGGATTGGGCGCCCACCTTCCTCGAAGCCGCGGGCGTCGCGCAGCACCCCGACTTTCCGATGGACGGGCGCAGTCTCCTGCCGGTGCTGGAAGGCGCGCAACCGTTCGGGCGGGAGCTCTACTGGCGCATGAAGTTCCGCGACCAGCGTGCCGCGCGCTCGGGATGCTGGAAATATCTGTCCGTCGAGGGCAACGAGTTCCTCTTCGACCTCGCCCGCGATCAGCGCGAGCGCGCCAACCTCGCCCGGCGCGAGGCCGGGCGGCTGCAGACGCTGCGCAGCCTCTACGAGAGCTGGGAGCGGACCATGCCCGGCATCCCGCCCGACGCAAGCACCGAGAAGCTCTACACCGAACGCGAGATGGCGCGACCCTGGTTCTGATCAAGGACGGTAGTGCCACGCGCCATCGAGAATCGGCATAGCTGCTAGTGCCGATCCGGGATACCTCAGTCCGCCCGGCCCGGACAGAATGAATTGCCGACAGGGGAGGACCTTCATGAGCACGACCCCATGCACCACTCGCCGCGGCAGCTTCGGTCGCGCTGCCGGCCCGCGAGCCCTCGTCGCGGCGCTCGCCGCGACGTTGGCCCTGTCGAGCCCGCTATCCGCCGCTGCGAAGGAACTGAGCCTCGCCTCGCCGATCCCGCCGGGCCATCGCTTCAGCCCCGCGTTCTTCAACGCCTTCGCCGAGCGCTTGAAGGAGCGATCGGGCGGCAAGCTCACGGTGAAAGTGTACGCCGGCGGGTCGCTGAACCCCTCGGTGCAGCGGCAGTACTCCATTCTGCTCGACGGCGTGGCGGACATCGCCTTCGTCGCGCCGATCTACACGGTCGATATCATGCCGGTCACCAGCACCGTCAGCGTCCCGGGGGTCTGCCGCGATGCGGTGGATTGCACCAAAGCGCTGTGGCGCGCCTATCCGCTGATCGAGAAGGAGTTCGACGCCAAGATCCTCGCGCTGTGGACCAACAACGCCCCGGTGGTGATCACGAAGAACAAGCCGGTGCGGAGCGCCGCGGACCTCAAGGGCATGAAGGTGCGGATCAGCGGCGCGCTGGAAGCGCCGTTCTGGCAGGCGCTGGGAGCGGCGCCGGTGTCGCAGCCGGTGACCGAGATCAACCAGAACCTCGCCAACGGCGTGATCGACGCCATCGCGATCGATCCGGCCTCGATCATCAGCTTCAAGCTTAACGATGTCGGCAGATACGTCACCCGCGGCGTTCCGGCGCAAGGCATCGCGTTCGCGCTGGCGATGAACAAGAAGGTGTACGCATCGCTCTCGCCCGAGGAGCGCCGCTGGGTCGACCAAAGCGGCGGCGAAACCTTCAGCATCGAGGGAGCGGCGCGCTCCGCGGAGGTAGACGACAAGGCGTTCGAAGTCTCCAGGAAGGCCGGCATCGAGATCATCGACCTGCCCGACGCCGAGGTCAGGAAAATGCAAGCGGCGATCGCGGCGGAGGTCGCCAAGTTCAGGGCCACGAAGTTCCGCAGCGGAGTCACGGGCGCGCAGGCTTACGACCTGATGAAGGGCAAGTGAGCCCGTCGCCGCCCCGCGACCCGGGCTGGCTGGACCGCGCGGCGGACGGCCTCGCCGCGGTTGGCGCGCTCGCCGCGGTCTTGCTGACGGGCCTGACCTGCGTCGCGGTGGTGTGGCGATACGTGCTGGGTCAGCCGATCTACGGCATCCACGACATCGCCAACCTGACCCTCGCGGTCTGTGTCGCCTGTGCCTTCTCCTACGGGGCGCGGCGCGGCGCGCACGTCAACGTCGATGTCCTCGAGCGGCTGGGCGGCCGGCGCGTCACGCGCCACACCGACGTCGCGGCGCGGTTGATCGGCATCGTCGCAGTCGGCTTCACGGCCTGGGCGCTGGCCGACAAGGGAAGCTGCGGCAGGGCCTGCGGCAACCTGACGCAGGATCTGGCGATCCCGCATTTGCCGTTCTACATGCTGCTCGCCCTCGGGTTCGGACTGTACGCGCTGATCCTGGTGCGGGAATTGCGCGCGGGGCTCGCGGCCTGGGGCGCCGAGCGCGACCCGCACGAGCACGAATGAGCGCGTGAATGGCGGAGCTGTGGATCGGGGCGGGCGGCGTCGCCGCGCTCCTGGGGTTGCTCGCGCTGCGGGTTCCGGTCGGCACCGCCATGCTGGCGGTCGGGATCGCAGGCTTGTGGATCGTGCATCCGGCCGGCGCGAGCGCGGTCGTCGCGACCGTCGCCGGCGCCGCCTTCCTGCTCTCGAGCAACGAGGCGCTCACGATCCTGCCGATGTTCATGCTGATGGGGAACCTGGCCGGTGTCTCGGGGATGACCCGCGACCTGTACGGTGCGGCGCATGCCTGGCTCGGGCACCTGCGCGGCGGGCTCGCTTCCTCGACCATCGTCGGCTGCGCGGGGTTTTCCGCCCTCACCGGCTCGTCGCTCGCCTGCGCGCTCACCATGGGGCGCGTGGCGCTGCCCGAGATGAAGCGCTATGGATACGACGACAGTCTCGCCACCGGCACTGTGGCGGCGGGCGGAACGCTCGGGATCCTGATTCCGCCCTCGGCCGGGTTCGTGATCTACGGCATCCTGACCGAGGAATCGATCGGCAGGCTGTTCCTTGCCGGCGTGCTGCCCGGGCTGCTGCTCGCGGCGCTGTTCGTCTTGGTCGTCTGGTGGCGCGTGCGCCGCAGGCCGGCCCTCGCGCCGCGTGCCGCCGCGCCGGCGGCGCCGGCGGTGCGGCTCGCCGAATCCGCGCGTGCGGCCTGGTTCCTCGGCATCGTGCTGCTCGCCATCGGGGGAATCTACGCGGGCGTGTTCTCGGCGAGCGAGGCGGCCGGAATCGGCGCGGCGCTCGCGTTCGTCGTGTGCGCGGTGCGGCGCACCCTGTCCTGGCCGGCGCTGAAGGATGCGCTCGCGAACACGCTGCATTCGACCGCAACCGTGTTCTACATCCTGATCGGGGCCTTCGTATTCACGCCCTTCATGGCGCGCAGCGGACTGCCGGCCGCCCTCACGGAAGCGGTGGTCGGCTCGGGCGCGCCGCCGCTCTTGGTCATCGCGGTCTGCGTCGCGGGCCTGATCGCGCTGGGCACGTTCATGGACGGCTTGGCGATCCTCGTCCTCACGCTGCCGGTGCTGCATCCGGTGCTCACCGGCTACGGCTTCGACATGATCTGGTTCGGCGTGCTGATGGTGATCGTGCTCGAGATGGGGTTGATCTCGCCGCCGGTCGGGCTCAACGTATTCGTGGTCAAGTCGATCGCGCCCGACGTCCGGATGAACACGATCTTCCGCGGCATCTGGCCGTTCTGGTTCGCGATGCTCGCGCTGGTCGCGCTGCTGCTGGTGTTCCCGAAGATCGCGTTGCTCCTCCCGGGCACCATGTTCGGCCGGGGCTAACGCGGCTAGCGGGGCCGATCCGCTATTCCCAATCGAGATAGCTGCTAGTCGCGCGATGCCATTCTCATGTCGGAAGCTTCGCACCACGTCGAGCCGGTGAGCAAGATCCGCGCGCGGGCGGAGGATCTGGCGCGAATCGTCGGCGAGGACCGGCTCTGGCTGGCGGCGTCGTGCGGCTTCGGGCGGCATCCCGCGCGCGACGTGCCGGCCTTGCGCCGCGAAATCGAAAACCTGGTCGCCGCCGCGGCGCCGCTCTGAGGAACCGCCTCGTGACCGGACTCCCGCCGTTCCATGCTGACCACGTCGGCAGCCTGCTGCGGCCCGCCGAGCTTGCGCGGGCGCGCGAACGGAGCAAGCGCGGCGAGATCGACGCCGGCGCGCTGCGCGAAGTGCAGGACCGGTGCATCCGCGACGCGGTCGCGCGGCAGGAGGCGATCGGGCTGCGCGCGATCACCGACGGCGAGTTCCGCCGCGACTGGTGGCACATCGACTTCCTGTCGGGGCTGGAGGGCGTTACCGCACGCCCCGACCCCGGCGTCGCGCGCTTCAGGGACATCGACGCGTCGGCGATGCCGCCGATCATGGGAGTGACGGGCAGGATCGCGCGCGCGGCGCCCGTGTTTGTCGAGCATTTCCGCTTCCTGAAGTCGGTATCACGAAGAACGCCCAAGATGACGCTCCCCGCGCCCGCCACGCTGCACCAGCGCGGCGGCGACGCGGTCATCGATCGCAGCGTGTATCCGGATCTCGGCGCGTTCTGGGACGACGTCGCGCGCGCCTATCGCGAGGAGATTCGCGACCTCGCCGCGGCGGGCTGCCGTTACCTCCAGATCGACGACACCAGCTACGCGATGCTGTGCGATGCGGAGTTCCGCGCCATGGCGGGGCGGCGCGGCGACGACCCGTCCGCGCTGGTGCGCACCTACGCCGCGGCGATCAACGCGGCGCTCGCCGGCCGCCCGGCCGGAATGACCGTGACGATGCACACCTGCCGTGGCAACTTCATGAGCTCCTGGGTGGGCTCCGGCAGTTACGAGGCGGTGGCCGAAGCGGTCTTCAACACGGTCGAGGTGGACGGGTTCTTTCTCGAGTACGACAGCGAGCGCGCCGGCGGCTTCGAACCGCTGCGCTTCATGCCGCGCGGCAAGAAGGTTGTGCTCGGCTTGGTCACGACGAAGACGCCGGCGCTCGAGAGCCGCGAGCTCCTGAAAAAGCGCATCGATGAGGCCTCGCGCTTCGTACCGCTGGAGCAGCTCTGCCTTTCCCCCCAGTGCGGCTTCGCCTCCACCCACCACGGCAACCGGCTGGGCGAAGGCGACCAGTGGCGCAAGCTCGAGCGCATCGTCGAGCTGGCTCATGAAGTTTGGGGAGACGGATGACGCTCCGCGCAGCGCTCGCTGTCGGCAGCGTCCTCTCGGCCAGCTTGGTCTCCTCGTTCGAGCCGCGTTGCCTGGGAGTTCGGATCACTGGAAGACGGACACGTTCTCGGCCATGAAGGCGGCGAGCGTCCGGGGCTCATGACCTGTAACGCTCCGGACCGTGTCGGTCGTCCTGGACAGGTCGCCACGGACGATCGCGGTGGCGATGTTGGCGAGGTGCTCGATCTCCCAGTCCGGCGCGCCTTTCTCACTCATCATCGCCCGCACGCGCTCGAACGGCGCCTGGACGTAGGGCACGTCCCTCCCGAGCGCCGCGGAGAGCGCGGCGGCGGCATCGTTCAAGGTAACCGGGGCGCCTGTGAGCTCGTAGGTTCGTCCCGAATGCCCATCTCCGGTCAGCACCGCCACGGCGACCTCCGCGGCATCACGGACGTCGATGATCCCGATCGCGACATCGCCCGCGAACAGCATCATCACCTTGCCCTGGGCCTTCACCAGCGGAGCGGTATTGAGCAGGTTCTGCATGAAAAAGTTCGGCCGCAGGATCGTCCAGTCGACACCGCTCGCCTTCAGGTGGTCCTCCGCCTGCTGGTGCTGGCGGGGTAGGGGCATCTCCCGATCGGTCATCATGCCCGATGACTTGACGATCCGGCGAACGCCCGCGCGCTTCGCGGCGTCGATCGCACTGCGATGCTGCTCGCCCTGAACCGGGGCGTGCCTGGACAGCAGATACAGTTTCTCGCAGCCGGTGCAACCCGCCTCGATCGATGCCGGGTCGTCGAGCTCGCCGACGACCAAGTCGACGCCGTCGCCAAGAACTTTGGCCGCCCTGGCCGCATCGCGCACGATACACCGGAATTTCGCACCGGCGGCGAGCAATCCTTTGACCAACTCTCGACCGGTGGTACCCGTGGAACCGATCACCGCGATCATCAGCAAGTCCTCCATGGTTGGGTCATTGGTTCAGCCTCCCGTCTGATTACGCCGAGAGGATTCGCTCTCCAAGCACGCGCACCCGGTCATGATACGAACTTCAAGATCCACAGCGACAGCGCAGGCACGTAGGTGATGACCATCAGCGCGGCGATGGCAAGCACGATGAACGGCATCAGTCCGGGGTACAAACTCGTCAGCGGCACTCGAAAGACCGCCTGGCCGACGAAAATATTCAACCCGAAAGGGGGCGTAAACGTGCCGATCGAGAGGTTCATCACGACGATGATCCCGAAATGGACCGGATCGACGCCCAGCGCGCCTGCAATGCTCGCAAGCAGCGGGGTCAGTATCAGGATCGCCGAGGCGGTGTCGAGCACAGTGCCGATGAGCAGCAAGAAGATATTGATCGCGAGCAGCGCAAGCCACGGCGGCATCCCCATCGCGGCAATGAAGTCGACCGCGGTGCGGGCGCTTCCGGTAAGCCCTGCCGACTCGCATCGGCGATGGTCGGTCAGCTCGGCTTCACCGTCGCCAGATACTCCTCCAGCTTCGCCCCGACCTGGTCCCGGATCGCGGACCCGTACTTCCACATCTCGGCCTTTTCCTCGTCGGTGAGCCTGCCGTCGATGACGCGGTAGCTGTCCCTGCCCTTGATGCGCAGCCACCAGGCTCGCGTCAGGCTCCGCTCGCGCAGCCACATGTCGATCAGGTTGAGGTACTCGAGCCGGGCGACATACGGAGTCATGTTGGTGTCCGCGAGCGAATACTCGCTCCCCACGAGCCAGGGACCGCCTTCGCCCCCTTCCACCCGCGGCGCAAGGGCAGCTTCCATGTTCTTGAACGCTTTCTCGAAGTGCGCGATCGCCTGGAACACATATGGGCTGTCGACGCCCTGTTCGTAGGTCGAGATGTAACGCGCCCGACGCTCCGGATCGCCGACGTTTCGGAAGCGGGTCGCCCTCTGCTGTTCGCTCATCTGCCTGAGCTTCTCGCGGAAACTGGCCGAAAAGGTGATCTCGCGCGTGGCTTCGAAGATCGCCTCGTCGACCTGCTTCGACCACAGCCGCATCCTAGCCCTGAGGTAGGGATCTTCCGGAACCAGCGAAGGCTGCGGATGGATGTCGTCGACGTACTCGCAGATCAGCGTCGAT
>Ga0187892_10006679_pt1 | contig 16981 bp, 18 predicted proteins | sample MA1701073metaG_FD_139345 | JGI IMG/M metagenome (GOLD analysis project Ga0187892, IMG submission 139345) | Bio-ooze microbial communities from a basaltic lava cave in the Kipuka Kanohina Cave System on the Island of Hawaii, USA - MA170107-3 metaG ... | reverse complement strand
GCCGAATGTGGCCGAGACGCACCCATCCTCGAGGACGGCGTGAACCGGCCCTCGACTCCGGCAACGTCGTCGATCACGCCCGAGGTGAAGGCCGTCGGGTCGGCCGCCATCCTGCTCCACGGCTGAGGACTGCCGGGAAATCCGAGGTGACAGGTCGGGCCTGGCGTGTACCGTCGGCGCAGGCGCCCCTGCTGGAGGCTTGACGATGGTCGATTCGCTGACGCTCTGCGACCGCAACGTCGAAGGCGAGGACGGGCTCCGGTGCGAGTGGTGCGGTCGCCCCGGCCAGGTTCTTCCCTTCCACGTCCGCTCGCCCCAGGGGGCGATCGAGTTCGCCGAGCCCGTGCTCTGCGCCGTCTGCCAGGGCCTGATCGGCTACCTCCACCCCCATCGCTCCGAGCAGCCGCAGCCGCCGGCCGTCACCCCCGGCGAGGCCCTGGCCCCGAGCGCCGAGGACCGGCGGGCCGATCCCCTGCGCCGTCATGCCGAAGCGCACGAATGGGCGGCCGGAATCGTCTCCCGGCTCCTCACCGAGCGCTTCGTCGGTGAGGGACGGCCGAGGCCGGCGTGGGCCGAGGGACCGTCGTGGACGTGGCCGCCGGGCGCCCCGGCTACGTAGGCGTGCCTGGCTGGCGGCAACCGCCGTCGGGCGGTGGCGGTGGCGGGACCGGGCGCTCGCGGCGTGGCCGGCGGCGCTGGCGGGCCGACTGGTCGATCAGTTGGCTCAGCCGGCTCACGGTGGCCCAGTGCGCGTCGGCCTCCCGGATCGCGTCGGCCGCCCTCCCCACGAATGCATCCTGGCGGAGCGACCGTGGCTGCCGCTTCGAATTTGCGGGCGGCACAGGAATACGCGGGCGGATGACCAGGCCGCCGAGGTACCCTCGAAACCATGCGCCGCCGACGATGCTGACACGACCACCTTCCTGCTGAGGCACGCCGGCTCGGCCGGCTGGCCGTGGGATGGGCCGTGCTCGCCGACACGGTCCCGATCTACGCCCTGTACGCCCTGCTGTTCGAAGACGCGGGCCTCTCGGGCGCGCAGATCTCGACGCTGTTTCTGCTGTGGTCGTCGATGGGCATCGTGGCCGAGGTGCCATCCGGCGCCCTGGCCGACCGCTTCTCGCGGCGAGCCGTGCTGGGCGCGGGTGAGGTGCTGCAGGCTCTGGCCTACGTGCTGTGGATCGTCCTGCCCGGCTACGCGGCCTTCGCCGCCGGGTTCGTGCTCTGGGGGCTGGGCGGCGCCTTCGCCTCGGGTGCGCTGGAGGCCCTCCTCTACGACGGCCTGGCCGCGGCCGGGGCCGAGGACCACTACGCCCGCCTCTATGGTCGCGTCGCCGCCGCCGGCCTGGTGGCCCAGGTGCCGGTGGCCCTGGCCGCCACCGTGCTGTTCGCCACCGGCGGCTACGACCTGGTCGGCTGGGTGAGCGTCGGCACCTGCCTGGCCTCGGCCGCGGTGGCGGCCCGGCTGCCGGAGGCTCCCCGGCCGGAGGCTCCCCGGCCGGCGGCGAACGACGAGGGCGACGAGGACGACGAGGGCGACGAGGGCGGCTACCTGGCCACGCTTCGGGCCGGCGTCTCGGAAGCGGCCGGGCGGCCGGCGGTACGTGCGGCGGTCGTAGCCGTCGCCGTGCTGGGCGGGCTGGACGGCCTGGAGGAGTACTTCAACCTGCTGGCCGAGGACTGGGGTGTGCGGACGTCGGCCGTGCCCATCGCCCTGCTGGGCGTGCCCATCGCCGGCGCCCTGGGCGCCGCCACAGGGGGCCGGGCAGCCGGGCTCCGGCCCCGCACGCTGGCTGCGGTCCTGGGAGCGGCGGTGGGCGTGTTCGGCCTCGCCGCCCTCTGGAGGCGGCCCGCGGGGGTGGCCGCCATCGCCGCCGCCTACTTCCTGTACCAGCTCGTCCTGGTCGTGGTGGACGCCCGGCTGCAGGCCCGCATCGAGGGGCCGGCCCGAGCCACGGTCACGTCGGTGGCGTCCCTCGGCACCGACCTCACGGGCATCGCCCTGTACGCGGCCTGGGCCCTGGGCCAGCCGCCGGTGGTGGCGGCCATGGCGGCGGCCACGGCCCTGTGCCTTCCCCGCCTGCTCCGGCCCGTGCCCTCAGCCCCGACGCAGTTGGATGAGCAGGGCCGCGCCCTCCCGCCGCACCCGGTCGACCCGCTCGGGCGGCAGGGCGTCGACGACGCGCTGGGCCCCCGCCTCGTCCAGGTGCGACCGGCCCACGGCGTCGTGGTCCCGATCGGGGGCGGCCAGGCGCACGATCAGGTAGCGGACGTCGAGGTGGTCGAGCAGGGCCAGGGTCTCGGAGGTGGCCGGTCCACCGTCGTCCAGGCTGTTCACGATGTCGATGGTGTCGCTGTAGCCGGGCGGCGAGTAGCCCGAGTAGCCGTTGACCCGGGGGTTCCAGTCGATGGCCGACAAGACCATGCGGGGCGCCTCCACGAAGCCGTAGGTGAAGTGGCGGTTGTCCCCCATCGGCAGCTCCAGGACGACCCCGCCGGGCAGGTCGTCGAGGGCCCGGTTGACGGAGGCGAACTGGGCCGTGTCGATGCGGGGCGACATGACGATGCGGGCCTTGTCCTCGATCAGGAGGAGGGCAGCGAGCACGGCGGCGAGGACCAGGCCGCTGCGGGCGGCCACCCGCGTACGGGCCAGCCGGTCGTAGCCCACCGCCACCAGCAGGGCCAGGCCGAGCAAGGGCAGGACGGTCAGGCGCCCGAATGAGCGCACCGACTTGTACCCGGGGAGGTCGGCGACCAGGGAGTACGGGAGAGGGATGCGCCACTCCCCCACCATCTGGTACTTCCCGAAGGCGAGGACGAGGGCGGGCACGGTGGCCACCAGCACGACGAGCAGATGGCGGCGGCGCAGGTTGGCCGGGGTATTGCGAGACCAGAGGGCGGTCACTCCCACCGCCCCCATGGCCAGGGCCGCGAACCCCGGGAACAGGCGGTTTTCGAAGGGCGACTCGGTGAGGTCGTCGAGCCAGCCGTAGAGCAGGCTGCCGTCGGCCGGCGACAGGAAGTTGCGGGGGGTGACCGCGTTCTCAGCCAGGTAGACGGGCCGGATGGTGTCGCCCTGGCCCTGGTAGCGGAGGAGGACGGGCAGGGCCAGGGCAACGGCCACGGCGACCGCGCCCACCAGCCCCGAGAGCAGGCGCACGTCGGGGCGGGTCCGGGTGACGAACGGCCAGGCGGCGGTCACGATGGCCAGAGCCGGGAAGAGGACCACGGCCAGGTACCCCACGTTGAGCAGCACCCCCGCCCCGCCGAGCCCGAGAGCGGCGGCCTGCCACCACCGCCGCTCGTCGAGCAAGCGCAGGAGCAGGTAGATGGCGAGGGGGGCCAGGAAGGTGAACTGCATGGGGAAGTTGCCGTGGAGATTGACCCGCACCGCCGCGAAGGTGAAGACGATGGCGGCCAGGACGGCCGCCGGCCGGCTCACCCGCAGCCACCGGGCCAGGGCGTAGGTGGAGGCCAGCGAGCACATCCAGGCGGCGAGGTAGAGCACGTTGTAGGCGACCGGCCAGCCCACGGCCAGGCCCGCCACCGCCGCCAACGGGGCGGCGGCCAATGTCGAGTCGCTGTAGACGAGGACGTCGCGGGCGGGCCAGTAGATGTTGGGGTGGAAGACCGACGTCCCGCCGTCGAGGAGGCCGTGGACGTTCCAGCGCAGCAGCCACTGCGAGAAGAAGGCGTCGCCGTAGTTGCCGGGGGTGGCCGAGCTCCACTGCCCGACCGACGGCAGGGCCATCACCACGGTCAGGGCGAAGAACAGGGCGGCGAGTCCGAGGCCGGCCCGGGCCCGCAACCACCCCCGCGTCAGGGAGCCACTCGGCACACGTAGGCGAGGAGGTAGCAGTCGTCCGCCTCGGCGAACACCCCCGACGTGCGGGCTGTCCGCTCCGCCGAGAACGGGCCCGGCCCGGCGTAGTTGAGGCCCTGGCGGTGCTCGACGACGAAGCCGGCGGCGGCCAGCTTGGCCTCCAGCTCGGCGGCGGTGTACTCGACCTTGTGGTCGGGGTCGATGAAGGCGTCCTGCTGGCGGCGGCACACGGCCGCGTTGGGCGTGTCGAGGGCGAAGGCCCCGCCCGGAGCGAGCACGCGGGCCACCTCCTTGAGCACCACGTCGCCCTCCGCCTCGGTCACGTGCTCGAACGTCTGGCCGCTGTAGACGAGGTCGAAGCGCGCCCGCTCGTAACGGGACAGGTCGGTCATGGAGTGGAACTCGTAGCGGACGGGCCCCCGTTCCGTCGGCACCACTCCCTCCCCTGCCACTGCGTTCGGGCCACGCAGGTTCGGCTGGCACCGGTACAGCGGATGGCGGTCCTCGGGCAGGAGGTCGACGATGACCAGCTCGTCGAAATCGTAGGGGTAGCCCATGTGGACCATGGCCCCCTCGGCGTGGCCCAGATCGGTGCCGCCCAGATCGAGGATGCGGGCCGCCTTGGGCAGGGACCGGACGAACTGGCACCGGCTGGCGTGAAGGGACGGGCCCAGTTGGGCGTAGCCGAGGCGGACCATGTCGCCCGTCCCCCGCAGCCAGTCGAGGAAGGTGAACCGGTCAAGATGGCCTTCGGCGAACTGCCGGCGGACCCACGCCTCGCCCGCCGCATCGGGCTCCCGCCGCAGGAGCATCAGGTAGCCGAGGCGGATGGCCACCGGCTCGGGCAGCTCGGCGTAGGAGGAGGAGAGCCGGTCGAGGAAGGCGTCGGGGTCGTGGCTGGCCGCCTCCACGTCCTCGGCGCTGGGCTCCCGCCGCAGGACGACCTCGCAGGCGAGGCGGGCCGCCGAGGCGGGTGGCAGGTCGGCCAGCCCCACCGGCGCGAGCCGCTCGGCGGCGAGGGCGGCGAGGCGGGCGGCACGCGAGAGGGGCGCCATCGCCCGCGCAGCGTACCGGTGCTCAGCCGGCGGTCACGGGAGGCAGGAGCTGGTCGACGAGCTTGGCCACGAGGGCGGCGTCGAAGGACTCGTGGAGCAGGAGCCGGCGCACGAGGATGGGCCCGACCAGGCACTCGGCCAGGATGCTGAGGTCGGCGCCGGTCGGCACCTCCCCGCTCTCCACCCCTTCGGTCAGGAGGTCCACGAGCAGCTGGCGGCGCTCTCGGGCCAGGCGCCGGTGGACGACCAGCACCTCGGGGTCGCGCTCGGCCGCCTCGATGAGGGCGGGCAGGCAGGTCGACCACGTCGTGTCGGTCATGTTGCAGGCCAACTGGCTCAGCAGCTCGGTGACCCGCTGGCGCACCGTACCCTGGCTGGGGACGGTGTGGGGGGCCTTGAGGGTGCGGATGGCGTCCTCGACCAGCTCCAGCTTTCCGGTCCAGTGCCGGTAGATGGTGCTCTTGCCCACACCCGCCCGGGCCGCCACCGCCTCGATGGTCAGGCCGCCGTAGCCGACTTCACCCATCAGGTCGAGGGCGGCGGTGAGGATCACCCGCCGCGAGCGCTCGACCCTGGGGTCGACGGAGGTTTCGGCGTGCGGGGTCAGCTCGCCACCTCGGCGGCAACCGCCTCGGACGGCGGGACCATGTGCGGGTCGGCCTCGTTGGCGGCCCGCTCGGCCCGCTGGCTGAACACCGCCAGCACCACCCCGGCGGCGACGAGGCAGAGGACGGCGGCGATGCCGCTGGTGAGGTTGAAGGCGTCGGTGAAGGCCTCGCCGGCCCGGCTGGCCAGTTGGGCCCCCTCCGGCACCCGCTCGGCCAGGATCGTGGCGGCGCCCACCGACTCCTGAGCCGCCTCCCGCACCGGCGGCGGCAACGTCAGGCCCCCCAGGTCGATGTTGGAACGGTAGACGGCGCTGGCCAGGCTCCCCAGAACGGCAATCCCGAGGGCCCCGCCCACCTCCCGGGTGGTGTCGTTGACGGCCGAGCCCACACCCGCCTTGGCGTGGGGGACGGCGCTCATGATGCTGCCCGTGGCCGGGGCGGCGGTGAGGCTCATGCCCGCACCGAGCAGGACCAGGGCCACGACGAGCACGAGGTAGGAGGAGTCGGGCTGGATGAGGGCGAGCACGCCGAACCCGGCCGCCACCAGCACGAACCCGGTGGCCATCACCGGCCCCGTGCCGACCTTCTCGGCCGCCGCTGCGCTGCGGGGCGCCACCGCCACCAGCGTCATGGCCAGAGGAAGCGTGGCCAGGCCTGCCTCCAGCGGCGAGTAGGCCCGCACGAACTGCAAGTAGAGCGTGAACATGAAGAAGAGGCCGAACATCACAAAGAAGGCGATGGTGACCACACCGCTGCCCACGCTCATGCGCCGGTCCCGGAACAGGGCCAGGGGCAGCATCGGGTGCGGGCTGCGCCGCTCCCAGGCCACGAACGCCCCCAGGCCGAGGACGGCGAGGACGAACGAGCCCACGACCATGCCGTCGGTCCAGCCCCGCTCGGGGCCCTCGATGATGCCGAAGATGAGGGCGCCCAGGCCCACCAGGGACAACACGGCCCCGGCCGGGTCGAGAGGGGTGGCCCGGGGGTCGCGCGACGTGGGCGAGAAGATCGATACCGCGGCCATCACGGCCACCACGATGCGCACGTTCACCAGGAAGGCCGACCCCCACCAGAACCGCTCGAGGAGCGCGCCCGAGACGATGGGACCAAGGGCGCCGCCGGCGCCGGCGAAGCCCGCCCACATGGCGATGGCCTTGCGGCGCTCGTGGGGAGGGAAGATCGTGGTGAGCAGCGACAGGGTGGCGGGCATGACGAAGGCGGCGCCGATGCCGTTGATCACCCGGCCGACGATCACCATGCTCGACTCGGTGGCCAGGCCGCCGACCACGGAGCCGCCGGCGAAGATGCCCAGACCGATGAGGAGGGCCTTCTTGCGGCCGAACCGGTCCCCGATGGCACCGGCGGGCAGCAGGAGGGCGGCGAAGACCAGCGCGTACACGTCGACGATCCACTGGAGGGCGCTGGCGCTGGCGTCGAGCTCGCGCTGCATGCTGGGCAGGGCCACGTTGAGGCCCGCCACCGACATGACGACCATGACCAGCGAGAGGCACATGATCCCCAGCAGGAACCACCGCCGGCGGTGGATCACGGGGTCTTCGTGCAGGAGGGTCTCCGGGCTGGGTTGGTACGCCATAGCCGCCAGTCCTTTCCGAAACGGTTGCGTCTCGCTACAGGACTAACACGTCTCGTAGCGAAACGCCAGCGTTTTGTTTCTCTCGTCGTGCCAAACGACGGTGGGACGCCCTAACGTCGACCTGCCATGTCCCGACACGCCCCTGTCGCCCCCCGTCCACCCGCAGACGCCTTCATGCGCCGGGTGCTGCGCGTGGCTGACGACCCGGCGTCGGGCCGGGCAGCCGAGCGGCTGTTCGGCAAGTCGCTGCTGATCTCGACCGTGCGGTGCATGCTGACCTACGTCCTGCTGCCGTTGCTCAAGCCGGTCGTCGACCTGACCGGCGGGGTGGGGCCCGTGCTGGGCCTCGTCATCGGCACGGTCTCGGCGGTGGCCATCATCGCCTCCATGCGCCGGTTCTGGGCCGCCGACCACCGCATGCGGTGGGCCTACACGGCCGTAGGGGGCGCCATCCTCGTCCTGCTCCTCGTGCAGGCCGTGGGAGATGTGGCCGCCCTGATCTGATGGACGGGCCCGGTACGGGGACGCCCGAGGTGCGCCGCGGCCCGGTGGCGTGGCTGTGGTTCGCGGGCGGGATCGTCTCGGTGGGCCTGGGCGGGCTCGGGGTCGTGGTCCCCGGCCTGCCCACCACCGTCTTCTTCATCGTCGCCGCCGCCTGCTTCGCCCGGTCCAACCCCCGCTTCGAGCAGTGGGTCCTCAACCTGCCCAAGATCGGCCCAACCGTCCGGGACTACCGGGCCGGGCTCGGGATGCGGCGGCGGGCCAAGGTCATGGCGGTGGCCACGATCCTGGTCGTGTCGCTGGCCAGCGCCGTCTTCGCCATCTCCAACGTGACGGTCCGTCTGATCGTGATCGCCGTCGGGCTGGTGGGCGCGGCCTACGTGGCCTTCCTGGTGCCCACCCGCGAAAGGGTGCTGGCGGAACGGGCGCGGCGGGCTAGCTGATGCAGCGGCCGGTGCTCACTGCGTCGGCCGAGGTCGAGGCGAGCATCGGCTCCAGCTCGGACGTGCTGACGGCGTAGGCCACGTCGGGGCGGAGGGTGGCGACGGCGAAGGCCACCCCCACGACGGTGCCGGCCGAGTCGACCAGGGCGCCGCCGGAGTCGCCGGGCGCCAGCCGCGAGTTGAGCCGGATGATCTGGCGGGACACCACCTGGCCGTAGAGGTTGTCGATCCGGACCGGGGCGGTGGCCACGATGCTGGCAGGCGAAACCTCCACCTGCGGCTGCCCGCCGGGGTAGCCGAACACGGCCCCCTGCGTCGCCGCAACGGGCCGGCCCAGCCCGAGGGGGGCCTGGCCGAGGTTGCCGACCCGGAGGACGGCGAGATCCTTGTCGGCGTCGAAGGCGACCACCGTGGCGGCCAATCGGCGGCCGTCGGGCCGGATGACTTCGGGACCGGTCACCCCGGCCACCACGTGGGCGGCGGTCACGACCAGGTTCTGGCGGGCGGCGAAGCCGCTGCCGACCCGAACCCCGGTGCAGTCGGGACCGGCGACGCGGACGGTCGAGGCCGCCACCCGCTGCTGGACGGTCGGCGCGACCCCGCCCTCACCCGCCGGCGGGAACAGGGCGGTCAGGAGGCCGGTCAGCAGGTCGTTGAGCCGAGGGAGGGGGGCGGGCTGGGCGAGCTGGGCCGGCGTGCGGTGGTGGGCCCAGGTGGGCGCGGCGGGCACCAGCACGGCGACAAGGACGCACAGCGCCACGGCTGTCCGCCGGCGCGCCCCCAGCCAGGAAGCGTTGGGCATGGCCGCCATGATGGCACCGCCCCGCCCTGCAAGGAGGGTCGCCCTCCCGGCGCACCCCCCATCAGCCGATCATCCGAGGCCGCTCAGGCCATGCGCCCCTTCTCTGGCCCACCGTGCCCGACGCGCTCCGGGCCTTCATCGTCGATCCGCAGGCTCACCTCTGCTCCCTGGGCAGCGGCGTGGTGCTCCTGGGCCAGGCGGCGGAGCGCCACCAGGGCGGTTTCGAACACGATCGTGCCCACCACCACGGCTTCGACGGCGTCGGTTCGTGAACCGGTCATGGGAGTGCGAGCCAGCTCCCAGGCGGCCAGCTCGAACGCGACGCCGGCGTAGCGCCCGAAGATCTCGGGACCGGCGTCCCACCCTGACCGCCGCAATGACAGCAGCGCCCCCGCCAGCTCACGCCGTGCCGGTGCGTGGGTGCTCACCCGCCACCCCATCGCCCCGAGGAAGTCGTCGATCTCCTCCTCTGCCTGGCTGAGCTCGGGCGCCGGTGCCGTCGCACCGCCGGGTACGCCGAGGCCATGGTGTACGCGACCCAGGACCTCCAAGATGCCCAATCCTTCGTCGTCGATGGCATCGACCACGGCCCGCACCTGGGCCAGGGGGAGGCCACCGACCTCGATCAGGGTGGTGATAAGGCGCAGGCGGCGCACGTGCGCCTCGCCGTAGCGCGCCTGGTTGGCAGCAGTGCGGTCCCCGGGCGGGACCAGTCCTTCCCGCAGGTAGTACTTGATGGTGGGGATGGAGCGCCCGCTGCGCGCACTCAGCTCTGACATTCTCATGGCCGGCCACCCTTGACAGCGTTTAATGGATAGTAGGACTATCTGAATATGGATAGTTTCACTGACCAAGCTATGGGGCAACCGGCGGCGAACGGCAGCCGGTGAGCGCCGAGTCCCGCCGCCTGGCGGGGGTCCTGCTGGTCCTGCTTCCCACGGTGGTCGTCGGAGGGGCCAGCATCCTGGCCATGATCGACGACCCCGCCTACCGCGCCAACGAGCTCCGCCAAGATCTCTGGCGCGCCGGCCACGCCCATGCCGGCGTCCTGCTCGTGCTCGCCCTTGTGGCCCTCCGCTACGTCGACGAGGCCGCCTTGGGCCGGCGGGCGAGGGCGTTCGCCCGCCACTCGGTGCCGGCGGCGGCGGTGCTGCTTCCGGTGGCGTTCTTCCTCTCGGTCACCGATGCGGACGCAGTTGAGCCCAACGCCCTCATCAACCTGGCCTACGCCGGCGCCGCGCTCCTGGCCGCCGGCCTCATCACGCTGGGCATCGGGCTCCTTCGCACCGGCCGCTGACCACCGCCGTTGCCTCGTCGACCTCTTCTGTAGGGTCGGTGGGCATGGCCAACGCAGCCCAGTTCATCTTCACCATGAGGCGGGTCACCCGCTTCCACCCTCCCGACAAGGAGGTGGTGAAGGACATGACGCTGGCCTTCTACCCGGGGGCCAAGATCGGCGTGATCGGGCCCAACGGGTCGGGCAAGTCGTCGCTGCTGCGGATCATGGCGGGGGTCGACGACGGCTACACGGGCGAGGCCCGCCTCTCCCCTGGCTTCAGCAGGGGCCTGCTCGACCAGGAGCCGCAGCTCGACCCGTCCAAAGACGTCAAGGGCAACGTGATGGACGGGGTGGGCGCGGTAGCCGACCTGCTCCGCCAGTACGACGAGGTGCTGGCCCGCTACGCCGACGCCGACGCCGACTACGACCAGATCGGCGAGGACCAGGCCCGCCTGGAAGCGGAGATCGAGGCCAAGGGGGCCAACGACCTCGACCGCCAGATCGAGATCGCCATGGACGCCCTGCGCCTGCCCCCGGGCGACGCCGACGTGTCCACCCTCTCCGGCGGCGAGCGGCGGCGGGTGGCCCTGTGCCGGCTGCTGCTGTCCAAGCCCGACCTCCTGCTGCTCGACGAGCCCACCAACCACCTCGACGCCGAGTCGGTGGCGTGGCTCGAGCACACGCTGCGGGACTACCCGGGCACCGTCGTGGCCGTCACCCACGACCGCTACTTCCTCGACAACGTGGCCCGATGGATCCTCGAGCTGGAGCGGGGCCGGGGGTCGCCGTTCGAGGGCAACTACTCCAGTTGGCTGGAGCAGAAGCAGGAGCGGCTCCGGATGGAGCAGAAGGCGGACAGCGCCCGGGCCAAGTCGCTGGAGCGGGAGCTGGAGTGGGTGCGGATGGCGCCCAAGGCCCGCCACGCCAAGTCCAAGGCCCGCCTCGACGCCTACGACAAGCTCCTGGCAGAGGCCCGTTCGGCCGAGGGCGAGGGCAGGACGCTGGAGATCGCCATCCCCCCCGGCGAGCGGCTGGGCGACGTGGTGATCGACGTGGAAGGCGTCACCAAGGGGTTCGGCGACCGGCTCCTGATCGAAGACCTGACGTTCTCCCTGCCGCCCGCCGGCATCGTGGGCGTCATCGGTCCCAACGGGGCAGGCAAGACCACCCTGTTCCGCATGCTCACCGGCGAGGAGAAGCCCGACTCGGGCGAGATCCGCATCGGCTCGACGGCCGAGCTGGCCTACGTCGACCAGAGCCGCGACGCCCTCGCCCCCGACAGCACGATCTACGAGGAGATCACGGGGGGCCAGGAGCTCTTCCGGATCGGCAACCGGGAGGTCAACGGCCGGGCCTATGTGGCGTCGTTCAACTTCACCGGGTCCGACCAGCAGAAGCCGGTGGGCAAGGCCTCCGGAGGCGAACGCAACCGCATCCACCTGGCCAAGATGCTGCGGCGCGGCGGCAACGTCCTGCTCCTCGACGAACCCACCAACGACCTCGACGTGGACACGCTGCGGGCCCTCGAGAACGGGTTGGAGGCATTTCCGGGCTGCGCCGTGGTCATCAGCCACGACCGCTGGTTCCTCGACCGCATCTGCACCCACGTGCTGGCCTTCGAGGGCGAGAGCCGGGTGCGGTGGTTCCACGGCAACTTCAGCGAGTACGAAGCCCAGCGCCGCAAGGAGCTGGGCTCGGCCGCCGACCAGCCCCACCGCATCAAGTACAAGCCGCTCGTGCGGTAAGCGGGCGGCAAGGGGCTGGCAGGGCCGGAGGCGGATGGTGGTTGCAGGTCGGAACGGCCGACCGGACCCCAAGGAGAACGCCATGATCCGCAAGCTGCTCGCCACCGCCGTGCTCGCCACCGCTTCCCTGCTGGCCGTCGCCGGGCCGGCCGCCGCCCTGAGCCCGGGCTCCACCGTCTGCTACACCGACGACGGCGCCCCCGTCGTCAACCCGCCCAACCCCGACGACTTCGCGTCCTGCTACACCAACACCGGCGGCGGCTCGGGCGGCTCGGGCGGCTCGGGCGGCTCGGGCGGGCCCGTCCTCTGCACCGTCGACGTCTACTCGTACGGCTACAACGACGGGCTGGGCTCGACCGGCCCCTACACCATCAGGTCCTGCACGCCCATCCAGCCCCTCCAGGGCTGAGCGCCTTCCCCTGACGGTCGGCCCCGGCCCCATGTTCGGCCGGGGCCGACGCTTGGCGCCAGGACGGGGTAGGAACGACCCCATGCCGAACGAACGACAGAACGAACGACAGAGCGTGCTCGTCCTCGCCGCCGACCTCTTTGAGGACATGGAGCTGTTGTACCCGGTCTACCGACTTGGCGAGGAGGGCATCGGCGTCGTGATCGCCGGCCTGAGCGACCAGGCGGTGACGGGCAAGAAGGGCCACGGGCCGGTCGAGGTGGACACGACGGTCGACGAGGTGCAGGAGGCCGGCCACGACGCCCTGGTCATCCCCGGCGGGTTCGCACCCGACAAGCTGCGCCGGTCCCGGGCGGTCCTCGATCTCGTCGAGCAGTTCAATGCCGCCGGCAAGCCCATCGCCTTCATCTGCCACGCCGGCTGGGTACCGATCTCGGCGGGGATCATCAAGGGCCGGCGGGCCACCAGCGTGGACGCCATACGCGACGACATGGTGAACGCCGGGGCCGACTGGGTCGACGAGCCCTGCGTGGTGGACGGCAACCTGATCTCGGCCCGTACTCCCGCCGACCTCGGGCCGTGGATGAAGGCCCTGCTGGCCGCCCTCCGAGCCGACGGGTAGGACGCCGGCCCACTTGACCTTCCGGCGCCTGGAGGGGTTGCGTCGGCGGTGTGAGCGACGCACGGCCATGGGCCATCGGCGAGCTGGCCCGCCACACGGGCCTGCCGACCCGCACGATCCGGTTCTGGTCGGGCGAAGGGCTGGACCGCCGGTCGGCCGCACCGAAAGCGGCCTATCGCATCTACGACGCGGCCCACGCCGCCCGGCCCGTGGTCGAGCGCATCCTCGGCGATCTCGGTGATGGCGGCACCGACCGGGGCCGAGCGGGCCCGGCGGATCGGCACGTTCACCGACGCCCGGGTCGAGCACTACCGCCAGCTCCTGGGAGTCATCACCAGCCGGCCCGGCTGGGAGCCGCGAATCCCGTCGTTTCGAGTGGCTCCTGGCCGCCCTGGAGGCGCACCGGTAGCTTGCGCCCATGCGCCGTCTGCCCGCCCTGCTCCTCGCTGCCGTGCCCCTGACCCTCTACGCAGGGGTGGCGGCGGCGTGGGCCGACCGGCCGCTGTTCTACGCCCTCGTCGCCGAGGACCGCTGGTTCGAGACGCTGCAGGTGGTCGGGTACGCCGTGGCGGCGGCCGGCTTCGCCGCCCTGTCCGTTGTCCTGAGGCGCAGCAGCCGGATGGGCGCCCTCGCCGCCTCGGGCGGGGCGCTGCTGTTCGCGGTCGTCATCGGCGAGGAGCTGTCGTGGGGCCAGCGCCACTGGGACGTGCGGCTCGCCGCCGTCGAGCGGGTGAACGACCAGGGGGACCTCACCCTGCACAACGTCGGCGCCGCCCTGGCCCTGTCCAACCTCGGGCTGCTCGGGGTGGCGCTGGCGGGGGCGGCCACCCCGTTCCTGCACCGTCTCGGCCCGGTGCGCCGGCGCCTGGCGGGCGTGAGCGGGTTCCGCCCCCCGGTGTGGCTGGCGGGCTGGTTCGGCTCGGCGGCCGCCTTCACCCTGGCCCGCCTCACGCTCCTGCGCACCCCGCCATTCCCGGTCGCCAAGCTGAGCGAGGTGGCGGAGCTGAGCGTGGCCGCAGGGGCGGCAGTCCTGGCCGGGCTCCTGGTGCGCGACGTGGTCAGCCGCCGTCGGCCGGACGCCCTTCGTGGGGGGGCGGGCCGGCCGAGCGTCGCTGCTCCTTGAGTTCGCGCCCGGACAGGCAGCCGTTGACCAGGTCGGCGCAGAGGCTTCCGCTCCACCTCACGGAACAGCTCCCACGCTGGCGGGGATCGCCACGGGGCGAACTTGGACCAGAGCGCACCCGCACACCAGTTCGGGCGCGACACTATCCGGCGGTCGCGGATGGAGGCGGCCAACGTCGCGGCGCGCGTCATGCGACGCTCCGCTCCGCGTGCTCACGAGATCGCCGGCTCAGGTACTCCTCGCCGCTCAACCGTCAACGCCTTCTCCGGACGGCGACGGCGAAACCCAGCCGCGCCACCGACCGGCCTTTATCTGCCTGCGTCGGCGCGGATGCGCCCGAACGATCTGAGGCGTATGTCCTGGGACACCGCGGGCGTGACCCGAGCGCTCACTGAGCCGTCGATCTGCGTCGTCTGGCGCGGACGCTCGTGCCCGATGGTCACCACGTCGATCCTCTCGACGGTGACGAGACCTCCGCGATCATCTCGTCGAGGATGGGAAGCATGGCGTTGACCTTCTTCTCACTGTCGACGACTTCGATCACGAGCGGCCAATCCTCGGACAGGCGGAGGATCCCCGGAGGTGGGAACGGCTGCTTGCTCCGAGTCTTTCGATTGCCACGGACCACGGTCGCGCCAGCCGGCCCCTCCTCGCGGACCCGGTGCACGATGGCCGATACGGAGGCCTCCCGTGCCACGTGTCCGACTCGCCGATGATGCGCAGCAGCTTGCAGCAGCTTGCAGCAGCTTGCAGCAGCTTGCCTTGTCCTTCGATCCTGGTCACAGCGCCCTCCCGAGCACAGTCCCCAACCAGGCGGCGGCGACCCCAGCCACGACCGATATCAGCGTGTTGAAGAGAGCCGGTCCGAGAGCGCCGTTCTCCCCGAGCCGCATCGTCTCGTAGGCGAAGGTGGAGAACGTCGTGTAGGCGCCAACGAAACCGATGGTGAGAGCAGCTCGCACGTCCGGATGCGGCACGAGCCGTTCGGTGAAGAGCGTCATCAGCAGGCCAAGGAGGAAGCAGCCGCTCAGGTTGATCACCAAGGTCCCCCACGGGAATGCGCCGTTCGTACGGCGGGCGACCCAGCGCTCGATGTGGTAGCGGCTGACCGCTCCGGCGAAGCCGGCCACTCCAATCCAGATCGTCCGCAAATGCTCCTCCTGCGCTGAACCGTCAACGTAGGTAGGAGCTATCAGCAGCACACCGGCCGCGGTTATGGCGAGCCCCATCGCCGTCGCCGGCCATACTACGGGAGCTCCGACGCACATACTCGGCGATGCGGGTCACCGGTGACCGAGCTTTCGGTCGCGACAGATCAGCCGCCGTGAGCGCGCATCGCCGTCGACCGCTACGCATCGTGTCGCGTGCGATCACGATCGCCGTCCGACTGGTCGTAAGGAGAGACTGGCCGCCCGCGTCGAGTCGAGGGTGGGAGACCGCGGGCTGAGCGGGTTCGTCGCGCGTGCGGTTGAGCACGAGCTGGAGCGCGACCTGCTCGATGAGTACCTCATCGAGCTCGACGCAGAGTTCGGCTCGCTACCCGAAGCTCTCGTCGAGGACTACGACGAGCTTTGGCCGTCCTAGTCCTCGACAGCGAAGCGCTCTCGGCACTCGCACGTCCGAACCTCGATTGATCGCGGCACGAGCGCGTTCGCGCCGCGATGCGAAGCGCGCATCGGCGAAACGCACCCATTCGGGTGCCATCGGCTGTTCTCGTCGAGCTGTACCGAGGCGGCTGCCACGACGAGCCCATCGACATCGCGTTGGGCCGCTGGTTCGTCCAGGTGGTCGCCACCGGAGCCCGTGTCGCGCACATCGCCGGTCACCTCCTGGCGGCGGCTGGCGCCGGAAGCGAGATGGCAATCGACGCGCTCGTCGTTGCGACAGCCCTTCGGCTAGGCGGTGGTGTCATCGTGACGCACGATCCCAACGACCTCGCTCGCCTCGCGAGCGGTCGATCCACCATCTCGATCGCCGCCATCTGAGTCCCCACCGCACATTCCGTTCGCCTCGGGCGTTCGCTCGCGGGATGCACGAGCCATCTTGCCGTCGCGACGCAGCGGCCAACGTGCCAGGACAGATCACGTCAAGCCGGCGCTCGCGTAGGCCGGTATCGCCGGGCGACCGCCCCCGACCGGAATTCATGGCGCTCCACCAGCTCGAGCTGGATTCGCTCGCGCAGCCCGGCGAGCAACGTCGGCCCGTGCCCGGCGAGGACCGGCTGCACAACGAACTCGTATTCGTCGATCAGTCCGAGATCTGCCAACGCCAGGGGGAGAGTCACGCCACCCACGAACAGGCCCTCGCCTGGCTCCTGCTTGAGCCGCTGAACCGCTTGCCCCAAGTCGCCTCGCACCAGCTCGGCATTCCAATCGACCCCGCTCAGCGTGCTCGACACGACGTACTTCTTCGCCCGGTCGATGGTCTCGGCGAACGGGATCTCCCACTCATCCATCCAGTCAGGCCACGTGCCCGTGGCCGGCTGCCGCCACGCCGTCTCCATCATCTCGTAGGTCACCCGGCCGAACAGCAGGGCATCGGCTCGTTCCATCGCAGCGGTCCAGTAGCGCATCGACTCCTCGTCCGGGGGGAGCCCTGCCTCGTGATGGCAGCAGCCGTCGAGCGTGACGTTGATCGAGTAGCGAAGTGGTCTCATCTCGTTGCTCCCTTGATGCGCGCCGCGCGTTCATCGGACCCTACTCAGACGACTGCCGGCGCCTTCTCATCGGCGCCCCGATCGCACCTACTCAACACCGTCGTGGTGCGAACCAGACCGCAGACCGAGCGCGGCCGAATGAGCGGTCAGGGCGTTCGGTCCGCGGCGAGTCGCCACCGTCGACCGCGACAGATCGCGCGACGTTGACACCATCCAAAACGAAGCCGGGGCCTGGTGCGGTCGCCTCCGGGTCTCGGCAATGACCTGAAGGTGCCACATGACCGCTCCGTCGACAACCGAAGTCGCTCTCGTCGATCCCGT
>Ga0187892_10006677_pt1 | contig 16983 bp, 18 predicted proteins | sample MA1701073metaG_FD_139345 | JGI IMG/M metagenome (GOLD analysis project Ga0187892, IMG submission 139345) | Bio-ooze microbial communities from a basaltic lava cave in the Kipuka Kanohina Cave System on the Island of Hawaii, USA - MA170107-3 metaG ... | reverse complement strand
GCCGCACGCGTCGTCAGGAAGGAGAGCAGGTTTGTTCGTTCCGGTCGCGTTAGGTCCTTACCGGCTGGTGAATACCAGTCGCCGGAGACGCTGTGCCCCAAACCGTTAGGCTTTCAGAGGAGCCGTTGCTGCAGACGCCGCAGACTCTGTGCGAATTGCTGCCGTGTTGTAGAAGCGAAGATAGTGCGGCAGCGCAGTAGCCCGGAATGCCGAGTTCCGGTACGCGCGCTCGTACGCCCACTCGTGTAGCAGGGTGGCGAATGACCGCTCCGCTTTGCCATTGGTGCGAGGGGTGTACGGGCCGATGCGGATGTGCTTCCACCGAGCGCAGCGACGTTCGGTCTGCACCACGTCGCTCAAGTAGGTTGTGGCATTGTCGGTCATGATGCGGCGGACACGGATGCCTTGCGCGGCAAACCAGGCGATCGCCCGCGCCAGGAACGCTGCAGGCGTGGGCCCCAACTCGTTGGGCAAGACTTCGGCGTAGCCGAGCCGGAGCGGTCATCGATCGCGACGTGGACCACTTCCCAGCCGATCCCGCGCACCGTGGTGCGGCGATCGCCGTGAATGCGGTGCCCCACCCGGGCGATTTTCACCAGCTGCTTCACGTCGACGTGCACGAGCTGGCCGGGACACCGTTTCTCATACCGGACCACCGGCCGCGACGGCTCGAGTTTCCTTAGGCGGTTCAGCCCGAGGCGACGCTGGATCGTCACCACCGTGGACACGGGCAACCTGTAGTGATTCGCGATCCGTAACGAGCTCCTGCGCTTGCGCCTTGCGCGCAAGATCTGCCGCCGCTGGTGGCGGGCAATTGGCGCGCGATCCGCGCCAGCCGCGAGGACCGATCCGCTAACGCCCCGGGTCTTCCAAAACCGCCGAACTCACTTCCAGACCGTGCGCACGGAGATCCCGGTGCCGGCCGCGCCACGCGTCTCATTCTCCCCAGCTAAAACACGTTGTCCCACCCGGAGTCGACCCCCGGGGTTATCGTGCACTCTTGTGGATGTTCACTGAGCCCTCTGGCAGTTGCCGTTGTGGTCTCGACAACTCCAGCTTGGCCTGCTACGGCTCAGTGAACAACCTCTTCGTCATTTACAGCTAGTGCCAATGTTGGCACCGCGGCGACAGCTAGCGCATGACGGAGCAGCCGCAACGTCGTAGGGATTCTCATGCGTGCCTCCCTGGTTTTGGAACACACGACGAGTCGAATTTCGTCGTGTCCAAGTAACCGCGGAGGTCCGGCCGATGGTCACTTCGAGCGCAGTCAGTGCAGCGTCTCTACGGCAAGATCGTTCAAGGCTGGTGGCGCATGCGACGGTACGCTTCCATCATGCGCGGTCCTATTGTCACCTGCGGCCTCGTTCTGTCGACGGCCGCGTCAGCGCAATATCCGGTCGTCGCGCGCGACACCGGCGCCGTGATGCGGCGTGTCGCCGACGACGTGTAAGCCATCGTCCACAACGACGCCGTCCACAATTATCCCGACGGCAGCACGAACTGGCCTCATGGGAACACCGGCGTCGTCGTGGGCCGGCATGGTGTGCTTGTCATCGACTCCGATTTCTATCCATCGCGAGCATCCGAGGACATCGCGCTCGTGCGCAAGGTCACCAGTCGGCCGATCCGCTGGCTGGTGAACCCGCATTGGCACGGTGATCACACGCATGGAAACGCCGTATACCGAAGGGCGTTTCCGGGACTCGAGATAGTTGGAGCGCGGCCGAACGCGCACTTCATTTCGCTGAATCAGGCGCGGTTCCCAAGGAGCGTCCTGGCCGACAGCTCTCAGCTCCGGCGCCAGCTCGCCAACCACGAACGATTGCTGGCGCGCGGCGCCGACAGCGCGGGGAAGCCGCTGACCGAAGCCGAGCGGCGGCTACTGGCGGGGGTGATCGAGGAGGAACGCGTCTGGCTGAGGGAATTTGCCGCGGTCGAGGTCGCGGCTCCGTCCGTCCTCTTCGGTGGGGTTCACCGCATCGACCTGGGCGGTACGACGGTCGAGCTGCGGGACTGGGGGCGCGCCAACAGCCCCGCCGAGTGACCGTCTGGGTGGCTGGCGCCGGAGTGCTGTTCACGGGCGGTATCGTTGTGCACCCCGTCCCCTACGTCTTCGGCGCGTGGCCGCGGCCCTGGATTCCGGTGCTGCGCGCGCTCGAGACAATGCCCGTGAAGGCACTTGTCCCGGGTCACGGGCCCGTTTTTGCTGACCTCAGCTACACGCGTCAGGTTCGTGAGCTGCTTGAGGCGGCGGAGTCGCGCATGGACAGTTTGCTGCGACTCGGCAAGACCCAAGCGAAGCGCAGCGGATTCTCACCCTCGATGACTTCCGCGCGCGCTTCGTGAAGGAGGGCGACGTCAACGGGGCGGTGTACTGGGACGCGTCGATCAAGAACGGTCTGGTGGAGCGCACATACCAGTGCGCCATCGGCTCGCGCTGCTGAGCAACAAAGCGGTCCTTCTTCGGTATCTCTGCGCAATATGATGCAAGACCAGGGGATGGCTCCCGGTCATGCATTCGGATCCATTGTGCATGTTGGAATTCCAGGTAGGCGGGCCGGATGATATCGACGGAACAAGGAGCGCTCACCGCGGTCACCGAGGTCGCGCGCATCGACCTGTCGTGCGGCAGTTTTGACGCGTTGAGCGCCAGTCACTTCTCGAGTCGTTTCCCGCCGCATTTTCACGACACGTTTGCGATCGGCGTCGTTGAAACCGGAGCGGCCAGGCTACACACGCGACGCGGAGAATGGATCGCGCGCGCCGGGACCATCCTGGCATTCTCGCCGGGTGAGGTCCACAGCGCCGAGCCGCTGACGCCGGACGGCTACACCTACAGGATGGTTTATCCTCCCCTAGAGATCTTGAGGGACCTCGGCATTTACATGTCGCCAGAGCCCGCCGCGCCGCTGTTCCGCATTCCTGTCATCGAGGACCCCGTTCTTGGACACGAGTTCCGGTGTGCCCACGTGCCTCTCATGGACGGTGCCACCGGTCCCGAGCCGGAGCAGCGTCTGGTTAACGGGCTCCGCAATCTCGTTGCGCAATACGCGGATCCGCGCGGTCAGACGGAGTGCAGCCAGGCCGATGTCGAGGTCGTCGAGCGGGCGCGGGGCTATCTCCGGGACAGGTTTTCGCAACCCATTCGACTGGCGTGCGTTGCCGAAGTGTGCGGTCTCAGCCCATTCCACTTGATCCGCGTATTCCGGCGCGTTGTCGGCGTGTCGCCCTATTCATATCTGGTCCAACTGCGTGTCAATCGCGCCCGAGTGCTGCTCTGTCAGGGATCCAGCGTTGCGGACGCGGCATACACCTGCGGCTTCAGCGACCAAAGCCATCTCACGCGGATGTTCAAGAAGGTTCTCGGCGTCCCGCCTGGCAAATATGTTCGCTCGGTGCGCAGAAGTGCGGCCTGAGAGCGACGCCTTATTTCGAGAGCACCGCCGTGAGCGCCGCCGGAACAGCGGCAACGTCGTCCCGTGAATTGAAGTAGTGGCAGCCGAATCGCAATAGTCCTTCACGAGCCGTCGCCACCACGTTGGCATCCGCCAGACGCAGCGCGACAGCACCCGCATCAGGAACGAGCGCAGAGACGATGTGGGACGGTGCCGAGATCCTGACGGTTTCCCAGCCCAGCGCGGCCAACTCCTCTCTCAACTCAGCGGCAAGGGCGAGGCAGTGAGACTCCACTTTCGCTGCCGGAAGGGAAAGAACGAGTTGCAGCGCGGCGCGTGCCCCGGCCCAGACCGGCCACGCCAGGGAGCAGTCCAGCCGCCTCGCATCATCGGCGAGACGCTGCGGGACTCCGTACATCTGCTCGTGTGCGTGTGGGGCATTCTTCCAGTTCGGCGCCAACGCCGTCAGGCGGCGAACGTGATCGCGTCGTACGTAGAGCCACGCAGCGCCCCGCGGGGCCAGCAACCACTTGTAGCCGTGTGCCGCGGCGTAGTCGGCGCCGAGCGCTTCGAGATCACATTGGAGTACGCCGGCGGACTGCGTCAGATTCAGGAATAACTCGGCGCCCACGCGTCGGCAGCGATGCGCGACCTCTTCGACGTGCAAGCGCGCGCCGCTGGCGGATTGCACCTCGCTGATGGCGACGAGCGCGGTCCGCGACGAGATGGAATCCACAACCCGTTGTGTCCAGTCCGCGCCATCGATATCGCTGACGAGGCGGATGCTGTGCGCGCTCGACGCGAACTGGACCCACGGCATGACATTGCTTCGGAACTCCCGGTCGGCGAGCACGATCTCACCCTGCCGGAGAACGGGAAGCACCGAGCGCGCGACCGTCGCCGCGGCCTCTGCAAGCGACTGCAGCAGCGCGACGCAGTCGGCATCGACACCCGCCACGCGCGCGAACAGACGGCGAGTCACCTCGGCGTCGGCCTCCCAGGCTCGCTAGTCGAACGACCCGCCTTCCCACTCATCGACGAAATGACGCACTGCTTCGGACACCGGGCGCGCCGCCGGGGGGACGCCGGGCGTGGCAAACCAATGCCGGACAGCGAGCGCCGGAAAGAGAGCTCGGAAGGCGGGCTGCTCCATGCCATCGTTCCGCGTGTGAGGCGCGAATCTCAAGGGACGGCCGGCGCGCTAAGAGAACGTACGAAGTCTTCCATGGTGGCTATGGAGATGGCGTGGCCACCGGTGAACTGACGAAAGTCCACCTGGTAGCCTTGCTCGCTCAAACGCGGCACGATCTGCTGGCTGGTGTGCTCGAACGAAAGAATCGCGTCCTGGTTGCCGTGACTGATGAGGATGGGCGGCTTGCCGCGCGGCGTGACGTCGATGAGAAAACCGGGAGAGTAGGCGGCCACACGGGCAAACAGGTCACCATTCGCTCGTCCGATGGCGAGCGAGTACGTAGCGCCATCCGAGAACCCCCGACATTCCGATCTTCGCGGGATCGATGGTCCAGCGTTGGAACGCCCACTCCAATGCGCCGTTGAGAACTGCGATGTCGCTGGAGAAGACACCGTGAATGGCGTCCCACGTGCCCACCGACGCATAGGGCGCAAGGATGATGACGCGGGCTTCGTCGGCAATCTTCGTGTGCCCGTCCACAAAGAAAATTCACGGTACGCGAGGCGCCGTGGAGGAACAGGGCGAGACCCACCGGCTGGTCCGCGCGCACGTCTGGGGGGACATAGATGACGGCTGAGGATCCGGCAACCAGAAACTCACTCTTTCCAGTTGACCCCGTCGCCGTCGTGGCGCCGGGTCGTGCGGTCAGGATCGGCTCGACTTCACCGGGAATCGCGAAGCCGCCGCCGTTGCAGCCACTGATCGCACAGCAAACGGAGACAAGGCGGACAAAATCGCGCGACAGTCCTCTCACTGGGCACCTCGTGCGGCACTGACGTCGGGTAATGCGCTTGGAGAATCAGCCGCCTTTTCACGCGACCGTCTTGAATCATCCTGCTCCGGGTGGCCGCGTCCATCACGTCATCCCCAACTCGGAGGCAATCGCGAGTGTCGGAAACCGCCCGGAGTTCTAACCACAACGACGTGGGGTAATCAAACGGACCGGGCGCGGCACCATGGCGCCAATGCCGCCGGCACCTCGATAACGGCCCTTGTAAATCGGGCGCGGATCCGTTGCCCCTCGTCGCTCACGGCCATCGTGCCGCCAATTGACGGCGCGGGCTCGGCACAAGCTGGACGATCTTGCCTGCTTAAGGAACGCGGCGGGCGCTGATCGTGCGACTGCCCATCTGTACCGTGAGGCCAGCCACCTGCTGTGATGAATCGCGCTGCGCTGCAATCACAACCCCGGGGACGACCGCGATGGTGTACCGCCATGCATCGGTTCGTAGCAGCTCTGCCTCGCCTCGGCCCGGCATGAACAGAAATGGTCGTCCCTCGTATCGTGTGATCCACACGTGCAGTGGTTGGCCGATGTCGTATTCGCCGACGAGCGCTGCCACTTCGGTCTCGCTGGTCGGGAGGAGCTGCGGCTTGACGAGCGGCGGCAGCTGCGTCGCAAACGGCAACGGCGCCAGCGCGACCACCGCGGCGTCGGCTTTCGCTTCGCCCGATCGGGCCGCGAGGATGTTGTCGACCAGCGCCCACACTCGGCCAGTCGCCCAACCGCGATTGTGGTCCGTATCGCCCCGATGTACGATGACAAGCTGTGCGTCAGGAACCACGATGATTGCCTGGCCGCCAGAGCCGTGCGCCGCGAAACTCGCGTACATGTTGAGCGCTGTATATCGAGAGCCGTACGAATTCGGCGCGTAGGTCCACCACATGTACCCATAGCCACGACCGTTGCCCAGGTCCGACACCGCCGCCGTGCTCTGCGCTACCCAGTTCGCCGGCACGATCTCCTTGCCGTTCCATATTCCGCGTTGGAGAAACAACTGCCCAAAGCGGGCGAGGTCGCGTGCGGACATGCGCCAGGTGTGCGCCGGAAACGCCGAAAGCGACGGCTCGTACGCCACGAACCCGTCTGCAGCCTGAAAGTCCTCCATGCCCAACGGCGCGGCGATCTTGGCCGCGAACGCCTCGTATATGGAGTTCCCCGTCTGCCGCTGGTAGATGGTTTCTGCGACGTTGAAGTCCCAGTTGTTGTAGAACCAGCGCGTTCCCGGTGCATGCGCACCACGCTCCGGTCGTGTTGAATCTTGCTCGGACGGTGCGTAGGCCGCCGGCAGGTAGATACCGGAGCGCGCAGAGATGACGTCGCGGATGGTAGCCGACTTTTCCGCTGAAGTGAGTTGGTTGGTGTCTTCGATCTGTAACGCTCCAAGCGTTGCGTCCAGCTCGATTTTCCGCTCCGTGACTGCCATGCCGACGAGAGCGCTCGTCAGACTTTTGCGGACCGAGTGCAACTGAAGCTTGCGGGACACGTCGCCCCAGGCCACGAGGACCTTACCTCGGTACACCACGAACGCGCCGCCGGACAGCAGGCTGTCGGCGATCTGTCGCGTCCTTTCCAGCCTCTCCGAGGAGAAGCCGGCTTCTTCGGGCCGTGCATATTGTTGCCACTCTTGCGCTGCGGCAGGGGTGAGGATCGCCGGTTGCAGCATCGCCCCCGCAAGAGCGAGGCATCGCTTCCACGTCATCGTGCTTCTCCATTTAGGTGACACCCGCACGCCGCGCGGGGAACCTCCAAACGCCGATCGCGTAGTGTGTTGTCACACTTAGAGCGACGAATGTCGCGCGACAATCGTGCGATTGTCGATGCCGACCGGGATGGACAAGCAGGGGCGTTAGCGTCGCCGGAGGAAGCGGGTATGGATGACTTTTGGATAGTCGGTGTCCTCGGCGGCGGCGCGGGAGCGGTCCTTGGCGCGCCGATGCTCTTCAGGAGCGCCTTCGGGGCCTGCGCGCGCTGGACCATGGACCGCCTGGGTGGGCTGTGGCTCCTCGGTGCGGCACTCTCGATGGTCCTCATCAGCGTCAGCCACGGAGGACTCCTTTCCGCGCCCGTCGATCTGGCCGTCGAACACCTGACGAACGTCCTGAATCTGTTGGCATGGCCGACGCTCGTCACGATCAACCGGCGGCTGCTTGGGCTCGGCCCAGGTTCGCTGTCGAGACCGACGCATCACATCGTGCCTGCAATCGCATACCTCGCATACGTCCTGGCGGCCGGTGGTCGTGCGGTCCCCTTTCTCTGGATCCTTCCAGTGGGGATTGCATGTACGGCGGCGATTGGCGCAGCATGGTTCTCCGTGCACCGCCAACTCCGGGTTGAGACGGGACGATGGCGACGCGTATCGGGCGTTTTTGTCTTCGCGGTGGCGTTCGTGGGGGCGCAAACGATCAGGACACTGTTCCCGGAGGTCGTGGCGTTGCGGGAGATCGTACCGGCTGTCTTCACGGCTTCGTTCTTCGCCATCGGATACTCTGTGGCCGGCCCCGTGACGTTGCGAGGCGCAGCACCAGAAGGCGTGACGCCAGGTGAGCAGCCGCGATACCAGAAGAGCGCACTGACGCCGCAGCGGGCGGGGCAGCTGGTGCGCAAGCTCGACGAACGCATGTGCACCGAGCATTGGTCGCGCGACTGACCTGTCGCTGCAAGCTCTGGCCTCCCGACTCGGTGTTTCGTCACACACACTGTCGCAAGCAATCAACCAGCAGCGCGGGCAATCACTGCCGCAATACCTGATCCAGTGGCGAGTGCGCGAAGCGAAGCGCATGCTGGCCGACCCGGCAAACGACTGTTTTACGGTGGAAGCTCTCGCGGAGAGGTCCGGTTTTGCCTCGCGATCAGCCTTTTACAAGGTGTTCAGAAAGGCTGAGGGCATCACTCCAACTGATTACCGTGAACGCGCGCGTCGCATCAATGCCGTGTCGGCGTAGCGAACGGTCGGCTGCACCGCAAAGCCTGGGCGTGACCAGCTCGCCGATCCGAAGATTCAGCGGGATGCCGTCCGTGGCCCGAAGTCGACCTTGAGGATGCGGAGATGGACCTCGGGAAATGTCCTCGATCGCTTCGACAGGAGCGGTGAGTCACGGCCGTCGAGGTACTTGCCAAGAAAGGCGCGAACGTACGCGGACGTGATCTGGAGCACGCGGTCGGCGCCCAGAGAAGACGGACGCGGCGTCGGTGGGGAAAGGAATTCCGCGTCCATGAACGATCGATGCACGGCTCCCTCCACGTTCACCTCGTAGGCGTCGTGCCTCATCGCGCCCATCAGTTGCACTTGGGAAAGGCCCCGCGGCGTGCCCTCGTTCATGAACGCCGGGCGGAGCATCATGTATGGCTTGGCGAGCCCCTCGTCGCGCGTCGGGCCAAATGCGCTGCCGTCGAACTGGACGCAGGCCCTGACCCGCGGGTGGCGGTGACAGGCTTCGATGGCCACGTTCCCTCCATACGAGTGGCCGAGCGTCACAATTCGATCAAGGTCGAGCCGTTCGCGAAACGGGCTTCCTGCCTCGAGGTCGAGCGCCTGCATGCGATCGATAACAAATCCGACGTCGGCCGTCAGGTAGGAGGCGGCCTCGGTATACATTGTGTCATACAGGGCGCGCCGGAGGTTGAGCGGCATCGTCGCCGGCAGTGACGCCTCCCAGCCGGGCGGTTTCGGATCGAAGAGCCGCGGATACCGACGAAGCGACCGCCCATCCGGATAGACGACGTCGGCGACGCCCGCATGCGGGATGAGTGCGAAAACGTACCCTTGGCTCGCGAGCTCCTCTGCGAGCGCGGTGTACATGAATTCCATCTCGCCGTTGCCGGTCGAGAAGATCAGCAGCGGAAGACGCGCGGGATTCTTGATGATGGACGCACCCGTCGCCGCCGCATGACGAACACGACGTAACCGCCCTGCGGTTCGCTCGCTCAGACTGCCGGCCGCAACGTACTGTTCCAGCTGTGGCAGATAGGGCTCGATGGGTTGCGTCCCGCGTTCGGCGGGATACCACACACGCACAACGAGTGTGCGCCGGTCACTCGTATCCGCCGTGCCGATCTCGGCGCGGGTCGAGTCCGTCCACGCGTACCGCAGTGCACCAACCGCGTACCGACCGTTCGGTGACGGAAGCGATATCGGCACGCTGTCTCTCTCCGCCGACGCCGGACGATCCTGAGACAGGCACGCTCCCGGGCAGAAGGGACCCAGCAGCGCTCCAGAAAGGAAGATCGTTTTCATTGGGGAATGCTCTGGCGTGACAGTTTGACGCTCCGAGTGTCGAACAGACATCTCCCTGCGCCCAGCGCAACCGCCGTTGCAGACGGCTTAGCTCCGCTCGCAGTGTGCTGGCCCCAGCTGCGTGAGGATGTAGTGGCGACGGATGCGTCGGCCTCGTCCGCCTTGGCCATCAGACGCACGATGAGTCCTGCCCTGCGCATTCGCTGCAGCCACCCATACAACGTCCCAGGACCCAGTCGCACCGTCCTGCGTCACCCGAAGTAGCTCCTTGCCAGTGCATATCCATGCGCCTCGCCTTTCTCGATCGCGATCATGGGATAAAGGACGGGTGTGCTGCGCGGGCCAGACCGCGCGGGGCCGCGGGCATTCATCGGTCGCTCCTCGTGTGATACGCCGTTCGCCAGAAGTGTCACAAGAGTTCCAGTTCCACCGAGGTGACCGGACCCCGCGCATGGGGGAGAATCGAGCGTCACGCCCGTAACGTCACGGTGGCCAATGGAACTACCATCGGCACGAAGTAGTCTCGTGTATAGTACACCAGGCATCCGTCCGCTGAGAACCACGCGAAGTTTGGCGCGCCGGCGCCCAGCCCGCCCCCAGCGCGCACTGGCTCGCTCCAACCGTCGCCGAGTGGGCGCGTGAGGAAGTATTGACCCGGCGACCGACCGCCCGACGGTAACAGCCTCGAGATTTGAAGTAGCGTCAACCCGCCCGGGCCCGTTTTCCCACCCCAGACATACACGCTGTCGCCGCGGCGGGCGCGCCAGTATTCAACGGCAGCCGAGGAGGGACTGGTCGCGAGCAGCGTGTCGTAGCCTATGCCCATCCACCGTAGCTGCACGTCCCGTGCGGCTCGCCAATCCGGTGTCGTCAAGCGCAAATGCAGAGTCCCATCGCTGTCCTGCGACAGTCCCGAGTGATAGTACCCGAGTTGCGAAGCCCGGACAAACTCTGGTGGCGACCAGTCGTCGCCGCTGCGGCGGGCCATCCAGAGATGCGCATTGCGAGTACGCGAGGTGTCGCCGGGCGCGGGACGGTACGACGAAAAGACCAGCCGCGTCCCGTCCGGACTGAGCGACGGGTACAGGTCAGAATGTTCGCCGCCAAGCAGCAGGCGCTCGGGGTCCCCCCACTGCTCGCCGCGGCGAACCGAACGGAAGATTCGGTAATCTTCCCCCTCACCGACGCGCTTGAAGAAGTAGAGCTCCCGCTGGTCCGGCGAAAGCGTGAAGGAGTAGACACGTCCGGAGTCGGCGGCGCTCAGCCGCGGCCCGATTGGGCTTGCGACGTCGCCGGCCGGACAGGAGGCGGCGACGCCGTTCGTCATGGCCACAGTCCCGGGCGTTCCGACCACCGGGATAAGCGCGACTCCCGCGAATCCGATTGCGAGCCGTCGCGCCGGACTAATTGCCGCTCCCAAGACTGTTGAGAGTGTTACGCCGGCTATAAATAGAATTCTCATTGACTTCTCCGGTGTCGAACACCGACTGACCCTCGGCGGGAACCTCAAACAGTCCGCGCGCATCGTCTTGAACCATCTTGCGATGTGTCCGCTCGTCGTGTGATGACCCAACAGGCGTCTCATCCAGTGCCAAGGATTCATCGTCATCGATGGCGATGACCACGCTCTCGATGTCGCCACGGGCCTTTCCTCACTTGAGTTCACCGCTGAACCCCCCCCGCGCTGTCCCGAGCCGGGCCGATGCGATACCTGGCATCGTTCTACGGTGCACTCAGGCAGCACGCTCTGAGTTCGCAACCCCCGTTGACGGCAGCGGCGTCAGCAGCACACCTCAACCCGGAGAGAACCGTGCGAGTCACGCCAGCCATTCGGTCGGGCCATCGGCACATGATCGATCCCGACGACTAAGCGCTAATCGATCGCCGCGATCTCGCGGAGCGATCCGATGGATTTCGCTCGGACGGCTCGAGACACCTGTTTCGGGCGCGAGCCTCCTGGAGCTACGGGTTCTCCTGGCCATGACGCCCCAGGTCTGCCCCGCGACCACAGATCGCATGCTAGGACGTGGCTTGGCGCGTCGCAAGCGCGAACAGACAAACCGGGGGCACGGCTAACCTTGATGGCGGCCGAGCGCCCAAGATCTGCGGGCCTTACATGGCGACGTCGACTTCGATCGGGTCGATGGCGGGGGAGCCAGCGGACCAATAGCGCACGACCAGTTTGGTGATGCCCGGAAAATATCCGTGGATCGCCGAGTTCTCGACGGTCGCCGACGCGCCCGGCGCGAGGGACCGACATCCGGCCTCCGGCGTGTTGCACGCCACGAGCAATCCCAGCCACGTTGGGCTCAAGACGTGAAACCGGATGGTCGCGCTCGCGCCGTTGGTGACTCTCGCTCCGCCGGGTACGCGCTCCGCGGTGACGCTGGCGTTCACGATGTCAGAAGGCCCGAGGGTGGCAGAGTCTCGCTTCTCAGCTGTGCAGGCGACCGCCAACGCGGCCGCCGTAATCAACAGAATTCTCGAGTGCGTCATGAGCGAACTCCAATGGGGTTGCATCCGATTTCTGTCTCTACAACCTTCGTCAGGCCTAGGGCGTCACACAAGCGATGGGACCAGTCGGGGCAATCCGACGCGAACGGTTGCAGCAGAAGTGGTCTGAGGATTCCCGACAGCCGGAGAAGTGGAGACGGGACAATCACCTGTACCCTCGAAAGGCTGTTGACATCCGATCACGGTAACGAATCGTCGCGCGCCCACGTCTAATTTGTCATGTCAGCTGCGTACAAGCCGCCCCAATACGATCCCGACACGCAGCAGATGTTGCGCGCGGGTCGCGGCGAGACCGGCGCGCTCGATGGGCTGGTGACCGGCCATTACAGGCGCGTGCGGTCATTCTGCGCGCGCCTCCTTGACTCACCCGAGGCGGCCCGCGACGTCACTCAGGAAGTGTTTCTGCGCGTGGTCGCCAACGCGCACACGTTCGGCGGCCGATCGTCGTTCCGTACGTGGCTGCTCGCGCGGAGGCGCCTTCGTCACTCTATCGACGCCGCCTTGCCTGGCAGTTCAACATGCACGTGACCGGCGCGGAGCCGCGGCGGTTAGATACCTTGGTTGCTCACGAGTTGAAGTCCCATGCATCGTGGGAATGACCTGGCTCGCCTCGATTTCTCTGGCGACGATTCGCTGAAGCGACTGTCCGGCCGACGGACATCCAGTAACTGACCGCGCGCCCATCGACGTCGGAGACTCGGGATGAACCGCGGGTGCCACCGCATCCGAACGCGCAGGATTGTTCAAGCGCCGAGCTGTGACGAGTGGCGACGTTTGGTGTTTAATCACACGTGCGCAAATGCACACACCGGTCGCCCGCCTCGCCGCGGCCTCACTGCTTCTGGCATGTTTCGGGAGCGGTCGCTCGATCACCGAACCGGTGCTCATCGGTGACGGGCGACGCGTCCTCTTCATCGGTAACAGTTACCTCTACACGCAGGATCTGCCTGGGCTCGTGCAGGCGCTCGCGGACTCCGCCGGCGGCGACAAGCTTGCGGTCTCGAGTGTTGTCGGACCTGACTTGGCGCTGATCGACCACTGGAACGAGGGGACGTCGGGAGATCGCCAAGGGCGGATGGGAGTGGGTCGTGCTGCAGCAGGGCCCGAGCTCGGTCGCGGTGAATCGCGATTCGTTACGCTTGATGGCGACGCGCTTCGCCGAGTTGATCGCGCAGGGGAAAGCGACGCCGGCGCTCTTTTCGGCGTGGCCATCGGCCGCTCGCCGGCAGGATTTCGACCGCGCGATCGAGTCGTACAGGCTGGCGGCGCTGGACGTGAACGGGCTGCTGTTGCCGGTGGCCGCGAGCTGGGTGGACGCCTGGGCTCGCGACGCGGCGCTGGAGATGTACGCGGACGGCCTGCACCCCTCGGCGAACGGGGCGTATCTGGCTGCGCTGGTGATGTACGCGAAGCTGCTGAACAAGAGCCCCCAGGGGCTGCCAGCGTCGCTGCAGACGCGCGGCGGCCTGCGCGTGTCCGTGAGCGCACCGGTCGCGGCTGTGCTTCAGGCCGCGGCGGCCAAAGTCACCGGCTTCTAGGCGGGAGATTGGGAAACGCGTTACCAGCGCCGCGTTCGTTCTCCTCGCCCAGCGCGCGAGTGGCCGGTCGACGTTCAGAGGACAGCCTCGTCCCAATCCTCTCAAGTAGGACAGCATCGGCTGCCAAGCTCCGTCGTTCGTGGAGCTTGGCGCTGCGATCTCCCAAGTGATATGAGTCTCCAATGTGACGGCGCGATCGCAGACCACGGTTGCACCTGTGCAGCGACTACGTTTTCGATAGGAGCGGCGATGAGAAAAATGTGCCTGGCGGTGTTTCTGTTTTGCGGCGTGGCGAGACCAGCGGCAGCACAAGGGGCCAAGGTTGTGGTCCCCGGGTGGGATGCTAGCTGGGACATCGATCCGAAGACCGCGCGGGTCGGCCAACACCTCGGTCGTCCCGCGGTGTTTCTGCGCGGCCAGTTCCCGCCGATCCTCGCATCGGGAATCGAATTCACCGACGGTACGATCGAGTTCGACATGTCGGCCTTGCCTGGAGGAAATTTTGTCGGCTTGGTGTTTCGCTACGCCGATGGCTTCAATCACGAGAACGTGTACTTCCGGCTGCATCGGTCCGGCGAGTTCGAGGCTGTGCAGTACGCGCCTCGCGTGAATGGATCGGGGGGAACCTGGCAGCTCTATCCGCAGTTCTTCGGTCGCGCCGTGCTCCCTGTCGATGGATGGGTACACGTGCGCGCGGAGATCCGCGGCAGCTCGATGGAGCTTTTTGTCGCCGATTCGACAAAACCGTTGATCGTCGTCCCGCGCCTTCGCGGTATCCCGCGTTCAGGTCGCGTCGGGCTCTGGGGGCGCGTGAACGACATGCCGGAACAATGGACCGCCGCGATCGCGAACTTGCGGATTCGTACGCGCGATCCCGCCGCAATCGTCGCGGTCGATACGACGGGGCTTCCGGCGGGTACGGTGACAGGGTGGCAAGTGGCCGGTCCATATGCCGCTCCGGACAGCACCGTTCTGCCGCCACGACCCAAGGCGAACGAATGGCGCCCGATAGCGGTGGAGGAGCTGGGTCTCGTGAACATCACGAAGCTGCTGAGGAAGCCGACTGCCGGTCGCTTTGTCGCCTATTTGCGCACTGTCATCACCATGGATTCTGCGCGCGTCGTGCCGCTCGAGCTCGGGTACAGTGACGACATCGTGCTCTGGCTCAACGGTATTCCAGTTTTCGCCGGGATCAATTCGCTGGGGAGTCACTACCCCGGCTTCCTCGGACTCGCGAACAGCGCCGTGGATCACGTTTACCTTCCATTGAAGGCGGGGGACAACGAGTTGCTGGCGGCGGTGTCGGATCGGATCGCAGGCTGGGGCCTCAAAGCGCGGCTCCTAGAAAAATCTAGCATCACCGAGGCCAAGGCTCGATGACGGAGACATGTTGGTCGCGTGAGACTCCAATCGATAGGAACACTCAGGCTTCGGTGTTGCCAATGAATAATGGCGGCGCTGTTATTGATCCTGAGGCCAATGCTTCTAGCAGGCTGCGGAAATAGTGTGGTAAAGATCGGGTTGCACGGATAGAAGAGGAAGCCTAACGTGGCGCGACCTCTACGGAGCTTTGGATCGATGCGAGGGAGCGAGCGCGAGGAATAGGTGCCATCCGTGTGACTACCGGCTGCCTAACACGACCTGATGAAAGCCTGATGTGTAGCCGTTAGGCTACGAGGGGTACAGCTTCTCCGATTTCAACTCGGGAGGCTGTATGATTTACGTCGGGCTGGATCTGCATAAGTGCTACGTCACTGCCTGTGCTCTCGATGCACTGGGCCAGGGGCTCGCCGAGGAGCGGCGACTGCCGCCGGATCTTGCCGTGGTGCTGCTCTGGCTGGGACGCCTAACGGGGCCGGTGACGGTGGTGCTCGAGGCCACGCTCTATTGGGCCTGGCTCGAGCGGCATCTCACCGCGCACGGCTACACCGTGCGCGTCGCTCATCCGTATCAGGTCAAACTCATCTGGCAGGCGCGCACCAAGACCGACCCGATCGATGCGCGCAAGCTCGCCGAGCTCGCCCGCGTTCACTTACTCCCCGCGATCTGGATTCCGGATGCCAGCACGCGGGCGCAGCGCCAGCTCCTGCGCGGGCGCGCGTTTCTCGTCCGGCAACGCACGGTCCTCAAGAATCGTATCCACGCCTATCTCACCGCCGAGAATCTCCGATCGCCAGCCGCCGATCTGTACGGTCGCGCGGGACGCGCGTGGCTCGCCACGGTGACGCTCCCGCCGGTGGTGCGCCGCTCCGTGGATCTCCTCCTCGCCAATCTCGATGTCCTCACCACGCAAATCGGCGCCCTCGACAAGTATCTCCAACGGCACGTTAGGCAGGATGCCGTCGCGCAGCGGCTGCAAACCATTCCCGGGGTCGGCGCCTTCGGGGCGCTCTTACTCCAAGCCGAGATCGGTCCCATCGCGCGCTTTCGCTCCGCCCAGGAACTCGCGGCCTACGCCGGCCTGGTCCCCAGCACGCATAGCTCCGGCGGCAAAACACATCACGGGTCCGTCGGCCACGGCAGCCCGTGGCTCAAATGGATCCTCGTCGAAATCCTGCAAAGTCTGAAGCTCGCGCCGAGCCCCGTCGGCGCACACTATCAGAAGCTGCTACGCGCGAAGGGAAAACCCAAAGCGACAATCGCCGCGGCGCGGAAGTTCTGTACGTATCTCTACTGGATGCTCAAGGAGGAGTGGACGTACTCGGAGTGGCTTCGTCAACATGACCGTCCGGAGGTGCGCCCGGTGCAACCGCTGGGATCCGTAGCCTAACCACTACGCCCCCGTTAACACGAATGGGCCACCTCCTTCGCCCACAGCTCCTGTCCTTGAAACGGACGTAGAGGCGCCTGAAGCCGGCTCGGCCGCGCGCGTCGTCAGGAAGGAGAGCGGGTTTGTTCGTCTGGATCGCGTTGTCTTCAATCAGGCTGGGACACCCCAGCCGCGGAGACTGCTGTCCCTAATTCGTTAGGCTTTCAGAGGCGGCGTTGCAGCAGTCGGGCGCTGTTCGTTGGCGCCGTCCATCGCACACCGCTGGTCGGCGCGCTGCTGCGGAACGACAGGTTGCGTATGTTCAGCACTGCGCCCGCAGCTGAACGCCAGGCCGTTATGCCGAACAGCTGGCACTCAATACGTCACTCACCGTCGCGGGAACGGAAGCGAGCACTCCGCTTTCTTCTCTTTGCACCGATTCAAGCCGTGCCCGGGGCGAATCTGTCCACCAAAGCTGAGGAACTCCCCCCAATGTCGACGCGCGTCGTTTCGCACACCGTCCGGATGGCAGCTGTCATCCTGGCGCTGGCCGCGGTGATGCTCCTGCCCTTCCTGC
>Ga0187892_10006676_pt1 | contig 16984 bp, 13 predicted proteins | sample MA1701073metaG_FD_139345 | JGI IMG/M metagenome (GOLD analysis project Ga0187892, IMG submission 139345) | Bio-ooze microbial communities from a basaltic lava cave in the Kipuka Kanohina Cave System on the Island of Hawaii, USA - MA170107-3 metaG ... | reverse complement strand
GAGTGCGGAAGCCTACCGTATGCCGCCAGGTGTGCCGGGGACGCTCCGTTCCGCGACCTCCCCGGGTGCGCGGCTGACAGTTCCGGTGCAACGAGATGGTCTCCGGGGCGTGCAACGCAACAAGTGGTCGCAGGACGCGAACGAACCCGTGAAGCGACAAACGGCCTGCCTGACGGTTGCCGGCGCTTCGGAATCTCACCGAACCGAAGCAATAGAGAAGTTCCTCGCCAGAGACCGAGTCGCCCTCGTTGTAGGCGGTACTCAATCGTTGAAGTCCAATAGGCCTTCGTTCAGAAGCTCCTCGACAATCTCGGCCGTCTGAAGCAGCGGGAGGCCGAGCGCGTCGGCCGCCTCTCGAGCGTTTCGGCCCTTGTACCGGCAGATCCACATGAAGATTCGAGCCTTCAGGGACTCGATATTCGACTGCTGGGTAATCGGCTCGTAGCCTGAAGCGCTCCAAGAGTCGATGTCTTCCTCAACGTGAATTTCAAAGGTCTCGGTCTCTTGAGCACGAATAACGAACACCCTTCGATTCTCAAATCGATTCGAGGGCGTGAAGCGAGGACGCGGAAGCACCTTCATTTCGGGTCTCCCTTGCCTCCAGAGCTGCTCGGTTGAATATCGAGGACGTTCTTTGACTTGAGCACAAAGACCGGATTCCCCTCGGCGTCCAAGACATCAAGTATCCTTAGGACATCGACGGTAATCGTTTTCAGCTTGAGTACGGTTCCGTCTCCTAGAAGGTAGGTATTGAAGTTCTCGTCCGCGTTCACGACGGGAACTCGGACAGCCCAGACCGGCTGTCCATTTAAATTGACTCTGATCTTTTCTTCCGACATTTTGGCTCCGAGGACTCCGGAATGGAACTTCTCAGAGGATATAAGATGCCGAGAGTGCGGACAAGACTGATTCGGCCTAACTCCTTGCTGAATAACTGAATAGACCCGAGGCTTTATTGGGGCCAGCATGGATCGATCCATCGGACTCCAACTCCCTCATTAGTCGAGGGTTCCGGAGTTCGCAAGAGAGCAAACCTCGCGCCTAACTCCGGCCGATTCTCTTGGACTCTCGGACCGAGAAAGTCGACGAGAATCCGGTTCGTCCCTCGCGCGCTTTCCCCAAGCGCTAGCCGGACCCCATGCGGACGGAGAGAGTTCTCGGCGTCAGAGTGAACCACTACCCATGGTCGCCTGGGTGCATGCGCCTTTCCATCTCGAGCGAGCCGCGCATCAGCGTCTCCGCTCCCGCGAGGTCCCCGCGCGCCTTGAGGATTCCCCCCAGATCGACGAGGACGCTCGCCACGCTCCCGTCGTCGCCGGGATGGAGACGCCGCGACATCTCCAGCGCCTCGCGGCAGAGCGCCTCGGCCTCGGGCAGTTCGCCGCAGGCCTTGCGCAGGATCGCCGACAGCCGCAACGCATTGGCCTTGTCCTCGTGATCCTCCGGGTACACGGATCGCGCCAGGGAGACCGCGGGCTCGAGCATGCGCGTCGCCTCCGGAAAGAGCGCCAACTCGCGATAGGTGTCGCCGATGGTCCCGCGGAGGCGCAGTTCCGCCTCCGGCGCGCCCTTCAACTCGCCCGCCTCGATCCGTGCCGCCGCGCCGTCCATCATCTCCTTCAGCATCGTGATGTCGCGCCCGAGCGCGACGCTGGGGCCGGCGCCCGCGAGCGTTTCCGACATGAAATCGCCGATCGTCTGGGCCTTGCCGAGCTGCGTCCTCAGCCCCGACTCGGCGCGCAGCGCGCGCTGCAGCGCGAGGCTCGTGCCGATAAGCCCCGCGGCCAGGAGCACGAAGGCGGCCGCGAGCCCGGTCACGAGTCCCTTGTTCCGCCGCGAGAACTTCGCGAGCCGGTACCACGTGCTCGCGGGCCGCGCGGAGATGGCCTCGTCGCGCAGGAAGCGCTCGATGTCGGCCCCCAGCTCGCCCGCGGACTGATAGCGGCGCTCCTTCTCCTTCTCGAGCGCCCTCGCGACGATGGTCTCGACGTCGCCGCGCAGCTCGCGGTTCACCGACGAGAGGCGTGACGGCTCTTCCTCGCGGATGATCCGAACGGCCTCGTGCAGCATCCGCTTGTGCAGGTCGTACGGGAGGCGCCCGGCGAGGAGCTCGAAGCAGACGACGCCGATCGCGTAGACGTCGCTCCGCGTGTCGAGCGCGCCGGGATCGCCTGCCGCCTGCTCCGGGCTCATGTACGGGACCGTGCCGATGATCTGGCCCGCGTCCGTGTGCATCGTCGTCGTCTGCACGTCCGAGTCGGTGAGACGCGCGACGCCGAAGTCGAGAATCTTCGGCTGCCCCGTCGCGTCGACGAGGATGTTCGCCGGCTTGAGATCGCGATGGATGATGCCGCGCTGGTGCGCGTGCTGCACGGCGTGACAGATTTTCACCACGAGCTCGAGGCGCTGCCGCACTTCGAGCGCGTTCTCGGAGGCGTACTGCGTGAGCGGCGTGCCGCGCACGAGTTCCATCGCGAAGAAGGGCTGCTTCTTTTCCCCGCCGCCGCCGCCGCCCGGCACGTCGAACGTGCCGGCCTCGTGGATCTGCGCGATGCCCGGGTGCTGGAGGCGCGCGAGGACGACCGCCTCGTGCTCGAAGCGGCGCAGGAGTTCGCCCGAGGCGAGCCCCGGCCGGATCACCTTCAGCGCGACGCGGCGGCGCGGGTGCCGCTGCTCGGCTTCGTAGACGGCGCCCATGCCGCCTTCGCCGAGGAGCGAGATGACGCGGTAGTCGCCGAAGTGATCCGGCAGTGGCGCGGCTCGACGCGAGGGATCTGGCTCTTCCATGAGCGGAACCGAATGGTGGGTCGATCGGAGGCGAGAGTGCGTGCCGCGAGCGCCGCGGTCGCCCCAAGACTATCAGGACTTGGACTCGCGGCGCGTGAGATGACGACCGCGATCGCCTGCCGGAGCGTGCTCGGAACTCCTCGCCGGTCTCTCTCGGAGCCTCGAGAAGTCCACGCGCGAGGGCCTGGGGATGCTGGCGCTGGGCCTCGCCAACCTGTTCGCGCTGGTGACGCTGGTCGGCCCGCTGCTCTCCGTCGTCCGAATCGGCCGGCCGGCCTTCAGGGCGTGGCACGCCGCGGGCCTCGCGGTGTGGGCGGTCGTATTGCCGATCCTGGCGGACGTGCTCGACAGCACGTCTGGGTCGACGCGAAGTACGACGATCACCTGAACCGGATCCGCGCCACGGCGTGGAGCGGGCTCGAGAGCGTCGTCAGCGAAGCGCACCGCGCCGAAATCCACCAGGCCCTCGCGTCCGCGCTCCTCTCCGACAGGCCGCGCGTCGACACGATCCTCGTCTACGAATATCCGACGCGAGTTCGTCTTCCACCGTTCGCGAGCCGGTCGAGTCCCGCTGATCGGGTTGTTTGGCGGCCTCCCGCCCGACGCACGCGCAAAATGCCAGGTTTGTCTCGAGCGGCTGGAGGAATGCGGCCACCGACTGCGGAGGCCGGAAGCCGCATACCTCCGAGACGGCATCTACGAGTCGCGAGCGAAGCACCACGGCGTGAACTATTGAATCCTCTACTTCTTCCATGGAACGAGCGCCGTCGTCGTGACTCACGGCTTCACGAAACAGCAAGCGGCCGTTCCGAAGGAACAGATCACGCCCGCCATTCGACGTCGCATCGAATACCGGAGCGGTCCGACGCGATTCTCGTTTCCACCCGGGCCGCGGTAGGCGAAAGAATGCGAAAGAATGAGGGGTCAACAAGAGCCCTCGATCACCTCCACCGCCGCTACTTCGAAGGCCGGCCACGGCGCCTGGCCGAACTCGAAAGGGCCCGCTCGAGCGCCGCCGTCGCCCGCGAGATGCATCGACTGCGAGTAGAAAGGGGTCTCACGCAGACGCAGCTCGCCCGGCTCGTGAAGACGACGGCTTCCGTCATCTCCCGGCTCGAGGACAACGACTACGCGGGTCATTCGCTCTCGATGCTCTGCCGCATCGCGCACGCGCTCGGCCACGAGGTCATCGTGACGTTCGTCTTTCGGTCGAAGCGAGGAGATCGCCGTCCTCCCGAGCGAACGTAGTCGAGCGACCGTCTTATTCTCGGCCACGGCGACTCGTATCGCCCCATTGCCGAGAGAGATGCACCCGGCCGCCGATCGTTCAGGCGGCGTCTGGGAAATGGCCTGAGGGTCCGGCGACAGCGGCGCGCCGCCACTGGCAAAGGACGTCGTCGCGGACCGTCACCGCCGAATTCTCGTAACGCATCTCGCGCCACCTCCGACTGAGCCGTCGGACGGCGCCGACTCGGCGATCCTCGCTGGTGTGCCCGTTCCTGCGACGATTGACCCCGGAGGCGGCAGTGCCTACGATTGATGCCGACACGCTCGACGACCGAGGCGAATCTCGATGGGACCTCTCACCTACACCGACTACGCCGCACTTCCCGACGACGGCCGCCGCTACGAGCTGATCGACGGCGAGCTGCTCGTGACTCCCTCGCCCAGTTCGGCGCATCAATGGGTCGTCGGATCGCTTTACGCGATTCTCAGGCAACACGTTCTCGCGAATGAACTCGGGATGGCCTTCGTTTCGCCGCTCGACGTGATACTGACCGAACGGAGCGCTCCACAGCCGGACATCGTGTACGTGGAAGGCGGGAAGAGAGAACGGGTCACCGACCGCGGCATCGAGGGCGCACCGACGCTCGTGGTCGAGGTTCTCTCTCCGAGCCGCCCGGCGCTCGACCTCGTCAAGAAGCGAAAGCTCTATCGCGAGAACCGCATCCCGCACTACTGGATCGCCGACCCCGAGACGCGGACTCTCGAAGGACTGGTGCTCGGACGCGAGGACTACTCGACCGAAGCCCGCATTGCCGGCGATGAGCACGCCGTCTTGAGCCCGTTTCCGGACCTCGTCATCCCGCTGGCCGAGGTCTGGATGCCGCCGCAACGGAGGTGAATCGGCGGAAGTCCCGGAGGAGCCGCTGTCGCGTGTGGTGGTGTCCGCGAACCGCCGGCTCGCCTCGCACGTGGGACGCCCGGCGAATACGCGCGCATCCACCCGTCGACTTCGACGAGACGCTCGCGGCGGGGCCGGGAGAAAGTTCCTCGCGCCGTACGATCCGCCGTCACTCGAGCCAACCCGCTCCTCGAAGCACCGGATCCTGTGACCCGAACGGCACGGTGGCGGACCGTCGATTCTCCTCCGCGCTCGCGGCCCGCGGTGCGATGCGAGCGCTCGCGATCGTGACGCTCGACGGGGCGATCCGCTTGACCGCGAGCAACCCGCCGCGATACCGTTCCTCTCCCCGCCGGCCCCCGAGGAGGTCGCCCCCGTCATGATTCGCGAGCAAGCCATCGAGGACCGCCGCACGCGCGCGCGGCAGGAGCGATTCGAGATCCGGAAGTCGACGAGGGAGGCGGTGTTCGCCGACTACGCCGTCCACTCGCGCGGGAGCGGAAGGCACTACCGCGTCGCGCTCCGCGGCTTCGACCTCGGCGACTCGTTCTGCGACTGCCCGGACTACCGCGTCAACACGCTCGGCACTTGCAAGCACATCGAGGCGGTGGTCGCGCGCGTGAAGCCGCGCGTGCCGCGCCGGCTCCTCGCCGCGAAAGCGCCCGTCCGGGTGGCGGAGATCTTTCTCGCCTACGCGCCCGAGATCGAGGTGCGCTGCCGGCTTCCGCGGAACGCGACTCCGCGCGTACGCCGGCTGCTCGCGCGGTTCTTCGAGCCGATAGGCGGCGGCGAAAGCCGCTCCGGCCTGGCCACGGGCCGCCTCCGATCGGGAGCGCTCGCGGAGTTCCCGGATCTCCTCGCGCGGCTGCGGAAGCTCGAGGAGCCGGTAACCGTCTACTCCGATCTCCTCGAGCACGTCGAGCGCGAGCGCGTTCGCGGCGAAGGGCTCGACCGCGAGAAAGCGCTCTCCGAGCGCATCGGCGACCCGGAGTTCCTCCGCGATGTCGTGAAGCTTCCGCTCCTCCCCTACCAGAAGCGCGGCGTCCTCTTCTGCGCGACGCGCGGGCGGACGCTTCTCGCCGACGACATGGGCCTCGGGAAGACCGTTCAGGCGATCGGCGCCTCGGAACTCCTCGCGCGCGAGCGCGGCATCCGGCGCGTGCTGGTCGTCTGTCCCGCGTCGCTCAAGCACCAATGGGAGAGCGAAATCCGCCGCTTCACCGACCGGACCTGCCGCGTCCTCGACGGCGGCATGCGCGGCCGGAAGCGCGCGTATCTCGTGGGCGAAGAGTTCTTCCACGTCGTCAATTACGAGAACGTTCTCGCGGACTTGGACCTCCTCCGCGAGTGCCGGTACGACCTCGTGATCCTCGACGAAGCGCAGCGCATCAAGAACTGGAAAACGAAGACGAGCCGCGCGGTGAAGTCGCTCCGGAGCCCGTTCTGCATCGTCCTCACGGGGACGCCGCTCGAAAACCGGCTCGAGGAGCTCTACAACATCGTCCAGTTCGTCGACGAGCGGCTTCTCGGCCCCGCGTTCCAGTTCGTCCACGACCATGTCCTCTTCGATCGGGAATTCAAGACGAAGGCGATCGGTTACAAGGGGCTCGACGCGCTCCGCGAGCGGCTGAAGCCGATCCTCCTCCGCCGGACGAAGGAGGAGGTGCTGAAGGATCTGCCGCCCCGGACGGACAAGAACTTCTTCGTCGACCTGAAGCCCGCGCAGCGCGCGGCCTACTCCGATCAGGCGCGCGTCGTCGCGTCGCTGCTCCATCGATGGAAGCGCCGCGGCTTCCTGACCGAAATCGAGCAGCAGCGGATCCTGATGGCGCTCGCGAACATGCGAATGATCTGCAATTCGCTTTTCCTGTTCGATCACGCGACGCACGACGAGCCGAAGCTCGACGAAGTCGAGCGTCTTCTCGAAGACCTCGTCCTCGGACTGAAGGAGAAAGTGGTCGTCTTCAGCCAGTGGGAAGGGACGCTGCGGCTCATCGAGCCGCGGCTCCAGAAACTCGGCGTCGGGTACGCGCTCCTCTGCGGCGCGGTTCGCGTGAGGGCGCGCGGAGAGCTTCTCCGGCTTTTTCGCGAAGACCCGAATACGATGGTCCTTCTCTCGACGGACGCGGGCGGCGTCGGGCTCAACCTCCAGGCGGCGAGCTGCGTCGTGAACGTCGAGATCCCGTGGAATCCCGCCGTCCTGAATCAGCGCGTGGCCCGCGTTCACCGGCTCGGGCAATCGCGGCCCGTGCGCACGTTCAATCTTCTCGCGCGCGACACGATCGAGGAGCACATCTGGGGCCTCCTCGAGTTCAAGCAGAATCTCTTCGACGGCGTCTTCGCCGGCCGCTCGGACGAGGTGGTGATGCGGCCAAAGGGCCGGAACCGGTTCTTGACCGCCGTCGAGACCTTGCTGCAGCGCGATGCGTCGCTCGTCAGCGACGAGAATCCGATTCACGATCCGTCGCCTGCGAAGGGCTCGGTGCCCGCCGCAGCGGAGAACGAGCGGCGGTCGCCCGCCGGCTCGACTCGAGCGGTGGCGACGGCGCTGCAGCCGCCGAACTGGCTCGAGGCGCTCGGATCGGTCGTGCGTCTCCTCGCGGGAAGCGCCGCGGGCACGACGTCGGCGCCGCTCCGCGTCACGACCGAGGCGGGAACCGGCGCGCCGGTCCTCGCGCTCTCGCTTTCCGATCGGACGGCGGCCGCGGACGCGCTCGGCGGGCTCGCATCCGCTCTCACGCAGCTCGCGGCGACCCTGGGAACGGCGGGTCAATCATGAGCGCCGAATCGTCGAACGCGATCTGCTCCCGGCTGGGAATCCCCGTCCCGCGTCTCGAGGACGTGTTGCGCGCCCAGCCGAAAACGAGCCTCTTTCGGCTCATGGTCCTCACGCTTCTCGAGCGCGGCGAGCCCATGGGCCTCGAGGCGATTGCCGACAGGATGATCGATGCCGGCGTCGATCCGCCGAGCGGCGACATGGTGCTCTCGCTCACGAAGGCGTGGCACGGACTGGCGCCGGTCTACCGCGATCGCGCGGGGAAGATGGCGCTCGACGCAGGCTCGCAGGAACTCGACGACCTGGTCGTCTTCGATCTCCGATTGAAGCCGCTCTACCCACCGCTCGAACCGCTTCCGCCGCCGCCCCCGGAACCGAGCGACGAGGCGCCGCTCACGCGCGAAGAGGTCGCAGCCGCGTGCGGCCGGCGATCGTCCGAGAGCTTCTCGAAGCTCCGGCTCGTCGCGGCGATCCTCGACGCCGAGGGCCGGCCGATGAGCGTTCCCGAGATCGCGGATCGACTCGACGCGCTCTTCCGAGGGAGGATCGTCCGATTCGACGCGGACACGGTCTTTCGCTGGAACAGCTCTCTCGTGCGGCCCGCCGCCGACGCGCGGCTGCTGCATCTCGATCGCGGCTCTCACGACCTCCGCGTCGTCCGCCGGATGATCCGCGAGATCGCGCTCCCGCAATTGGCCCGCGACGCCAGGGACGCGGCGTTTCGAGAAGTTCGGGCGCGGCGCGAAGCGGCGGAGAGGCTCGACGGACTCGGCGCCGAGGCCGCCGCGGCCTCGCTCCGTCGCGCGATCATCCGCGCGGCGCCCGACTCGGGCCCGCCTCGGGCGTTGGCCGTTCTCGACGCGAACGCCCGCACGATTCGCACCTTCGCCGGCGACGAGGAGATCGCGGCGGCGCGCGAGCACTTGAAGTCATTCGATCTCGTGGCCGGCCTCGGTCCCCGCGACACGCTGCTCGATCTCGGGCTCGACCCCGATAGATGGCGCCGAATCGACCTTTCGCCGCCCCGGAAGACGCGGCTCCTCAATCGCTCCGGCCGGAAGCTCGCGATCACGCCTGCGCTCGTCATCTCGGGCACGACGCGGATCTCGCGGCCCTTGGGCGACGACTCGCGCGTGGCGGAGTACCTGCTCCGAGGCGAGACGACGAAGCTCCGCCGGCGGCTCGCGAGCGACGTGAAGTCGCTCCTCGCGCTCTACACGTATGGAGTCCTGCACGGATGCGTCCGGCTCCGGTGGGGCTTCCTCGACGAGTTCGATGCGGTCGAGTGGGCCGAGAAGGGAGACCGGAGCGCGTACGCGATGCTCGAGGAAGCGAAGCGGACCGGAGGCTTCGTGGACGTCGTCTTCGACCACGCGCCCGGCTTCGAGAACCCGTGGGCACGCGCGCTGCGCTGCGAAGTGCTGGACGTCGACCAGGGCGAGGTACGACTTCGCGCCGCCGGCGTTTCGTACGCGGTTTCGCGGCGCGAGATCCAGGCCCTGCGGGCCGCTCCTCTCCGCGCGCGCGACTGAGGCGCCCTCCTCGGCTTCGTCGAGCGGGCCAGGGGTCGTCCATCGGACGGAGGCGCACTTCGCGGATGAGGAAGAGACGAGCGGGATGAGCCCATTCCCGAACCTCTTCATCGCGCTCGGCGAAATCTGGCCGCCCGCGACGAGACGGTGAGAGGCCGGCACTGCGCGACGAGAGCTGTCGTCGCCGGCGCTTCGGATCAACTCAGAAGCACATTCTCCGCGTGCCAGGCGAGCGCTTCCGGGTCGGGGCGTTCGGAGGGATTCGCCGGCTGCTGAACGATGCACCCCTTGAACGGCTCGTAGGACCGCCCGTTCGAATAGTCGTCCTTCAGCCGGCGACTCACCAGGAACTCGCCCTTCCGGGACACGGCGACGTATCCACGGTCGAAGAGCTTGTGGATGTCCGCTCGGAGGAGAAGGCCGTTCCGGACGGCATGCGGGCTGCCGGAGGCGAACGGCCTGATGTGGGCCGCGTCGGGCGCCGGCAGCGAGTGCTCGCCGGTCACGGCGCACGCCCGGCCGTAGGCGTCGGTCACGGCGAGCCGGAACGTCCCTTGGCCCAGCCGCGGGCGGACGAGGCGCCCCGTGCCGTACTGCGCAACCGCTTCTCGTGCGGATTCCTGGAGGTACGCGTCCGGAATGGCGGCGAGCGCCGCATCGGCTCGGAGACGGCATTCCTCGAGGACTCGGCGGCCCTCGCCGTGAGAGAGCTCGTACCGCATTCCCTTCTGGGTGTGCAGCGGCCAGTCGCGGGGCTGCCTCACCCATTCCGACTCGCGGAAGAAGATCGGCTGACCGATGACGACGCAGCCGACCCGCGGAATGGGCTCCGGCGCGATCTTGTTTCTCGCTCGGATCCGATCGACCCGGCGGCGCATCTCCCCGAAGCTCGAGGCGCCATTGCGCTCGCCGAAGCACTCCCACGCGAGCCAGTCGGGAAGGATGTCTGAACGCGTGAAGACCCCGAAGCCGGCAACCGCGTCGTGCGGCTTCTTCAGCTTGAAGAAGATCGGAGAGCCGGGCTCCACGACCTCGAAGCGCTGCCTGCCGGAGGGCGTCCAGAAGTTGACCTCGTCGAAGGGACCGCGAGCCCGGAGGAACGCGTAACAATCGAAGTCGGTGATGGCGAGGTAGCCGTGCACGATTCCCGATCGCTCTCTCGAGGTGCTTAGCTTAGCCGATAGCGATCGGCGGGAGGAGGACGAGACTCGAGTTCGAGCACGACCGGTGTAAGCTCCTCCCTCACCCCACGGGAAGGAGCCCGGGCGCGCAGACCGACCGCCTCTTCGACATTCTCCGCGAAGGGAAAGCCCGCAAGCCCGACTCACGGAACTCGCTGAAGACGTCTCTGCAGTCCCCCTTCGAGGAGCGCGACCACCAGCTCGACTGGAAGCGCTTCCATCCGCGCGTCAACTACGGATCGGATGAGCCCGCCTCGTTCGCCGGCTGAAACCTCGCCGAGAACCCGCCCTCGGGCGCCTACCAGGGAACGAGCTTCGTCCGGTTCCCGGGCGAGCGCGGGAGCGTCGCGGCTTTGGTCATTGGCAGCGGCTTCGGCCCCCACGCGCACACGCATGGACGCCCCGACGACCTGCGGCGGCTCCGGGCGTTGGCGCGGCTCCACGGGCGGCGGCTCTGGGTCTAGCCGGACCCGCTCGACATCGGATCCGGAGTTCCCGAATCGATCCATCGCGAGCGGCCGAACATCGAACTCTGCCAGTAACGCGGAGAAGGCCACCTCCGACTGAGCGGTCGAACGACTCCCGAGGCGGTTACGACCGCTGCCCGCCGATTGACCGAGGAGATGGCCTTGATTAGGATTCAGAACGAGGTTTCCAGGAATGCCGTCGCTCACATACGCCGACTACGCTGCGCTCCCCGACGACGGCCGCCGGTACGAGCTGATCGACGGTGAGCTGGTCGTGAATCCCGCGCCCGGCGTTCCCCACCAGAGAGTCGTCTTCGCTCTCGCCCGAATCCTCGCGGATCATGTCGAGAGTCGGCGCCTCGGCGGCGTGCTGATCTCGCCGCTCGACGTCATCCTGGACGATTCGACGACCGTCCAACCGGACATCGTCTACCTCTCTTCCAGCCGGGAAGACCGCGCGGCGACTCGCGGCATCGAGGGCCCGCCGTCGCTCGCCGTCGAAGTGTTGTCTCCCGCTCGCCCGCGACACGATCTCGTGACGAAGCGGAAGCTTTACGCTCGACACCGAGTGCCTCACTACTGGATGGTCGATTCCGAGAATCGGACGCTCGAGGGTCTCGTGCTGCGAGCCGGGGAGTACGAAACAGAAGCGCTCTTTTCCGCCGGTGAGATCGCCGCTCTCCGCCCGTTCCCCGATCTCGAGATCCCCCTCGCCAAGATCTGGCCGCCGCCCTTGCGGCGCTGAGCGAACGGCTCCCGTGCGGGCGTCGCGCAACCAGCGAGCCGATCCGGCCGGGACAAAGCACCTCTTGAACTTCTTTTTTCGGCCAAGTCGTGGGCGGGCCGGCCCTCTCGTTCATCCCCCGCGCCGTCGCTTCGGTCGTGCTGCTTTTCCCAACGGCCCGCGACGCGGCGTGCGCGACGATCGCCATCGCCAGAGCCCGAGCGCCAGCGCCAGGACGCCGGCGTTCCCCGCCAACAGGACCGGCAGCGATCGCCATGACGGGCTCGCCGCCGGCGCGGGCTCGAGCGTGGGCCGCGCGTCCCCGACCGCCCCGGCCCCGCCCACGTAGAGCGGGTCGGCGAGAAATTCGAGCGCTCCGTCCGCGTCGCGGACGGGGCCGGATTCGCCGGCGCGCGCGGCGACGCCGTCTGCGCGGAGAATCTCGAGAACGGCGCGGGTCGGCGCGTTCCCCCATTCCGTCCCCTCATCGATGAAGGGGATGATCTCACCGATCCATCGCTCGCCCGTCGAGACTCTCTGGCGTGCGACAAACGTCACCGCGGCGACAGTGCGTCCGCGGCCGGAGGCGTTGGAAACGACGTGCAACTTCACCGCGGCCGCGTCGCGGTATGCGCTTACGGCCGCCTGGTCGCGGGGGTCCAGAAGGTGGAACCGGATCGCCTCGTCCATGATCCGGTCCAGACGCTCGAGCGACTCGGCGGCCCGCTGCAAGTCCCGAGGATCGGTCGGGGGGCGCTGGTAGCAGACCTCGCGGGGCCGGGAAGGGGCCACTTCGGTTCCGGGAGCCACCGCCGGCCGCGGCAGCCGCGCGACGACCGGCAGCGCGCCGAGCAGAACCATCACGGAGCCGGCGGAGAGGAGACTCTTCATTACTATCAACGGAAGCGCAATGTCCGCCCGGATCGACAGAGAGTCCTTGGCCTTTTTCTTGAGGATCCGGAAGCACTCGCCGCGGACGACGATCACGCGCCGCCCGGCTCGCGCTCGCCCGCCTCGCCCGAGTTCGCGAGCGCGAGCCTTCGCGCCAGCTCCGCGGCCTTCGCGAGCGCCGGCGCGATCCGCTCCGCTAGCGACGGAGCCTTCGACCAGCCGGGCGGCGGGCCGAGCTGGCGGAGGACGGCGCCGGACGCGGCCGCCGGCGCGTCGAAGCGAAAGCGCATCTCGGCGAGGGCGGCGGGCGACGACGCGCTCTTCTCGTAGGCCGCCGCGTCCGAGAGCTTCACGGACGCGGTCCTCGGGGGAGCCGTCCGCCGCGGCGCGCGCTTCGGCACCCGCGGCGTTTCCGACGACGACGACCGCGCGCTCCGGAGCGCGTCGAGGACCGACTGCTTCGCGCGGCCGCGGAGCTCGAAGAGAAGAAACGGATCGCGGTCGAACGCCTCGCCGAGGACGTACAGCAGCGCAGAGACGTGCTTGCACGGGTTGGCCCAATCGGGACACGAGCACTCGCTCGCGAGATCGCCGGACGCGCTCGGGAAGAGCGCCTCGCCCGTCCCGCGGAACGCCTCGTCCACTCCCTCCGGCATCTCGCCGGCGAGGAGCCGCGCGGAAAAGGCCGCCGACTGCGCCATCGCGGCGATCGCCTTCGACCACGCCCCGGACGAGAGCTCGTCGATCCGGATCTTCACCTTGTACGGACTCGGCCGCGACCCCGTGACGCACGCGGTGACGGCGCCCGGCGAGACGGCGAGATCGTGCACCCGACCGGCGCGCGCGTACGTCTTCCCGCGGCCGAGCCGGCTCGTGAAATCCGACGAGAACGCCTCGAGCGCCTCGATCCAGCGGCGCCCCCACCACGTCGATCCGAGCTTCTTCCCGACCTTGATCCCGCTCTCGGGGGGCGGCTCCTTCGGCCGGTACTCCGGGTAGACGCTCCACGATCCGCGGCGGCGGCGAAACCCGCTCATCGGCCCCTCCTTCCCGCCGTCGCGCCGACCGGCGTGTTCTCGTCTTCGTCCTCCTCCACGACCGCGCCCGACGAGAGCGCAAAGAGATTGCGGAGCGCCGCGTCGTCCATCTCGGTGATCCACCGCTCGCCCGCGCCGACGATCCGCGACGCGAGGTCGCGCTTCTCCTCGAGCATCGCGTCGACCCGCTCCTCCACCGTCCCGGCGGTGAGGAGCTTGTGCACCTGCACCGCCCTCGTCTGGCCGATCCGGTACGCGCGGTCCGTCGCCTGGTCCTCGACCGCGGGGTTCCACCAGCGATCGAAGTGGAAGACGTGATTCGCCGCCGTCAAGTTGAGGCCGGTGCCGCCCGCCTTGACCGAGAGGACGAAGACGCGGTCGCTCCCCTCCTGGAACCGCCGGACCATCTCGTCGCGCCGCGCGCGCGGCACGCCGCCGTGGAGAAACGGCACGTCGATCTCGAGGCGCCGCGAAAGATGAGCGACGAGTCGATCGCCCATCTCCCGGTACTGCGTGAAGACGAGCGCCGAGTCGCCCGACGCGGCGACTTCGTCCAGCATCTCGCCCAGGCGCGCGAGCTTCCCCGACCGCCCGTCGAGCGGCCCCTTCTCCCCGAGATACTGCGCCGGGTGATTGCAGATCTGCTTCAATGCCGTGATGAGCGCGAGGACGAGCCCGCGCCGCTTCATGCCTTCCGACTCCTCGATCGTCCGCAGCGCGGCGTCGACGGCCGCGCGGTAGAGGCTCGCCTGCTCGCGAGTCATCGAGCAGACGACCTTCATCTCGTTCTTCGGCGGGAGGTCCTGGATGATCGCGGGGTCGCTCTTCAGGCGGCGGAGGACGAACGGCGCGACGATGCGGCGGAGGCGCTCGGCCGCGGCCGCATCGCGGAACCGCTCGATCGGCACCGCGAAGAGGCGCTTGAACGCCGCGAGCGGTCCGAGGAGCCCCGGCGCGGCGAACTCGAGGATCGACCACAGCTCCGCGAGCCGGTTCTCGACCGGCGTCCCCGTGAGGGCAAAGCGCTCGCTCGCGCGCAACGAGCGCGCGGCCGCGGCGGTGCGGGACGTGGCGTTCTTCACGTTCTGCGCCTCGTCGAGGATCACGGCCGCCCAGTCGACCGCGCGGAGCGTCTCCACGTCGCGGCGGAGGAGCCCGTAGCTCGTCAGCACGCACGCCGGCGCGCCGCCCTTGCGAGTCGAGAACGCGCGCTTCGACCGCGATCGGTCCGCGCCGTAGTGCCGTGCGACGCGGAGCGACGGCGCGAACCGCGCGAACTCGCGCTCCCAGTTCCCGATGACCGACGTCGGGCAGACGATGAGCGACGGGCGGACGTCCTCCGGATGCTCCTCTCTTCGAGCGAGAAAGTACGCGAGCACCTGGATCGTCTTCCCGAGCCCCATGTCGTCGGCGAGGCAGCCGCCGAGGCCGATGCCCGCCATCGTCGCAAGCCACGCGAGACCGCGCTCCTGGTACGCGCGGAGATCGCCTTCGAGCCCGCGCGGAGCGCCGGATCGCGCGGGCGCGCCGGCGCCGCCGCGGAGTCGCTCGAGGAGCGCCGCGAGCCGGCCCTCGGCGACGACCTCGACGGGGAGGATCGACGACGTCTCGGGCGCCGATCCCGAGAGCGCCGCGGCGAGTGCGCCCGCGGCGCCGATCCGCCCGCCGCGCTCGGAGAGTAGCCGCTCCGCCTCGCGGAGTTCCGCCGGATCGACGGCGACCCACTCGCCGCGCCATTGCACGAGAGGCGCCTTGAGCCGCGCCAGTTCCGCGAGATCGCGCGCGGTGAGGGCGTCGCCGCCCATCGCCGCCTCCCATCGGAAGTCGATCACTTGATCGAGCCCGAGACTCGCCGCGCCCGCGACGACGCCGGCCGTGGGCGTCGATCCGCCGAGCCGCATGCGGAGACGGAGCCGCCGCCTTCCGGCGCGCGTCAGCTCGGCGGGGAGGATGACGCCGATGCCGCACTCGGCGAGCGCGGGCGCCGCCTCGTCGAGGAATCGCCACGCCTCGTCGGCGACGAGCGCGACCCCGGTCGGGCGGCGCTCAGCGAGGCTCCGCTCGATCGGCGGGAAGATGCGCGACGCGGCGACGAGCGACCGCAAGAGATGCTCTTCCGGGGCTTCGACCGGGCGGAGGAAAAGGGCCGCGCTCCGCGCCGCCCCGCGTCCCGACCACACGGTTTCCGCAGGAACGACGAGGCTCGGATCGAGCGCGTCTTGAAGGAAGTAGCCGAGCCGGAACTCGCTCGGGGTTGCCGCCACGTCCGGCAGCTCGAGGCGGACGCACGTCCTCGGCGCGCCGGCGGCCGCGCCGCGGGCGGGGGCGACCCAAGAATCGAGATCGTCGAGGAGCGTCCGCTCGCCGAATCCGGCGGGATCGAACGTCGCGGCGCGCGTCGACAGCGCGGCCGCGAACCGATCCTCCCACGGAAGCGTCTCCTTCGAAGCCGGGGCGAGGACGCCCGTGCGGTCCGCGTCGACGGCCCGGCGGACGAGCGCGTCGGCGGCCGCGTCGAGGAAATTCCGCAGGAGCGATTCGGGCGCTACGACGGCGCCTCCTTCGTCATCGCCATCAGCCGGCAGCGCGTGAGCCGCGGGCGGGAACGCGCGCGCGAGCGCGGCGACGCGCGACGAGTCCTCCGGGAGCGAGAGCGAGACGCCCCACCAGGCCTCGGACGGCCAGCCCCGGAATCGCTGCACGAGGGGAACGACCCGCTCGCGCGCGACGAGCTCGAGCGCGAGCTTCGACGCGAGGCTCCACGCTGCGACCGACGGCGGCGACGCGTCGATCTCCGCGCGGCCGAGCGCCGCGAGACACGCGATGCCGTCGAGGAGCGGGACCGCGAGGCCGCGCCTCTTCTCGGGCGCGAGCGATTCGCCCACGATCGGCAGCGTCTCGGGAGTCGCGAGATCGGCGAGCGGCGCGAGCGCGCGCGGCACCGGCGCCGAGCCGGCCGACCAGAGAAAGAAGCGCGGGTTGACCGGAACGGGGACGCAGAGAAGATGGTGTTGAGAGTGGTTCATCGGGCTCGAGGGCCGGAGGTTGCGCCGAAGATGCTACCCGAAGCGCGCGATGGCGGCACGTCGGGAGCGGATTCTCGGCTACGCACTTTGCGCTCATACTTGCGCTGACGGCACAGGATCGAGGCAAACGGGGTGGAGCAGGCTCGAATGAGGCTCTTGCGAATTCGATCGCGCCCCGGCTTCGACCGGAATCGCGATGGACCGGCCGCGCCGATGACGGCGAGCGAGCCCGAAGTGCGGCTCGTCCTCGGCTTGGTGCCGCTTGGCTGCGCGGCGCGAAGCGCCGTTCGAGCGCTGGGAGCGGGCGCTTATGTTGTAGCCCCGCAAATCTTGCCGCTTTCTGACCCCGAAAAGGCGCAAGCGATTTAATCCATTCTCGGGCGGTGGACGCCCATTCCGGCCGGCTCGGTCCGGCCGAGGAGGCGTCCCATGTCCCGT
>Ga0187892_10006675_pt1 | contig 16984 bp, 15 predicted proteins | sample MA1701073metaG_FD_139345 | JGI IMG/M metagenome (GOLD analysis project Ga0187892, IMG submission 139345) | Bio-ooze microbial communities from a basaltic lava cave in the Kipuka Kanohina Cave System on the Island of Hawaii, USA - MA170107-3 metaG ... | reverse complement strand
GTGTTCGGCAGCGCGGCGTCCAGGCTGCTCGAGCGATGAAGGTCCGCATGGGCGCGCCGAGGGATCTCGAGGCCGTCCTCGCCGTCATCAACGGCGGCGCGCAGGCCTGCCGCGGCGTGATCCCGTCCGACCGCTAGTAGCGCCGCCTCGGAATGCTCCTCGCTACCGTAGGCTCACCACGGAACCTTCGCCGAGGCGAAGCGCTACTGCATCCGCGATCACGCGGTGGCGGCGCCGGCGCGGGCGAGGCCTACGCGAAGCGCGGCTTCCGGCTCGCCGATGGCCAGCGGTGCGGCGATCACGACGTGCGCGGCTATCTCGACCGGCTCGAGGCGATGAAACGGACGTTCGCCCGGCTCGCCGCCGGGGGTTGACGGGCGCGGCTCAGAAAAACCCGGCGCTCCGCGCCGCGCCGATCCCGACCTTCGCGATCTCGCCGAGCTGCCCGTTGATGTTGCGGGAGGGGGGCGCCGTGACCTTGCTCGTCCACATGAGGCGGACGGTCGCGACGTCGGTCAGGCCGATGTTCGCGCCGTAGGCCGTCTCGACCTGCCCGCCGCCGATCGGGATCCCGACCCCGACACCGCCGCCGCTCACGCCGCCGCCTGAGCCGCCGAAGCCGCCGACGCCGAACGAGATGCCCGATCCCCCGCTCACGACCGTCGCATCGGGCGCGACCGTCGCGGCAAGGATCGCTTTCGCACCCGCGCGCCTGGCGGCGGCGAGCGTCTTGTCGTTGGCCGGAGGGGGCCCGGCCGTCAGGTCGGCGGTCTCGGGACCGCTCACCGGCGTCGCGCCGGCTGCCGCGACCTGCGCCGCGAGCTGGTCCCGGCAGATGCGTCGCACCGCGGTGTCATTGGCGTCGCAGACGACGAGCACCCGCTCGCCGCGGAGCGACCGGCCGGCGAACTGCGGATCCGTCCACTCCGCGTTCACGGCGGTCGTCGCGCACCCGCCGAGGAAGCAGGCGCCGGCCCCGAGCAGCGCGGCGGCGGCGCGCCCGCCATGCCGCAGAAGTCGTCGATTGATCACGATCGCATCCTCCTCGCAACGCCCCTTCCTGAATCCTCCGGGGTCAGGCGATCACGCGCGCCGCGCGGATCGCGCGCCACACCTGCTCGCGCGTGATCGGCATGTCGATCTCGCGGATGCCGATCTCCGCGAGCGCGTCGATCACCGCGTTCACCACCGCCGGCACCGCACCGTGCGTCCCGGACTCGCCGACGCCCTTTGCGCCGAGCACGTTGAACGCGGTCGGGGTCGACTCGTCGAAGCCGCCCGCGAAGTCCGGCATGTCGTCGGCGCGCGGCATCGCGTAGTCCATGAACGACCCGGTCAGGAGCTGGCCGTTCGCGTCGTAGACCGTGCGCTCGACGAGCGCCTGCCCGATGCCCTGGGCGATGCCGCCGTGGACCTGGCCGTGCGCGACGAGCGGGTTCATGACGCGCCCGATGTCGTCGAGCGCGAGATGGCGCACCACCGTCACGATGCCGGTCTCCGGCTCGATCTCGACCTCCGCGATCTGGCAGCCGTTCGGCCAGGTCTGGTCCTTCGCGGTCGCGGCGGCCGACACGACGAGCTTCGCGCCCGGCTGCCGGCCGGCGAGCTCGAAGAGCTCGATGCCGCGGTCGGTGCCGCCGATCACGAAGCGGCCGGCGCGGAACTCGATGTCGGCCTCGGCCGCCTCGAGCGCGCCGGCGGCGAGCTTCCTGCCCGCGTCGACGGTCGCGTTCGCGCCGGCGAGCACCGCGGCGCCGCCGACCTGCAGCGAGCGCGAGCCGCCGCTGCCGCCGCCCGTCTTGACGATCGCGGTGTCGCCCTGGACGACCGTGATCGCCTCCGGCGCGACGCCCAGGCGCTCGGCGAGGATCTGCGCGTAGGACGTCCACAGGCTCGTGCCCATCGCCTGGGTCCCGGAGATCACGATCACCCTGCCGTCGCCGTGCACCGTCACCTCGACCGCTTCGGTCAGGTTCGCGCTGCCGGTGACCTCGACGTAGCAGCCGAGGCCGCGGCCGTAGAGCCGGCCGCGCTTCTGCGCCGCGCTCTTGCGCGCCGGGAAGCCCGCCCAGTCGGCGGCCGCGAGCGCCTTGTCGAGCACGCCCGCGAAGTTGCCGCAGTCGTAGGTGTAGCCGGCGGCGTTGGTGTACGGCATGTCTTCCGGCCGCACGAAGTTCCTGCGGCGCAGCTCGACCGGATCGACGCCGAGCTCGGCCGCCGCCCGGCTCACCAGCCGCTCGATGAGGTAGCCTGCCTCCGGCCGCCCGGCGCCGCGGTACGCGTCGACCGGCGTAGTGTTGGTGAACATCATCCGCACTTCCTGGTCGAGCGCCGGGATCCGGTACACGCCGGTCGGCGCGCGCGCGCCGGACATCGCCGGCACCGCCGCGCCGAAGTTCGAGAGGACACCGCCGACGTTCGTCCAGGTGCGGATCCTGAGCGCGGTGAAGCGGTGATCCTTATCGATCGCGACCGACGCCTCCGACACTTGATCGCGGCCGTGGTTGTCCGAGAGGAAGGTCTCCGAGCGGTCGGCGAGCCACTTCACCGGCCGGCCGAGCTTGCGCGCCGCGTAGGCGACCGCGGCGTACTCCGGGTACGGCCACACGCGCGTGCCGAAGCCGCCGCCCAGGTCGCCGGTAACGACGCGCAGCTTGTCGGCCGGCATCTTCAGGATCGCCTCGGCGAGCTGCGTGCGCATCACGTGGATGTTCTGCGTCGGGCACCACAGCGTGAGCGTCTGCGTCGCCGCGTCGTACTGCGCGGCGGCGGCCTTCGGCTCGATCGGGTTGGAGACGATGCGGTTGTTGACGATGCGGATCGAGACGACCGCGTGCGCGGCCGCGAACGCCGCGTCCGCCGCCGCCTTGTCGCCGCGGCGGTAATGGGCGGCGATGTTGCCGTACTCCGGCGCGAACGCCGGCGGCCAGAGCTGCGGTGAGTCGGCGCGCGCGCTCGCCACCGCCTCGGCGACCGCCGGCAGCTCCTCCCACTCGACCTCGACAAGCTCGGCGGCGTCCTTCGCCTGGTTGCGCGTCGCGGCGACGATCATGGCGAACGGATGGCCCACGTAGCGGGCCGCGTCGGCGGTGAGCGGATAGCGCGGCGGCGCGGCGATCGGCGTGCCGTCCGGCCGCTTGTGCATGCCGGAGAAGGGCATCTCGCCGACGCCGTCGGCGATCAGGTCGGCGCCGGTGATCACCGCGATCACCCCCGGCGCGGCGCGCGCGGCGGCCGTGTCGACGCGCGCGATGCGCGCGTGCGCGTGCGGCGAGCGCGCGAACGCGCAGTACGCCTGCCCCGGCAGGCTGACGTCGTCGGTGAACGTGCCGCGGCCGGTCATGAGGTGCCGATCCTCGAGGCGGCGGACGGGCTTGCCGATCCACTGGCTCTTCCCGGGCTGGATGTGGTCGCTGGCGGTGCTCATCGCTATCGTTCGCGCGTTCGTTCGGATCGTCGTGGAGGAAGCGCGGAGGGTAATCGATTCGCCCGCGGGCGGCCACCCCGGGCGCCCGCGCGCGGCTGCCGCGGCCTCAGGACCGGCTCAGCTCGCCGACGCGCACGCCCACGAGCCGCACCCGGCGGTCGAGCGGGAGCCGCCCGAGGCACTCGAACGCCGCCTTGCGGATCGCGGTCGCCGAGTCGGTCGGCTCGTCGAGCGTCTTCACGCGGGTGTGCGTGTCGAAATCGGCGAAGCGCACCTTGATGCCGATCGCGCGGCCGCGGTAGCCCTCCGACTGCAGGTCCTCGGCGACGTCGCGCGCGAGCCGCGCGAGCGTGCGCGCGATCGCCTGCCAGTCGCCGACGTCCTCCTGGAAGGTCGTCTCGCGGCTGCGGCTGCGCGGCTCGAGGTGGGTGTAGACCGGATCGTCGTCGATGCCGTGCGCGGCCTCGTGCAGGAACGCGCCGTACGAACGGCCGAACGTCTCGACCAGCCGCTCGACCGGCACTGCGGCGAGCTCGCCGATCGTGCGGATCCCGGTCGCGGCGAGCCGCGCCTCGGTCTTCGGCCCGATCCCGGGCACCCGGCGCACATCGAGCGGCCAGATGCGCGCCTCGAGGTCGCCCTCGCCGAGGATCGTCAGTCCGTCGGGCTTGTCGAGCTCGGAGGCCATCTTCGCGAGCAGCTTGTTCGGCGCGATGCCGATGGAGCAGGTGAGCCCGGTCGCCGCGTGGATCGACTGCTTGATGCCGCGCGCGATCTCCTCGCTCGTGCCCGGAACTTCGGTGACGTCGAGGTAGGCCTCGTCGATCCCGCGGTTCTGCATCACCGGCGAGACCTTGCGCATTTCGGCCTTGAAGAGCGCCGAGTAGCGCTCGTACTCGGCGAAATCGACCGGCAGGAACACCGCTTCGGGGCAGAGCTTGTGGGCCGTGCGCAGCGGCATCGCCGAGCGGATGCCGAACTTGCGCGCCTCGTAGGTGGCGGTCGAGACGACCCCGCGGCGGGTCGGGTCGCCGCGCCCGCCGATGACGACCGGCCGGCCCTTCAGCTCGGGGCGCCGCAGCAGCTCGACCGCCGCGAAGAAAGCGTCCATGTCGAGGTGGAGGATGCGGCGCGGGGCGGACACGGCGGAGGAGCAGACGCGCGGAGGGCGGGTCCGGCTGGGGCGAGTCTGCCACGCCGCGAAGAAATCCCCGGGGGAGGCTCACGCCCTGAGCCACCGCCCCCCGTATTCTCGGCGCGTGGCGACCCGATCCCCCTCGCTCCCATCGGGGCCGCCGCAATCGCCGGGTTGATCGACAGATTCCGGGGCGATTCACAAATTCCGGCAAAGCGTCGCCCACCACCGCTACCAACGATCGCTACCGGGCGGATCTCGGGATGGCTCGTCGATCAACAGAGGGGATAAACGGCGCCGTCCAGGGGCCGCGTCGCTCTCGTGCCCTCTCAACCCGAGGGAGCCGACCGAAGATCGTATCGACGCTCAACCCCGCGCCGTCGAACGGTCTCTCGGGGGGTCGTTCACCCGCTCGCTCAACGAACCCTGACACGTCCGCCCTACAATCCGCTCGTTCTCTTGCGACGGACGGGAAATTGCCTGCTCCTCAGACCCCCATCGCGCACGTGCGTCAGGACGACGGCGGGCACTGGTGGGAGCACGATCTCGAGGAGCATCTTCAGGCAGTGTCGACAGTCGCCGCGCAGTTCGCCGGTCGCTTCGGCTCGGCGGACTGGGCGCGCATCGCCGGCCTCTGGCACGATCTGGGCAAGTACCGCCCCGCCTTCCAGCGGTACATCCGAAACGCGAGCGGCTATCAGGTCGACGCCCACATCGAAACCGCCCCCGGCCGTGTCGATCACTCGACCGCCGGCGCCCTGTATGCGATCGAACGGTTCGGCGCCGATCCTCGCGGGCGAATCCTCGGGTACTTGATTGCCGGGCACCATGCCGGACTTGCCGACTGGCATCCAGATGAAACCGGCAATGCGGCGTTGCAGGCTCGGCTCGGTGCGCAGAATCTACCGCTGCTGCAAGAGGTCCTGGCGCAGAGGGTCCCGGCGGAGCTGCTCGACGGGCGCCTTCCCAGCTCCGCTCCCGTCGGCGCTCGCGCCGGCTTCGCACTCTGGGTACGGATGCTCTTCTCCTGCCTCGTAGACGCGGACTTCCTGGACACCGAAGCGTTCATGTCACCGAGCCGGGATACGCAGCGTGTGGGCTTCCCTTCCATCGACGCATTGCGCGGCGCGCTCGACGCACACATGAAGATGCTCGAGACCAAGGCACTGCCCACACCGGTAAATCAGGTTCGAGCCGCGGTGTTGCAGGAATGCCGGGCGAAGGCCACGGAGGCGCCGGGTATCTTCTCGCTTACCGTCCCGACAGGTGGGGGCAAGACTCTCGCCAGTCTCGCCTTTGCACTCGATCACGCGGCGACACACGGCAAGTGCCGCGTCATTTATGCGATCCCGTATACCAGCATCATCGAACAGATCGCGGGCGTATTCCGGGACGTCTTCGGCGAAGACAACGTCGTGGAGCACCACAGTGCGGCCGAGGTGGACGAGACGCGCGAGGATCACCGCACGCGGCTCGCTTGCGAAAACTGGGACGCGCCCATCATCGTCACGACCAACGTGCAGTTCTTCGAGTCACTTTTTGCCGTGCGGACGAGCCGCACGCGCAAGTTGCACAGCATCGTCGACAGCGTGGTAGTCCTGGACGAGACGCAACTGCTGCCCCCCGAGTTCTTGCAGCCGGTCCTCGACGCAATGAACGTCCTTGCCCGCCACTACGGCGTCACCTTCGTCCTTTCGACCGCCACCCAACCAGCGCTCGCATCGACTCGCTGGTTTGGTGGCGGCATCCGCGGCCTCGACGACGTACGGGAAATCGCCCAAGACCCCGCCGCGCTCTATTCAGCGCTGAAGCGGGTCGAAGTCGCGATGCCTGAGGACCTCCAACACCCACGGAGCTGGCCGGAGATCGCCGAGGCGTTGCAGGCATATCCAGCGGCGCTGTGCGTCGTCAATTCACGCCGCGACTGCCGAGAGCTCCACCGCCTGATGCCGCCCGGGACGATCCATCTTTCGGCCCTGATGTGCGGGCAACATCGGGCCGAGGTCATCGGTCGGATCAGGCAAATGCTCGCGCTCGGCAAACCGGTCCGAGTCGTCAGCACGCAGCTGGTCGAGGCGGGTGTCGACATCGATTTCCCCGTCGTGTATCGAGCCCTCGCCGGACTGGACTCGATCGCACAAGCTGCCGGGCGCTGCAATCGCGAAGGAAGACTTGGCAGCGGCCGCGTGGTCGTATTCGTGCCGCCAAAACCGTCCCCGATTGGCCTCCTCCGCAAGGCGGAACAGGCTGCGGTCAGCATTCTCAGCGGTAGCACCGCCGATCCGCTCTCGCATCACCTTTACCCGCGCTATTTCGCGAGCCTCTACGCACGTGTCGATCTGGACAAACACGGAATCGTCGACCTGCTCACCCAAGGCGCGGGCCAGGCCGAGGTCGCGTTCAGGACGGCAGCCTCCCGATTCCGGCTGATCGACGACGGCGAACACCATCAGGTGTTCGTACGCTATGGCGAGGCAGAGAAGTGGCTCGCGATGCTGCAGACCAAGGGCCCGCACCGCTGGCTCATGCGAAAACTGCAGCGCTACTCGGTAAACATCAGCAGGCGAGAATTCCAGGCGCTGATGCGCTCCGGCGACGTGACCGAAGCGTGCCCCGGTATCTTCGCCCAGGTTTCTGCCGCACTGTATGACCCGATCATTGGTCTCGTAACGTCGAGCGGTGAGCTGCCGGCCGACTCGCTGGTGATTTAAACACGAGCGAGCGCGAATGAAGACCTACTGCCTCGAGGTGCAAGGAGAATTCGCCTGCTTCACCCGGCCCGAAATGAAGGTCGAGCGCGTTTCCTACGACGTAATCACGCCGTCCGCGGCGCGCGCGATCTTCGAAGCGATCCTTTGGAAGCCGGCGATGCGCTGGTGCGTGCGCCGCATCGATGTGCTTCGTCCCATCAAGTGGATCTCCGTGCGTCGCAACGAGGTCGGCGCGGTCGCATCGACGCGGAATGCCGAGGAAGCGATGCGCGATGGCTCAGGCGCGCTCGGCTTCTACGTCGAAGACGAGCGGCAGCAGCGGGCAGGGTTATTCCTCCGCGACGTAGGTTATCGCTTGTATGCATCCCTGGAGCTCGCTTCCTCCCCTGGCGAAGGCAACGGGTTGGCGAAGTTTCTCAGCATGTTCGAGCGCCGCGCGGAAAGCGGGCAGTGCTTCACCCAGCCTTATCTGGGCTGCCGGGAGTTTTCGGCGGCCTTCCGCCTGATCGATCCCGCGCGGGAGCCAGCCGAGCCAATCGACGAAGCGCGTGATCTCGGCTGGATGCTCTACGACCTCGACTTCACTAACCCGACCGATCCGAAGCCGCGGTTCTTCCGCGCGCGGCTCGAACGTGGGACGGTGCATGTCCCTCCATGGGAGAGCGCGGAGGTTCGAGGATGATTCTGCAGGCACTGTCGGACTACTACTGGCGCAAGGCCGCAACCGGCCCGGCGAACCAGTTACCGCCGGAGGGGTTCGAGCTGAAAGAGATTCCGTTCGTGCTCGTCCTCGATCAGGACGGCAGCCTCGTCCAGATCGAGGATACCCGGGAGGTCGAGGGGAAACGCAAGGTTGGCCGGCGCTTCCTCGTCCCACAGGGCGTAAAGAGGACATCCGGTGTCGCCGCGAATCTTCTCTGGGACACCGCCGAACACGTTCTGGGGATCGTCATCCGGGGAAAGCAAGATAGGGTTGCCGAGCAACACCAAGCCTTCCGCGAGCGGCTTTCCTCCGCACTTGGCGCCCTCGACGGCAGCGATGCTGGCGTGCTCGCCGTCATGAGGTTCCTGGAACATGAGCGTGATTTGGATGCGCTCGCAGCGCACGACGCCTGGGTCGAGATCCGTGACGCGAACGCCAACTTGAGCTTCCGTCTCCACGGTGACGATGTGCTGGTATGCCAGCGACCGGATGTCGTAGCTGCACTACAGGCAAGGGGCGACGAACGGGCGGGGCCGCAAGCAATCTGCCTCGTAACGGGGAAGACGGATCACCTCGAACGCCTCCATCCCGCGATCAAGGGTATCTGGGGCGCCCAGACGAGCGGCGCGAACATCGTCTCTTTCAACCTCGACGCGTTCAATTCGTACGGCAAAGAGCAGGGAGCGAACGCGCCGGTCGGTAGCCGGTCAACGTTCGCCTATACCACCGCCTTGAACCATCTACTCCGCAGAGACTCATCCCAGCGCCTTCAGGTGGGTGACGCTACCACCGTGTTCTGGGCAGAACGCCAGTCGGAGCTCGAAACCGGCATCGTGGACATCTTCGGCGAGCCGCCCAAGGACGATCCGGATCGCAATACGCGGGCGGTCCGTGGACTTTATCGGTCGATCGAGTCCGGCGGGCTCGCTGCGGACTGGGGAGCGACGCGCTTCTACGTGCTCGGTCTCGCTCCGAACGCTGCGCGGATCGCCGTGCGGTTCTGGAGTGTGAGCACCGTAGCAGAGCTAGCCGGGCGTATTCGCAAACACTTCGACGACTTGGAGATTGCGAAGCCCACGTGGGCACCCCCTTACCCGAGTCTCTTCCGTCTTTTGAATGTAACTGCGGTGCAAGGTAAGGCCGACAACGTTCACCCGAATCTCGCCGGTGACCTGATGCGGAGCATTCTCGCCGGGCTCCCATACCCGGCAACGCTTCTTCAAGCGACGGTACGGCGCTGCCGCGCCGAGCGAGATATCACGCCGCTACTTGCAGCGCTCATCAAGGCGTGCCTCAATCGCGAGACGCACTCTCGGAACCCTATCCTCAAGGAGATCCTGAAGGTGAGCCTAGACCCCGACAACCCGAGCATCGGGTACCGCCTCGGCCGGCTGTTCGCCACACTGGAAAAGATCCAGGAAGAAGCCAACCCGGGCATCAACGCGACGATCCGTGATCGCTTCTACGGTTCAGCCTCGAGTACACCAGTGAGCGTGTTTGCGAACCTCATGCGCCTGAAGAACCACCACCTGGCGAAGCTGGAGAACCGGGGTCGCGTGGTGAATTTCGAGAGACTGATCGGTGAGATTCTGAGCGAGATCGGCGATTTTCCCTCGCTGCTCCCCTTGTCCGATCAGGGCCGCTTCGCCGTCGGCTACTACCACCAACGGCAAGACTTCTACAGCAAGTCCAACTCGGTCCCGAAGGATAACTGACCATGGCGCTTTCAAATCGCTACGATTTCGTGATGCTCTTCGACGTGAAGGACGGGAATCCCAACGGGGATCCCGACGCCGGCAATCTGCCTCGGATCGACGCCGAAACCGGGCGCGGCCTCGTGACCGACGTGTGCATCAAGCGCAAGGTGCGCAACTTCGTCGGGATCGTGAAGGAGGAGAAGCCTCCTTTCGACATCTACGTGAAGGAGCGCGCGATCCTGAACCAGTTGCATGAGCGCGCCTACAAGGCAATCGGGGCAGAGGACGTTCTAAAGAAGGGCGATGACAAGAAGCGCAAGGGCGGCGACAAAGTGGACGAAGCGCGCGCTTGGATGTGCAAGAACTTTTACGACATCCGGACTTTCGGGGCAGTGATGTCGACCGGCGTGAATTGCGGCCAGGTCCGCGGGCCAGTTCAGCTCACTTTCGGGCGATCAGTGGATCCGATCGTGGCGCTCGAGCATTCGATCACGCGCATGGCGGTGGCGACCGAAGCGGAGGCCGAGAAGCAGGGAGGCGACAATCGTACGATGGGTCGTAAACACACAGTCCCCTACGCCCTCTATCGGGCACATGGCTTCGTTTCCGCGCACCTTGCCGAGCAGACAGGCTTCTCAGGGGACGATCTCGAGCTGCTGTGGCAAGCCCTCTCAGACATGTACGAGCACGACCGCTCGGCGGCAAGGGGCGAGATGGCAACGCAGGGTCTGTACGTCTTCAAGCATGAAAGCAAGCTTGGTAACGCCCACGCCCAGGCGCTCTTTGACCGCCTCGTTGTGGGACGCAGCGAGACCGGTTCGCCGCCTCGCGAGTTCGGCGCATACTCAGTGCTGTTCGACGGCACCCCGGTCGCAGTCGGTGCGAGCGTTCCTGCGGCACCGAGTGTCACGCTGGTCAGGAGGTGCTGATGGCCGATTGGAGAGAACGAGTCGTCTCGGACCCGGTGATTCTCGCCGGAAAGCCGGCGATCAAGGGCACGCGCATCTCGGTCGAACTGATCCTCGGCTGGCTCGCGAACGGCTGGTCGTTCGAGCAAGTCCTCGAGTCGTACCCGCACATCAGTCACGAGGACATCCTCGCGGCGCTCGCATTTGCCGCAGAGATGATGCGCGAGGACGAGTACATCGCCATCCACAAGGCGACCGCGTGACGCCGCGGCTGCTCGTCAACGAGAATTTCCCGGCGCCAGCGCTTCAAGTCCTTCGCAACCGAGAGCTGGACGTCGTCGCTGTCGCGGAGGTGATGCGCGGCGCAGCGGACGAAGAGGTGTTGACCGCTGCGCACGAGCAGGGCCGCTGGCTGATTACCTTCGACCGCGACTACGGGGAACTCGTCTTCAAGGAAGGGCGGGCATGCCCGCCCGCGATACGCTACCCGCGGCAAGAATCCTATCCGCCTGCGCACGCGGCGGAGCTCGCGTTGCGCGCGCTCGCTGAGCCGGCAGAGGTGGACGGCTTCTTTCTCGTCATCACCGAGGCGACGGTCCGCCGTCGCCCACTGCCCGCCCCCGTCCGCTGATTTGACCGAAGACCCGATCCCACTATCGGCGCTCCAGCACTGGAGCTATTGCCCACGTCAGTGCGCCCTCATCCATCTCGAGCAAGCGTTCGAGGAAAACGTCCACACGATGAGAGGCCGTGCGGCGCATGCACACGTCGACGAGCCGGAGGTTGAGACAAGCCGAGACGCTCGGATCGAACGGGCGCTGCCCGTGTGGAGCAACCGCCTGGGCCTGGTGGGGCGGTGCGACGTAGTGGAGTTCCGGAGCGACGGCACTGTCTACCCGGTGGAGTACAAGCACGGCCCGCGGCGCAAACGCGAGCACGATGAACTTCAGCTGACCGCTCAGGCCGTCTGCCTGGAGGAGATGACAGGTTTACACGTTCCACATGGGGCGATTTTTCACGTGTCGTCACGCCGGCGCCGGGAGGTGGTCATCGGTGCTGATCTGCGAACACGCGTGGAGGCAGCGCTCTTCGCCGTGAGGGCGATGATTGAAGGTGGCGCCATCCCGCCGCCGGTAAACGACGCACGGTGTCTGGAATGCTCGCTTCGCCGGGTCTGCCAGCCCGACGTCATAGCGGACCGTGAACGGCTCCGCTCGCTCGCGACCGCACTCTACCGCCCAGACCACGAGCTGGCTGACGACCAACCGGCCCAAAAACTGCACAGGGAAGCTCCTTGACGACCATCCTCAATACACTCTATGTGACAGCACCCCAAACTTATCTGCGCCTCGAAAACGAGGCCGTGCGGGTTGATATCGAGCGCGAGGAGAAACTGAGAGTGCCGCTGCATCACCTCGGTACGATCGTCTGCTTTGGAAACACGTTGGTGTCGACCGCTTTGATCCACAGACTCGCGGATGATGGCAAGCCGCTGGTTTTCTTGGACGATGGCGGCCGCTTCAAAGCTCGGCTCGAGGGCCCCGTGAGCGGCAACATCCTGTTGCGTCAGGCCCAGCATCGCCTGGCCCTGGACCGGACCTTCGCCCTTCCCGTGGCGCGCGCCATCGTCGCCGGAAAGCTGCGCAACTCGCGCCACGTGCTAATGCGCGGGGCGCGCGACGCGAACTCGATCGACGACGAGCGCCTTTTGGGCAAAGGGGCCGACTCCCTGGCTAACGCGCTCGCTCGCGTCGAGCATGCCCCCGATCTCGACACTTTGCGCGGAATCGAAGGAGAGTCCGCAAGGGTCTACTTCCACGCGTTCCCCCATCTGGTACGGACGGATCTGCGGGGTGTTCTCGCCCCCCAAGGACGGAGCCGGCGCCCTCCGCGCGACCGCATGAACGCCGTGCTGTCTTTTCTCTACTCGATGCTGATGAATGATTGCCGGTCCGCCGTGGAGACCGTCGGCCTCGATCCGCAGCTTGGGTTCCTCCACGCGGTCCGACCCGGTCGTGCAGCGCTCGCACTCGACCTAATGGAGGAACTGCGGTCGGTGGTCGCCGATCGGCTCGCTCTTACCTTAGTGAACCGCGGTCAATTGAAGCCAGGCGATTTCGTGAGCCGCGAAGGTGGCGCCGTGAGCCTCGACCCCGAAGCGCGTAAGCGCGTCATAACGGCTTACCAGGAACGAAAGCGCGAGGACGTGTCGCACCCGTTACTGGCGGAACGGATCCCACTTGCTTTGGTCCCGTCCGTGCAGGCGCGCCTGCTTGCCCGGACTGTTCGTGGCGAGGTCGCGACCTATGTCCCGTACCTGGCAAGATAAACCGTTTCTCTCGACGCTCTCGTTTCTATGTTAGTGATAGCGACCTACGACGTGTCAGCCGAGACGGCCGCGGGCCGGCGACGCCTGCGCCGCGTCGCGAAGGTTTGCGAGAGCGTGGGTCAGCGAGTGCAGAAGTCGGTATTCGAGTGTCACCTCGACGCGATGCAGTACGAAGACCTCGAACGGCGTTTGTTAGCCGAAATCGACTTGACCCAGGACAACCTTCGACTGTACCGACTGAGCGATGCGGAGCAGCTACGGGTCAAGCAACACGGCGTCTTCCGCTCAACCGATTTCGAGGGGCCGTTGGTCGCTTGAGAGTTGTCGCGAACGGGGAGTGCCGGGGTGTTCACGAGAAGCTTCGCGATGCGCGCATATGCATGTACGAGCAGAAGATTTCGGCACAACTAAAGCCAGATATCTTGGATCAGGCATGCATTTCGGGGCGGTTCGCGCGTACTGCCTCGAAATGCGTGTCGTATCTGACGCTTAAGAACGCGCAGATGCGCCCGGCGTTCGCGCCGGGCGAGGATTGAAACTCGGTGATAGAGCCTGTATTCCTCGAACCAGTCATGATGCGCCCGGCGTTCGCGCCGGGCGAGGATTGAAACAATTCTGCAACCGGCACGTATACGACTCTCTCCGGGATGCGCCCGGCGTTCGCGCCGGGCGAGGATTGAAACGGTTTGCGCGTGGGCGAGGAGGTGTCCATCACCGGATGCGCCCGGCGTTCGCGCCGGGCGAGGATTGAAACTTCGGGCGGATCATCAAGCCGCGCGAGGAGGCCGCGATGCGCCCGGCGTTCGCGCCGGGCGAGGATTGAAACGCCAGCCGAGCGAGGCGAGTGTCGATCTTGGCGCGGATGCGCCCGGCGTTCGCGCCGGGCGAGGATTGAAACAAATAGTGCTCGGTCATCGCCGTCGTGCTATGCGCCGATGCGCCCGGCGTTCGCGCCGGGCGAGGATTGAAACGTCGCAAGCCAGAGCCACGAGCAGGAGCACAACCGGATGCGCCCGGCGTTCGCGCCGGGCGAGGATTGAAACTTGACCTGGTCGGCGACGTCGACGACGTCGGCGAGCGATGCGCCCGGCGTTCGCGCCGGGCGAGGATTGAAACGCGTACGCGGACTCCGGCTTCATGCCCGGCCAGAGGATGCGCCCGGCGTTCGCGCCGGGCGAGGATTGAAACAACGGCTACATCGGCGCGACGCTGCTGCCGACCGGCGATGCGCCCGGCGTTCGCGCCGGGCGAGGATTGAAACGTCTCCCAGTTCGGGACGACGGTCGCGACGCCGGCGGATGCGCCCGGCGTTCGCGCCGGGCGAGGATTGAAACCGGTAGAGCACGTATTCGGTGATCGGGCGCCGCTCGATGCGCCCGGCGTTCGCGCCGGGCGAGGATTGAAACGAGTACCGGCCGATCGCCGAGCCGCTGTTCACGGTGATGCGCCCGGCGTTCGCGCCGGGCGAGGATTGAAACGCTGTGACAAGCACCGGGATCACGCCCGCCGCGCCGATGCGCCCGGCGTTCGCGCCGGGCGAGGATTGAAACTCCGTATCCGAGAAGAGGACCTTGACCTGCTCGGTGATGCGCCCGGCGTTCGCGCCGGGCGAGGATTGAAACTGCTTGACGTGCGGGCATCAGCATTTCATCCCCAGATGCGCCCGGCGTTCGCGCCGGGCGAGGATTGAAACAGCAAGAAAATCCTCCAGGCGCTGCGCGACGGCGGATGCGCCCGGCGTTCGCGCCGGGCGAGGATTGAAACTTCGTGCCCTACGACATCATGCAGCGCAGCGTCGAGGATGCGCCCGGCGTTCGCGCCGGGCGAGGATTGAAACTCTTGAAGAGGAGCTGGTCGGATTGCTCGGCGCCGGGATGCGCCCGGCGTTCGCGCCGGGCGAGGATTGAAACCTGACACGTGCCGTCGAGATTGGGAAATTTGTCCGGATGCGCCCGGCGTTCGCGCCGGGCGAGGATTGAAACAGCTTCATCGCCTCACCTCGCCAGCCGTTCCACGTGATGCGCCCGGCGTTCGCGCCGGGCGAGGATTGAAACACCGAGCAACTCAACCGCACCCGCGGCAACTACCGGGATGCGCCCGGCGTTCGCGCCGGGCGAGGATTGAAACACCTTGACCCGGCCGCGGCCGTGCTGCTGGCCGAGATGCGCCCGGCGTTCGCGCCGGGCGAGGATTGAAACGTGGTAGCGCGCTCCGGGGTGGTCGAGGTTCACCGATGCGCCCGGCGTTCGCGCCGGGCGAGGATTGAAACTCGTAGTGGGCAATCCACCGCTCGCACCATTCGATGATGCGCCCGGCGTTCGCGCCGGGCGAGGATTGAAACCCCTTTCCGCCCAGCTACTTACCCGATGTTTTCCGGATGCGCCCGGCGTTCGCGCCGGGCGAGGATTGAAACCGCTTGTGGTCGTCGAGCACGTGCGCGTACCCGACGATGCGCCCGGCGTTCGCGCCGGGCGAGGATTGAAACCGCATCTGGCCGAGGATGTCCGAGCAGCCCTTGAAGATGCGCCCGGCGTTCGCGCCGGGCGAGGATTGAAACCGAAACAAGTCACGGCACTGATACTCATGGTGCGGATGCGCCCGGCGTTCGCGCCGGGCGAGGATTGAAACGTCGTGCCCTTCGCCGTGATGTTGTCGCGGATCAGCGATGCGCCCGGCGTTCGCGCCGGGCGAGGATTGAAACCCGCTCACGCAGCGCACGGCCGGATGTCGATGCGGATGCGCCCGGCGTTCGCGCCGGGCGAGGATTGAAACTCGTGGCCGCCGGTTGCAGGGTCGGCAGCATCCGGATGCGCCCGGCGTTCGCGCCGGGCGAGGATTGAAACGTCGATCGCGAGATCCTCGCCGCGCTCGGCCGGGGATGCGCCCGGCGTTCGCGCCGGGCGAGGATTGAAACCGCGAGGTAGTCTTCGGTGGCGGCGGCGGGGCGTTGATGCGCCCGGCGTTCGCGCCGGGCGAGGATTGAAACTACAACGTCGGCGACACCGCCGACATGCAAACCATCGATGCGCCCGGCGTTCGCGCCGGGCGAGGATTGAAACTTCGCCAGGAAGGCCGCGAGGATCACGCCGACATGATGCGCCCGGCGTTCGCGCCGGGCGAGGATTGAAACCTGTGGGGGCACGTGAACGTGATGGAAGGGCCGACGATGCGCCCGGCGTTCGCGCCGGGCGAGGATTGAAACTTCCTCCTCTTAACCCTCCCCACGTCCGGCAGCTCGATGCGCCCGGCGTTCGCGCCGGGCGAGGATTGAAACCGTACTCGGCAGGCGTACTTGATACCGCCCCACTGATGCGCCCGGCGTTCGCGCCGGGCGAGGATTGAAACGCCGAAGCCCGGTCGCGATCGCGAGCACGATCGCGGATGCGCCCGGCGTTCGCGCCGGGCGAGGATTGAAACTTCATCTGGTCGGCGACGTCGACGACGTCGGCGAGCGATGCGCCCGGCGTTCGCGCCGGGCGAGGATTGAAACTCGATCATCGACCTCGATACGCTCGCGGTGCAGAGGATGCGCCCGGCGTTCGCGCCGGGCGAGGATTGAAACAAGTACGTCCCGGCGCGGCAGACCGACGTCGCCGGATGCGCCCGGCGTTCGCGCCGGGCGAGGATTGAAACTTGTGCAGTCGCGCCTGGCTTTCCTCGGTCGCCATGATGCGCCCGGCGTTCGCGCCGGGCGAGGATTGAAACGCCTGGGGCGAGTGGGACTGCGCGCTGTTCGCGCGATGCGCCCGGCGTTCGCGCCGGGCGAGGATTGAAACAGCTCTCGACGACGGTCCGAAACAATCGCCTCGATGATGCGCCCGGCGTTCGCGCCGGGCGAGGATTGAAACACTTCACGACCGACGACCACGGCCTGCTGCTCGGCGATGCGCCCGGCGTTCGCGCCGGGCGAGGATTGAAACTGCTGCACGACGCACACATGGGGCGCTCGCGCTAGCCCAACTTCCACAGTTCGAGGGTGTCAATCACGGTAAATCAAGCAGTTAGGGTCCGGAGTCGCCACTACATTTGGGCGTTGGGCGGCATACGCAGACGCTGCGGAAGCGTCAGCCCGAG
>Ga0187892_10006674_pt1 | contig 16987 bp, 12 predicted proteins | sample MA1701073metaG_FD_139345 | JGI IMG/M metagenome (GOLD analysis project Ga0187892, IMG submission 139345) | Bio-ooze microbial communities from a basaltic lava cave in the Kipuka Kanohina Cave System on the Island of Hawaii, USA - MA170107-3 metaG ... | reverse complement strand
GGCGGTCACGATCGCGCCCCATCTCGTCGAGGCCCGCCTCAACCGCGCTCACCTCCACGAGCGGCACGCCGAGCAACTCGTGGCGGGAGATCTGGCCGAGGAGGCGAAGGACTGTCTGCGGAAGGCCGTCGACGATCTCGACGAGGCGGAGCGCGTCCTCCCCGTCGCCTCGCCGCTTCGTGACGCGGTGGAGGCGGCGAGGGCGCGGCTCAAGCGGAGGACCGGAGCCGGAGAGTGACGCGCGCGCGGGCGTCGCGCGAGAAGACGAGCAGCGCGCCCGCATCCTCGAGTTTCTCCAACATGAGGAGAAACGAATCCTTCGCCGTGAACAGGCCATTCCGTTCGCGGAGGCCTGCCGGAGAGAGCGTCTCCGCACTTCGCCAGCGCGGGGAATCGGACGCGCCCCGGCGGGACGATCCGGCGTCCAGGCGGTATCAGCCGCGGCCTCGCGAGACCGTCTTCGCCCGTCGTCGAGCGCCCTTCCCCGCGGAGATTCCGTCCCTTCCTCCGCCACTCTCTTTCGCGGGGGCGGCCGTGATCCGCTCGAGATTCAGGGCACGGCCAAGAGGTTCGGTTGTCCGCGCACGGCGCTTGCCGAGTCTCACGATTCCCGTGAGCACCGCATTGAAGAGGAGCGTGCAACCGCACCGGCCGCACGCGAGGGGAACGAGGGGCATCAGCGGATCCGGACAACTGCGAGGATTCGCGTTCGCGGGCCGACGGGATCGACCGGTACCCTTGAACGCCTCCACCTGAATCACCGTGTCGGACAAGCACCACTCCGCCTGACCGCAGAGTGGACAGGACGGCACGCCGCGGCCTTTGGGATGGGCGCGGACGCTCAGCCATTTCACGAACTTCTCTTGCTCTCTCTGGGCCAATCTCATCGAGTCCTCCGTTTCGCTGCTCTGGCGGGCCTCGTCACCTCTCTCCTTCGCGACGCAGTGAAAGCGGCGCGAGCTTGGCTTCAGCGAAGGACCGGGGCGGGGAGCGAGGCGCGCGCGCGCGCCGCGCGGCGAGCGCGAGGACGAGGAGCGCGACCACGGCCGCCGCCGCGGCGACGAGCCCGATCCGGAAGCTCGCCGGCGCGTACGCGAATCGGACGGTGTGCCGTCCCTCGGGCACCGCGACGCCGCGGAAGGCGCCGTTCGCGCGCGCGATTGGCGTCTCGATCCCGTCCACGAACGCCTTCCAGCCCGGATAGAAGGCGTCGAGGAAAAGGAGCGTCGACGGCCCGCTCGCGTCGACCTCGATCTCGACCACGTGGGCGCGATGGGAGAGGACCCGCGCCGTGCCGGGCGCGCCCGGAGCCGGAGCTTCGTCGGTCTCGAGGACGACGACTCGCGCGGGATCGAACGCCGGATCGCTCGCGATCTCGAGCGCTTCCTCGCGCGACCCCGCCGCCACGGCGGACGGGACGACGAGAGCGCGGGGCAGCGCTTCGCGATTCCGGTAGAGCCGGACCGGCCCGCCGCTGAGCGGGACCGGCTCGAGCGGCGCCCGGAACAGCTCGGCGCCGAAGCCGCTCCACTCGACGGCGGCGCCCTCCGAGGCGAAGCGAAGGATCACCGAGTCCGCATGCGCGAATCGATCGAGCGAGATCTCGATCGCGCGGCCGGCGGGGTCGATCCGATCGTCGAACACCGTGGCCGGCTCGCGCCGCTCCCGCCAGACGACGCGGACGGCCGGAGCGGCGGGACGGCGTCGATCCGGCTCGGCGCTCCAGTGCACGGGAGTCGTGACGAGGGCGAGCGTGCCGTCGCCGTTCTCGACACGCTGCCGGAGCGCGCTCGGCCCGCGCTGGAAGATCCCTTTCGGCAGGCCCGCGGCAGGATCGGCCGGAGCGTCGCCGACGTGCGTTCCCGGAGGTGCTTCGAGGCGAAATCCCTCGAGCCCGGGTCGGACGAACGGCATTTCGGGGGCGAGCCGCGAATCGGACCACCAGATCCACGCGGACGCGCCGGCGCCGGTCGCCGGGGGATCGACTTCGAGCGCGAGATCGCCCGAACCGCGGCGCAGCGGAATCGTCTCGCGCGGCATCGCGGAGGGGCCGCCGGGAGGGGCCGTCTCCGGCCGCGTTTCGAAGAGAACGGCGCGAGGCCCGAGCGGCTCGATCTCGACGCGCGCGCGCGCCGCGCCTTCTCCCTTGGCCGCGAGTCGCGCGCGGAGAATCGGTTGGCGCGCGGCGAGCGACACCCGGCACTCGAACGGCCGGCCTGGAGCGACCGTGATCGACTCTTGAACGGCCCATCCGGATTCGGCCGTCGGATCCCGCTCCGCGCGGCTCGCAATAAAGCGCGTGACGTGGTCCTCGATCGGTGCTCGCGAGAGGATGAAGCCGACGCCGGCGGCGTCGATCGCTGTCCCGAAGACGTCCGGCGGGAACGGCTCGAGTCCCGTGAAGCGGTCGTCGGCGATGGGCGCGACACGCCGGCGGATCCACGCGAGCGTGGAGTCGAGCGTGAGCGCGTCGAGAGTGCGGAGGTCCGAGATCCCGAACGCGCCGGCCCAGTTGGGGTGGAGGACGCCGTCGAGGCCTACGATGCGGATCGGCGACGGCTCGGCCGCGAGCCGCTCGATGAACGGTGGTTCCGTCGCGACGAGATCCTCTCGCGCGGGGCGGCCGGCCGGGACGTGAGCGCGGAGGTCGACGGCGAGAAGGAGCGTGAGGCCGGCCGCGACGCGCGGCCCGGAGACGCGTGACGCCAGGGCGGCGGCGAGTGCGGCCGCGGCGAGCGTCATCTCGACGAGCGCGACGCGGATGACGTGCGGCCACGCCGAGACCGCGAGAGCGCGGTCGTGCGAGAGCGGGAGGAGGAGAGACGTCGCTCCGACGGCGAGCGCCGCCGCGATGGCGACGGCCGGTCTTCCGCGCCCGGCGCGGAGCGCGTCGATCCCGAGCGCGGCGAGCGCCGCGAGGGAAAGCGCGACGGTCGGCTGGAGGTACTTGGGAAAGATGACCCGGTCGAGGCCGGGAACGAGCCCGATCCAGCTCGCGGGAGCAACGCCGAAGATCTTGAGGAGCGAGACCGCGAGGATCGCGGTGAAGAGGAGGACGAGAGGCCGTCGTTCGCGCGGCGCGCCGGCGGCCGCCGCGGCGAGGATCCACGGCATCGCGCCCATTGCGCCCCAGCGAAGCTCGGGGGCTTCGCCGGCGCCGCCGGAATGGAGGAGCGAGAGGATCTCGGGCACGAGAAGGACCGAGAGTTGCCGCGGCGCGTAACGCGAGAGGCCCGTCGACGGCGGATGCATGTGCGCGGCGCTCGCGAGGAGCTCGAGCGTCGGGAGGAGGAGCGGCGCCGCGAGCGCGATGCCGAGCGCGACGCCCGCCGCGCCGAGGAGGGCCGTTCGAAGTCTCTCTCGCGTCCGCGCAAGCGCGAGAACGGCCGCGAATACGAGCGCCAGCGCGACGGACTCGGGATTCCCGCCGAGGAGCGTGACACCGGTCGCGAGCGCCGTCGCCGCGACGGCGCCCGCGTCGGGCCGGCGAGCGAGGCGCACGGCGGCGAGAAGAAGAAGAGGAAGGAGGATCTCCACGTCGAGGTGCGACATGTTGACGTGGAGGACGAAGAAGTCGCAAAGCCCGTAGAGCCCGCCGCCGGCCACGGCCCCGAGCCACCCGGCGCCCAGCGCGCGGAGGAGAAAGTAGGCGAGAAGGGCGGCGAGGGGGAGCCGAGCGAGAAGAGTCAGGTCGAAGAGGAGCGGCGACGGGAAGAGGAGGAGCGGCGCGCGGAGCGGGACGAACGCGCCGGAGATCCCGTTCGCGGCGAGCGGCTGCCCGAAGCCCGAGTGCGGGTTCCAGAGCGGCGTCTCGCCTCGCGCGATCGCGTCGCGGATCTGGCGAGTCCAGGGCTCGGACTGCCACGCCGACGCCGCCGGGTCGAGGACCGGCGAGTCGTCGAGCGGGCGCGCGCCGTCCGCGCCGAGGACGCCCGGCAGGAGCGGCGCCGTCTGGAGCGTGCACCCGAGGAAGACGACGTCGGGAAAAAAAACGACCGCCGCGACCGCGGCGACGAAGAGCGCCGCGGCGTGCCGGCGGAGCTTCCGGGGCCACGATTCTCCGACGGCGCCGCCCGTCTCGTTCACGGGTCATGAGCTTACAGCGCCGTTCGGCGGCGCGGGGCGCCGCGCGGCAAATGCGGAGGCGGTTGCAGGATCTGCGTCCGGCCGATTGAAGGCCGCCCGAGGGAAAGGGCGCCGATTCACGGCGGAAGAGTCGCGGAAAGAAAACGCCTCGCCGCGCCGAAGACTCGAGCGTGACGACGAATTCTCGAATTGGGTCGCGCGCAGGAGGCCGAGATCCCCGTGGGATCCGACTCGACCGATCGCCGGGCCGGGTGTCTCGTCGTCGGGCCGCGCCGGCGGTCTCGCCTACTTCGCACGGAGGAAACCGTCCCGGAGCCCGCCGGCCGAGCGCATCCCAAGCCGGATGGCGACGTCACGACTTCGCGCCATCGACCGTCGGGGCAAGTGAGATCGTTTTCGAGCTGCCCCCGATTCGACGGCCGGCGGCAAAGCCAAGAGAAAAAGCGAGCTACGATGGCCGGCGCGATGTTCCCGATCCACGACGACATCACCTTGGGCCGCCGGCTGCGCACGTGCCGGCTCGGCGGCCTCGAGGTGCACGAAGTCTCCTATCCCGGCGGCTTCAGCGCCGATCGGCACGCCCACGCCCGCGCCAACTTGACCTTCGTTTTCCGGGGGACGATCGAGGAGTCGGTGCGGGGCGAGACACGGGTTCTGCGCGCCTGCCACGCCGTGGCCAAGCCGGCCGGAGTCGCGCACGCCGATCGCTGCGGTCCGGATGGAGCGAGCACGCTGGTCATCGAGTTCCCCGGCGAGTCTTTCCTCCAACCCGAGACGTCAGAGAGCGGAACTTCGCGATATGCGACCTTGTGGGGGCCCGAGGTGACGCGCGCCGCACTACGCACGAGCTCCCTCGTGCGCGCGCCACGTCCGGACGCGCCCGACGCGGTGCGGGAGATCGTGCTCGAGACGCTGGCGCTCGTTCGCGATGGAAGCGAGAGCGCGCGAGGCAGGCCTGCCTGGCTGGAGAGGGCGTGCGGCCTCCTCCACGACGGATTCGCGGCGCCGCTCCGGGTGCAGGACTTGGCGCGGGCGCTCGGCCTCCATCCCGTGTACCTGGCGCGGGTGTTCCGGCGCTCTTGTGGCTCGTCCGTCACGGCCTACCGCAGGCGTCTACAGGTGAGCGATGCGGCCCGGCGTCTGGCTTCAAGCGACGAGCCACTGGTGAGCGTCGCGCTGCACAGCGGTTTCGCCGACCAGAGCCACCTGTGCCGGGCCTTCCGGGCGGCCATCGGCGTCGCGCCGAGCGTCTTCCGCCGCGAGATGCGCGGCGGCTGACGGGTTCGATCCGTTCAAGACGGCCGGCCGACGATCCTCGACACTATCGCTCGAAAGGTCGGGCGGTCATCTCGTCCGTGGAGACCCACCATGCAATCACGACAGGCCTCCGTTCCCTTCATCCTCGCCGCGACGCTCGCCGCCTTCGGGACTCTGGCCGCGGCCCAGCCGCGAGCGGTCGAGGCGCCGCGCGTCGACGGCGTCCCGGAGCTCTCCGGTCTCGCCGAGCGCTGGAGCGCGGCGCTCGAGACCCTGGGCGCTCCCGGATTCGCGCTGGCCGTGGTGAAGGACGGCTCCGTGCTGGCGCTGGACGCGTTCGGCGTGCGCAACGGCGCCGGCGAGCCCGCCACCCGCGACACCTGCTACTACATCGCATCCGCGACGAAGCCGTTCACGGCCATGGCCGCGTGCCAGCTTGCCGGCGACGGCCAGCTCGACCTGGGAGCGCCGGTGAAGAGGTACTTGCCACGGCTCGAGCTTCGAGACCCGGAGCTCACCGCGACGCTCTCCCTGCGCGATCTCTTGTGCCACCGGCCCGGGATCAAGTGCGATCCGATCGTTCAACGCGACGCCTACACGGGCCAGATCACCGACGATGTCTACTTCCATCTCCTGCGCGAGGCCGAGATCGCGCGCCAGGTGCGCTACAGCAACGTGCACTTCACGCTGGCGGCGCGCGTTATCGAGGCGGTGAGCGGGAAGAAATGGCAGGACTTCCTCGCCCAGCGCTTGTTCGCTCCGGCGGGAATGACCCGCACCACGGCCTACGCCAGCGAGATGTACGGCAAGGGCGAGCACGCCGAGCCCATGCTCCTCGTCGATGGCAAGTGGGTGCGCTCCCCGCTCGTGAAAACGGACCGCACGATGCACGCCGCGGGAGGGATGGGCACGACTGCGCGCGACGCGGCGCGCTGGCTGATCCTCAACACGAACGGCGGCGAACTCGACGGCCGGGAGATCCTCTCCAAAGCCCTGGCCCGCGAGTACTACACGCAGCAGTCCGCGCACCCAAACCCCAGGGGCCGGATCCGCGTCGAGGAGGGCTTCGCGCTCGGCTGGAACGTCGGCAAGTACCGCGATCCCTCGCGGCCTTACTTCTTCCACGGCGGCGGCTACGTCGGCGCGGCCTCCTACTTCTGCTTCCTTCCGAAAGAGCGCATCGGCGTCGCCGTGCTGGTGAACAGCGGCGAAGGCGGCGCAGACCTGGCGACGATCGTCTCGATCGACGTCCTCGACCGGCTGCTCGGCGTGAAAGACGAGCCCGACCTCTTGCCGATTTACGCGGACGCGGCCCGGAAGCGCCGCTCGGACGCGGGCAACGTCCTTTCGAGCGGCGCCAACCCCGCCCAGGCCCCGGGCGGCCTGTCGCAGCCGCCGGAGAAATACGCCGGGACGTACACCCATCCGGTGGAAGGCGAACTCGAGGTGCTCGCCGAGAACGGCAAGCTCAAGGCCCACGTTGGCGACCTTCCCTACGTGCTCGTCTCGACCGGCTCGGACGAGTTCACGGCCTCCGTCGTTCCGGGCATGTCACAGACGGGCTCGTTCGAGGTCGACTCCGGCGGCGCGGTCGTGGCCGTGTCGCTCGCGTCCGGCGGCGCCACGAAACGCTTCGTGCGGATCGGCTCGACGAGCCGGGGGATCGACGAGCGGCCGTCGCCCGACTTCAACGCGAGCACATACGCCGGCACGTATCAGTCTCCCGAGGCGCCCGGATACACGTTCGTCGCGCGAGCGGAGAACGGCAAGCTGTTCGGTCACATGACGGCGCCGCCCCCGTCGCCGCCCCAGCCCGAGCTCGAGCTTGAACCCGCCGGAGTGGAGCACACGTTTGAGGTGCCGGGCGAAGGCGCGAGATTCGTCTTCAAGGTGGCGCGCGGGTCCGCAACCGGCTTCACCATCCATCAAAGCGGACAGTCTCTCGAATTCCGAAAAGTCGAACGACAGCGATAGCTTCGATTCTTGGCGGCTGGCTCCGGGAGCGGGAGAGGCAGCCCGACTCGAAGCTCGGTCATCGTCGCAGATCGAAGATCGTCCCCGCTTCGTGCGAGCGCACGAGACGTTACCCCTGGACGAGATGCTCGGCGACCGTCGGCTCTTCGTCGTGCAAGCGACCGAGCGGCCCGGCATAGGCGAAGAACGCCGCGCCGCGCTGACGCAGACGGTCGATCGCTTCGGGCGTCAGGAGGTGGTCGCGGCTGTTCGAGTAGGGGATCCCGTGAGGTGCGAAGAGTCCGCCGACCCGAACTTCCTCAAAGCCCTCGGCTTCGGCGGTGGCGTTCGATGGCGATGAGCGCATTGCTTTGACCGATGAGCCCGAATGGTGCGGCAACTCGGCCGAAGCGCTCTGCACCAGCGACCATGGCGATTACGCCGCCCGCCGAATACGGAAGTTCAGGAGCCCGCCGAGCGGAGCGCGCCGGCCGACTCGAATCGACGGCGACGACGACGTCGGCCCGGGATCGATCAGCCCGTTCTCCAGGCCTTGGTGATTGCGCTCCCGATCGAAATGATCTTCGTAAGCGGCGATTGCTCGATCGAGTGATCTCCGGCCGAACGGGATCTGGCGGTCGAGAAACCCCTCCTGGATCGATCTCACGAACCGCTCGGCGAACGGGTCGCATTTCGGCGAGCTGGCCGGAATCCGCACGGCCTTTACGCCGTGACGCCGGATGTCGTCCAAGAACTCGGCCGTGTAGTGATCGTCGCGGTCGATGATCACGAGCGAGCACCCACGCAGGAAACCGTCGTCGAAGCCGACGAGCTCCAGCGCGGCCCTTCTCATGAAAGCAGCGTTCGGATTCGGCGTCACGCTCACGATCCGGACCTTCCGCTGGTGTGTCCGCGAGCGCCTCCACAAGCCGGCGCTCAATGAATCGCGGCAGGAGCGGGTCGGGCGTCATGACCGCGATTCGTAACTTTCGGGCTCGGCAGATTGCAATGTTGCGGGTCGGCAATCTGAGACTATTCAGTGGAGTGGGGAGAATCCTCGGCTCCCGCGCCAACCCGAATCGGCTACACGAAGTGGCGCAGTGGTTTGGATCGCCGAGAGGAGTTCGGCGGTCTTGTCGGCGACTTTGGTCCTCTCTCCTCACCGGAGATCGAAAAACGACGCCACCGCGTTGCAATGCACGAGCGGATAGCGCGCCGCCAGGTGCTCCGCGACGTCGGGTTTCTCGGCTTGCAGTTGTTCCAGCGGACCGGCGTAGGCGAAGAACGCGGCGCCTTTTTTGCGAAGGAACTCGATCACCTCGGGCGTGAGCGAGTGCGCGCGGCTGACGGGGTAGGGAACGCGTCTCCGGCCGGGCAGGATGGCTCGTCGCTCTTCCCTCGCACGGGCCAGGCGAGTCATCGCGCGCGGGTCGCTCTCGTCGAGGGTCTGCGTGGAATACCGCCACCCGCGACGCTCGGCTCTGTAGAGCAGCGACGCGTCCCAGGTCCCGATGAACGGCGCGCTGACGATCAGGAGCGCGTCCTCCGGTAATACGCTCCGCGCCGCTTCGCCGAACTGGACGGTCGATCGGTCGACCGATCGCATCGCGCGGATCGCGGTCGAAACTCCCGACGCCGGGACGAGGAAGACCGCAGCGACGACGAGCGCGAGACCCGTCCATCCGTGAAAGACGCGCCGGACCGAGTCGAGCGCGAGGCCGCCGAGGAGCGTCGTGAGGGGCAAGGCGAACAGGATGTAGTAGTGATGGTCGTACGCATGCCAGGGAAAGGCCGCGAGCAACGTGAGGACTCCCGCGCCGAACGCGACAACGATTCGAATGGCTTCGCGCCTTCGGCGCAGAACGAGGATTCCGGCCAGGGCGAGAATCGTGCCGGCGGCCGTCGCCGCCGCCAGCAACCTCTCGCCGATCCGCGCGTACCAGGCGAACCGGACGAAGAAACCGACGCGGCCTTTCTGCCAAGCGTAATCCGCGGCCGCTTCGGCCACAGTGAGGTCGCCCATGAGGAACGACTCGGCATTGACGTGCGCCGCGTGGGCATGCCAGAGCGCGACGGGAAGGACGACGGCAAGGTATTCGGCGATGCGTCGGAGACGCGCCACTGATAGATGCCCCCCCCCCGAAGCGTCGAGAAGGACCCACGGGACGAGCACGAATGCAAAGGTCGTTTTCGCGAGCAGCGCTAGCGCAAGGCAGGCCGCCGCAATCGGCCGTTGTTGATCGCGCATCGCGAATGCCGCCAGCGTCAAGCCGAGCGCCGCTTCATCCGGGCGCGGTGAAGCGGACATCTCGAACTGAAGCGGGGAGAATGCGAGGAGCGATGCCGCCAAGAGGGCGGCTGGCTCCCCGGCCACTCGTCTTACGATCACGAACAGAGAGGCGATCGCCAGAGCACCGAATGCCATCGACGGGATTCTGTAGGCGCCTTCCCCTACGGCGGGTGCGATCTCGCGAATCGAGGCGCCGAGCGCGCTCACGAGGGGGAACTCCATGAGCGCCGTGCCGCGTCCGTCGGCGCTGAAGTCCGCGCGAGGAAGGAAGAGGCCCTTCCAGCCGTCCTTGCCCAGGTTTCTTGCGATAGATGCGCACTGCGTGTCGCGCGCGCCAGTGATCGGTACACCGATTCCGGCGCTTTCGATCGCCGCCGCGACGAGAATCAGCGCGGTCAAGATGGTAGCGACGGGAGGTCGCAGGCGGTCCATTCAGTGAACTCGCTGTCCGAATCGGGACGGGACAATGGCGGGAGTGCATGGGAATCGAACCCACCCACCCGCTTGTGGCAGGTGCGCTGGATTTGAAGTCCAGGGGGCCCACCAGGAGCCCTTCCACTCCCGATTCTTCGGAAGAGGCGCGCGATTATAGAGGCGTCGGCCCGGGAGCGAGGGATTCTCTCGCGAGATTCCGCGAGCGAGCCGCGACTCGCCCGTTCCGCGGAGGAAGCGGCTGCCTCACGTCGTCGCGGGATCCCCGAGCAACCACTCCCACGCCGGCTGCACGATCACGCCTTCGGGAATCTCGGCGGGAGCGCCGTCTCGAGTCAGAGTCAGGAGTCGGCGGCGGGCCTTCGGAAACAGATCGCCGGCTTCCGCGAGCGCCCGGAACTCGCGATCCGCGACGGCCGGATCGCTGGCATCGGCCGACGATTGGATCAACTCCACTTCGCCGGCAGGACCGCGCGCGAGGAAGTCGACTTCTCGCCCGCCCGGCGTGCGCACGTAGGTCACGGCGCATCGTCGTCGCTCCAACTCGACGAGGATCGCCGTCTCGAGAGCATGGCCGAGATTGAGGCGCCCGCTCCGATCGAAGACGGAGATGAGCCCCGGATCCACCGGGTAGGCCTTGCGGGGATTGACCATGCGCTGCCGCTCGGATTCGGACTCCATCCACACCAGGCGCACGAGGAAGCAGTCGTCGAGATGAGCGAGCAGCTGGTGCAACGTGTCCTTGGAGATGGCGAGCCCCTGGCTCCTCAACGTCGCGTAGAACTTCTCGACGCTGAACGGGGCCGCCGCGTTTCCGAGAAGGTGGCGAACGAGCCATCGAAGGCCGGCGACGTTGCTCACGCCGTGGCGCTCCACGACGTCGCGCAACATGGCCACGTCCACGTAGTCGCGCAGGAGCTGCCGGCGTGAGGCTTCGTCCAAGCCCTGTGCCTCGGGGAACCCTCCGGCCGCGAGCCAGTCGGTCAGCGCGCGCTCGAGGCGCGTGCGATCGGGCCCGGTGACGCTGGCTGGATCCTCCGGTGCGGCCTGGCCTCGATGGAGCAGCGCTTCGGAGAAGCTGAACGGAAAGAGCGGCACTTCCCATGCGCGCCCGCGGAGCGCCGTCGCGATCTCGCGCGACAGCAAAGCTGCCGAGAATCCGGTGACGATGACCTCGCAGCCGCCGCCGTCCAGAAGACGTCGGACGAAGCGCTCCCAACCCGCGACCACCTGGATCTCGTCGAAGCACCAGGTGACGGTTCCGCGCCCGCGTAAATCGGACGTGCGGCGCTCGAGTTCCTCGACGAGAAAGCCGAGTTGGCTCGCTTCGAGACCCACGAGTCGCTCGTCCTCGAAGTTGAGGTACGGCAAGGTCTCTCGAGGCGCGCCGCGCTCGAGTCGTTGTCGCCGTAGCTGGTGTACGAAGGTGGTCTTGCCGGCCCGGCGCATCCCGATCACGGCGGTGACCTTGCCCGGCAGGCCGATCGCCCCGTGGACCTGGCGCGGCGTGCCTCCGGGCACGGGCCCGGCGAGCGAGTCCGACAGCTTTTCGGACAGGGCCTCTCTCAGGGCGCGAGGGATGGATCGGCTCATCGGGCGATTTCTCCTTCCTTGAAGGAGAATATACCCTCATGTTCTCCTTCTGGGAAGGAGAAATTGTGCCGCCGCGGAGATCGGAGGTAAGTCACTACATGCGGAGCTCTTACTGTGACACGCTCCCGAGATCGGGAACTCAACATCTGGGCGAGACCTTCGTCCTCACCCCCTCGACGAGGCTCGCGGGCCGGACGCCCTCCCTCCTGTAGCGGCGGAGGATCTCGTCGCCCGAATAGAGCGCGAGTTGGGCGCCGTCCTCCTCGTGACAGAGCCCCGAGCCCGACACGCCGACGAGCCTGACGGGCCGACGCGGATCGAGGCGGTCGAAAAGCACGCTCGCCTCGCCGAAGAAGCGCTCGCTCGCGGACACGTCGCGGTACGCCTCGTGGACCGAGAGCGCCCCGACGACGCTGCGCGGCGCTCGTCAGTGGACGTGCGGCTTCAGGACGAACTCCTCCGAGACGTAGTCGGCGCCGTCCCGCGAGAATCGAACGACCACGATCGACTGGAAGCTCTTCCCTTGAAGCCAGCTCGCGTCCTCCCCGTCCGCCGACGGGTAGATGAAGTAGTTCGTCTTTCCATCCCGAACGTTGGGCTTTCCCTCCTCGTCCTCGTTTCGTGTCTCGTTCCGCGGCCGAAGAGTCGTTTTCCGGCCCTTCACGTCGACGAATTCCACCTCGATCGTCGAGTCGAGAGGCAGATCGAACGGCCGGGAGAATCTCTCGTCCTCGGTGAGCCAGAGCTCGAGGTCGCCCTTGTCGTCGTGGAGCTTGAGCTCGAGGAACCCCGTCCGGCCGCCCCCGCTGAACGCGGCCGGCACTCCCGCATGGGGTCCCTCGACGTGCTCGTGTCCGTGGCCGTCGAGAGGGAGGCCGGCGCGCTCGTCGGTGCCGTCCATCCGGAGCCGGAGCACGACGCGCGCGGGCGGCTTCGACTCCTTGCTCGGCGTCACGTGGAAATGCAGGGCGTCGCCCTCGCGAGTGCCCTTCGCCGGGGCCGACACCTGCGTCCGGTCCTCGTCCTCGACCCAGAGATAGAGATTGAGGCGGGCCATCTCGTCCGCCGGCATTCTCACCGGATGGACCTCGATCGCGCCCTCCACGCCCGGCTTCAGGTCGCCGAGGCGCTTCAACGCGAACGACTTCCCGGCGACCGTGAGCTGGCCGAGATCCGTCACGGTCCCGTGATCGGCCGCCGCGGGCTCGGCCCGCTTCTCGGTGGGTCTCGGCGCCGCGGGCTCGCTCGTCCCGCCGCCGTCGCAGCCGGCGAGCGCGAGAACGGCGATGGCGAGGCAGGGGAGGGGTGCTTTCACGTTCACGACTCCTTTCTTTCGAGCGTCTCCAGCGACTCGGATCGCCGGGTTCGCGGGCCGCCGCCGAAGAGATCGAATCCGACGGGCACCACGAAGAGGTTGAGGAAGGTGCTGCTGACGAGGCCGCCGAGGATCACGACCGCGATGGGGTATTGGAGCTCGCTCCCGATCTCGTCGCCCGCGAGCGCGAGCGGGATGAGCGCGAGAGCGGAGCTGAGAGCCGTCATGAGGATCGGGACGAGCCGCTCCTCCGCGCCCTGCACGACCGCCTTCGGCTTCGGAACCCCTTCCGCCTCCATGAGGTGGTAGTAGTGCGAGATGAGGAGGAGGCCGTTCCGGCACGCGATGCCGGCGAGGCCGATGAACCCCACGAGGGCCGAGATGGACACGACCGGCGCGACGTACGTTCCCGCGCCGAAGAGCGCCATCGCGTTCCGGAGGATGCCGGGCGAGTCCGAGACGAAGAGCGCGATCACGCCGCCGACGACGGCGAGCGGCAGGTTGAGGAGGATCAGGAACACGGGACGCGCCGAACCGAACGAGAGATACAGGACGAAGAAGATCACGATCAGGACCCCGACCGACGCCAGGAGGATCCGCCGGCTCGCGTCCTCCTGCGCCTCGAACTGGCCGCCGTACTCGACGAAGACGCCCTGGCGAGCGGAGATGATCGGGTCGACCGTGCGCCGGATCTCGTCGACGAGGTCCCCGAGGTTGAATCCCTCCGCCACGTTGCACGAGATCACGGCTTTCCGCCGGACGTTCTCGCGCGTGATGAGGCTCGAAGCCTGCTCCTCGACGACCTCGGCGACGCTCGACACGCGCACGAGCGCGCCCGACGGCGAATGGAGGACGAAGCGCTCGATGTCCTCGATGTCGTCACGCGCGTCGTCGGCGAGCCGGAGGACGATGTCGAGCCGGGACGCTCCCTGGTTGACGACGCCCACGGTCCGTCCGAGAAAAGCCGCTTCGACCTGGCTCGCCGCGTCGGCGGGAGCGAGCCCGTAGGCCGCGAGCTTCTCCCGCGAGAAGCGGATGGGGAGCGTGTCCGTGAGCACCTCGCGGTTGGCGACGAGATCCTGCACTCCGGGAATCGGACCGATCGCGGACTCGATCTCGCGAGCGATCGCTCTCAGCTCGTCGAGATCCTCTCCGTAGACCTTGATCGCCACGGCCGCGGGCGTCCCGGACAAGATGTGGGAGAGGCGGTGGGCGATGGGTCCCCCGATCTGAGGCGTGACGCTCGGGGCCGACGCGAGCAGCTCGACGAGCTGCCGGCGGACCGCGAGCACGTCGGCCTCCGGTGCGAGCCTCACGTCCACCTCGCTCGCACTGACGGGCTCGGCGTGCTCGTCCTGCTCCGCGCGGCCTGTCCGGCGCGTCACCGCGGCGACGCCGGGGATGCGCCCGACCTGGAGCTCGATGTGGCGAGCGACGCGGTCGGACTCGGCGAGCGACGTTCCGGCGGGCGTATTCAAGAAGAGGGTGATGCTCCCCTCGTTGAACTCCGGCAGGAACGACGACCCGTACGTTCCGGCGAGGAGGACGGCCGAGAGGACGAGCACGCCGGAGCCGATCAGGACGGTCCGCCGGGCCGCGAGGGCGCGGCGCAGCGTTGCCGCGTAGGCGTCCTTCAATCGTCGAATGGCCCGGTTCTCCGGCTTCTCGGTGACGGCTACCGAGTTCCGGAGGAGCAGGTAGCAGAGAACGGGAGTCACGGTCATCGCGACGACGAGAGAGGCGCCGAGGCTGATGACGTAGGCGGCCCCGAGCGGCCGGAAGAACCGCCCCTCCACTCCGCCGAGGAAGAAGAGTGGGACGAAGACGAGCACGATCACGACCGTCGCGACGAGGATGGCCTGCCGCACCTCGACGCTCGCCTCGAAGACGACGCTCAGCGCGGACCGTCGCTCCCCGACGGGCCGTGCGGCGTTCTGCCGCAGCCGCCGGAAGACATTCTCGACGTCGATGATCGCATCGTCCACGAGCGAGCCGACCGCCACGGCGATGCCACCGAGCGTCATGACGTTGACCGTGGCGCCGAACGCTTCCAGCACGAGGAGGGCCGCGCCGAGCGAGAGCGGGAGCGCCGTGATCGTGATGATGGTCGTGCGGACGTTCAGGAGGAAGAGGAACACGATCACGATGACGAACGCCGAGGCGTCTCTCAGCGCCGCGAGCACGTTGTGGATGGCGACGTCGATGAAGTCGGCCTGGCGGAAGATCGATCGCTCGAGCGTGACTCCCGAGGGCAGCGTCGCCTGGAAGTCGTCGAGGACCGCGTCGATCCGCTCGGTGAGACGGAGGGTGTTGGCCTCGGGGTTCCGCTGGACGGTGAGGATCACCGCGGGCCGCCCTCCGGCGGATCCCGTGCCGCGACGCGGAGCTCCCGCCACCGCGACGGACGCCACCTGGGAGAGCGTCACGGGGCTTCCTCGCCACGCGCCGACGACCGTCGCGCCGATGTCGGCCGCGTCCCCGGCGCGCGTGTCGGGTCTGAGCGGAAGCTCCCGGCCGGCGACGTCCGCGAGGTAGCCGCCTCCGACCGGCGCGTGGGCGGCGGCGGTCGCGCGCTCGACGTCCTCCAGCGTGACTTCGTACCGGAGGAGATCGTCCGGCCTCACCCGGACCTGGAACTCAGGAAGCTCTCCTCCGAGCGCGGTCACCTGCGCCACGCCGCTGATGGCGAGCAGTCTCGGCCTCAGGTCGAACTCCGCGATCCGGCGCAGCTCGAGGGGCGAGACGGCCTCCGAGGGGCTGGTGAGCCCGAGCAGCATGACCTCGCCGGCGATGCTCGTGACCGGGGTCATCTCGGGCGGGCGGACGTTGGCCGGCAGCACGTCCTGCAGTCTCGCGAGCCGCTCTCCCACGAGCTGGCGGTTGCGATAGATGTCGGCCCCGAAGTCGAACTCGGCCCAGACGATCGAAAGACCGAGCGCGGAGCTCGAGCGGACGCGCCTCAGGCCGGCGATTCCGTTGATCGCGGTCTCGATCTGGAACGTGACGGCCCTCTCCACCTCCTCCGGCGCGTAGCCGGGCGCTTCCGTCATGATCGTGATCGTCGGCGCATTCAGCTCCGGGAAGACCTCGATCGGAATCTCGAGGACCTTGACGGACCCCACGGCGACGAGGAGCGCCGCGAAAGCGAGCACGACGCGTCGCCGCTCAAGCGACCATCGGATCAGATCGTTCAGCATGGCGGCTACTGGTTCCCCTTGTGCCACGTGCCGTCGGCGTGGAAGTGTCCGCCTTCGGGCGCCTTGCCGAGGCCGGTGTGCTTCAGTTGGTGCACTCCGTCCGCGACGAGGGAATCCCCGTCGAGAACGCCCGAGAGGATCTCGACGCGTCCGGCGGCGCGGAGGCCGAGCTCGACCGGAGTCCGGATCACGAACTGGCCGTCGTTCGGATCGCGGCGAAAGACGATGGCTTCCAGGCCGTCGAAGACGACGCACTTCGACGGGACGATCACCTCCTCGTGCTCGCCCTCGCGGACGCGAACGCGCGCGGTGGCCGAGATGAACTCGGCGAGTCTCCGGTCGCGATTCGGCACGACCGCCTCGAAGCGAAGCGTCCTCGTCGGGCCGCTCGCGACCGGAAACGGCCCGATGAGCTTCGTCTCCACCGGCTCGACGTGCGGAGAGGCGAACTCGACGACCGCCATGTCTCCTTCGTGGGCGATTCCCATGTCTCCCTCCGGGAGATGGCCCCGGAACCGGAGTTCGGTCGAATCGAGGATCGAGAGGAGCGGCGCGCCGCCCTCCACGAGCTCGCCGGACGTCGCGTTGACTTCCGCGACGACGCCGTCCGCGGGCGCGCGGACGAGGATCGAGTCCAGCTCGACCCAGCCGTCGACGCCGTCGACCGCGGCGGAGCTGTCCTCTCTCGCGCGGCCCGTGAAAGCCGAGAGCACGGAGAGAGTTTCCTCGAGATAGAAGCGGGCCTGCCTGGCCCTGAGCGCCAGCTCCTGCGTCTTGGACCTGAGCGCGTCGCGGTTCACGGCGGCGTCGAGGGCGGCTTGCGCCGCCTCGTTCGCGGAGATTTGCGCCGCCAGGAACTCCTTG